>Ga0310039_10000736_pt1 | contig 25821 bp, 15 predicted proteins | sample Sb_taG_4_FD_200460 | JGI IMG/M metagenome (GOLD analysis project Ga0310039, IMG submission 200460) | Peat soil microbial communities from Weissenstadt, Germany - Sb_50d_6_BS metaG (v2) (version 2) | ecosystem: Environmental > Terrestrial > Soil > Wetlands > Peat | place: Germany: Weissenstadt...
AAAAACGCCTCTGGCAAACGGTCCGATCCCCAATTTTCAGGTCGATACACCCTTACGAGCACAAATCGGCGTAACTCACTGAAAATAAACCACGGAGGTCATTTCTGGTCGAGACAAAATCGCACCCCATTTAAGCCCAGTGCGGCACTCTCGGAGGCGCTTGGGACCGCGAAAAGACCCGAGTGGCGGCCACACGATCTCTTCAGGACCTTTTGCAAGTCGGCTCCGATTCCTCAAAGTCGTGCCGTCCGAAGACCTGACTCTCGCTCACATTCAGCATCTCTTGTAAGCTCCCCCGGCGAGCGATACAGTCCAGACTTCAATTCTGCACGCAAGCCCGGGGGGCGACAGCCGTGGCCGAGGCCGCAAAAAGCATCCTCCTCATCGTCAGCGCGCTCTTCCCCATCGTGAATCCGCTGGGGGGCAGCCCCGTTTTTCTTTCCTTGACCGCGGATTTCACCCGTCAATCCAGAAAACTCCTGGCATGGCGCGTGGCATTCAACAGTTTCGTCCTCTTAGTCGCATCGTTCGCCATCGGAACGCACGTTCTCTCATTTTTCGGAATTTCGCTTCCGGTGGTGCAGGTTGGCGGCGGCCTGCTGGTGATTTCGACGGGCTGGGCTATGCTGCTGCAGAAGGATGACGACGAGCGCCGCTCCGTCCGCCGCGACGATTGCGGCACCGAGAGCTTCAGCGATGCTTTCTACCCGCTGACGTTGCCGCTCACTGTCGGTCCGGGCTCGATCTCCATTGCCATCACGCTTGGCGCCAACGAACCGCGCCATTTCGGCGTCAATCTGCTGGCGATTCTCTCGGCGATCATCGGCTCGGCCATCATCGCCCTGAGCATCTACCTGTGTTACGGCTATGCCGACCGCATCGCAGCAGTGGTCGGCCCGGGCGGTATGAAAGTGATTCTGCGGCTCTATTCTTTTTTGCTGGTATGCATCGGAGTGCAAATCTTCTGGAATGGCGCCAGCACGCTGTTGAAGTCGCTGCCGCCAGTCGCCGGGTAATGCCAGCCCGCAGATTCAACGGAATTTCACAGTCTCGATTGAAACGGCCACACCCATCCGGGCATCCAATCTCGCGAGAGGTGACACAGATGGTATCGAAAGCAGACAAGCGCAATCCAAGTTACAAGCAGCTGGAGGCCGGGGCCCAGCGCGCCGAGCCGCTCCAGCACCAAACCGCCAGGGAAATTCAGCCCTACGGAAAAATCGCCAAGCTCCCCATCGCTCTGGACGAAAAAGTTTGCGCGGAGAGCGCCGAAAATTTGAATCAAATCCTCGCCGATACGATCACTCTTCGCGACCTCTACAAGAAGCATCATTGGCAGGTCGCTGGGCACACCTTCTATCAACTGCATCTGCTCTTCGACAAACATTATGGCGAGCAGAACGAATTGGTGGACACCATCGCCGAGCGGATTCAAAGCCTCGGCGCGATCAGCCTCGCCATGGCCGCGGACATCGCCGAAACCACTCTCATTCCGCGTCCTCCCCGCGGCCGGGAAGAAGTCCCCGTACAGATTTCCCGTCTTCTTGAAGCCCACGAGATTGTTCTGAAAGAAGCGCGCACCATGGCCAAGGAAGCGAGCGACGCAGGAGATGACGGCACCAACGATCTGCTCGTGAGCGACGTGATCCGCACCAATGAGTTGCAAGTCTGGTTTCTAGCGGAGCACGCAGTCGATGTGCCAGTCGTTCGCGCCGATCAAGGCAAAGCCGCCGCATCCGGCTGCTGAGCCAGCGGAGAACAACGTTCCCTGTTTCCGGGAAAAAACCGGCGGCGATCGTCGTCCACAAAATAGAGTGGACGGCGACGCTCGCCCGAAAGCACGCCGCGACTCCCGAGGTTGCTCAGAGCCGCGTCTCCGGTCGCCATCCAACGAATTCGCTGTGCTACTCTATGCTCATCGTTCGCCATCGGGCCTGTAGCTCAGACGGATAGAGCAGCGGTTTCCTAAACCGCGTGTCGGGAGTTCGACTCTCCCCAGGCCCACCATTTTCACTTCAGAAGTTTCAATCGGTTAGAGGTAGTCGTCGAGTGTGATAAGAATCGGCGACAAGCTCGACTGCAGTAAATTTCCAGGAGTCGCAGGCGATGTGCGACGCTTCTTTCCGCGAGCTCGGCTACTTCCCATCCACGGAGAAGGCAAGCAAGACGTTGCCCGGCGCACCACCCCAGTTCGGGTATCCGGAATTGACGTACAACATTCCGCCGGCAATCACCGCGCCAGGGCCGTCCAGTGCCCCGCCCGTCGCGCTGACGCCGTTGACTGTTTTGTATTGCTGCTGGGTATCAACGTCCCAGATGATTTTTCCGTCCAGCGTGGAGTAGGCGCGCAGATGGCCGTCCAAACCGCCGGAAAAAACCACGCCGGGAATCAAAGTCACAGCGGCTGACTGCGCGGGGCTGCAGCCCGGTTTTTCTCCGCAGCCCGGATGGGGAGTGTGCCAGGCAATTTCTCCCGTTGCCAGATTCAGCGCGAACATTCCGCCGCCGGCTTTGGGATCCAACAGAAAGGTCACGCCGAGGGGAGACGATTGCGCGCCGAGCGTCCCACCTTGAACGACCTGCAATCGCACGTCGGACAGGGCCACATACACTTTTTCCGAATCGGCAGCGGATCCCCACTGAATCCCGCCCAAGCTGCCGCCGACGCCGACGCGTCTCTGCCAGAGAATCTCTCCTTGCTTGTCGGGATCAACGGCGTGAACCACTCCGGATTTTTGTCCAGCGATGAGCGCGCGCCGGTTGCCCGGCAGGTCCACTAGAATCGGCGAGGAACCGAAATCGTAGTCGGGTCCATTGGCTTCGGGACAATTGATCCGCGCGGCCTCGGGGCCGGGGCAACTGATGTTGTAGGCATCCCCGGGAGTCATTTGTTTCGACCAGAGAAGTTTTCCTGTCTCGGAGTCGAATGCAAGAAACGCATCGGAAGTGCTTGCCGTGAGATCGGAGTAGCTATCGCCGGTGGTCACGTAAACCCGGTGGGCCTTCAAGTCCACTGTCGGCGAAGACCACACAGCTGCGCCGGACGGTCCCCACAGCTGCACACCTTGTTTGTTCTTGCGGACAGGTTTCGGCTCCTCCGCGATTGTGTATTGCTTCCACATCAGCTTTCCGGTGGCGGCATCCAACGCGCTCACACTGCCCCGGAATTTGCAACATTCGTAGTTGGGATCTGCGCCGGTTACTTCCTCATAGGAAGAAACGGGCACGTATAGCCGATCGCCCGCAAGCGTCGGGGCTCCGGTGATGACAGCGGCGGGGTAGTCATCAACGTGCGTTTTCCAGATGAGCTTGCCCGACATGGCATCCAGCGCATACGCATTGGCGCCTAAGTCGCCGAAATAGACGGCCCAGCGCGAGCCGAGCGGACCAATGCTGATCGCAGTGCGCACAGGTGCATCAGTCGAGAATTCCCAAAACGTACAACCGGTGGCTGCACTCAGGGAATAGATTTTGCGGCCAACGCTTCCGACAAAGACGCGTCCACCGAAAATCGCGGGTTGCGCGACAGCTCGATCTACACCAGGGAAGCCAAACGCCCATTTCAGTTTCAGAGTTGGAACTTGCGCGGCGGACAGTTGCGCCATCTCCGCAGTCTGAAACCGCCGTTGAAGCGAATTCACGCCCCAACCGTTCCACCGCGGTTGGCTCAACGGGGCCGCAAAAGTTTGCTCTCCGCCCTGACAAGTGTTCGGCACTTCGCTCGCGGAACGCTTTGCTCCAAGAAGCTGGCTGAGCGCTTCGATCTGCGCCGGCGTCAGGCGCTCCCCTTGCGACTTCATACTGCCGTTGGTCAACGCCAGACGAATGTTCTCCGCGGACATCAGCGCCAAAGCAGCGCGATTAGGCGCGCGCGGGACGCCATGGTCATGACAAGTCGCGCACTGTTGGCGATAAAGGCCCTCTAAATCCTGCTTGGCCGTCGAATTGTCCTGCGCTACAAACCCAGCACAGACTGCCGCCAACACCAGGAACTCCAGAAAGAGCCCGGCTACTCTCCAATTGTGGTGACGCATTCGGCCTCCCGCTTCCGTCAGCTCGAAAAGTCCGTGATGTTAGGGGTTGCCGCTTCACTAGGCAAGTAGCAAGGAAACCGCCGAATTAAATTCGGGTGAGTGCCCATCAGGCGAGTTGATGATCGGCCTCTTCGGAGGCGCGCCTCGAAGGAGCTTCCGAGGGAGTCGAAAATTCCAGCGCCTTGTTATCTACCGGGCTCCACTTCAGACTCCAAGTGTCGCGAATATAATTCTGATAGACACGCCAAGGCGCCTTCGACGCTTGCTTCGGCCAATGGGCGATCGCTCGTTCCATGTATCCAGGGTTGAATCCTTCTACAAAAGGCGCGACGGCTACCTCATGGCCGCTGCGGGGCGTGACCTGGCACGCACCTTTCTTGTCCATCAGATTCAGCAACCGGCAGACGTACGTACAAATCAAGTCGGCTTTGAGGGTCCATGAGGCGTTGATGTACCCGAACACCCCTGCAAGATTGGGCACGTCCGAGACCATCAAGCCTTTATAAGCCAGCTTGTTGCCGAGATCCACGGTGCGGCCGTCAACCTCGAGACCGGCTCCGCCAAATGCTTGCAGCACGAGGCCCGTCGCGGTGACCACGATGTCGGCCGGCAATTCTTCTCCCGATTGCAGGCGGATGCCGGTCTCCGTGAATCGCTCGATCTGACCGGTAACCACGCTGCCGCAGCCGTTCCTTATCGCCTGAAACAAATCTCCATCCGGTACCAGGCAGAGCCGCTGTTGCCAGGGGTTGTAGCGCGGCGTGAAGTGAGTGGCCACGTCATAGTCGGGACCCAGTTCCTTGCTGATTTTCTTGATGAGGCCGGCCTTCACGAAATTCGGGTAGAGCTGCGCCAGTTGGTAAACGTACATCATGTAAGCGACGTTCTTCCAACGGCTGATTTTGTACGCCCACGCGTCGGGCATAATGCGGCGCAGGAAATTGGCGATGCGGTCGCGTTCGGGCATCGAGACGATGTAGGTGGGAGAGCGTTGCAGCATCGTCACGTGCGCGGCGCTCTTGGCCAGCGCCGGCAGGAGCGTTACAGCCGTCGCTCCGCTGCCGATGATGATGATGCGCTTGCCGGCGTAGTCGAGATCCTCGGGCCAGGCTTGCGGATGAACGATACGGCCCGCGAAGCGATCAACGTCCGGGAAATCTGGGAGGTAACCGGCGCTGTAGCGGTAATAACCCGCGCAGGAAAATAGAAAGTTGCAGATCAAGGTGACCGGCTCTTCGTGCCCGTCCGGCCCTCGGCGCACTGCATTCAACGTCCAACGCGCATCTTGGGAGGACCACGCCGCACTTTGGACCCTGTGACGGAAGCGAATGTGCTGGTCGATACCTGCCTCGCGCGCTGTCGCAGTGACGTAGTTGCGGATATCGTTTCCGGGGGCAATTGCTTTGGGGTTGGTCCATGGGCGGAACGAATAGCCCATGGTCAGCATGTCCGAATCTGAGCGGATGCCTGGATAGCGGAACAGATCCCAGGTTCCACCGATGCGCTCGCGCTGCTCAAGGATGACGTAGCTTTTCTTCGGGCAGTATTTCTGCAGATGATAGGCGGCGTCGATGCCGGACAAGCCAGCGCCCATGATCAATACGTCGAAATATTCCGCGCCCATTGGCTTCACCAATTTGTTTCGTCAGGTGTGCAAGAGGACTTCGCTTTTGCGCTTCTGTTTCTAGCGAAGTATACATTCGGACAGCCAACTTCACCCAGTTGATTCACCTTGATTTAGGCTGTCGTCACAGATGATGGTTGCATACTTGTCTCACCGGCAAGTAGGAATCAGTCTGGTAGAGGTGGTTTGTTCCGAAGCCCCCTTACGTAGTCTGATTTAGCCAGGAGGCGTGACAAAGATTTTGGAACGCGTCAAGAGCGACAACTGATTTCCTAAACCGCGTGTCGGGAGTTCGACTCTCCGCAGGCCCACCATTCTCACTCGTTGAGATTCGTAGAGATCGGTCATTCGGTTGATCGAATGCAGGTGCGCGCCGGGTTGTAGCCGTTTGAGCAAAGCCACACAAGTGTCCACCTATTTTCGATGCGGTACGCACGCCGGTCACCGGCTCATGTGACCTGCGGCACTGACAGAATAATTTCAAGGGCTATGTTTGAGTTATCAGGAATCACGGGTTCGTGTGCGCGTTCCACATTCTGGAACGCGCAGCCGTACGAGGAAGATGCCATGATGAAGATGAGATTTGCAGTTGTCGCGCTGATATCGCTTGCTGTTGTTCTGCCGGCGTTCGGTGCCGGCGACAAAACTTACAAGACTACCTATCCCGTCCCTTGCAGCGAGGTGTGGGGCGCGGTCAAAATCGCCCTTGCTAATCCGGACAACTACAAAGATGTGCAGAGTGACGATGAAAAAATGACTGCTGAATACAACGTGAAACACTCCATTCATTGGTCTGTTATTGGAGCGGTCAACCAGGGTAAGAACCACGTCAGCTTGTTGCCGAATGGTACCACGTGCGAGATGAGTGTTGTGTCGATGTACAGCGGACTTTCGCACAACGACCAGGGTGACTTCAAGAAGCGCGTGGATGCAGCGCTGGCTACGATTAAAGCCGGGAAACCCTCCGAGCCCGCTAAACCGGCCGATCTGGCCGAGTAATATCGGCAAGCCACGCAGCATGCCGGAGTTCGACAGTCTCAAGGCAGGCTTTCGCGTTTAGAATTCGACGCGTTGACTTGGCTGAGAGCGCAGCATAAGATTCGCGTCCATGCCTGATTCTTCTCCGCTGTCTGGGCGAACGATTTCGCACTACCGCATCGTCGAGAAGCTGGGCGGCGGCGGGATGGGAGTGGTGTATAAAGCAGAGGACACGACGCTGCACCGCTTTGTTGCGCTGAAGTTCCTGCCCGATGACCTGACCAAAGATTCCCAGGCCTTATCCCGTTTCCAGCGCGAAGCTCAGGCCGCTTCCGCGCTCAGCCATCCGAATATCTGCATGGTCTTCGAGATCAGCCAGCACGATGGTCAGCCGTTCATCGCGATGGAGTTTCTGGACGGCGTGACGCTGAAGCACCGGATCGCGGGTAAGCCGCTGGACATGGAAACGCTGCTGCTGCTGGCGATCGAAATCGCCGATGCGCTTGATGCCGCGCATGCCGAGGGCATAGTTCATCGTGACATCAAGCCCGCCAACATTTTTATCACCAAGCGCGGGCACGCGAAGATTCTCGATTTTGGGTTGGCAAAACAAACGCGACCGGAAACCGGAGCGTCGCAAGCGACACTTGCCACGAATGCGCTTGGAGGAGTAAGCGAGGAGCAACTGACGAGTCCAGGAACGGCGGTCGGGACGGTTGCTTACATGTCCCCCGAACAGGTGCGCGGCAAGGAACTCGATGCGCGCACCGACCTGTTCAGCTTCGGCGCGGTGATCTACGAGATGGCTACCGGAAGCGTGCCATTTCGCGGCGAAACTTCCGGAGTGATTATCGACGCGATTCTCAACCGCGTTCCAGTTGCTGCCGTGCGTCTGAATCCCGATTTGCCCGCGGAACTGGAACACATCATCAACAGAGCGCTAGAGAAAGACCGCAATCTGCGTTTCCAGCATGCGGCCGATATGCGCGCGGAACTCCAGCGCCTCAAGCGAGACGTGGAGTCAAGTAGCCGGGCGGTTCCCGCGGCAGAGCCGCAAATCGAATCGAAATCCGGGTCGGGCCGAGTCGCTCTGGAGCAGCCGTCCACGCCGAGTGGTCCCTCGATCGCGCCGATTGCCGCAGGTTCTGGTAGCACGCGTGTTCCGGTTGCGTCGCCGGTTGCCGCGGAATCATCAGCAACGATTGCTGCGGCTGCGACGCCAGCGAAGAAGGCTGTTCCGTGGAAGTTTGTCGGCGTGGGCGTGGCGATTGTTGCGCTGCTTGCGCTAGCTGGCTCGTATTTCTTCCTGCATCGCGCGCCGAAGCTGACCGAGAAAGACTCGATACTCTTGACCGATTTCACCAACACGACGGGCGACCCGGTGTTCGATGGAACGCTGAAGACCGCGCTGCAGGTGAGCCTGACGCAGTCGCCGTTTCTGAATCTTGTGTCCCAACAGGAAGTGGATCGAACACTAAAATTGATGGGACGCCCGCCCGACACGCGCATCACTCCTGAAATTGGACGCGAAATTTGCCAGCGTGCCGGCATCGCAGCCATGGTCCACGGTTCGATAGCAGGCCTTGGCAGTCAATACGTTGTCACGCTCGAGGCCGTGAACGCCACCAACGGTAATTCGCTCGGTCAGGAACAAGCGCAGGCCGGCAGCAAGGAACAGGTTCTCGACGCGCTGGGAAAGGCCAGTTCGAACCTGCGCGGAAAGTTGGGCGAATCGCTCAGCTCGATTCAGAAATTCGATAAGCCCCTGGAGCAAGCGACCACGTCTTCGCTCGAAGCTCTGAAGGCGTTCTCGGACGGTTCGGCAGAAGTGTCCAGTGGAAATAATCTGGGAGCCGTTCCCTTCTTCAAGCGAGCGATCCAGTTGGATCCCAATTTCGCCATGGCTTACAGGGGCGCGGCCGTGACTGCCAACAACATGGGGCAGTCTGAAACATCGTTGCAGTATGCCCAAAAGGCCTTCGACTTGAAGGACCGCGCCAGTGAGCGCGAAGACCTTGCCATCTCCAGCTACTATTACCAACAAACGAATCAGATCGACAAAGCTCTGGAGACTTACGAGCGATATCAGAAAAGCTATCCGCGGGACCAACGCGCCTGGATCAACCCAGGGGCCTTGCACTCCAACCTCGGAGATTTTGACAAATCCCTGGCGGAGAGCCTCGAATCGGTGCGCTTGTCTCCGGACCAGTTCATCGGGTACCAGAATGCCTCGAATGCCTACCGGGCATTGAACCGATTAGATGAAGCGAAAGCGATCTTGAACGCCGCGTCACAGCGCAATATTGGCGGCGTTTTCATCCATGATGGCTACGCGCTTTGGGCTCTAGCGGAAGGCGACCTGGCAACGATGGCCAACGAAGATGCTCTGGTAAAAGCGGATCCTCAAGGTGAACTCACTGTTCTCGAGCGCACTGCGAACTTAGCCGTCGCCCACGGACAAATGCGCCGGGCCAGGGAACTCTTCACAGAGATAGAGGACAAGGAGGTGCGGCTCGAACAAAAAGAAGAAGCGCTCAACGACGTCGAAAACTCGGCAGAGTTTGAAGCGATTGCCGGGAACCGCTCCGCGGCCACTAATGGCGCCGACGCCGCCATCAAACAGTCGCAAACGCCGACGCATGAAATGAATGTGGCTGATATTTACGCCCGCGCCGGCATGGACGCCAAAGCTCGGCAGCTCGTTGACGAGGCTACCAAACAGCGTCCCTTGGACACGTTCATCCAGTCCGTGAATGGGCCAATGATCCGGGCTGTGCTCGAAATGAATCAAGGACATGCCGACAGGGCCGTGGAGTTAATGAAACCTGCCGAACCTTATGACCGCGGCAATACCGAGCCTCTCTACACTCGCGCCAGCGCCCTCTTAATGGCCGGGCGCGGCGCTGATGCCGTCATGGAATTTCAACGAGTCCTGAATTTGAAAAATTATCTCCCACAGGATCCTTTAGTTTCTTTCGCACAGCTAGGCCTGGCGCGAGCCTATGCGGCCACGGGTGATAAAGAGAAAGCGCGCGCGGCGTATCAGGATTTCTTCGCGCTGTGGAAAGACGCTGACCCGGACGTTCCGCTGTTGCAGCAAGCCAAAGCCGAGTACGCGAAATTAAAGTAATTACGAGCGAAGCGCCGCCGTTTAGTGCGCTGTATGCGACGTGACGCAGGCTTTTGGCTTCATCGCCGCGCGACTTTCTGGCCGCGTCGTTTGACACGCACGATCACCCATTGAGTTCTGGTCCGGGGGAACGATGAAAAGTAGACGTGATTTTCTGAAAGTTATTTCTTCCTTGAGTCTTGTTGCGCCGGCTCGTGGAATTCCCGCAGTCGTTCGCTCTGTCGCTCACCGCGATGGCGCCGCGTCGCTTCGCTGGCCCAAGCCGATCGGCAGCCCGGTTCTCGAGAGCCTTCGGCCGGCGATCGAAAACTCGCGAGACGTTTTCACCCACGTCGACAAGATCGTCGAGGTCGCGGGGTGGATGGGCTACGAAGAGCTGCCCATGCCGGTGTATGCGGTAGCGAGCGGCATGAAATTGACCGATCCGAACGACGTGATTGACCTGATGCTGGTGGCCAACTCGATCGACACGGCCTTCACCGATTTCACCACACACGCGAAATTCCAGGTCGACTACGACGGGCAACATTGGTCCGACTCGGACGCCATGTTCGCCTGTCTGAATCGAGCGATGAACAACGGCCTTCCCATGCTCGACGGAAAATTCCTGGCGAAGTTGACGCGCGGCGAGCTCGACAAAATCTTTGCCGGCAATGTTGAAATGCCGATGCTCGACGAGAAATTGGAAGTACTGCACCAGATCGGCTCGGTGCTATCCGAAAAATATGATGGGCGCTTCCACAATTTCATCAAATCGTGCGCGCCTCTGCTGTACGACGGAGGAAACGGGCTCGTCGAGCGCATGGCGAAAGAGTTTCCTCGCTTCAATGACGTAAGCCCGTACGATGGCCACGAAATCAAGTTTTACAAGCTGGCGCAGCTTGGGCTGTGGTTCTGCTATGCGACTTATCCAAAATCCGGTCCCGTGCAGTTGAACGATGTCGCGAAGATGACTACCTTTCCCGATTACATCGTTCCGGCGGCGCTGCGACTGCTCGGCATCAACAGCTACTCGCCGGCGCTCGAGCACGCGATCAATTCCTACCAATTGATTCCGCGCGATTCCACGCAGGAAGTTGAAATCCGCGCCCACAGCGTTTACGCCACCGCGCTGCTGCGCGAGGAAATCAACAAGCTGCGTCTGCCGGATCAGCAAGTGATTATCCCGCAGGTGAACGAGCGTCTTTGGACGCACTATCACACGACGAATTGGCCGCATCATCTGACGCGAACGATCATGTATTAGAGAGCCGGGCGAGACCTATCAAACTCGGCGTGTGCCCGCCGATTCAGAACATGTACTTGATTCCCAATTGAATCTGCCTGGGCGGCCGATTGCCGTAAAAGTTCTCCGAAAGAATGGCGCCAAAATTTGCCGAGGGGCAGGACGTGGTACCGGGGATCGAGCCATTTGTAAGCGCACTGCAAAAAACATGATTCGGGAGATCGAAGTTCGGATGGTTGAACACATTGAAAAGGTCGCCGCGCAGTTGCAAGCGATGGCGTTCACTGCGAAGCGAAATGCTCTTAGCCAACGAGAAATCGAGGTCTTTAAAGCCAGGCCCGATTAGGGTGTTGCGGCCCTCCGAGCCAAACTGACCAGCTGGGAGTGCGAATGCGCAGGGATTGAACCAATTCTCGGGCGTTCGGACCTGAGCCGGAGCGATGCAGGCGGAATTGGCCGCCACGTTGCCGGCTGTGAATGGATTCGCGACTTCATCCGGCCGCGCTGGATTACCGAAAGCCAAGGCGGCGCTCGAAGTGCCGCCGCCAAGAACCACGGTGAAGGGATTGCCCGACTGCGCGGTCACAATTCCGCTCGCCTGCCAATTGTCCAGCAGAGCTTTGCGGAACCAGGAGCCATTTGCTGCGAAGCGGTTAAGTGGCAGATCGTAAACGAAGCTTACGGCCAGCCGCTGCGCAGCGTTGAAGTCGGAGAGTCCGCGTTCCGCGCTGAGATCCTGCGAGTTCTGGGGAAGTCCGGAGCCGCTATTGCCCGCGAAGACCGCGGAAACATCGTCGATGGACTTCGAGAAAGTGTAGGAGGCCAGGAACGATATCCCGTGGCTCATCCGCTTTTCCGACCGCACTTGCAGGGCGTTGTAGGAACTGTTGGCTTCCGATTCCACAAAAAGTATGGAGGAAAAGAAGCCGTCGGGGGCGAACTGAAATTGCTGATTGATGTCGCGCACGTCAGACAGGTTCGTGCCTTTAGAGCCCACATAGGCCACATCCACCATCCAATTGGCTCCCAGTTCATACTGCAAGTTGGCATTCCATTGCTGAACGTATGCATCGCGGAAATTGGGTGCAATGGTGTTGGCCTGAATGGAAGTTCCCGGCTGATCGAGAACGTCCTGGACCGTACACAAGCCGCCCGGGCAAACGGCCGGATTTTGCTGGAACAATCCGAGATTATAGAAAGGCGGATTGATGCGCGGAAAGATGCTGATTTGCGAAATCGGATTATCGTAAAAAACTCCGTACGCGGCGCGGACCACCCAGCGCTCCGATTTCAAAGGCCGCCAAGCAAAACCGATGCGCGGGGCGAAGTCCGTTCGAGTGGCCTTGTAAACGCCGCGGGGAATCCCATTCGTTCCGGCCAGGATGTATTGGCAATTGGGTTGTGGTGTACAGGTCGCTGACGCCGGGCTTAGATTGGGCACGCTGAAATGATTTTGCGCTTCGACGGGCGCGCCATTGTATTCATAGCGCATGCCAACATTGAGGAGGAAGCGCGGCACCACGTGGATATCGTCCTGGATGTAGTAACCCATGCTCTTGGCGCGCAGGCTGTTGGCGGTGTTGCCGCTCACTGCCGCGGCGGCGTCCGGGACTCCCGCAAGCAACTGCGCGAGAGCCAATGTCGAAATGGAAGGGCAAGCCGGGCCCGGGCACTGGCCGAAAGCCTGCAAAATTCCGAATGCGCTGTCTCCGAGGAAATTCCAATCGCCTCTGGCAACAAAGTCGATGAAATCGTCGATCCTCACGTAGCGGAATTCGCCGCCGAACTTGAACTGATTCTGCCCGTAGGTCCAAGCGACGTTGTCCGAGAGATGAACCGTGGTGTCGTGGCGGTCCTCCGGGTATTGGACCGGTTCACCAATTGGCGAGTACCCGGAAACGGAAATGTTGGGAAATCCCAGATCAATTGTGTTCGTGAGCACATCCGGGAATCCCAAGGCTGCATTTCCATCCGTGCCGGCGTTCTGCTGGAAGAATCCTGCCCGCATTCGCGTATAGCCGAAGTGAAACTCATTGAGAATGTTTGCCCTGAGGACACGCGTCCAGCCCAGGGCGGCATTCTGGCCCCGATTCATGTTATTGCTGCCGTAGCCCGGAAGATTGGTGAAGGAATTGACCGGATCGAATGGGCTGAAAAGATTCTGGTCGAATAATGAGTAGTGCGCCGAGATCCTATCCGCAGAATCCGGCTGCACGTCCACTTTGGCGGTGACCATGTTCTCCGAGTTGTTAATGCTGGGAGCAGAGACGAACGTGTTGGACGTGCCCGGAGTCCCGCCTACATTTGATTGCGGATAGAGATTGAATACGTTCTGGCCGATTTGACACGAGGGATTGAGAGGGCAGCCGAATAGCTCGTCCGCAACGGCGCCGCCCTCCGCCCACTGTTCGGTTGTGGGCACGGTCGCTTCCTGCGTGTTCGCCTGCCGCAAACGCAACCCCTCATAAGCGACGAAGAAGAATGCCTTGTCGTGTTGGATGGGCCCACCCAACGTGCCGCCAAACTGATCGCGATCGAGAGCAGGAATGCCGCCGCACTCGCCCGCAACGGAGGAGGCCGTGCAATTCGGGAAATCGAAGAAATTCTTGGCGTCCATATTCCGGTTGCGGAGAAACTCGAAGAGATCGCCGCGGAACGAATTGGTTCCGCTTTTCAGAATGACGTTCACCTGCGCGCCGCTATTGCGTCCGAATTCCGCGGAATAATCGCCGGACTGGACCTTGAATTCTTCGATGGCCTCGACGGAAGCCAGCGCCGCAAACTGATTGATATACGGGTCATTATTGTCCACGCCGTCGAGCAGAAAGACGTTCGCCTGCTCGCGCGCGCCGTTGACGCTCACAGCGCCGCCCTCGGTAGAATTTTCGGAACCCTCGGCCGGCGCCTGAGCCCCGGGGACAAGCAGAGCGAAATTCAGAAAACGCCGCTCGTTCAGTGGCAGCTCGTGCAATTGGCGGCCGTTAATCACCTGGCCCAAGGCTGAAGTGTCGGTCTGGACGATGGGAGGGGTTGCAGTGACCTGCACCTCCTCAACCGCCACGCCTATTACCAGCGGAAAGTCCACGCGCACCGTTTGATCCACGTTCACGATTACGCTGGAGATTACGCCCTTGCGGAAACCCTGCATTTCGACCGTCACTTGGTAGCGTCCTGGCGGCAGGAGCGCGACGGTGTAGTCGCCGTCGTCATTGGTTTGCGTGTCGCGAAAGAGGTTGGTGTCCTCGTTGCGGACCCTAATGTGGGCCTTTGGCACAACGGCCTCGCGGGGATCGGTGACCGTGCCAGTTATGGTTCCAGTGGAATCAGCGGCGGAGAGGGGAGAAATCAGTACGCACACAAACAGGAGCGCGGCGAGAAGCCAGCGACGGCCCAAAGGTTAAGACTCCTTTCCGTGGTGCCCCAAGGCTTACAAGGTGCTTGAAATTGAATCACAAAGCAAATCAGATGCCGCGCGTTAACCCAGAAAGCATTCGTCTTGGTCGTCGCTCGGAACGAGTTCGATCGCGTTTTCGCGCGTTGACTTGCCCCCCAGCGCGGCCTATTATGCCCCACTAAGTTCACCCTAGCATTCTTTCTTATCCGAGGAGCAGAAAACTCTTATGCGCATGGCTCCGGTTCTTGCCGCGAACTGCGCTCTGGTGCTGATTCTATGCGCTTGTAGCTCTGCGCCCGCGCCATTTACAGCCGCGAATACGTCACCGCAAGCGCCGGCAAACAGACCGGCAGCGTCAACATCCGGTAGCGGTGGAGAGAGCGCCAGCTTGGCCGGCTTTGCGTTCGTTGATTCGTCGGTGACCGGGCAAGGGTCGCGTGCCAAACTGCCGCCCGGCTCGAAAATCTATCCGCCGGGCTCGAAGATTACGGGAACGGACGGATGTCCAACGAACCAGTACAGAACCGACGGGCTGCTCGTCTTGGTGATCGATTACACGGGCCGGCCGACCGCCGCGAGTGTCGGCGTGATTCGGCATCCTGCGTCAGGCGGCGAGTTTGCCGACGCCGCCTACTATATCGACCTCGACAGCGGCCGCACGCTTCAATTTCTGGGCCCCATCTTCGACAACGGCACGTATGATGTCCACTTCTCCTACAGCTTCAATACAGGCAAGCAGAAAACGATGTCGGCCACGCTCGTGCTGGCGCGCAGCTGTTCCACGCCGAGATAACGCGAACCGGCGTTCGAGAACAGAGTCTGACTGGATCGAAAACCAAATCCAAATTTGAGCGGCGGTAACTCGGACTCGACATCTCTGCGCGTTCGAAGAACCAATCGGTCTATTGCCCTCCTCTAAACCCCTTTCCCTCGAAGAAGAAATTCGCACCGATTGAGTGTAGAATCCGCGTTCCGTCGGCGGATCGGAAAGGGGCGGATGCTCTTGCTCAAGACAATTCAGTCTCTCCCGGAGGAAAATCATGCACACGCTGCGTTCACCGTTCGCGCAGGTTGCCAGGATAGCTTTGATTTTGCTGTCGGCTCTCATATTGCCGACTGTTGCTCGGTCGCAAGTGACGACCGCCACCGTGCTGGGTTCGGTCCAGGACAAATCAGGCGCAGCGGTTCGAGGAGCGACGGTCACAGCGCGAAACCTGCAGACGGGATTGACGCGCTCCGCGCTTTCCGGTGATAGCGGCGATTACACGATCAACCTTCTGCCGGTCGGAGACTATTCCATCCAGGTGGAGTTCACCGGATTCAAGACGGACGAGCGAACTCCCGTCACGCTCGAGATCAACAGCCGGGCGCGCGTCGATTTCATTCTGCAACTCGGAGATCGAAGCGAGAAGGTCGAGGTCACGGGTGCCCAGCCCGTCCTGGATACAGACACTTCGGAGACCGGGCAAGTGATCGAGAACGAGCGGGTGACGCAACTCCTGCTGAACGGGCGGCAATTCGTGCAGTTGACGCTGTTGACGCCGGGCGTGGTGCCCGAAGTGAAGGGCACGCTGAGCAGTCCGCTGGCGCTTTCCGGCGCGTCGGTGAACGCGAACGGCGCGCGCTATGAAGATAACGTCTATTTGCTCGATGGTGTTCCGATCCGCGACGAGATCTACGACCGGCTGACGGTGTCGCCTTCTGTAGACGCGATTGAGGAATTCAAGGTGCATACGAGCAATTACTCCGCTGAATTCGGAGGTCATGGCGGGGCGCAGATCAATATCTCCACCAAATCCGGAACGAACGACATTCATGGCGTACTCTACGAATTCCTGAGAAACGATGTTCTGGATGCGAGGAATTTCTTCGATCCCACGAAACCGCACTTTCGACAAAATCAATTCGGAGCGAGCCTGGGCGGACCGGTGAAGCGGAACAATACTTTTTTCTTCGGAAACTATGAGGGCAGCCGGATCTACAAAGGAATCACAATCACTTCCGCGCTGGCGACGGACGCGCTGCGCGGTGGAAATTTCGCCGGCATGGGCCCGATCATTGACCCGACCACTGGCAACCCATTCTCGATGGACCAGATTCCCCCAGACCGGATCGTTCCTTTCGCGAAGGCATATCTGGACAAGATCCCGGCGGGCTTGGGTGACACTCTGGGCAGAAATTTTGCGGGATTTGGAGATCGTTTCGTAGACATGAACCAATTCACCACGCGAATCGATCACTCATTTTCGAGCAGCGATCTGCTGTACGGGCGCTTCGTCTACTCCAACGTGAACGACACCGAGCCGTTCCCGGCGACTGTCGATCCGACGGGCAATCCGCTGAGCCCGCCGGGATTCGGGCAGACGACTTTTCAACGAAGTAGAAATCTGGCTGTCGTGTATACGCACATTTTCAGCCCGTCGCTCTTGAACGAATTCCGGTTCGGATACAGCTTTCTTGATGTTGGGCAGCACTCCCAGAACTCAAATGTTGATTTCGTGAGTCAATTTGGCTTCATGGGCACGAATCCTCCGCCGCTCGGCGCCGGGTTTCCCAGCATCGTGATTCCGGGATTCAGCAACCTGGGCGATCCTACGACTCAACTCGCCGTGGGCAACAATGTTTTCACCTTCAGCGACAACGTGGTGCGTAACTTCTCGAAACATTCGCTGAAAATCGGCGCAATGTACAAAAAGTCCTATGTTCGCACCGACTTCGTTTTCAATAGCGCGGGCCAATACAAATTCCTCGGCGTGTTTACGAATAATCCGTTCGCTGATTTTCTGCTTGGATTCCCCGCCGTCGCCACATCGCTGACGGGTGATCCTCTCCTGCACGGGCTCGGATACGGCGTCGGTGCGTATATTCAAGACGATTGGAGAGTGACCTCGCGTCTTACGCTCAATCTCGGCGTGCGCTACGACATCAATTCTCCTTTCCGGGAGAGAGACAACAAGATCGCCAACTTCTCGCCGGAAATCGGCGGGTTCGTGGTGGCCGGCAGCCCCGGTCATATCAATCCCGCCGCAAATTTCGCGCGGTTTCCCGGAGTGCCATTCAAGACCGCGCAGGAGCTCGGCTATCCTGCGGCGCTCACGAGTGGCGACTACAATAACGTCGCTCCCCGCATAGGTTTCGCGTATTCGGCGTTCAAATCTGTGGCAATCCGCGGCGGCTTCGGGATCTTCTACGATACCGGCCTGCTCGGAGGCCGCTTCGGAATTATGGGATTCAATCCACCGTTCACCGGATTGGGACTATTCACTAATTTTGATCCGGCGACTCCGATTCCCGCGCAGCAGGCGTTGGTAACCCCCAGCGCAAACGTGGTTCTCGGGCAAGGACCACAGAAAAATTTTCCGAATGCTTATCTGGAAGAATGGAATCTGAGCGTCGAGAAACAGCTCGGCTCATCGTTCATGGTGGAGGCGGCATATGTGGGATCGCGCGGGATCAAGCTGGATGGCACGCTGTTTCCAAATCAACCCGATGCCAGCCCGGCGCCGCTGGCGGGAAGGGTGCCTTTTCCCATCCTTGGCGTCGATCTCGAAATTGCATCACCCGCTTTCGACTCGTGGTACGACAGCTTGATTCTCCGTGCGGAAAAACGCTATTCGCACGGGTTGGTATTTTCCGGCAGTTACACCTACTCGAAATCGCTGGACACGAATGGAGGCTCGCTTTCCAATTTCTCCGATCAAAGCAATGGCACGCCACAATTCTCGGGAGATATTGCCGCGGAGAAAGGCCGCTCGAGCTTCGACGCGCGGCACCGAGGCGTATTCAATGCGGTATACGACCTTCCGTTTGGACATGGCAAAGCGCTGCTCGGTGACAGCCAAGGGATCCTCCAAAAGTTTGTGGGAGGCTGGCAGGCGGATTCCATCGTGGTCCTGCAGTCAGGGCGACCCGAAACGCCACTCCTTCCAATCGACCAAAGCAATACGGGCGCATTCACGGACCGACCGAATGTGATTGCAAATCCGAATAGTGGCCCGAGAACGCCGAACGAGTGGTTTAACATCAATGCCTTCCAACTGCAGACCTTCGGGACTTTTGGTGATGCTGGCCGGGGGATCATCAACGGACCGAGGTACGAAAGCGTTGATCTCGGAATTTCGAAGATTACGCCGGTCAACGAGCGATTCGGCGTTGAATTCCGCGCGGAAATTTTCAATCTTTTCAACCATACAAACTTTGACCTGCCCGATCGCCAGTTCGGCACTCCGGGGTTCGGGCAAATATTCAGCGCCAACGATCCGCGGGAGGTCCAGTTTGCGCTGAAGCTGCACTTCTAGGCGCGCTGCAGTTTTTCGTTTCCGGGAAGCTGATGGGATGGTGTGTCGCTATGAAGAACCTCGTCCGATTTTCAGCTGGTTTGTTGCTGACGCTACTTTTCCTGCCAGCGCTGCAGTCTTTGCAGGGAGGCACGCGGCCTGAAAAACTATCTCCTGCATTCCACAAGGATCGGCTCGAGCAACTTTACCGGCTTTGTCCAGATGGGCTGATTCTCCTGCGGGGAGAAGTTAGCTGGTACCGAAAGCGCGAGCTTCGATCCTTCGATGCCTCCTATTCCGACTACAATTTCAAGCAGGAGAGAAACCTCTATTACTTGACGGGAATTGAGGTGCCGGACTCCTTCGTACTCATCGACCCAAAGAAAAAGGAAGTCCGCGTATACACAGATTGGAAGGGATCGAGAGAGCTCGAAGCACTCCGCAAATTAGATTACGCGAGCGGGCCTTATCCGGCCGCGGCGTTTCTGCATGATGTTCTCGATCGTTCTGCTGATTTCGAAAATCTTTACACTTTATATGTCCCGATTCTGCAAGCTGGAAATTTGTACGGGAAGACTGGCGCGCTCACAGGAGTTTTTCCCCCGGGGCTTGGCGAGCCAATTTCAGACGAGACGCAGTTTGCGCACCGGTTGGCCGAAACATTTCCAACACATCGAATCAGGAGCGTGGTTCCGGCATTGCTTGAAATGCAGAAAATCAAACATGAGGAGGAGATTCGCCTGCTGCGCACGGCGAATGAGATTGCCGCGAAAGGTGTAGTGGAAGGAATCAAGGCGGTGCGTCCCGGACTCTACGACCACGACATTGGCGCGGTGATCCAATACGTGTTCACGCGCGAGGGGAGCGCAAACCCGACGTTCGCTCTCAACGTGATGTCCGGTCCTAACGCATTTCTCGATCTGCTCCCGCTCTGGAGCGATTACGACCATCTCGATCGGCAAATGACGGCAGGCGAAGCTGTATTTTTGGATGTCGGTGCAGAGGTGGAGTATTACGTGAGTGACATCGGGCGGACAGCGCCGGTTTCCGGGAAATTTACCGCCGAGCAGAAGAAACTGTACGACATCTATCTTCCATGCTTTCTGAAGGCGGAGAGAAGTATTCGCCCGGGCGTAAGCCAGCACGATCTGGTCAAAATTTGCTCAACTTGTGCTCGCGAGCAGCTGCCTAATTTGCCGCAAGGGTATTTGCGCAAGGCTGTCGAGGAGTTCGTTCAAGAGGTCGAGAGTCACTCGACACTCGGCCACTACCAGGACATCAACGTCATGGGTTCGGGAGCCGGCAACGATGAGCCGCTAAAGGCCGGCATGGTGTTTGCGATCGAACCGGTCCTCTATTCCAAGGAGCTGAACTTCGCGGCCTTCGTCGAAGATGTGATTCTGGTGACGCCGGACGGCTACGATGTCCTGTCGAAGGGGATGCCGTACACAACCGACGAAATCGAGAAGCTCATGTCGCAAAAGAGCATCATCGAAGCAGCGGATGAAAGGCGCTAGTTTATGTCTGCGCCGCGTTGACTTGCTTTCTCGCGCATCCTAATATGCCCGCCGGGACGCGCTATCACCTGACATGATCGGCCAGACCATCTCGCACTACCGCATCGTGGAAAAACTTGGCGGCGGTGGTATGGGCGTTGTTTATAAGGCCGAGGACACGAAGCTGCACCGCTTTGTGGCGTTGAAATTCCTTCCTGACGCGGTGGCAAAAGATCCGCAGTCGCTTGCGCGCTTCGAGCGCGAAGCGCAGGCCGCTTCGGCGCTGAATCATCCGAACATTTGCACCATTCATGAGATCGATGAACGCGACGGCCAGTGGTTCATCGCCATGGAGTTTCTGGATGGAATGACGCTGAAGCATCGCATTGCCGGCAGACCTCTGCCGCTCGATCAGATCGTCGAAATCGGAATTCAAATTGCCGATGCGCTGGATGCGGCGCACACCGAGGGCATCGTTCATCGCGACATCAAGCCCGCGAATATTTTCATCACCAAGCGCGGCCCGGTGAAGATTCTCGATTTCGGACTGGCGAAGTCCATAGCGCCGCCGTCCGGGCAACAGCTCTCAGCGACGCAAGACGCACCGCAATTGGACTCCGAGCATCTGACCAACCCCGGCAGCGCGATCGGCACGGTCGCATATATGTCGCCGGAGCAGGCACGCGCCCGCGCGCTGGACGCCCGCTCCGACATCTTTTCGTTCGGCACAGTGCTCTACGAGATGGCCACGGGCACGTTGCCTTTCCGCGGCGAAAGCACCGCCGTCATTTTCGAAGCCATCCTGGGCCGCGCGCCGGTGCCGGCCGTTCGGCTGAATCCCGACGTGCCGCCGAAAATGGAAGAAATTATCGAGAAGGCTCTCGAGAAAGATCCGCAATTGCGCTATCAGCACGCCGCTGACCTGCGCACGGATTTGCAGCGCGTGAAGCGCGACGCGGCTTCAGCGGGATTCAGCGGCTCGATGGCTGGGTCATCGGCCTCGCAATCGGCGCTCTCCTCATCCGGCGCCTCGGGAATTTCCGCGCCGCGAGTGGCGCAAACAGAATCAGGGCATCCGTCCGGAAGTTCGGTAGTCGAAGCGGCGAAGCGGCACAAACTGGGGCTGACGGCGGGGCTCGTGGTCGGGCTGATCGTGCTGGCCGCGGCGGGCTACGGCGTGTACTCCATGCTTGGCGGCGGAAAGACGGCAATTCCCTTTCAGAATTACACCATCACGCAAATCACCGATAACGCTAAGTCACAGCTCGCAGCCATCTCGCCCGACGGGAAATATATTTTGAGCGAACTCTATGACTTCGGGAAAGCCAGCATATGGCTGCGCCACGTTCCCACGAACAGCGACACGCAAATCATCGCCCCCACAGAAGCGTTTTACAAGGATTTCGAGTTTTCCCCGGACGGCAACTATTTCCATTTTCGCAAGGCGCGAACTTCCGCACAGGACGCGTGGGACCTCTATCGCGCGCCGGCCCTAGGTGGCACGCCACAAATCATTGTCCACGACATTGACTCGAACGCCGGGTTTTCTCCGGATGGAAAGCACATCGCCTATGAGCGCGGGAACGATCCCGAGGTCGGCAAGTTCCAGCTTCTGGTGGCCAACGCTGATGGCACCGATGAGAAAATGATCGCCGGGGGGCCCGTGGGTTCCGAGAGCGTCTTCGTTGCTTGGTCGCCGGATGGCAAGCGAATCGTCCTGGCAAATGGCAATTCGACCCCGGGCCCAATTCAAGTGATGGACCTGGCCACAGGAAAAGCACAGGACCTTGCGACCCCTCAGACTTTTGTATTTAACAAGTCCGTCTGGCTCCCTGACGGCCGCGGCATTCTCGTTCAGTATCAAGATCTGAGCGCAGGTCTGAACCACAACCAAATCGGATTTGTTTCCTACCCGAGCGGTGATTTCCATACGATCACCAAGGACACAAATAGCTACGAATCGTTGACGCTCTCGGCAGATGCGAAGACGCTTACAACGATTCAGGTAAAGCGAATGTTCTCTCTCTATGCTATTCCGGCCAATGGAACGGGAGAGAACTCGCCCAATCCGGTAATGCCGCAACAACAAAAGGCATCTTTGGGGTTCAGTTGGGCCGGAAATGATAGTGTATATCTTTCTGAGGATAATCATCTCACGCACGCATCTTTAGATGGAAGCAACAAAACCACGCTGCTCAATAATGCTTCTTTCCTTTCTGTCTCGGCATGCCCGGACGGGCGCACTTTGATTCTGATCCTGATCGGCCAGGGAGGCGGTAAGGCCACAAGGATCTGGCGGATCAACTCCGATGGCACCAACCTAAAGCAGCTCTCGAATGGACAAAACGACTTCCGAGCGGGATGTTCTCGAGACTCGAAGTGGGCGTATTTCCTCGACGGAGACGCTAACCGCATCAAACGCGTCCCCATAGATGGTGGGACACCCGAGAACGTGCCCGGAACGGCGATTCCCCACGCTTTCATCTTGGGTCACTACCTTGACTTTTCGCCGGATGGGAAGTCGTTGGCGATTTTCATAGAGCTCGGCGAGACAACCTCCGTCCACAAGCTCGCAGTGATTCCACTCGACGCCGGAGAGCAGCCGCAGATTCGCATGCTCGATGCTCATCCAGCCATCGCGGATTCCCCGAGATTTACGCCCGACGGAAAAGCATTCGTATATACGATCACCCAGAACGGCGTGGATAACCTTTGGCTCCAGCCGCTGGACGGCTCACCCGGCCGTCAGCTCACGAATTTCAAAACCGATCAAATCTCCCGCATCGAGTGGTCGCCCGACGGCAAAAACATCGGCGTGCTCAGCCGGCGCACTGAAGCCGACGTCGTGCTCCTGCGCGAATCAAGCTCCGCGACACAATAGCTCGCCCGTCCGTCCAGCCATTCAGCCGTTGTCCGACCGGACAACTCCCCATCATTCGCACTTGCCCGCATTCGCCCGCAGGACTACATTTCTCGGCGGTCCGCTTGCGCCATCGACCCTTTAAGGAGGAGTCTATGTGGTGGAGCAAGCAGGCACAGCCCGCAACACTTTCGTTTTCACCGGCGTTCAGTTCCACAGGCACGATTGATTCGCCCATCGAAGCGCCGCATCATCCAGCGGACACAACTTCGTATCCCGCAGGCATAACCAGGGTCGATCGCAGCCCAAAGCGAGAGACGTCTGCCAGCGACGATCTGCGCCTCGATGCCATTATCGAGGGCACCATTTCCCTGAAATGCCAGAAGCTCATCGTGGGGGAAACCGCCAAGGCTACCGCCGAAGTGGTTGCTCGCGAAGTGATCGTGTACGGTGAACTTCACGGCCACCTTCAAGCGACCGAGCGCATTGAGATCAAGAGGAACGCCTCGGTGAGAGCCGATCTCATCACGCCGCGGGTTCTGATCGAGCCCGGCGCCTACTTCAAAGGTACAGTGCAGATTGAAAGGAGAAAAAAGCCCCGCGCCGCGGCAAAGGGGGCCTGATTCCGTATACACACTCGAATTGACGTCCGAGCGCGGCCCGGCTTGCCGCGGGTCGTCCGCGGTCATTCGAGGAGTTTGGCGGGATCGCGAAGCGCGGCAGCGAGGTCAGCTAGAAACATCGCCGCCCCCGCTCCACCTGTCACGCGATGATCGCATGAAATCGTCACGGTCATCATCGGGCGGATTACTGGTTTGCCTTCGACAGCGACCACGCGATCGGCGATGCGTCCCACGGCGAGAATCGCGGCCTGCCCAGGGCCGATGATTGCCGTGAACGCATCCACGTTATACATGCCCAGATTGCTGATCGTGAATGTCGCGCCGGTGATATCGGCGGGGTGCAATCGTCCCGCCCGCGCTCGTTCGGTAAGCTCGCGCCGCCGGGCAGCAATCTCCGGAATGGTCGCGCGATCTGCATTTCGAATTACCGCTGCCACAACTCCGTCCTTCACCGCCATCGCAACGCCGATATTCACCTCAGGATTCGAACGGATTCCGTTTCCTGTCCAACTCGCGTTCAATCGCGGATGCTTCGCAAGAACGCGGCCTGCGAGGGCGATCAATAAATCAGTATGCGTCGGCCGGACGCTGCCAGACTTCTCAATGAACGCAGCTCGCTGACGATATTCATTGAGAGCGGAGGAGTCAATGTCGCGCGCGACGAAAAAATGCGGCACGCTCGTCCAACTCTGCGTGGTGCGTTCGGCCATGAGCCGTCCGACTGAACTCAGCGCCTCGGCTCCCGAGTCCGCTGTCGCCGCAGCCGCAGTCTTCGTGGCGCCGGCGCGTGCCGGTTCCGCCGCCACGAGGATGTCCGATGCCAAGATTTCCCCGCCCGGTCCCGAGCCTTGCAATCGCTGAATATCCACGCCGCGCTCTTGCGCGAGCCGCCGCGCCTTCGGCGAAATCTTCGTCGGCGTCGCAGCAGCAGACATCGCGTCGCCGATCTTCGCCGGCTGGATTCGTTGCGTGGATTCCGTCTTCGTGCGGCCTGAAGCGTGCGATCCCGCTGCGTCCGCAGGGATACTCTCGCCTGCGTGGAGAAGCCAGCCGATCGTCTTCCCGACGGGAATAACGTCACCCACGTTGGCGCTCACGCCGGAAAGAATCCCGTCCCCCGGCGATTCAATCTCAACCACCGCCTTATCCGTCTCGATCTCCAGCAGCGGCTCGCCCTTGGCCACACTTTCGCCTTCTTTTTTCCGCCAAGCGACAACCTTGCCGGTTTCCTGCGCCAATTCCAGAGCGGGCATTACGACGCTAATGGCCATGATGTGTGGGAATGCTGCAGGAGAAAATCAATCGCCGACTTTCACGCGCTCCGTTCGCGCGCTCGCTTCCACGGCCTTGACGTAACGCTCCGTCCGCGGCGCTTCGTTCTCGCGCACCGTTGCCAAAGGCCCATTCACGGTCACGTAATGCGATCCCGCCACCAGCAATTCCTCGGCTGGAAATCGCGTAATGACTTCGTGGCCGGTCTCGGTGACGACAATCTCCTCTTCAATTCGCGCCGCGCTCCATCCATCCGTCGAAGGCCAGAAAGTTTCCAGTGCAAATACCATCCCCGGCTTGATCTCGCAAGGATGCTCGAACGACACCAGCCGGCTAATAACCGGCTTTTCCCAAATCGCGAGTCCGATGCCATGTCCGTACTGCAGCGCGAAGCAAGCCTCTTCATCCGGAAATCCAAACTCCTGCGCCTTCGGCCACACAGCAGCGATGTCCGCGGTAGTTCGCCCCGGCCGCACCAGCGAAATCGCCGCATCGAGATATTCCCGGCAGCGCTTGTATGCGTCCACCATCGCGTGAGACGCGTAGCCCACCGTAAAGCAACGGTAGTAACAAGTGCGATAGCCCATATACGAATGCAAAATGTCGTAGTAAACCGGATCACCCGGCCGCAGCACGCGATCCGAAAATACATGCGGATGCGGATTGCAGCGCTCGCCGGAAATCGCATTCACCGCTTCGACGTATTCGGACCCGAGATCGTAGAGAACTTTGCTCACCAGCCCGACGGCCTCGTTCTCGCGCATCCCCGGCTTCATCGCGCGGTAAAGCTCGTCGTAAGCCGCGTCCACCATCATCGCCGACATATTCAGCAGCGTGATTTCATCCTGCGTCTTGATCACGCGCGCCTCAGACATCAGCGCCTGGCCATCGACGACCGTGATCCCCTC
>Ga0310039_10000738_pt1 | contig 25786 bp, 19 predicted proteins | sample Sb_taG_4_FD_200460 | JGI IMG/M metagenome (GOLD analysis project Ga0310039, IMG submission 200460) | Peat soil microbial communities from Weissenstadt, Germany - Sb_50d_6_BS metaG (v2) (version 2) | ecosystem: Environmental > Terrestrial > Soil > Wetlands > Peat | place: Germany: Weissenstadt...
CGACACGCTCGGCAATCTGGCGCATAGCCTGAAGACCCCGCTGGCCGTGATCCGCGCCAGTCTCGGCAGCGCCGAGACCGATGAGCGCCGATCGCAGGCGAGCATTCAGCTCGAAATAGACCGCATCGCGCAGATCGTGCAGCACCAGCTCAAGCGCGCCGCGGCCAGCGGCGGCGCCACGCTCGGCCAGGCGCCGGTGCCGGTGCTGGCGCTGGTGACCGATCTGCGCGCCGCGCTGATCAAAGTGCATGCGCGCAAGGATTTGCACATCGAGATCGATGTGCCGCCGGAACTTGGTTTCCTCGGCGACAGCGGCGATATCCTCGAACTGCTCGGCAACGTGATCGACAACGCCTGCAAATGGTGCCGTTCGCGCGTGCTGGTGAGCGCACAGCTCGATCCGGATCGCGCGTTGCCGCAACGGCTGTCGATCGTGGTCGACGACGATGGTCCGGGCATCCCGCAGGAGTTGCGCGCGCGGGTCACCGAGCGCGGTGTCCGCGCCGATGAACATGTGCCGGGTCATGGATTGGGGCTGGCGATGGTACGCGAGACCGTGGCGCTGTACGGCGGCCGCTTCTACATCGATACCTCGATAGCGTTGGGCGGCGCACGCGTCGAGCTTCAACTACCCGGACGCTGATTCAGGGCGCGATGTCGAATTCTATGCCCTGCGCCAGCGGCAGCGCCGAGCTCCAGTTGACGGTGTTGGTCTGCCGGCGCATGTAGGCTTTCCAGGCATCGGAACCGGCCTCGCGGCCGCCGCCGGTGTCTTTCTCGCCGCCGAAGGCGCCGCCGATTTCGGCGCCCGAGGTGCCGACGTTAACGTTGGCGATACCGCAGTCGCTGCCCTGATGGCTCAAATAGAGCTCGGCGTGCTGCAGCCTTTGGGTGAAAAGGCCCGAGGACAATCCGTACGCCGACTCGTTCTGCAGCCGGATCGCTTCATCGAGCGAATCCACCGGGATCAGGTACAGGATGGGTGCGAAGGTCTCGTGCTGCACGATCTCCCAATCGTTGCGTGCCAGCACGATCGCCGGTTCGACGTAGTGGCCCGGCCGCGGCAGCACGTTGCCGCCGACCAGCAGCCGGCCGCCGGCGGCTTTGGCGGTTGCGATGGCGCGCTCGAAACTGCGCACCGCATTGAGGTCGATCAGCGGTCCGACCAGCGTCGTGGGGTCGAGTGGATCGCCGATTCGCACCTGTCTGTAGGCATGAATCAGCCGGCCCTGCAGCTCCGGTAGTTTCGATCGATGCACCAGCACGCGGCGCGTGGTAGTGCAGCGCTGGCCGGCGGTGCCAAGCGCGCCGAATACGATGGCACGCGCGGCGAGCGCGAGGTCAGCCGTCTCATCGACGATGATGGCGTTATTGCCGCCGAGCTCGAGCAGACTCCGACCCAGACGCGCCGCCACGGTCTGCGCGATCTGGCGCCCGACGGCGGTGGAGCCGGTGAACGACAGCAGGCCGACGCGCCGATCGGCGGCCAGCCGTGACCCGAGCTCCGCGCCGCCATCGATCAGTAATTGAAAAATCGCCGGCGCGCCGTGGCGCTTGAGGACCTGATCGCACAGCCGCTGTACCGCCAGCGCGCACAAAGGGGTTTTGGGCGACGGCTTCCAGACCGTGGCGTTGCCGCATACCGCCGCAAGCAATGCGTTCCACGACCACACGGCTACCGGAAAGTTGAAGGCGGTGATGACGCCGACCACGCCGAGCGGATGCCACTGTTCGTACATGCGGTGCTGGCTGCGTTCGGAGTGCATGGTGCGGCCATAGAGCATGCGCGACTGGCCGTTCGCGAGGTCGGCCATATCGATCATCTCCTGCACCTCGCCGAGTCCCTCGGCGATGATCTTGCCGTTCTCGAGTGCGACCAGTTCGGCGAGCTCGCGCTTGTGATGCCGTAGCTCATCACCGAGCTGGCGCACCAGGTCCCCGCGCTGCGGTGCCGGTACATCGGCCCAGCTGCGCGCGGCCGCGACCGCCTGGCTCATGACGGTGTCGTAGCCCGCGGAGCTCGTGGTGTGCACGCGGCCGAGCAGGCTGCCGTCGTCGGGGTTGAAGCTGTCGAGCCAGTCAGCCGACGCGCCGGCCTGGTAGCCGCCGCCGTGTTCGTCGTCGCCGTGTTCGCCGCCGCCGTGTTCCACGCCGCCGGGCTCGCCGGCGATGCCCGCGGGCGCTGGCAATTCGAAATGCTTCAGCAGCGCGCTGACGTTGGTCCCGGCCACGGCTTAACCTGCACGCGAGCGTTGCCGACCCGGTGCCCCGCTCAGGACCACGCCGGCCGAGATGTCCTTGCTGCCGCCGGCGGCCAGATGGCGTCCGAAGCGGTTGGCGAGGATATCGGGCAGGCGGAAGGATTCCTGCGTCACCAGGCCCTGGCGCCGCTCGGGATGCGTCAACACCAGGTCGAGCACGGCGCACAGTCCCGAGGCGGTACTGACCTGGATGGCCGACCAGAGCCGGCCGGCGATGATCTGCGGATAGATCTTGCTGACATAGTTTTCCTCGCGCAGTTCGCCGTTCTGCATGCCGGTGACGGCGGCGTAGACGATCACGACATCCTGCAGCGTCTGCGGCACGGCGTTCTCGAGGATGCGCTTGAGCGTACCGCGATCCTGATTGAGCTTCAGGTCATTCATCAGCAGTCGCATCTGCTCGCAATGTCCCGGGTAGCGGATGGTCTTGTAATCCATGCTCTCGCAGCTGCTGCCGAAGCTGTGGGCAAGCGATCCCAGGCCGCCCGAGGTATTGAATGCCTCGTACAGCGTACCGTCGATCTCGATTTCCTCCATGCCCTCGAGCGGCCGCACTTCCACTGTCCGGCCGTCGACGATGGCTTCGCAGGGATTGCCGTATTCATTGATGAGGCCTTCGGTGGACCAGGTCAGCGAATACTTCAGAACGTTGTGCGGGTGCTGCGGCAACGCGCCGACGCGCAGCCGCACGCTGTGCAGGCTGTCGAAGTGCCGGATCAGCTCGCCACCGGCGATGCTGATGAAACCCGGCGCCAGGCCGCACTGCGGCACGAAGGCCGCCGCGGCGCCTCGCGCCAGCGCACTGACGCGACGCGTTACTTCCATGTCCTCGGTCAGGTCGAAGTAGTGGATGCCGCTTTCGCGTGCTGCGCCCCCCACCAGTGCATTGCAGTGATAGGGCAGGCTCGAGACCACCGCCTGGACCGGGTGCGACTGCAGATGGGATCGCATTGTGGCGGCATCGGTGGCATCGAGCCGGACCGCCTGGATGTTCGGCAAGCCGTGAGCGCGCGCGACGCCGGCGGCCGCGGTCTCGTCGAGGTCGGCAAGCTGCACCTGGTAGGCACCGGATTCGGCCAACAGGCCCGAAATCAGCGCGCCGATTTTGCCGGCGCCCAGGACCAGCACCGTATGCATTCGTCTTCCCCGGCAAAGCGTGCATGTTAGCATTACTGCATGCGATCCACCGACAGCACCTCCTGGCACCCGGCGAGCTGGCAATCACGCAAGGCCGCGCAACAGCCGACCTACGATGACGCTGCCGCCCTGAGCCGCGTCGTCGCCGAACTGGCGCGGCTGCCGCCGATTGTGGTGTCTTGGGAGATCGAGACTCTGCGCGAGCGGCTCGCCACCGTGCAGCGCGGCGAAGGATTCCTGCTGCAGGGCGGCGATTGCGCCGAGAGCTTTGCTGAATGCGAGTCGGATCGCATTGCCAAGCAGCTCAAGGTATTGCTGCAGATGAGCCTGGTGCTGCTGTCCGGCATGAAACGCCCGGTGGTACGCGTCGGCCGCATGGCCGGTCAGTATGCGAAGCCGCGCTCGGCCGATATGGAAACGCGCGATGGCGTGACCTTGCCGGCCTATCGCGGTGACCTGGTGAATCGTTTGGAGTTCACGCCCGAAGGGCGCCGCGCCGACCCGCAGTTGCTGCTGCGCGGCTACGAGCGCGCGGCCCTGACCCTGAACTTTGTGCGCGCGCTGGTCGATGGCGGCTTTGCCGATCTGCATCATCCGGAGTATTGGGATCTGGGGTTCGTGCGCCATGCCGAACTGCGCGAGGCGTACGAGCGCATTACCCGCTCGATCGGCGATGCGCTGGATTTCTTCCAGTCGCTGACCGGCCGGGCGGTGCACGATGCCACCCGGGTCGATTTCTTCGCCAGCCACGAAGGCCTGCACCTGCTCTACGAGCAGGCGCAGACGCGCTTCATCACGCGCCAGAATCACTGGTACAACCTGTCCACGCACATGCCCTGGATCGGGATGCGCACGGCGCAGGTCGAAGGTGCGCACGTCGAGTATTTCCGCGGCATTGCCAATCCGATCGGCGTCAAGATCGGCGCGGCCATGGATGATCAGTGGCTGCAGGAGCTGGTCACGACGCTCAATCCGCAGAATCAGCCCGGGCGGCTGACGCTGATTCACCGCTTCGGCGCCAAGGACATCGAGAGGTCATTGCCGCGTGTCATCGAGGCCGTGCGGCGCACGGGCCACACGGTGCTGTGGTGCTGCGATCCGATGCACGGCAACACCGAGACCAGTACCGGTGGCCTGAAGACGCGCCGCTTCGAGAATATTCTCAAGGAGTTCGATCTGGCGTTCCGCATTCATGCGCAGCTCGGATCCTATCTCGGTGGTGCGCACATCGAGCTCACCGGTGAGGACGTCACCGAATGCACCGGCGGTGCACGCGGCCTGACCGACGCCGATCTGCAGCGCACCTATCGCTCGCAGGTCGATCCGCGCCTGAACTACGAGCAGGCGCTGGAGCTTGCGATGCTGATTGCCGAGCGCAGCAAACAGAGGCCGTGAGCCGCACCGACGACCTCGACACACTGCTCGCGGGCAATCGGCAGTGGGCCGGCAGTCTGAGCGACTCCGATCCGCGGTACTTCGCGCGGATCTGAATTGCCTGTCGGTGAGACCAGGGTGTGCAGGACGCCTGGCGGCGCGGGCAGGAACTGGCGGTGCATGGCCTGATCTACCGACTCGATAATGGCATTCTGCGCCATCTGGGTCGGAGCATGACTTCGGACGCAGCGCTTAGTGCCTACAAGGAATCGCATACCACCGCTTCGACGCCGCGGCGCGCCGCTGGATGAGCGCTCCGGCGCCTGGCCGCCATGAGCGACAGCGACTTCGATCTCAAGGGCTACGTCGCCACGTTGCCGCAGCGTCCCGGGGTATATCGCATGTATGCCGCCGACGGTGAGCTGCTGTACGTCGGCAAGGCCGCGCGGCTGCGCGATCGGGTCGGCAGCTATTTCAGCGATCATGATCTGGCGCCGAAAGTTGCGGCCATGGTGCGGCGTATCGCCCGCATCGAGGTGACGGTCGTCAACAGTGAACCGGAAGCGCTGCTGCTCGAGTGCAACCTGATCAAGGCGCAGCGGCCGCGCTACAACATCATGCTGCGCGACGACAAATCGTTTCCATACATCCTGTGCTCGGCGGGGCACGAGTTTCCGCGCCTGGTGTTCTACCGCGGTCCACGTCAGCGCAACAGCCGCCAATTCGGACCGTTTGCGAGTGCCCATGCCGTCAAGGAAGTGCTGCAGCACCTGCAGAAGGTGTTCAAGATTCGAAACTGCCGCGACTCGTTCTTCGCCAACCGCAGCCGGCCGTGCCTGCAGCATCAGATCGGACGCTGCTCGGCCCCGTGCGTGGGCCTGATCGGCCGCGAGGATTATGCGCGCGATCTCGAGGGCGCGATCGGTGTGCTCGAAGGACGCAATGCCGACGTGATCGGCGAGCTGCAGCGGCGCATGGAGGCGTCGGCGGTGCAGCTCGAGTTCGAGGACGCCGCGCGCCTGCGCGATCAGCTGCGCGAGCTGCAGGAAATCCGCTCGCAGCAGATCGCCAATGCGCGGCGCCGGGCCGATACCGACATCATTGCGATCGCCGGCGAGCCCGGACAATACGCGGTCTGCGTGCTGCCGGTGCGCGAAGGCCAGAATCTCGGTACCGCCAGTCATTTCCCGGGCAGCGCCCTGAGTGAGCCGGCGGCCACGCTGGCGGACTTTCTGTTGCTCTACTACAGCCGCGAGCCCGCGCCGCCGGAGATCCTCATCAACATCGCTCTGCCGGATCACGAGCCGCTCGCGCAAGCGCTCGAGCGCGCCGCCGGCCGGTCGTTGGAGCTGCGCGTGCCGCAGCGCGGCCTCAAGCGCCAGTGGCTGGAGCTGGCGCTCGAGAATGCACGCAATGCACTGCGCATGCGAGCGCTGCGCGCCGAGCTCGCGCTCGAGGGCATGCAGTTGCTCGCGCGCGTACTTGATTTGCCCGAGCCGCCCGAGCGCGTCGAGTGCTTCGACGTCAGCCATACCGCAGGCGAGGGCACCGTAGCGTCCTGCGTGGTGTTTACGCCGGAAGGGGCCCGCAAGAGCGAGTATCGGCGCTACAACATCGAGGGTGTCACGCCCGGGGACGACTACCGGGCCATGTATCAGGCGCTGCTGCGCCATGGGACCCGCGTCGTCAGCGGCGAGCGGCCGCGGCCGGATCTGCTGCTGATCGATGGCGGCCCCGGCCAGGTCGACGCCGCCGTCAGTGCGCTTGCCGAGGCCGGCTGCCACGGCCTGGCTGTCGTCGGCGTGGCCAAGGGCGCCGATCGGCGTCCCGGTCAGGAGCGGCTGTTCCGCCCCGGCGAGCCGATACCTATCGTGCTGGAGGCCGACAGTGCGGCCCTGCATTTCATCCAGCGCGTGCGCGACGAGGCGCACCGATTCGCAATCACGGGACATCGGCGGCGGCGCGCGCGTCGCTACCGCGAGTCGATCCTCGAGACCGTGCCCGGCCTCGGTCCAGCGCGGCGGCGAGCGTTGTTGACGCATTTTGGCGGCCTGCAGGGGGTGATGCGAGCGGGCGTCGCGGATCTGGAAAAAGTTGCCGGCGTTGGCGCGGCTATGGCTCGTTCGATCTATGATCATCTGCACCCGGGGGCCTGATGATCTGGAACCTGCCCAATATCCTGACTTGGCTGCGCATTCTCGCCATTCCGCTGGTGGTGTTGCTGTTCTTGGTGGGTGGCAGGAATACTTCGAGCCCGGCGTATCCGATCGCCGGCCTGCTGTTCGCGGCTGCCGCGATCACCGATTCGCTCGACGGCTATCTGGCGCGACGCCTGGGACAGACCACGCGTCTGGGTGCCTTTCTCGATCCGGTTGCGGACAAATTGATGGTCGCGGTCGCTCTAGTGCTGATCGTCAGCCGGGATCCGCGCGCGATCATGGTGCTGACGGCGGCCGTGATCATCGGCAGGGAAATTGCGATCTCGGCGCTACGCGAGTGGATGGCCGGCATCGGTCAGCGCACGGCGGTCGCCGTGTCGCGAATCGGCAAGTACAAGACCATCTTGCAGATGGCCGGACTGACGATGCTGCTATTCCGGGCCGATCTGTTCGGCTTGCCGATCTATAAGATCGGCACCTGGCTGACGGTGATCGCCGCGGCGCTGACGCTGATTTCGATGGGTCTGTATCTGCGTGCCGCCTGGCCGCACCTGTCGGCGCAGACCTGAGCAAAATGGACCAGGCCGGGTCGGTCGCGCAGCGTCGGCTGGCATCGACGCCGCTGCGAGCGCGGGCCGGGGCGGCAGCGCGAGCTGCCACGCCGCGCAATATGTGAACCGCGTCGCGAGGGCCCGAAGTCGGCCTGCCGGCGCTACGACTTTACTCAAGAATGCCGGCATATAAGCCGATAAATAGAGTCGCAGCCGATCGCGACGTATTGGAGTGACGCGAGTGCAGCAGAACTTGGATTTTCTCGTGGTCGACGACTTCTCCACGATGCGCCGGATCATCAAGAACCTTCTGCACGATCTGGGGTATGCCAACGTCACGGAGGCCGATGACGGTAACACGGCGTTGCCGCTGCTCCAGCACGGCAATTTCGATTTCCTGATCACCGACTCGAACATGCCCGGCATGCCGGGTCTGGAGCTGCTCAAGCAGGTGCGCGCCGACGCGCGCCTGGGCAAGATGCCGGTGTTGATGCTCACCGCCGAAGCCAAGCGCGAGCGGATCGTCGAAGCGGTGCAAGCCGGCGTCAGCGGCTACGTCATCAAGCCCTTTACGGCGGCGACGCTGAAGGAAAAGATCGACAAGATCCTGGCGGCGCGGGCGGCGGCGTGAATGCTGATGACTACACCGACGCAGGAGAACAACGACTACGCCTCATGGGCCACCGCCATGTCGCTGGCGCTGGAAGGCGGCGATGGCGATGGCTTTCGCGCCGCGCGGGCCGGTTTTGACCAGGCACGCAATGCCGAAGTCACGCTGCATGTGCGCCGGATCGCGACCGACCTGCAGTCGGCCAAGGTCAGCCACGACATGGCGATGCTCACCGGTCTGGTGCATGGCGTCGGCAAGCTTTATATCCTCACCCACTCGATGCGGCATCCGGCGCTGTTCGGCGATCAGACCATGTACCAGCGCATCGTTCGGGATTGGCACGGCAATATCGCCAAGGCGCTGCTCGAGAGCTGGCACCTGGCCGAGGATATCGTCACCGCGGTTCACAGCTACGAGGACAGTGCGCGGGAACTGCGCGGGAACTGCGCGGCACCAGCGCCGCTCTGGCCGATGTACTGGAAATCGCCGACATGCTGTCGATGTGCAAGGATTCGCCGGAACTCATTCGCGCCCGCCTGGTCAACCGCAAAGCGGCCTCACATCCGGGGCTCGATGCCGATATCTGTCAGGCATTGGTCGGCGAGTCGGCCGAAGAACTCGCGGCTCTACGCAATGCCCTGGGGCATCAGTCGCTGACAACACCCCGAAACATTCCGCAACACCCCGCAGCGGTCCACGGCCACCGGCGCAAGCGACACGGGTGGCGCAATCGCCAAAGTCGAAGATGCCTTTCGGGTAGGATGATGCCTCCCAGGGTATAGATCCGCGTCCGGAGCCGACCGCTACCGCCGCGAGAGGACTTGGCGATGCAATCTGAGTTCTCCGGTTCCGAATCGACGGCCATGGGATTTCGGGAATTCGTCGCCATGGCGGCGGCCTTGATGGCGACGCAAGCCATCGCCGTCGACACCATGTTGCCGGCGCTGCCGACCATCGCCGCGGCGCTGGGCCTGGTCAACGAGAACCACAGCCAGTGGATCGTGACCGCCTACGTGGTGGGAATCGGCTGCGGGCAGCTGTTCTGGGGATTGTTCTCCGACCGCTACGGCAGGCGACCGGTGCTGCTCATCGGCCTGGCGGTGTATGCCATCGCAGCGCTGCTTACCGGCCTGTCGACCAGCCTTACCACGCTGCTGGCCTGGCGCTTCGTGCACGGTCTGGCCGCCGCCAGCGTGGTGGTGTCCCGGTCGGTGATCCGTGATCTTTACTCCGGCCGCCACATGGCACGGGTCATGTCTTTGACATTCATCGTATTCCTGATGGTGCCGGTGCTCGCTCCGAGTCTCGGCCAGCTGATTCTATGGCTGGCGCCGTGGCGATATATCTTTCTGATCTTCGGCGTATATGCCGCCGCGGTGTTGCTGTGGGTGCTGTTGCGGCTGCCGGAGACCTTGCACCCGGCATACCGGCTGACACTGACCGGGGATCACATCGTACACGCGGTGACGCTGGTGCTCGGCAACCGTACCTCGCTGTGCTACACGCTGGCGTTGGCGGTCATGTTTGGTTCCATCCTGGCCTATGTCGGCATGGTGCAGCAGATCTTCGAGGACGCATTCCACCGCCCCGGCCTGATGCCGGCCATGTTTGCGCTGTGCGCATCGTCGATGGGCGTCACCGCTTTTCTGAACTCCAGGATCGTGGAACGTGTGGGGATGCGCATAATTTCGCACCTGGGATTGCTGGTGTTCATTACGATCACCGGCGTGCACGTGCTGATCGCCACGCTGGGCCTCGAGCGTCTGTGGACCTTCGTGATTCTGCAATCGGCGACGATGGCCTGCCTGGGCCTGACGGCATCGAACTTCGGTGCGATGGCGATGGAACCGGTGGGCTCGGTGGCAGGAATCGGCGCCTCGCTGCAGGGGTTTATCAGTACCTTTGGCGGCGCCGTGGTTGGCGCGCTCATCGGCCGGCGATTCAATGGCTCGACTGTGCCGCTGGCCATGGGCGCGTTCGTCTGCGGCCTGTCGAGCCTGCTGTTCGTGCTGCTGGCGGAGCAATGGCGGTTGTTCCGACCGCATCATGCCGGCGCGGTGCCTCTCGGGCATGGCGGGATTTAATGAAAATCCCTTGAGTCTCTGCGCAATCCTCCCAGCCATGCCGAGCGGTTGTGCAGACGCTGCGCGATTACATGCGCGACGCGATCACGCCTTTGCAGCGTGCCTTCGACCACCAGCAGGCTCGATTCGAGAGCGCAGCGGCGCTGCGCCGCGAATATCTTGGGCCAGAGAATGACATTGACGATGCCGGTTTCATCTTCCAGTGACGCGAACACCACGCCCGAGGCGGTCGCTGGCTGCTGCATGTGCGTGACCAAGCCTCCGACGCGCACGCAGCTGCCATCGGCGAGCTGCTGCAGATCGCGGCTGCTGCGAAATCCCTTTCGCGTCAGCACCGGACGCAGCAGGGCCAGCGGATGACGGCCGGTAGTCAGGCCCAGATGCCGGTAGTCGGCGAGGATATTCTGGCTTTCGGTCGGCGCCGGCAGTGCTGCCGGTGGCTCACTGGCCGAAAGCTTAGCAATGAGGCCGGGCAGCCGTTCAACGCCCAGGGCCTGCCAATTGGCTTCATGCCGGTGCGAGCTCAAGGCGTTGAGCGTGCCGGCGGCGGCCAGGGCCTGAATGGAGCGCCGGGACAGTTGTGCGCGCGCGGCGAGCTCATCGATGCTGGCGAAGCATTGCAGCGCGCGCGCGGCCACGATGCGCTCGGCATCGACGCGAGGCAGGCCGCGCACCAGCCGCAATCCCAAACGCAGGGCGGGCTGATGCTTCGGCGCGGCAGTGCCGCTGCCGCGCGCAGTCGTTGCCGCGTCAGCGGGCTCCAGCGTGCAGTCCCAATGGCTGCTGCTCACATCGACCGGCCGCACCAGCACGCCGTTGCGGCGTGCCTCCTGCGTGATCTGCGCGGGAGCGTAGAAGCCCATCGGCTGGCTGTTGATCAGCGCCGCGGCGAAGGCTGCAGGCTCGTGGCACTTGAGCCAGGAGGAAATGTAGGTCAGCAGCGCGAACGAGGCGGCGTGGGACTCGGGAAAACCATATTCGCCGAAGCCCAGGATCTGCTTGTAGATCTGCTCGGCGAATTCGGGCGGGTAGCCATTGTTCGCCATGCCGGACAGCAATCGTTCGCGATAGGGTTCGAGTCCGCCGCGGCGCTTCCAGGCGGCCATCGCACGGCGCAGGCCATCGGCGTCGCCGGGTGTGAAATCCGCGGCGACCACCGCGATCTGCATGACCTGCTCCTGAAAGATAGGCACGCCGAGCGTTCTCTCCAGCACGGTCTTGAGCGCCTCGCTCGGATAGGTCACAGTCTGCGGATGTTCGCGGCGCTGCAGATAGGGGTGCACCATCTCGCCCTGGATCGGGCCGGGCCGCACGATCGCGACTTCGATCACGAGATCATAGAAATTGCGCGGCCGCAGGCGCGGCAGCATGCTCATCTGCGCGCGCGATTCGATCTGAAAGACGCCCACGGTCTCGGCGCGGCAGATCATATCGAAGGTGGCCTGGTCCTTCGGCGGAATGTCCTGCACGCGCAGCCTGCTGCCGCGATAGCCCTCGATCAGGTCGAAGCAGCGATGCACAGCCGTCAGCATGCCGAGCGCGAGCACATCGACCTTGAGCAAGCCCAGTGACTCCAGATCGTCCTTATCCCATTGGATGACGGTACGGTCCGGCATGGCCGCGTTCTCCACCGGCACCAGTGCGCTTAAGGATTCGCCGGAAATCACGAAGCCGCCGACGTGTTGCGACAGGTGGCGCGGGAAGCCGATCAGTTGCCGTACCAGCCGCATGAGCAAATACAGGCGCGCGGGTTCGATGCCCAGCTCGCTGGCGGCAAATTTTCGATGTATCTCGCCCGGCTGGTCCCACCACACGTGCAGCCGCGTCAGCCGGTCGATATCGCTGTCGGCAATGCCTAACGCGCGGCCGACATCGCGGACCGCGCTGCGCGTGCGGTAGCAGATCACCGTCGCCGCCAGCGCGGCGCGCTCGCGACCGTACTTGCGGTAGATGTACTGCACCACTTCCTCGCGCCGCTCGTGCTCGAAGTCGACGTCGATGTCCGGGGGTTCATTGCGCTCGCGGCTGATGAAACGCTCGAACAGCAGCTGCATGCGCGCGGGATCGATCTCGGTGATGCCGAGCGCATAGCAGACCGCGGAATTGGCGGCCGAACCGCGACCCTGGCAAAGGATGTTTTCCCGGCGCGCGTATTCGACCACATCGTGCACGGTCAGAAAAAAATGCTCGTAGCGCAGCTCCACGATCAGCGCCAGCTCCTTGTCGATGGTTTCACGTATCGAGGCGGGAACGCCATGCGGCCAGCGGCGCTCGAGACCGGCCTCGGTCAGGGCGCGCAGATGCTCGCCGGCCGTGAGCCCGCCCGGCACCAGTTCGGGCGGATACTCATAACGCAGCTGCGAGAGCGAGAAGCTGCAGCGTTCGGCGATGGCGACGCTCTCATCGAGCAGCGCCGGCGGATAGAGGCTCTCCAGTTCCTGCAATGAGCGCAGGCGGCGCTCAGCATTCGGGTACAGCCGCCACCCGGCCTGATCGACAGTGCAGCCATGGCGGATCGCGGTGAGCACGTCCTGCAACGCGCGACGGGCGCGCGTATGCATATGCACATCGCCGCTGGCGACCGCGGGTACACCGCTGCGGTTGGCGAGCGCCAGGGCGGCGGCGAGACGCTCGGCGTCATCGGCGGCGCGATGCAGTTCCACGGCCAGCCAGCCGCGCGTCGGAAAGAATTCGCGCAACCACGTGGCTTGTGCCGCTTCTGGCTCGGGCGGCGATATCCATAGAGCCAGGCAGTCTTCAAGCCCGGATTCGAAATCCGAGCGCGACAGGCGATACTCGCCTTTCTTCGAGCGTCGCCGGCCGAGCGTTATGAGCTGACAAATCTGCCCATAGGCGCGCTGCGAGGGCGCCAGCAGCACCAGCTTCAAGCCGCAGACCGCGCGAAATTCGGCGCCGATGATGAGCTTGAAGCGAACGTCGCGCAGCGCCTCGTGGGCGCGCACCACGCCGGCGAGCGAGCATTCATCGGTCAGCGCCAGCGCGCGATAGCCGAGCGCATGCGCCTGCGCGACGAGCTCGGCCGGATGCGAGGCGCCGCGCATAAAACTGAAGTTACTCAGGGCGTGGAGTTCAGCGTAGGCGACCATTTCAGGTCCACAGACCCTGCAGATACCAACCGCCCTCGGCGAGATCGTGAAACACCCACAGCCGCGCGCCATCCTCAGCGCCCGCGACATAATAGTCGCGAGTCGCATCGCCGCCGTCCCACCAGCCGCTCTCGATGCGCTCCGGTCCGCTCAGCAGCCGGGCGGGCGGCTCGATGCGCCGGGGCTGAAGCAGCAGCGTGCAGGGTCGCGCCGGAGCCCGTACGCCTGAAGCCGCCGTCGCCTGCTCCGGCGCCACGAAACGCCAGGCGCGCTCCGGCCGGTAATCGGCCTCGGGCTGCAAGCCGCGCACCTGCTCATCGCCCAGCCGTGCCTGCAGCCGATCGAGCAGCAACCGCAGCTGCTGCAGCTGCTGCGCATCGCTGCCGAAGAAATCCGCCTGCACCACGGATGCCGAGGTGAACTCGAGCGCTTCCAGACTCAAGGCGCTCACCGGCGCCGGCAGCACCACGGCCTGCAGGCGCTCGCGCGCGAGCAGCAGGAACTGCGCCGCATCGCGAGCGGGCGTGGACACACCGATCGTCACGCCGCTTGCGGCATGGCGGTAGTGCTCGAACTCAAGCGTGAAACGCAGCACCGCGCAATCGCGGCCACGCAGGTAACCCTGGAATTCCAGCAACAGCCGCCGCAGCGGAAACAGCAGCGCGGTCGTATCGTGCACTTCGCTGCCGAATTCGAAACGTGCGCGATAGGTCGCAGGCAACCGCCAGGCCGGTCGTGGATCACTCGCCGCGCCACACAGCCGCCGTAAATAGAGACTGCTCCCGGGTCCAAAGCGCCGCGCGATCGCGGCGGCGGGCAGCACCAGCACCTGTCCGATGCGGCGCAATCCGGCCGATTGCAACGCGGCCAGGACCGGCTCCGGCAGGGCCAGTAGCGACAGCGGCAGCAGCTCGAGCCGCGAGCGCAGCTGCGAGCGCGTGGTCGCGCAGCGCTCCTGCCCGACATGGGTCAACAAGGCCGCGCCGGTGGGCGAGGGCGCGAGCGCGCACACGTGGCTGTAGCCCAGCTGCGCCAGCTCGGCTTCCAGCTTCGCGAGCAACGCGGCATGACCGCCAAACAGAGCGCGGCTCGCACCGATTTCGAGCCACAGCAGCGGCTCATCGAGCAGGCAATAGCTGACCAGGCTGGTCCACTGATAGGCCCAGGCGGCCAGACGTTCGATCGCCGCGCGTTCGACGGCCGCGCGTCTTGCGGCGAGATCTTCGGCGTTCACAGCGCGGTCCGCGGCCGCTGCCAACGCCTCATGCGCCAGCCGCGGTAAGCGTATGCACAGCCAGAGCCCGGCGCTCATAGCGCGCTACCGTCGGCGACTCCTACCCGCAGCTTGAGGTCCGCACGGCCGCCGCGAGACTTCTGGATCTCGACCGCGAGGCCATCGGGTGCGGCGTGCAGCCGTAGCCGCAAGGCTGCCGGCGAAGACTCACGCGCGGCCTCGAGCGGGCGATAAAGGATGCCGAGGCTGCCGCCGGCCTCGGCCGCAAGCTGCAGGCGGCGCACGTTCCTGTCGACGATATACGCCGGCCAGCCGAGCACGGCGCCGACCGCCGGACAGCGCAGCGCCTGCTCCGCGGCCCATAAGGATTCCTGCAGGCTGCGGGTCTGGATGAGCAGCATGCGCTCGAGCGGCAAACCCCGTTGCGCGAGCGCCGGCGCGTACGGCAGGTAAGGTGGAGCAATCCATGCGATATAACGACCGGCGCGCGCCAGCCTCGACAAGACCGGTACTAATAAACTCAGCTCTCCGATGCCGATCGCATCGCTCATCAGTTCGGCGATAGCGCCGATAGGCCAGCCGCCTCCCGGCAGACTCGCATCGAGCTCGGGAAAGCCCGAGGGCGCGGCCAGCCGGGACGCTACGCGGCTGCATTCGCCGTTGCGGCAGAGTCGCGCAAGCCGCTCGAGCGTCTCTGCGCGCCGCGAACCCATGGGTAAAGAAATGCTCACACGGACGCCCTAGCTCCGGCGCGGCAGTTCGGTGCGCACGATGCCGACGACGATGCCTTCGATCTCACAGGCCTCGCGGCGCAGATCGACCTCGAGCGGTGCGAACTCGGGATTGGCGGGCTCCAGCCGCAGCAGCGGTCCCCGGCGGCGGTAGTACTTGACCGTGGCCTCATCGCCCAGGCGCGCGACCACGATCTGGCCATCAGTGGCTTGCGGCGTGCGATGCACGGCGAGGATGTCGCGATGCGCGATGCCGGCATCGCGCATGCTCTGGCCATGCACGCGCAACAGAAAGTCGGCGCCGGGGCGAAACAGCGCGCGATCGATGGCGATCGTTTCCTCGATATTGCTCTGCGCCAGGGTGGGAACACCGGCGGCAACGCGACCATACAGGGGCAGCAGCAGCGTGGGCGCTTCGGCGGCCGTCTGGGTAGCGGCGGGCAGCAGGCGGATGCCGCGCGCGATGCCGGGCTCGAGCCTCAGGTAGCCCTTGCGCTCGATCGCGCGCAGATGCTGGTCGATGCCCTGACGGTTGCGCAGACGCAGTGCCCGCGCCAGATCGGCGCGCGTTGGCGGCAGGCCATGACGCGTCATGAACTGGCTGATGAGCCGCAGGATCTGCTGCTGGCGCGGGCTCAAAAGGGGAAGGGAATCGGATACCATACGTTTGTATGGTATCGGTTTGCGCGGTGAAAATCAGCCACGATATTCCAAGGATTAAAATGTTTATTAAACAAACAGTTAATCAAAACACGCGCATCTTCGCCGGAAGCGTACTCGTCAGCCTCGCGCTGGCCTCAGCGGCGCTGGCGCAGCACTCGTACGACCCGGGCGCGGCCGACACCGAACTGAAGATCGGCAACATCCGGTAATTGATCGCCTCGGCCCGCTCCTAAGGCGCGGCGGCCGAGGCCGAAGCCATGGCTGGGACTTCACTCGGCGCGGCGGCGAACTCAGAACTCAGGAACCACTGGTCGACCTCGGCCAGCGGCATCGGTTTGCCGTACAGATAGCCCTGGAACAGCGTCGCGCCCAGCGCGGTGAGCTCTTGCTGCTGCAATTCGGTCTCGACCCCCTCGATCACCACTTGCATACCGAAGCTGCGTCCGATCAACAGCGCGGCGGCAATGATGGTCTCACCGCCCTGGCCGAGCGTCGCGGCAAACGAGCGGTCCACCTTGATGGTATCGGCGGGGAAGCGCTGCAGATAGGCCAATGAGGAGTAGCCGCTGCCGAAGTCGTCGATCGCCACGGTGATGCGGAGCTTGTGCAGTTCGGTCACCAGCGCCAGCACCCGATCGGCGTCTTGCGAGAACACCGATTCGGTGAGCTCGAGCTCCAGCTCCTGCGGCTGCAGCTGCGCGACCCGCAGTGTTTCATGCAGTTGCGCCAGAAAATTATTGTGCAGCAGTTGCTGCATCGAGACGTTGACGGCGACGCGCGCGCAACAGCGACCCACGATCTGCCGCGCCTCGCGGCAGGCGCGGCGCAGGATCCATTGGCCGAGCCGCGGCATGTCGCCGCTCTCTTCCGCCAGGTTGATGAATAGTGCCGGCGACACCGGGCCCAGGGTGGGGTGGTCCCAGCGCGCCAGGGCCTCGAGCCTGCGCACGCAGCCTTGCTTGATGTCGATGACCGGCTGGTAGTGCAGATGCAACGCATCGGTGTCCAGGGCTTCGCGCAGCGCAACCAGCAACTGATGGCGATATTGCACGCGGTCCGCCCAATCGGAGCGGAACAGACAGGAGAGGCCGCCGCCCTGGAGCTTGGCCTGTCGCGCCGCGAGAGCCGCGAACTTGATCGCGGTCCCGGCATCCCTGGTATGCGCCGGGACGCCGGCGATGCCGATGCAGGCGCGAATGCGCTGGCTGGTGTGTTGTAGCGCGATCGGAGCGGCGAGTTGTGCAATCAGCGCATCAGCGCGGGCGAGCACAGCGGACTCATCGGCGAAATCGCTCGGCAGCAGCACCGCGAACTCCTCATCGCCCCAGCGCCCGAGGCAAAGTGCGGTGGCGCAATGCTCGCGCAGCCGGCGCGCCAGCACCTGCAACACCTGATCGCCGACGGTATGACCCTGCACGGCGTTGATGTCGCCCAGGTTTTCTATATTGATGAACAGCACCGCGCACGAGCTCGGCGGCTCGTTGCCAGCGGCATCGGCGCAGGCCTCGCCCAGGGCTGCGTTGAAATAACTGCGACTGGCGAGTCCGGTGACCGGATCCTGGCTGGCGATTCGCGCCGTTAGCGAGCGTCGCAGCCAGGAGGTCGCGGCGCTCGCCTGGCCGTAGTGCTCGATCGCGGTTTCCACCGCGGCATGCAGTTCCGGCGGTGGGCAGGGCTTGCTCAGGAACTTCAGTACCTGTGCTTCGTTGACCGCGGCGATCGCCGATCGCAGATCGCTCTGCCCGGTCAGCAGAATGCGGGCGGCATTTGGCGCTATCGTGCGTGCGCGTGCCAGGAACGTTGCGCCATCCATTCGCGGCATGCGCATGTCGGAGATGAGCACGGAGACGCCATCTTCTCGCTGCAGTATCTTCAGGGCTTCGGCGCCGCTGAGCGCGGTGAGTACCTCATAGCGACGGCCGAGCTGCAGGCTCAGGCCCTCGAGCACCTGCGATTCGTCATCGACGCACAGGATCCGGTGTCGATGGCCGTCAAACATGTTGCGTGCTTCGCCGGCCATGGTTATCAGACATCGAGCCGTGGTGCCGGCAGATCATCGGCATCGATGTGGATGTTCCAGGCGCTCAGACAACGCGACACTCCGGTGCGCGCGACGAAGCTGGCGTCGAGCCGGTCGAGCAGCTTCGCCGGCCGGTCGGCGGTGGCGTCGACGACCGCATCGGCCACGTGCACCGCGGCGAGGACGCTGGTATTCGCGTGCTGCACGCGGCTGGGCGCGTGGTGATAGGCGACGGCTTCGATCAGGTCGAGGGGCAGGCCCCAGAGCCCCAGCAGGTAGGCACCCACCTCGGGGTGCGCGGCACCGAACACCTCCGGCTCGACCTCGTGCCAGGCAGAGCCGGTGGAGCGTGCCAATTCGATCATTCGTTCGAACTTCTCGGGCGCGCCGAGCGCCATGACGGCCTGGCCGATGTCGAGCAGCAACGCGGCGGTGAAGGCCTCGTCGGCGTGGCGCGATTCGCGCATCAGCATGCGCGCGAAGTGCGCCTTGCGGATCGAGCGCGCCTGCAGGTCCTGCAGCCGTTTGCCGGCGGCCGGGGAGGCGTCGACGGCGCTGAATACACAGGCCGAGAGCGCCAGCGACTTGATCATGTCCAGGCCGGCGTAGGCAATGGCGGCTTGAATCGACGTGACCGGCGCGCCGCGGCGGTAGAAGGCGGAGTTGGCGATCTGCAGCACCTTGACCGAAAGCGCCGTATCCATGCTGACGATCTGGGCGATGTCGGCAGTGTGCGCATTGGGCTGCGCCATCGCGTCCGACAGGGCCTGAAATGTCTGCGGTGTGACCGGCAACGCCTTTAGATTGTCCACCAGTCCATGGATGGCCGGTTGCTGCAGGATATCGCGCAGCGAGCAGATGCGTTCGACCACGTCGCACAGCGTCTCAACATTGCAGGGCTTGCTCAGGAACTGATGCGTGACCGGCACAGCGCGCATGAAGGCCTCACCATCGGCCGTGTCCGACAGGCACAGCCGCACCACATTCGGATGGCGGTCGCGCACCTGCGCGAGCAATTGCGCTCCGTCCATCGCCGGCATGCCGATATCGCTGACGATGGCATCGAAACGGTCCTGCGCGAGGCTCGCCATAGCCGCCGCGCCCGAGGCCGCGGCCACCGTATCCCACTGCGCTCGCTGATGCCGCAGGGCCTGCTGCAGTTGCGCCAGCGCCGCGGGCGCGGCATCCACCAACAGCACGCGTCTCATGCGGCGCTCCGCGACGATCGTTCGCGCCGGCAATCGCGCGGCAGGCGCAGGTGAAATACCGTGCCCTTGCCGATCTGGCTGTCGCAGTCGATGGCGCCCCCGTGGCGCTCAACGATGATGTTGTGCGAGATCGCGAGCCCCTGGCCGGTGCCGCGTCCGACTTCCTTAGTGGTGAAAAAGGGTTCGAAGATCCGATGGCGGATATTCTCGGCGATGCCGCCGCCGGTGTCGCCGACACTGATCACGACGGCATCGCCGTCGATCCGGGTCGAAACAGTGATCACGCCTTTGTTGCCGGTGCCGGCCACGACGTCGGCGATTGCATGCGAGGCATTGATCAGCAGATTCAGCATCACCTGGTTCAATTCGCCCGCATGGCAGCACACCGGCGGCAGCGGTGCCAGATCGGTTTCGACCTCGGCGACATACTTGTACTGCGCGCGTGCGACCACCAGCGCGTTGCGGATCACGTGATTGAGGTCGACCTCGGACATCTCGGGCCGATCGGGGTGTGCCAGCTCGCGCATCGATCGGACGATTTCGGCGACGCGCTTCAAACCGTCCAGCGAACGCTCGAGAGCTTTCGGCAGCTGCTGCGCAAGATAGGGCAGGTCACCGCTCATCGCCGCGACGGCGCCGGCGTTGCCGGGGTCAGCCGCGGCCATCGCGCGCAGGCGGTCGGTGAGCTGCAGCAACTCATGCACCGCGTCCCTGATGAAATAGATGCTGTCATTGACGAACTGGATCGGCGTGTTGATTTCATGGGCGACGCCGGCGGCCAGCTTGCCCACGGATTCGAGCCGTTCCGCCGCGGCGAGCCGGATCTGCGCCTCCTTGCGCTCGGTCACGTCCAGATGAACGCCGGCCACGCGCTGCGGTTCGCCGAGCTCGTTGGTGGCGACGGTACGGCCGCAACAGTGGATCCAGCGCCAGCAACCGTCTTTGCTGCGCATGCGGTACTCGATGCGAAACTCGGTTTGCGTGCCGGTGCGGTATTGCAGCACCGCGAGCGCCGGCAGCAGATCGTCCGGATGCAGCAGTTCCCGCCACACGTCGTAGCTGCGGCTCAGCTCGTTCGGCTCATAGCCGAGCATGGTCCACCAGCGATCGTTGAGCCAGGCGTCGCCGGTCTGCAGATTCACGTCCCACAGGCCGAGATTGGCGCTGCTGGTGGCCACCGCGAGCCGGTCCTCGAGCGTGCGCAGCGCTTTGTGCGCGTTCACGATATCGGTGACATCGCGTCCTTCCGACAGGATCCACAGCACCTGACCCTCGTCGTCGAGCACCGGCAGCAGCGAGAAATCCACAATCCGGGCCGAGCCGCGCGTCTGTTCGGTCTGATACTGGAAGCGCACGAATTCACCGCGACCGGCGCGCTCGATGCCGTCGCGCAGGCGCGCAATTTCCACGGCCGGCTGCTGTGTCCAGAATGGCGTCTCCCAGAACAGCTTGCCGACGGCGTCGTCGAGCGTTACGCCGGCCGCCTTGAGCGCGGTGCGATTGCTCTCGAGCAGCACGCCCTCGCGCGACAGCAGTCCGGCGAACTGATACGTGTAGTCGAACACGGTGCGCAGGCGCTCGAGGCGCTGCTGCCGCCGGAATTGCTCTTCGCGCTCGACCGTGATGTCGAGCAATACGCCGCTGACCCGGATGGCCTGGCCGGCACTGTCGCGCTCGATGCAGCCGATCTCGAGCAGCCAGGCCCAGCTGCCATCCCTGCGTTGTGCGCGGTATTCGCTCTTGTATCCACTGCCCGCACCCTGGAGGTGGCGCGCGCGCGCGGTGTGCACGGCGATGCGCTCATCGGGGTGCAGCAGCGCGTCCCACCATTCGGCACTCGAACCACCGGCGCCGGGTGCGTAACCCATCATCTGGGCGCGCGTCGCGCTCGAATGCAGCTCGCCGCTGCGCAGCTCCAGACACCAGGTGGCCGGCCCGCTGTAGCCCAATGCCTGCACGCTTCGAGCTGTCTCGTTCTGCATGCCGTAGATATCGGCCTTGAAAGGCCGGACTTGAGCGTCTCGAGCGGTCCCGGGCACTGCAAGTGCCCAATTCCCCTCGGAAAACCCGGCCTGAGAATCGCACCGCGACGTGCTACGCTAAATGCGTGAGATACGTCGGTTTTGGCACCGGAATGGCCCGTTATGGTCAATGCAGCGGCTTGACGGCCACGCTCGCCCCGCTGGCAGTGCTGCTGGCAATCGTCAGCGCTGAGCCGGCTCAGGCGACGCTCTACCAGCTGGCCACGCCCGAGGATGTCGTCGTCGGTGAAGATCAGACCGTCCAGACCGTCTATGAGGACACGCTGTACGATCTGGCGCGCAAATTCAGCCTCGGCTCCGAGGAAGTCATTCGCGTCAATCCCGGTGTCGACCCCTGGCTGCCCGGTGCCGGCAAGCAGATCATCATTCCGGGTCGTCATATCCTGCCGCCGGCCCCGCATGAGGGCATCGTCATCAATCTGCCGGAGCACCGGCTCTACTACTATCCAAAACCGCAGCGCGGCCAGCCGGGCCAGGTGATCACCTACCCGATCAGTATCGGTAAGATGGATTGGCAGACGCCGATCGGCGTAACCCATGTGATCGCCAAGGAAAAGAATCCGGTCTGGTATCCACCCGAATCGGTGCGTAAGGAACATGCGGCCGCTGGCGATCCGCTGCCGGCGCGGGTGCCGTCGGGGCCGGACAATCCACTCGGTCTGTTCGCGATGCGACTCGCGGCCGGCAATGGCACCTACATGATCCATGGCACCAATAACCCCATTGCGGTCGGGCTACCGGTCACCCATGGCTGCATTCGCCTGTATCCCGAGGATGTCGCGCAGCTGTTCCCGATGATTCCGGTCGGCATGCCGGTGCGCATCATCAATCAGCCGGTGAAGGTGGCCTGGGTCGATGGTCAACTGCTGCTCGAGGCGCATCCGCCGGTCGACGCCGAAGGGCAGAGCTTCGAGCCGGACGTCGATCAGTTCGCCGACCTGCTGCGCACCGCGGTCGGCGACAGCACGGTCGCGATCCACTGGGACTACGCCCGCGAAGTGCTGCAGAAGGCCGATGGGGTGCTCGCGACCGTCGGCCTCGAGGCCGACCTGAAGGCGCTCAATACGGATGGCAGCGCAGACCGGTAGCGCGCGCCAGGGCCGCCAGGGCGGACCGGCGTGGCGCGGGCGTGGAACATTCGGGCCGCCCGGCCGGTCTATCGGGTAGAGCTGTCCAATTGCCGCGGAGAGTTGAACCGCGGCGTAAATCAGCTATAGTTCGCTGCCTGCATGGCGCCTATAAGTGCGCAAGTTTTTGATATTTGTGACATTTTGTTAGCGAAAATACGATGTCTGAACGCGATAACGAGAGCTTCGATCTGGACGAGGAATTCATTGTCGAGTCCGAGGACAGCACCGATTACGACGGTCTGCTGGCCCGCGTGGACAAACGCGTGCGTGCGCAGGGTAAGCGCGGTAAGGCGGCCTGGAGCCGCCTCGAAGAAGTGCTGGCGGACCGCAAACTCGAAAAAGACCTGCGCGACGTCTTCGACGACGAAGACGTTTGACTGCGGTTGACCGGCGGCCTCGCCGCCGGCACGCCGGGCCCGGATAAGGCGGCTGCTTCACACACGGAACGTCTATGCTGCCACGCCGCGGGTCTTCCTGGATCGTGCTCAAGTTCGGCGGCACGAGCGTTTCCTCCCTCGACACCTGGCGCAATATCGCCACCGTCGTGCATGCGCGGCTGGTCACCGGGGCGCGCGTGCTGGTGGTTCACTCCGCGGTCAGCGGCGTCACTGACCGGCTCGAAAAACTGCTGGCCGCCGCGCTCGGCGGTGCGCATGAGCCAGTGCTCAGATCGATCGAGGAGCGCCATCGCGCGCTCGCTGATGAGCTCGGCATCGGCGTCAGTGCTGAACTCGAAGAGTATTTCGCCATGCTGGGGCAGATGGCCTCCGGGATCGCGTTGATGAGTGAGGTCAGCGACCGCACGCGTGCGCGCGTGCTGGCCAGCGGCGAGCTGATGGCCACCGAGCTCGGCGCACGCTTTCTCAACGCGCAGGGTATCGAGGCGAGTTGGTGGGATGCGCGCACCGGCCTGAAAGCGCAGCCGCGCGCGGCCGCCTCGGCGCGCGCCAATTTTCTGTCCGCGACCTGTGAGTTCGCTCCGGACCCGGCACTGCAGCGGCAGCTCGCGTCGTGCTCGGGCGTGGTCGTGACCCAGGGCTTCATCGCCAGCGACGGCGCCGGCGACACCGTGCTGCTCGGTCGCGGCGGCTCGGACACCTCGGCGGCCTACCTCGCCGCCAAGCTTGCCGCGCAACAGCTCGAAATCTGGACCGACGTACCGGGGATGTTCAGCGCCAACCCGCACCACACGCCGCAGGCGCGGCTGCTGCGCTCGCTGCACTACGACGAAGCCCAGGAGATCGCGAGCAGCGGCGCCAAAGTACTGCATCCGCGCTGCATCCTGCCGGCCAAATCGCAGCAGATTCCGATCGTGGTGTACGCGACGCAGTGCCCGCAGATCGAAGGCACGCACATCAGCGCCGACGGCGGCGATGGCGTGGCCCAGGTCAAGGCGGTGTGCATGAAAAAGGGCATCACGCTGGTCTCGCTCGACACTCCCGGCATGTGGCACGAGGTCGGCTTCCTCGCCGACGCGTTCCAGGTGTTCAAGCGTCATGGCCTGTCGGTGGATCTGATCTCGACCTCGGAGACCAACGTCACGGTGTCGCTCGATCCGGCGGCGAACTCGCTCGACCCGCAGGTGATCGAGAAGCTATCGGCCGATCTGTCACAGCTGTGCCGAGCGCAGGTGATCGGCCCCTGCGCTTCGGTGAGCCTCGTCGGCCGCAACATCCGCGCGATCCTGCATCAGCTGGGCGAGGCCTTCGAGCTGTTCGCCGAGCAGCGAATCTATCTGGTGAGTCAGGCCGCCAACGATCTCAATTTCACCTTCGTGGTGGACGAAGACCAGGGCGATCGGCTGGTCAACGAATTGCACGAGCGCCTGATCGTGCCGGTGCGTGAGGGCTCGATCCTCGGCCCCACGTGGCAACAGCTGTTCGCCCCACCGACACCGGCGGCGACGCCGGCTTCGGCCTGGTGGCGCCGCCGGCGCGAGGCGCTGCTCGCGCTCGCGGCCAGCCATGATTGCGCCTATGTCTACGATCCGCAGGAGGTGCGCGCCGCCGCCGCGGCAGTGCAGGGTCTCGCGTCGATCGATCGCGTGCTCTACGCGATGAAGGCCAATCCGAACGCGCAGATCCTGCGGCTGCTCGCCGGCGAGGGCCTGGGCTTCGAGTGCGTCTCGCCCGGTGAGATCGAGCACCTGCTCGCGAGCGTGCCCGGTCTGGATCGCGGCCGTATCCAGTTCACGCCGAATTTCGCTCCACGCGCCGAATATGCCTGGGCGCTCGAGCAGAAAATCCAGCTCACGATCGACAACCTCTACATCCTGCGCGAATGGGGTGAGCTGTTTCGCGGCCAGCGCGTGTTCATTCGCATCGACACCGGCGCCGGGCGCGGCCACCATCATCACGTGCGCACCGCGGGCGCGCACGCCAAGTTTGGCGTGCCGATGGCGGAGATCGAAGAGCTCACGCTGCTCACCGAGCGCTACGGCGTGACGGTGGTGGGACTGCATGCGCATTCCGGCAGCGGCATCTTCGATGCCGACAACTGGGCGGAAGTGGCAGCCCGATTGCTCGACATGGCACGCCGATTCACGCAGCTGCACACCATTGATGTCGGTGGCGGACTCGGGGTACCCGACGGGCAAGATCAGCTCGGGCTGGATCTGACTCAGCTCAACACCGCGCTGCTCGCGGTGCGGCAGAATCGGCCCGGCGTCGCGCTGTGGATCGAGCCGGGGCGCTATCTGGTGGCTGCGGCCGGCGTGCTCATAGCCCGCGTGACGCAGACCAAGTCCAAGGACGATGTGCGTTACGTCGGCATCGCGACCGGCATGAACTCGCTGATCCGCCCGGCGCTCTACGGTGCCTGGCATGAGATCGTCAATCTGACGCGGCTCGACGAGCCGGCCACCGAGATCGTGAACGTGGTCGGACCGATCTGCGAAAGCGCCGACTTCCTCGGACACGACCGCCTGCTGCCGCCCACGCGCGAGGGCGATGTGCTGCTGATTGCCAATGCCGGCGCCTACGGCCGCGCCATGAGCTCGCGCTACAACCTGCGCGAACCGGCGCAGGAGTTCGTGCTCCAGCAAAGCTAAGGCGGCCCGCGTCCGTCGTGACGCCGGCGCAGTTCCTCGATTACCGTCTCGAGCCGCAGGCTGCGGCAGCGCAGCAGCACGAGCAGGTGGTAGAGCAGATCGGCGCATTCCCCAAGCAAGGCGTCATCGGCTTCACCGGCGCCGGCCAGCGCGACCTCGAGACCTTCCTCGCCGACCTTTTGCGCGACGCGGCGTACACCGCGGCCGTAGAGGCGCGCCGTGTAGCTGCCCTCGGGACTCTCGGCGATGCGCTGGGCGATCACCCGTTCGAGATCGAGCAGAAAGCTCAAGGGCGCGGCCGCCGTGAGCGGCTCATCGCCGAAGCAGCTCGCGGTGCCCCTGTGGCACACCGGACCCGCCGGCAGGGCAATGACCAGCAGCGTGTCGGCGTCGCAGTCCGCACGTAGCTCGATGAGCTGCAGGAAG
>Ga0310039_10000739_pt1 | contig 25769 bp, 22 predicted proteins | sample Sb_taG_4_FD_200460 | JGI IMG/M metagenome (GOLD analysis project Ga0310039, IMG submission 200460) | Peat soil microbial communities from Weissenstadt, Germany - Sb_50d_6_BS metaG (v2) (version 2) | ecosystem: Environmental > Terrestrial > Soil > Wetlands > Peat | place: Germany: Weissenstadt...
CGCGATCGGGTCTTTCGACAACGGCGCCCGCGCGACCGTTAAGCTGACCGCAGACCGGCTCGTGGTCGGCGTCGGCTCCTACACGCTGACCTGCCAGCGCCGCGGCCCCCAGGCCGACATCCCCGCCCACGCAGGTACGGGTGGATAGCGTGCCCTGACGGAGCTAGGGCTACTGACGCCCACGCAAAGCGAGTTATCGACCCGCGGTCAAGGCGCTGACGTGGTCAGCCAGCTGTCCGTGAGTATCCGTGACGTACCGCTGGTGACTGTGGTCAGTTCTCCCGACCAAGCTCCGCTAGACGGCGTGACCCACCCGTCCAGCCCGCAGGTTCTTCAAGCGCCGAGGCTGAGCGGCCGCACCTACGTAATGACTCGGCGCAGACCCAGCAGTACAGGCGTTCACCCCTGTTGCGGGCTCGGCGGGCAAGCTCAGCCAGCTCGTGAAGCAACCCAGCCAGGATCTGGGGATCGCCCTGGCCGAAGAACTCCTCTGTATGCGACCAGGGTACGGCGACAGATGCGAGCCGGGCGCCATCGGCGTCTGCTAGCGCAGTCTGGAGTTCATCTGTCAAAGTCACCACTAGATCGTTGACCGGGAATTCGTGGCTGGGTGGGGCCTTGGTGTGATGCCTGCCGGTATCTGTCACCTGCGCCGTGTCCGGGCGGCGATGAGGCGTTCTGCGGCGGAAGGGCGCAGCCCGTCGCTGCGCCCGGCGAAGTACCGGTCGTCCAGGGCCTGCGGCGTAAGGTGCTCGGCTACTTCCAGCCCGGCGCCCGCGATAAGTGCCTCCGCTTGAGCCGGGGACATCCTGGTCGCGTACGGCTCGCCGGAAGCGGCGACCAGCCTGGCCTCGATTTTCACCATCTCCCGGGCGGCGTCGTCAAGAAAGGCATCCGAAGCGTCGTAGCTGAGAACGATTTCTGATCCGGGGCCGCAGCCGCTCACGCTCCGGAGGGTCGCGTCGATGGCCTCAGCAGTGAGGTATACCGTCACGCCGAGCCAGGAAAAGAAGGCCGGCTCAGACCAGTCGAGCCCGGCCCGGTCAAGGCCGTCGCGCAGCGACCCGGCTTCGAAGTCGACCGCGGCGAAGAGGTGCCCGTCCCGGACCGGCAAGCCGAGCTCGGCGATCCTGGCCAGCTTCCGGGCCTGGCTGGCCGGGCGGTCGACCTCGATGAGCCGCAGCCAGCCGATGAGGTCGGCCCGGCGCCAGGCGAAGGAGTCCAGCCCGGCGCCCAGGATCACGTACTGGCGGTAGCCGCCGGAGATGAGCCGGTCCTCCGGCGTAGCGTGAGCGCGCCACGATGCTGGCCCGGTTCTGGCGAAGCGCGGCCGGGGGAAGCGCGGCTTCGCTGGCAGCCTGGATCTCGGCCCACCGCGGCCCGGCCAGCCGGAGGGCGAACGGGTCATCGAGTACCCATGGGGGCTGGTCGTATGAGCGGTGGGCGCCGCGGGCCACCGCGACGCCAGTCGCCGTCGCGCTCGCCTTCGCTGGGTCCATGTCAGTCAAGAGTGCCACCATGAGGGCGCGGATGGGGTTCAGAACATGCCCTGGCCGAGGCGGCAGAACCAATCCTCACCCGCCCGCTGAGAAACAAGATGAAGGCTCCTGGTCGTGGCGGCAGGCCACGCCGGGCAGGTGACGGCTATCGCTGGGCGTCACACGGGGGTGACGACACGCCGCGAGTGGTCCGTGAACTGTAAGTGAAGAGTGTCCAGAATCGGCGTGTTCACACACGTCCGGACCCTGGAGCCCACCCGTGATCGCCGACCTGGACACTCTCCTGACCGCACTTTACGTGGAACTGACCGACCGCATCATCCCCTCCTGCGGGTTCACCCGCTGCGGGCCGGGCAAGCCGCCGGAAGTCACCGACGCGGAACTGGTGTGCCTGGCCGTGGCGCAGGTGCTGCTGCGCTACGACGACGAGCGGCACTGGCTGCGCGCCGCCGCGTCCCGCGTCGGGCACCTGTTCCCCCGGCTGCTGGGCCAAAGCGAGTACAACGACCGGGTCAAGGCGCTTGCGCCGCTGATGGAGGCGGCGCTGCGGTGGCTCGCCGATCACACGCCGGGCAGCGCGGAGATGCTGCGGCTGATGGACGCCACCCCGGTCCCGTGCGGCCAGTCCGCGGTCACCGCCAGGCGCTCTGACTTGTACGGGTGGGCCGGCTACGGGTACTGCCCCAGCCACTCGCGCTGGTACTGGGGAGCCAAGCTGCTGCTCATCTGCACCTGCGACGGCACCGTCACCGGGTTCGGCCTGGCCAATCCCAAGCTCTTCGGCGAGCGCGAGGAAGCCCGGCAGATGCTCAGGGACCAGCCCGCCAACCGGCCAGCGCCCGGCACCGTCATCGTCACCGACAAGGGCCTGTGCGACGATGCTCGCCACGGACTTCTTCCACGTGGACTGCGCGGTGACCCTGCAGCGGCTGTACTGCCTGTTCGTCGCCGAGATAGGCAGCCGCTACGTGCACATCCTCGGGATCACCGCGAACCCGGACGGTCCCTGGACCGTGCAGCAGATCCGCAACCTGCTGATGGATCTGGGTGATCGCGCCGCGGACTTCCGGTTCCTGGTCCGCGACCGGGCCGGTCAGTTCACCGCGTCGTTCGACGCAGTCCTGGCCGATGCCGGTATCGAGGCAGTGAAGATCCCGCCCCGCAGCCCGCGCGAACGCTTATGCGGAACGGTTCGTGCTCACCGCCCGGACCGAGGTCACCGACCGGATGCTCATCTTCGGCGCGCGGCATCTGCGGACGATCGTGGCCGAGTATGAGACCCATTACAACGGGCGGCGGCCTCATCGCAGCTGCCAGCTCCGCCCGCCCCGGCCCGACCACCCCGTCGCCGATCTCTCCCAGGAGCGGATCAAGCGCCGGCCCGTCCTCGGCGGCCTCATCAGCGAGTACGAGCGGGCCGCATAGAAGCCCAGGTCAGGTCGGGTGGCCGACTTCTGCAACCCCACAGGGTCCTCAGGACACTGAAGATCCCTCCGGCACCGACGCGACACACCGATACGACCTGGCGGCAGTTCCTGCACGCTCAGGCCGCGACGATGCTCGCCGCCGATTTCTTCCACGTCGACTGCGCGCTGACGCTGCAGCGCTTGTACTGCCTGTTCATCATTGAAGTCGGCTCCCGCTATGTGCACTTCGCCGGGGTCACCGCCCATCCGGACGGCCCGTGGACCACCCAGCAGATCCGCAACCTCCTGATGGACCTCGGGGACCGCGCCACGGACTTCCGCTTCCTGATCCGCGACCGGGCCGGGCAGTTCACCGACTCGTTCGACGCGGCCCTGGCCGCCGCCGGCATCCAGGCCGCGAAGATCCCGCCCCGAAGCCCGCGCGCGAACGCTTTCGCGGAGCGGTTCGTGCTCACCGCCCGCACCGAGGTCACCGACCGGATGCTCATCTTCGGCGAACGGCACCTGCGAACCATCCTTGCCGACTACGAGGCCCACTACAACGGACGCCGACCCCACCGCAGCCGCCAGCTGCACCCGCCGCGACCCGACCACCCCGTCGCCGACCTCTCCCAGGGACGGATCAAGCGCCGGCCCGTCCTCGGCGGCCTCATCAACGAATACGAGCGAGCCGCATAGAAGCCCAGGTCAACGCCAGTAGCCGAGTTTAGATACCCCACAGGGTTGCCGAGCACTCACTGCCGCTGTCGGCACTGGCCGATGACGATATCGCCCTGGACGTGCTCGCCGCCATCGCTCGCAAGCTCGACGGAGGCCGCGCCGCCGCCAACACCATCGCCAGGAAACGGGCCGTCCTCAGCAACGTCCTTGACTATGCGGTAGGCCGCGGCCTGGACTCCAACCCGCTGCCCCGGGTAGCGGGAATGTGGACCAGCCCGAAGACCACAGAAGGCGTTGTGGACCCCCAAGTGGTCGTGAATCGGCGTCAAGCTGAGGAACTCCTGATCGCGGTCAGCTACCAGGGCCGGATCGGTCCCCGGCTCGTCGCCTTCTTCGCCTGCTTGTACTTCGCCGGCCTACGTCCTGGCGAGACCGTTGAACTTCGCGTGGACCGCAGCCTCGACCTCCCCGATGACGATGGATGGGGAACGCTCTATCTACGCGAGTCCGCACCAACGGTCGGGGCCGCCTGGTCAGCGTCAGGTCGCCGCCGCGATCCCCGGCAGCTCAAGCACCGTGCCCAGGAGGAAGTCCGGCCGGTCCCATGCCACCCAGCGCTCACCAAGTACCTCCACTGGCATATCGGGGAGTTCGGCACTGCCCCTGATGGCCGTCTCTTCCGTGGCGAACGCGGCGGCGACCTGTCCGAGAGCGTCTACGGCCGTGCCTGGCAAGGCGCCCGCCTCCTCGCGTTCACCCCGGCGGTCGCGAACTCGACACTTGCCCGGCGCCCATATGACCTGCGCCACGCGTGCCTGTCCACCTGGCTCAACGGCGGTGTGGAGCCGACCCAGGTCGCCGAATGGGCTGGCAACAGCGTCCAGGTCCTCCTACGCGTCTACGCCAAGTGCATCGCCGGCCGTGACGACATCAACCGCCGCCGCATCGAAGAAGCCTTCCGTGATGACTTCGAGTAGCAACCTCGGCTTCGATAGATTCACACTCATATCCGGCAAGTACTACTTATCTGGGAACATCGCTTCCTGTCGTATCCTCATCGGTCGGCTGCTCACTTCGCGGATGCGCCTCTGCCAGAAGTCGCGTGTCACGCACTGCTTCGGCGGAGGGAATAACAACGGGGCGGGCTGATTCAGGCAGCGCCTGATACTCACGTTCGGACTGCTTCATCTCCGCCGTCAGCCAATCGCAGTCATCCATGATCTTGCCCGTTCGTCGCGGGACAGCCTGGCGCGGCCATCATCTCACTATCTACCGTCACGATCTCGAAGGGAAGGATGACAGACGTGCTCCCTGCTCGTCTCGGCGTCATGACGATTGCCAGTTGACAGGCAGTCATGGCCGGCTCCTACTGGCCAGTGATGCCCCATGCGCTGCTGCGGATCCGGCTAGTGAATCTGTGGGTCACGCGGAGTTCCATCGGTTCAAGCGGAGGTATCACACTGTCAACCAGCAGCCTGGGAGGGCTCGACGTTCCGTCCCAGCTATGATACTGACCGGTAACCTTGTCTCGAAGCCGCAGGGGCATCTCGAAGACCTGGCGGAACAGCCGTGGCGCCACGCCCTCGAACGGCTCGAACACAACGGTGCCCTCCTCCGCACACGGACCTTCGGATACCTCATCACGGAACATTTCTTGAATCTGTGATTTCGGATATGGATCGATATAGACTACTTTTCTGATCCCTGCAGCTATGATGAGGCGGGCGCACTCATGGCATGGATAGGTGGTAGAGCACATGATCGCGCCCTTGAGCGCAGTTCCGCGCCGGGCGGCGGTACAGATTGCCGCCATCTCCGCGTGAACGATACGCCCGAACTCCAGCAGATCCCCGATGCGGCCGGAACGAAGCGGACCGTTCATCGCTCGCCGTGCAAGGCCGTCCAGATCGCTAGTGTCAGCGGCACTGCTGAGCCAACCTGCCTGATGCAGGCGCGCAAGGAGGTCGGACACAATTTCGAGCCTCAGCCGATCGTTGACATCGGCGCCGTATGTGAAGTCTCGATGATCAGGCAGTTCCTCAGCCCAGTACTGACCGCCATGAGCCTTCGGTGCCTCGTTCACGCCAGTGAGGAGAACCTCTCCGTCTTCGTCGATCACTACTGCACCGACTTGCCGACCCGAAGCCGAGGATCTCAGCCCTGCGCCGGATGCGAGGAACATCGCCTCTTCAAGACGCGTCGGCGTCTCGAACGGTGCGCCGAACAGAAGCCGAACTAGCCTTGCTATGCGTTGTGAGATCGGCTGCCCCGAGCGGACAGCCACGTAGACGTCAGCAAGCTCGAACGCATCCCGCACTCCCTGGCCGAATGGCAAGGCTTCGTCCCGCTCGTCACGGGCCATCAACAGTGCTGTCTGTTGGGCGTACCAGCCGACGTCGCGACCTGGGTGATCGGCACGAAGCCGACGCTCAACCTCAACAACCCGGTCCTTGCATGGAGCCCACCCACCGATGAGTACGAACCGAGGACCATAAACCTCACGCAGGGTTGCTATCTCGTCCTTGTGTTTTATCGAACGCAAGATCGTCGCGAAGGCATCGCGTTCTTCGCCGTCAGGCTTCGCCCGGCGTCGTTGGTTTCGGAGTCGCGCTATCCCAAGTGCAACCGCCGCGTCGTTGCCTGCGATGGACCGGAGCTCATCGCCTTGGCGCATCAGTTCTGCCATGCGCGGCTCGCTGGGCTTCTCCCCCGGATGCGACCGTGCGTAGAGATCGGCGAAGAGCGCGCTCAGGCGGATGACCTCGCTCTTGTACCCAACAGACCTGAGAGCTGACCGCAAGTCCTGCTCGATTGGGGCAAGATCGGTTCCAAGTGCTCCGACGAGGCCGAACACCAGCTCAGGGCGAGCGTTGATCCTCTCAGGGGGCGAGTACCACGACTGACCGGCAGCCTGCAGACGTATCCGCGAACCTGCAGTGCCTGCGCGCTGGGTCAACAAGTTCTCCGCGTATTCTCCGGAACCAGCCGTAGACGCCCGGATCGAACCGGACGCCACCGGACACCTGCACGATCGGCTCACGACCACATTCGCGCTGGTCAGAGCCTATTTTTCCAGGTGGTGGCAGGTGTTGGGTTCGAACCAACGTAGGCTGAGCCGACGGTTTTACAGGGAGCCCGCGCGGCACCGATGAGATATGCCCTGACCAGCAGGAACATTCTCCCCGCAGACGCTCAGGTCGTCACCTGACCACCACTCAGCCACGAACAGCCGCCACTAGCCGGTTCCCGCCGGACACCACCGGACTCACCTTCCTACCTGGGCGACGGTGAACCGGAATATCAAGCAGACCGCCGCCAGCCCAGCCTGACTGCTCGCGAGTCCGCCTAGGCCGACCAGATCGGCCACGCCGCGCGGGATGAGCGCGAGGCTTTGATCCTGCGCCGGAACGGCACCGCGTGGACACGGGTGGCCAGCCCGAACTCCCGGGCGCAGCCGTCCTGACCGGCGTGGTCGTCGCGTCGAGGACAGGTGTCGACAGACAGGAACGGATCCGGCCGAGACAGCATCGGCTTCTGCAACCGAGCAAATACTCCTGGTATGGCTGAATTCCATCAGCAGCATCGGCCGTCGTAGCGGGCAGATTGACCGTGCCAATGCTCAACGCCCAATGCTGCCCCCTCCGGCCAGAGGGAGGGGGCAGCATTGGGGTTTGGACGGCGCCATTCGGCTCAGGCGGCGCTGGCCTGGTTCGCTGCTGCGTCGGATTCCGGACACTCCCTGACTGCGATTCGGTTGCGGACGGCGTCGATCCGCACAACCTCGACGGGGATCTCCTCCTCTTTGAGGTCAACCTGGCTGTCGTTGAGGTCATCGCGCAGTTCCTGAGTCATCTTGGTGAAATGCAGGATCGCGGTCGGGCCGTCCTCGTACCCCTTCAGGCGCAGCAGGATGAATCCGCCGCGCTGGTCCTGCTGCGGTACCCAGTGCGTCACGTATCCGAGCAGCCGGGTGCCTACTGCGGGCAGGGCGGGAGAAGCCGTCACGGGTCCGGGCGGACTCGGATCTGGCGTCTGTACCGGAGCCTGGGTGAGTGTGCGGCGTACGTGCAGCCACACCTTGCGGGCCGCGACGTCAACGCGGGTGACCTCGGCCTCGACCTCTGTGCCGCGTTCCAGGCCGGCCTGCCGGGCCTCCGCGAACGCCACGAACCCGTTGATCCGCTGCGTGACGGAGATGAATGCTCCGACACCATCGCAGACATTGGCGACCCGGGTGGCGAATACCTTTCCCGGCGGGAAGTCGGTCACGACACCGGGCCAGGGGTTGCTTTGATCGGCGAGGAGAGTGTAGCGGCCGCCCACGCCCGCAAAGTCCCTGTCTACCGCGCCCGACAGGCGTGCGCCCACCTGGAATGTGCGTGTCATGTCCGGAATGATCCGCGCGTAATCTACATCGGCATTGCTCAGCTCCCAGAGCTGGCGGCACCCGCGATCATCGGTCTCGACCACCGCGCGATCCTTTGTGACGCTGATGACAGTGCCAGGCATGGGCTCCGTGCCAGCTCCTTTGAGCAACACGAGCGTGTTCTCGATGACCGTCTCCTGCCGGACTATCTGCACCTGCTCCTTGAGGCTGTGCATGAGGCCCGCCACACCGAGTCCGGCCAGTTCATACAGGATCGGCCGCACCCGACCTCGCAGGTCAGTGGGGATATCCTCCAGACGCTGGGCGAGTACGACCATGCGCTTGCCCAGCGCCATCGTCCATCCGATCTCCAGGGACACGTCTGCGGAGCGCGTGGTGCAGTCCACGATCACCACCTCCGCGCGCTGCAGTCCCCGCCACACAGCCTCCAGCACTCCCTCGGTCGAGTCGAAGATGTGGTCAGCTCGTTCAGGTGTCATCCCGCACTCTGTAAGAGTCGGCGCGTACACCTTGTGGTACAGATCGTCGAAGTCGAAGGGCGTGCCGTCGGCAAGGGCTTTCATGCCGTACGGCATAGCGACGAAGGCGAGGCCTTCTCCGGGCATCTCGTCGCGACTGAGTTTGATCATGACAATCACTCCTTCGGGTTTGTAGCCTACTTTCTTCGTACGCCCGCGGAACCGGCCGATTCGGCCGCCACCACTGATCGGGCTACTTATCGACAATGGCCCCGCAGGGCAGGAACCGAAAGCCCGGAATTCACCGGGCACAACTTCCCCGGCCGTCCACATACCGCGAGCATGGATCGTGATCGATGCTGCCCGTTGAAGTACGGGCTTGAATCGTTATGGTGATGCGGCAGAGTGGGAGAATGGAGAACGACCTTGAGCCCGGCGCGGCTGAGCGCGGGACCGAGAGGTGGTTCGTCGGCGCGCTCGGGTTGCTGCGGCTGGCTCAGATGCTGCCCTGGCTGGCGGTAGTGGCTGCCGGCCACTGGAATACCTACCGGAACCCTGCGCTCGTCGCCGTCCTCTACATCGCCTATGCGTTGTGGGTGGCAACGCTGTTCTGGAACGGCCGACGGCGGGGCTTCTCCGCGCGGTGGGTCATCGCCGACGTGGCCGTCAACGTCTGCTGCACGATCGTCGTGGGATCATTGTGCTTCCCAGGCTATGCCGCCACGACGTTCCAGAACTGGACGCTAGGCCCGGCTATGGGTGCCGCGATCTTGACAATGGTCTTCTGCGGCTGGCGCGGGGGGATCGTCGCCAGCGTCGCTCTGAGCGCGGCCTATGTGGTTGGCGTGCGAGGCGACCTGACCGGCTCAACGTCCGGGCCTGGCTCAACGATAGGGGACGTGGTGGCGCTGATGGCGTTCACCATCGCGGCGGGCTTCATCGCGGGCCGGCTGCGCTTCACCGCGCAGCGGACCGATCAGGCCACGGCCGAGGCGCTGCGCGCTCAGAATTCCGAGGCGGCCGCCGAAGCGCGGCGGGCACGGCTCGAAGAACGGGTCCGGCAGTACGGGCTGCTGCACGACAACGTCCTGACCACCCTCACCCTGATCGGCGCCGGGGCTGGAGGGATCAGCCCAGAGATGCGCGAGCGCTGCAAGATGGACGCCACCTTCCTCAAGGCCCTGGTCAGCGCGGTCAGCGACGCGAGCCCGGACGGGCTGAACGCGGCGCTGGGACGCGTCACCTACGATCAGAGCCTGCTCGGCCTGCAGATACATCACAGCCACGACGCCGTGGCGCAGGACCTGCCCAGCACGGTCGTCGAAGCCATCGCCCAGGCGGTGAAGGAGGCCCTTAACAACGTCGTCAAGCACGCGCGAACACGCGAGGCGTGGGTCGTCGCCACGGGCCAAGGGAGCGGGGTTATGGTAACGGTCGCCGACCACGGATGCGGATTCGACACCGAAACAGCCAAACCTGGCCTGGGCATTACCCGGTCGCTGCGCGGGCGCATGGCAGTGGTCGGCGGCCAGGTAGAAATCGACAGCAGCCCCGGCGAAGGAACCTACGTAGAGATCCGGTGGACCGCATGATAACCGTCGGCGCGATCGATGATGACCGCATGCTGCTGGAAATGCTGCAGAACTGGATGAGCGCAGTCCCGGATATTCAGCTGGCCCACACCGCGGCGACCGTAGACGAATACCTGCTGCTTGGCGCCTCAAATCAAATCGTGCTCCTCGACCTCAACCTGAAAGACGACTCCTCGCCCGCCGAGAACGTCGCACGCCTCACCAGAGCCGGTTCCAAGGTTCTCGTCGTCTCCATAATCACCGATCACAAGTACGTCATCGCCACCCTCGAAGCCGGCGCAGAAGGCTACCTGACCAAGAGCCACGGCCCCGAAGAACTCGTAACGTCGATCCGCCAGATTGCTGCGGGCCAACTCACACCTTCACAAGAACTTGCCTTCGCGGTCACCCGAGATAGCCGACCTTCGGCGCCGCCGCTGTCTCCCCAGGAACGCCGCCTGCTGAGCTACTACGGCCGCGGCATGACACTAGATGCGGCGGCCCGCAAGATCGGAGTCAGGCCCCGCACCGCAGAAGACTACCTCAACAGAATTAAGAAGAAGTACGAAGACGTCGGCCGTCCGGCCCGTACCAAACTCGAACTTGCCGAGCGGCTCCGCGAGGACGGGTTAGAGGACGAACCCCAATTATGAGCTCGAGCTGAGCAGGTACGGACGCCGGCTTCTGTGAACCGCGCTAATGCATTTCGCCCTGGCGCCGTCGACCGAACGCCCCGATCGCCGTCGCTCTGGTTGAGTCTCCGACGCCGGTGCGAAGGTTAGCTGGATCCGACCTACGCACACCGCATGCATGACCCGGCATCGGCCCAGCCTGCCAACCGCGCGGCTGGATCACGCAGAACGCACAGATCTGCGCGCCGCAATCAGCCACGCCGAGCAGGTGTGACCGGCGCCAGAACGGCGCCTCGGCGAGCGTTCTCCCTATCCATTCCCGTCACTCAGAGTCATGCTGTCACCCGACGGCGCCAGACGCCGGACCTCGGACCTGTCCAGCACGGGCGATCTGCTGGAGGCCATAGTCGGTTCTCAGCCGCGGTGCGTGTCGATCCAGCAGCGCAGCCAGCTGAGGGCTCCGCCATGCCAGACCCGGCGCGCCGTATGCGGCACAGAAAGCGCGTACTCCCTCATGGTTCAGGTCACAGATTGAGCAGCGGCCGCAGGTCGTCGAGCCGGTCGAACAAGTGCCACACGTACGCCGAGGCGTGCAGAGTCAGCCATCGTTGCTTGACTACAGTCCGACGCATTCGCCGGCCTGCCATGAATCTCGACCTGGTCAGATCTCGAGCCCTTCTCCAGATACAACCGCCCGCCCGGAAGGCGCGACTTGAATCGTCATCAGTATCGACTCGATCATTTTACGCAATTCATCGGACCTATAAGCGTCTTCCGCGCAATCTGCATAATATCGCCGACGTACCTTCTTGCCCAGTGACTGGAGTCGCTGCTTACGGGGACTGCGAGACATATCCAGAAGAAGCGGTACGCCGATCTCATACAGATCAGGTGGTCTGCAGGTGCCCTGCACGCGGCGAGCGTAGCCGCCGCCCATTGGCGGCTATCGCGCGGGCACGCATTTCCGGGTTTGTGCATGTCAGCGATCGCCGTTGGACAATCCTCACGCCGATGGGCGGGCAGTCGCCGCTCTCGCGTCGTGCGTGGCAAGCCGGATGCCTCTTTCGCAGCTTCCGTGCCTAATCCCGGCGAGTCCTGGGACAGGCGCCCGCGGCCGGTGAAGGTCTCAGGTACCCTCCCGGGGTATCTGCGAACAGTCGTCGCTCAACCACGGCTCAACCACGCCGGACAGGTTACCTGGCGGCCCGGATTCCCGCCGGGCCACGGCGCCGCCCCTCTGACCTGGCCGGACGCCAATCCCACCGGCCCGGAGAACTGCGGGAGCGGTATCTCAGACCGCTCCCTCCGACGGCAGCGCGGCTGCACCACAACGACTCTGACCTGGAGTTTCTCCTGGTGGCAGGTGTTGGGTTCGAACCAACGTAGGCTGAGCCGACGGTTTTACAGGGGGCGCCCGTTCCACTTCTAAACCGGCTCTGAGCTGCGATGATAAGCGCCGGGGGGTACGCCACCCGGCTAGCTCAACCACCGCTCAACCACAAACACCCGTCAAGCCCCGTTCGTAGCCGGACGCCACCGGACCCGGACAGGCCCGACAGTTCTACCGACCACAACCCACATAGCCACGGTGTAGGACCCGCTGCGTTCAACCCGGATGGCACAACCGTGGCCGCCGAACGACGAAGGCGGACGCGTCCCGTCGCCACGGTGGGTGACGGTACCGCGGCGCTGTGAGCGACTGGCAACCGTGACCTGTCACCTTGGCCTGCGGGCTCCCTGTCGGTTCGCTCCGCCAGATCGGTCCGCCGTCCGCGTCGCGATCTCACACCAGCGAAGGGTCCTATTGACCCAGCCCTCCTCGGCGCGTGCCGCCGCGCCGCTATCTCTCACGGCCAGACACTGATCGGCGGACATTGGCTCGCCTGACCATGGTTACTTGCCTCTAGTTGTGGGGGGCGACGATTGTGACAGTTGGCAGGGTCGCTCCGCAGTCGGTGAGATCGGTTTCCAACCCGCTGGGGTTGGTGCAGCGGTGCTCGGGGTCGTAGACGAAGCAGAGTAGCGTCTTGCAATCTGGGTGCGCCCGGTAGCGTTCCCTGTCAATGATCAGCTCTTCGGCTACCTTGCGCTGGTCGAGTCCCCGGCGGGTCATCTTGGCTTCCACAACGATTTGCGGCTTCTTGAGCAGGAAGTCCATGCGGCTCGAGGCGCCGGCGCGGCTGCCGGTGGGTTCTTCGGGGCGGACGTCGTCGAAATATGCGGCCAGCAGGGCGTGGAGCAGGTCCTGGACGTCGTATTCGTCGTTTATGGCGAGGCCCGTGCGGTCGGCGTGCCGGTGGGTGAGCCGACGCGCAGCCGCTGGAAATCGGCGGCATATTTCAGTGACGAGCCTCAGCGCCTGGTCGTGCGTGGTGACCGCGACGGCCGTGAGCTGCGCTTGGAGGGCTTCTGTGAGAGCAAGGTGCAGCACGGCAGCCTCAGCGACATCGGGCTGGCCGATGCCGTCGATGGCGATCTGTTCAAGCAGCGCCGTCTGGGCTGCCGCGAGCCGGGTGTCGATCCCAGCAGCGGAGGCTGCCGGGCCGTAACCGACTATCAGCTGGCACAGTGCGGCCAGGTCTGCTGCCGGCAGGTCGCTGAGGTGGGGGAGGCCGATACGCGCTGGCGGCTGGCCGAGTTCCGTCGCGGCCTGGCAGGCGAGGATGGCAGCCCACGGCGAGGCAGCGAGCTTCTCGCCGCCTGCGCTGACTTGGTGGGCGAGCCATTGTTTGATGCTGGGGTCATGGTCGCTGATAGCGGCAGCTCCCACGGCGAGTCCGAGCAGCTCAACGGGCCGGAAGAAGAAGGACATGCGATCAAGCGGGAACGTGCTGCGCTCGGAGAGCCGGGCCGCGCCTGCGCGCCATGGATTGATCGAGGTGTCCACGCTGGGCGGCTCGGTGGCCAGGCGGTAGCCCAGCGCGGCCAGGACGGGTGCTTCATCCATCCGTGCCGTGTCGGCATGGTGAGGTCCGGCAGGCACGAAGAATGCTGTCTTGCGGGACCTGATGAAGCACCACTGAGCGAACGCGGCCTGCGGGGAGCGCCACGCCCAGCCGCTGTTGAGGATCTTGGCGAGTGCCTGCAGTTCGGTCGCGAAGCTCGCCCGGAGCGGCTGGATCATCACAGGAACCAGCGACTGAACTTTAGCCGGGTGTTGAGCATGGCTGGTGACCAGTCCGGTATAGCGCGAAGCCGCGCTAGCAGGTCAGCGATCAACGCTGAGTAGTAGATGGTGACCGGGTCGTGGATAGGGAGGGTGGACCGCCAGGAGAGGGAGGTGAACTTGAGCACCTGCTCGGTGAGGTAGGTCATGTCGCGGAAGGTCGAGCTGGGGTGCAGGCGCACCAACAGCGGGTGCGGCAGCGGCGCACCAGCGCGCTTGACTAGCCCGGGCCCGGTCACGGCGAGCAGCCGCTGGTAGCGGCCGATCTGAGCGATCATGCCCCGTTCTGGCGCGAGCTGAGCCTTGCGCTTGCCCGACCGGCCCGCCAGACCTGACTGATCGGGGTCCAGCAGCACGAACGGGTGATCCGCCGAAACCGTGAGGAAGGCGAACTCGATCTGCTGATCAGCGCCGACCTCGCTGACGCACTCGCTCATGATCTTGTCGACTTGGACGTTGCGCACTGGACGTGCCGTGTGGCAGACAATGCGCACGGTGTCGCCCGGCCTCCACCCGTTGCGGTCCTTGACCTCGCGGAGCACCGTGAGCAGCGACTCACGCAGCGCGGCGGGGTAATCCGCCCATCCGCACTCGGCGGACATGGTGCCGAGCAGGTAGTTGCCGTCGCCGCGGAAGACGGTGGTGATCCCGACATAACGCTGCCGCTGGTGGTAGCGGCTGGCGCCGAGCTCAACGGTGCCAAGTCCGATGACGATCTCGTCGGTGATGGCCAGGTCCTGATCAACCGTCCACGGGATGCCGTTCATCTTGGCGTACAGGGCGACCGTGACATTCTGCAGAATGTAGGCAAGTGCCCCCGGAGGCTGGCTCACCGTGGGCAGCCGGAATTCCTGGCTGGGGATGCCGGCCATCAGCAGCAGCGCCTTGGTATGCAGGTATGGGTTGGCCTGGTCGGGAAGACCGGCATGTTCACCGAGAAGCACGACGAGTGCCGCGTCGAACCGCTCTCCTGCAGTGAGCACCTGATTGATCGTCTCCCGGTACAGGCTGTGTGGTGCCTTGTTGGTGCCGGCCAGCCAGGGCACAGGGCGTAGGGCGAACTCGGGGTTGGCGAGGCCAAAGGTGCGGGCGAATCCCGCGGAGTAGCCGCGCTGCCCGGGAATGCCGTCCCGCAGCGCACGCAGGAACGTCTCCACGGCACCCTGCGCGCTGTCGGGGAAGACCACCAGGAATCTCGGGGAGCGTGCCGCGAAGGTGTCGCGACTGAACGGGCCGAACTTCTCGATGCCCTGCCAGGCGAAAGGACTGCGCTTTGTGCGGGCCGGATCGAAGCAGTAGTCGACCGCGGGGGCCTGGATCAAGCTCCGGTAATGGCCGCCGCCCATGTGGACACGCGGCCCGATGGCGCACTCCAGGCCAACGCCCAGCTTCATCGGTGACGCCGACTGGAGGAATGCTCCCATTTCGGCGAGCATCTGCTCCCAGCCCGGGCCGCCGAGCAGCTCGCCTTCCAGCTCCTGGCGTTCCCGCTCGAATCGCTCGTACTGGGATCCCAGGATCACCCCCAGGCAAGACGCGAACACCGCCCGAGACCCTTCCACGGCGACGTCGGCCGCCGCGACCGAAGACACGCCCTCGATCGACTCCGCGAGCAGCACCTTGTCGCCCGCAAGATCCTCAATCCGCCCGACCAGCCGGCGCTGTCCTGGCTGCGCGTCTCGGCGGACAACGTCCAGGCCCGCCAGCGGTATCCCCGCCGCAGCAAGATCGGCCAGCTGGGCGCCGATGGCCCAGCTGGAGTCCAGCTTGACGGCCAAGCCCACGAACGGTTCACCGGTAACTGACTCCAGGACACGTGCCTCCAGCGCATACCGCGGCCGGATGGTGAAACCACTCAGGACCGATGGCAGCCCGTGCATACGTGCGGCGATCTCCGCGACGAACTCGCGCCGCTGGCCGAGGAAGGTGAAGGGGTGGCGGCGGAAGGAGGTGTAGTGCGGAACGTTGCGTTCCAAGCCCTGGTTGACCAGGTACGCGAGAAAGGACAGGTGGTCATCGCACCGCATCTGAGCAGGGACGCCGTCAAATCCTGCCGCGCCGACGTGCTGCGGGAGGGCGTAGACGGTGCCGTCGCGCCACCAGATGACCCAATCGCCGCGCAGCCGCTCACGCAGATCTGCCAGGCCGGCCGCATCTGCCATCGGGGCGATGAAGGCAGTGAAGTCAGCAGCCTGGGGCTCGACGCGGAACACGTTCAGATGCAGCGGCATGCCCATCTCCAAGACGGATAACCGTGCCTGCCAGGTCAGGCACGTCGAACCGGAGTCTTCTTGTTTTTCTCCCTCGCATGAGGGGTGATTTCACGAAGCCTACATCGGAGAAGTGTGCGTGGAGCCGCTATGTCGCGGGAGGACGCGGCAGGACGAGCGATTGTGCCCAGCTCGGGCTGACTGCCGAGGATCTGAGTTCGTTCTGCGCGGCGCTGACGATCAAGCCCGGACCGAGCCCGGCGCGAAGTACGTGAAGGGCAGCGGGACGGCGCGAGCCATCGAGGGCCCCGGGCAACTTGCCTTGGACTTCCCGTCCCAGAGGTCGGAAAGGCGCTGTCCGTGGTCGCATGTTGTTTGGATGCCCTCGCCACGTGGCCGCTGCTGTGCAACGTCACCGGCGGGTCAGATCCGCGCGAAACCTTCCCTGCCGGTGTCGATGTCCACGCTGGATACGTCGACGCCTAGACCATTGGGTCGGGCATCCAGACGTCGGCCACCAGTGCGGGGAGAACGACGACGGGATTAACGTGGCTGTTGAGAGACGATGACCTCCCGGCCGACTGAGGAGCGAGTGATGCTCACCCCGTCACGACTGATGCTGGCTCGCAAACGGCAGGGAATGACCATGGTGCGCCTCGCCGAGGCCACCGGCATCAGCACCCGCAGCCTGTCAGCCTACGAGAACGGCCGCCAGCGACCCTCCCGGCAGGCCCTTCGCGCGCTCGCCCGGGCGCTTGCAGTTCCGATTGCGTTCCTGGAGGCACCAGCGATCGAGGAAGTCCCCGCGGATGCAATCAGCTTCCGGGCCATTAGCAAGCTGACTGCATCCCAGCGCGACACCGCTTGCAGCGCAGCGCGCATCGCGTTTCTCATCAACGAGTGGATCGAGGAACGCTTCAGCCTCCCCGCTGCCGACGTACCGTCCCTGCCCAAGCTCAACCCTGAGACGGCCGCCGAAGCTGTCCGCGCCCGCTGGGGCCTCGGCAATGCACCGATCAGCAACATGGTCCACCTGCTGGAATCCCATGGCGTCCGGGTACTTTCCCTGGCCCAGGAGTGCGCCGCAGTCGATGCTGTCTCCATCTACTGGCATGACACACCGTTCGTGTTCCTCAATATGATGAAGTCCGGCGAGCGAGGACGATTTGACGGAGCCCACGAACTCGGCCATCTCGTGCTGCACGCCGAGCATCGCGGGCCCCCCCACGGCCCTGACACCGAGCAGGAAGCCCACCGCTTCGCAGCAGCGATGCTCATGCCTGCCCACAGCGTGACCGCAAGCAGCCTGGCCAACGCCTCAATAGATCAGATACTCACCGCAAAGCGCACCTGGAGCGTCTCAGCTATGGCGCTCACCCACCGGCTGCATGAACTCGGCCTGCTCACCGACTGGGGATACCGCGCCGCATGCGTCAACCTGTCACGGCTCGGATACCGGCGCAGCGAACCTGGCGGCATCGCGCGCGAGTCCTCCCAGCTTCTCTCTAAGGTGCTCCATGAGCTTCGTGATGAAGGCCTGACTGTGGCGCAAATCGCACGCGACCTCGCCCTTTCCACCAGTGAGTTGAACAACCACCTCTTCGGCCTCATAACCACCGCCCTGCCCTGCGGACCGCTGTCGGAACCTCTACGTCGCCCGCAGCTACACCTTCTGACATGAGCGGCACTCTGGGCAACTCGCCGACGCGTCACTAAGGGGCCAGGCAAGTAGGTAGCCAGGCAGGATCTCCAACTTGTCGCGAGTCCAATGAACCATTCCGGCTGTCCAGCCGAGTTTCCTCGGGTACGATCCCGCGACAGCAGTCGGCGGCGAACGCTGAGCCTCAGACGCAGGATCGGCTCATCGGAGAACGGCCGCTGACCATGCTCAGGCGGCACCAGTCTCTTCTTCGCGCACCGTCTGGAAGTGCAGCCGATCATATTCCGAGCTTGTAAATGGAACGGTCGGCAGCCGCCGACGTCGGCACAGCGCAAAGGTGCATGCCCGCACCCTAGGCGATGGCAGCCGCGAGTTCTGGGGAAAGGCATGCATGAAGATCCGAGAGATTCGGTGGAATAACTACCGGCGTCTGGCCGACGGGCACCTTGAGGTTCGCGAGCACCTAGTGCTGGTAGGGCCCAACGACTCCGGCAAAAGTAGCATCCTCCGGGCGGTCCACCTGTGCCTCGGAGTCGCTGGCACCCAGCTCTCATCCGCGGTCCAGGTCCGCGACCTGACGCTTGCGGATGAGACTCTTGCCCTTGAGGTGGTACTTGACGAATTCTCCGACGATGAGCGGGCGGCGTTCCCCGACGAGATCGAAATCGGGCCGCCAGAGACTCTCACAATCCGCCTCGAGGCGAAGACCGACCCTGAGGACGTGAAGGCGGTCGTCGTCGAGCGGCGCTTCCCCTTCGCTGGTCACAGCCGCAACATCAGCCGTGCGCAGTTCGACGTGATCGGGTGGAGTTACGTCGCTGCTACCCGTTCACTCATCCGTGAGCTCGGCAGCTCGTCCGGGGGTGCCGCTCACGACTTGCTGTCGGGCCTGGACCTCTCCTCCGATGCCGCAGCGTTCAACGCAGCCCGAGACAGCTACCGCGATGCCCTCGCCGGGTCTACCGCCATCACCGACTTCAGGGCAACCCTGGCCGGAGCACTCACGGCCGCACTGCCCGCGCCCGTCGAAGTTGACGACATCGGCGTCGGTTCGGCGGCCGACCTGCTCGACAACCCGCTGGCCGGCGTCTCAGTCACGATCCGCGACGGCGACCATGTCGCCCAGCTCGCTGAGCAAAGCGATGGCGTACGTGCCCTCAGCGTTCTCGCACTCCTCGGCCTATCACACCAGAGCGCCCAGATCGTGGGCATCGACGAGCCCGAGACGCACCTGCATACAACTGCCCAGCGTGCTGTTGCCGACAGCATCCGTCATAGCAACGGTCAGCGGGTTGTCTCCACCCATTCGAGCGCCATCGTCAGCCGGATGAGCCCGCTCGATATCGCGGCCTTCCGCGCAGACCGCCAGGTCCGGCAGCTACCGATCGGCACTCATTTTGCCGAGCTCGAAGTGTCGGCCCGGCACTGGTGCCACCGCATGATCGAACCGCTCACCGCAAAGCGGATCGTTCTTGTGGAGGGCGTGTCGGACCGGATCATCGTGGCCCGCGCAGCTGAGCTTCTAGGCCCGGACCTCGACCGTGCGGGCGTCGCAGTCTTCGAACTCGATGGCGCCCAACTATTCCCGACAGCCAACAAGCTTTTCGGCAAGCCCGGCTTCGATCTGCCGCTCTATGGTCTCGTCGACAGCGACGCTGCCGACGCCTGGGCGAACGAGCTCGGCGTCAATCGGGCTGACCTCGAATCTGCCCGCATGGTCGAATGCGTCCCCGACCTTGAGGGTGCCTATGTCGCTGCCCTCGGGGCGGCACGGATCGCTGCGATGTTGGTCGCCTCAGGCATGTACACCGAGACGCAGATCCTCAGGACCTGCAGGGTTGCCGACGCCAGCCAGCTGACAACCGCGATGATGGCTGACTTCTGCCGTAACAGCAAGCGCAAGACGAAATCCGCGATCGCCGTCGCGCACGGGATAACGGCCACCGAAGTGCAGGCGATCGTCCCGGTCGGCAAGCTGCTCTCTCTGGTCTCGTCGTGACCGAGATGCCGCGGGTTCCGACGCCCAAGCAGGAACATCTCGCTGGCCTCGGGCTCACCGACATCCTGGTGCTTGCTCCCGCGGGGTGCGGCAAGACCGAAGCGCTAGCGATCCGTGCCGCGGCTGTCTGCACCAGAGGCGATATACGCCAGCCCCGCAAAGTGCTGGCCGTCACCTTCTCCAACAAGGCCAAAGATAACCTCGCGGCTCGCATGCGCTCAGTCATGGGCGGCGGCTGGCGGGAGACGGTGACGGTCACGAACTTCCACGGCCTCGCCGGCCGACTGCTCCGTGCCCACGGCGAGCAAATCGGCCTGATGCGCGACGTGACGTTCCCCGAGAAGGTATGGCTAGCCCGAACAAAGGCCGAGCTTGGGATTAGCTGGAATAACAGCGACGCTTTCGACATCACGCTACGGCAGGCTAAGCGGGACGCTGTCAGTGACGATGTCGTGATGGACCGACTGATCGCCAGCGGGCACACTGCCGCTATCGCCTTCGAGGAGCGCCTCCACAAGGAATCACGGCTCGATCACGACGACCTGCTGCGCCACGCTGCCCGTTTGCTCGCCATTCCTGAAGTTTGCCGCCTCTACCAGGCGCACTTCGCGATGGTGATGGTCGACGAGGTCCAGGACCTGACCATCATGCAGCTCGGCATCGTCGAGGCAGTTGGAGCGGACCGGATCACCTACGCCGGCGACCCCGCCCAGGGCATCTACTCCTTTGCCGGCGCCGAACCGGATGCCGTGTTCGCAGCTATCCGCGCCCGGCAACCGCAGGTCGTCGAGTTCGCCGAGTCATACCGGTCGAGCCCTGCTGTCCTCGCCGCCGTCAACGTGCTCGCCGCTGAGCTCGGCACGACGCAACTGCGCTGTGCCAATCCCGCTCGGTGGCCGGACGGCGGACAGGTCACGATCGTCAAGCGGACCTCACTGGAGGACGAGGCGACCGCGCTTACCGCCATTGTTCAGGCGATACGCAACCGCTATGAGGGCGCCTCCGTCGCCATCGTCGTTCGTCGCCAGGCCCGCCTGCAGACCCTTAAGGCCGCTCTGCAGATGACGGGTCAGACGTTCGAAGACTGGAGCGCGCCAACGCACGTCCCGAAGGTTGTCGAACTGCTGAAGCGATTCGTGCGGGAAGCCACCAGCAGCGGGCGCGATGCGAGCGAACAGCTTGCCGCTCTCGAGGACGTCTGCCGGTCACAGCTAGAGGAATCCGACGCCGCCGGGCTCGACGAGGTGTCGGCAGCGTGCGAGGACCTCCGGGTCCTCGTCGCCGGCGGCATGTCCGTCGAAAAGGCTGTTGCGAGCTGCCGACATGCTCCTTCCACAGACAAACCCGTGGCACCGGGCCTGCACCTCCTGAACGGCCACCTCGGCAAGGGCCAGGAGTTCGACTGGGTGATCGTTCTCGGTCTTGAGGACGGCCACATCCCCGACTTCCGAGCCTCCGCACAGGAGGAAATCCAGGAAGAGCTTCGGGTTCTCCATGTCATGGTGTCCCGGGCCCGGCACGGGCTCGTCCTAACTCGGTCGGCGACCACGAACACGAGGTACGGGCCTAGGACCGCAGCCGACTCTCCGTGGCTTGCGCGCCTCGAGGAAGTCGCTACCGTCTCGGCGTGACTGCAATCTCTATGCCACTAGCTCGCAAGCAAGGGCAAGGCTCGCTTCCCCTCAGCGTGTCCGGTCCCTCCTCAGGAACGCCGTCGTGAGACATGCTCCGCTACCCCAGCCGCTCGGGCTCCTGACATGCACCTGACACGGACATGAACTGCGGCAGGCCCGACCGGCTGCAGTCCTGGCGACAGTAAGGGCAATGGGGATTCGAACATCAGGCTTCCTGCATGCCATGCCTGCTGACTCCGTCTGCCTGCGTCGCCGCCCTGGGTCGGATTCCGGCCGGTCAGCCGGGGTACACCTCGCGGCCTGGGCTGCACGCATCCAGGCGAGCCCGGTCCGGGAGCTACGCGGCTTCGCCGCCGGGCTCCGCAAAGGTTGGGCCGAGGTGACCGCCGAACTGACCGCTGCCACAGCTCCAGAGCCATCGAAGGCCACGTTAACGGCATATTTCTGTGGAATCTGATTTGTCACGCGGTGAAGGGAGGTGCTGGGCCTTACGTCGTCCAGGGCGGACGCCTAGGCGCATCTACTGCAGGAGCCGCTTCAGCGCGGGACTTATGGCGGCTATCCGCGAAGAGCCGCCAGAACCCAGGATGACTGTCAGGAGACCCCGCGCCTGGAGTTCGCGCAGGAATTGCAGGACGAACAGGGCTGGGGTGCCGGTCAGGGTGGCCAGGTCATCGACGACCGTGATGCTGTCGGGCGGGGCGTTGACCAGGGATGCGATGATGCGCTGACGGGCGGCTTCGGCGGCCGGGATGATGGTGTCGGCGACCGCCCGGAACCCCCGTGGCGCAAGTTCCACTGCGAGAACAGCACCGCCGGCGATCAAGGGTTGGCGCTTGGCGTAATGGCGCTGCTCCAGCACGGCGAGGGACTCGATGGCCATCGCTTCGTCCAGTCCCTGACGGGCCGCGCGCGCCAACGCCGTCGGCCAGGGCACGTAGAGCAGGGTGTTGGCCGAGATCGCTTCCTCGGCGAGCAGCGTGAGCAGTGTCGAGTCCGCTGCCGTCAGGCCGGGAACGCGCACCGTGCTGGTGTAGGCCGGCGGTGGCGCCACGGCGGGGCGGTTGTCCCGGCCGTGGAGCGTGTCGGCGATGAGCCGGGCGGCCCGCCGGATCCCGTCTTCGGTGCGTGCCGTTTCATGCCAGACCAGCATCTGGAGCGGGGCGGGCATGTCGGCTCCGTCCAAGCGGATGGGGATCAGCCGCGTGTTCTCGGTGATCCTGCGCACCATGGCGGCGTCGAGTTCCGCTCGTACCCAGGGCTTGCCCGCAGAATACTGCGACACCACGACGATGACCGCATCGGCGGCGTCCACGCCTTCATCAAACAGCTTCTTGACCAGGCTGTCGCCTGGGCGGATCTCCCATTTATCGAGCCACGGGCGGATACCCAAGCTGGCCAGCTCGCGCCCGAGCGGTTCGGCGAAATCGGCCTTGTCCTCGCTGGCGTGTGACAAGAACGCGGTAGGCACGGGTCGGAGGTGGTCATCCATGACAGACCAGGATGCTCTGATCGCGGGGAATCCGCATCTCGGGCCGCGGCACTCGCGCCCTGCCTGACGTCGATGACTGGGCAGGAGCATGACGGTCTCCGGGATTTTGATGGGGTGCGGGAGCAGTTGGGGCTCGAATCCACGACCGGCGGATTATGAGGCCACTCAGCAGCTCTAAACCCCCACAGTCGCTGACCTGCGGAAAGACCACTGCATATAACCCTGGCATGGCCAACTTGGCCGCGCATTGGCCATGATCAAGCTCGGGCGGCGCTGTCGCGGCGTGACCAGTCTCCACAGAGAGCACCGGGAGCGCCTTGCCGTCAACGCCGTAATGGTGGGCCTCGACCTCGGGCGCGTGACGAGCCGGGTGGCAACCATCACGCTGCGGGCCTCGGCGAATGATCTGGAGTCGACCACGCGCAGCTTCCGCTGCTCGCCGTCACGGCCGCGGTCTCGCCGTCCTCGGCCTCGAAGTAGGAGTCTCCAGAGAAATCCAGCACCCTTCGACCAGGCAGATGCCCGCGATCGATGCCGACAACGGGCAAGCAATTAGGCAATTCGAATAAGCAACCACTGATACTGGGATCGAACCAGTGACCTCCTCGGTGTGAACGAAGTCCGGCCGCCTGCACGATCAGCCTAGATGCCAAATGACCAGCTCAGAGGCATCTCTTCGGCCCAGCTGGGCGAGGATGACGCGAGTTCGCCGCAGTTGCGGCCTCCCAAATTCCTCCCATTTGATCACGGCGCAGCGCCAGATCGCGGCAGGTGCTGGGGTCAGGTTCACGCCGGCCGCGGGAACGTGCCCAGCCGCGGGAACGTGCCCAGCCGCCTTAGCCCCCTGCCCCCGCGCGCCGGGCTTTCGTGCCCTGGTGCGGCAAGCCGGGGTGAGGGTCCTGACCGTTCAGCAGGTCAGGTGCAAGATGGTGTTGGTGTCTGCTGTGGCCGCGGTCAGCACGTCGATCGCGTCCGCGGTGGGCAGGGTGACGAGGTCGACCTTGCGGCGGGCCTCGTCGGGGACTTGCGTCATCACCGGCAGCGCGCCGCCGGCGCCGGTGCCGATCACCAGCCGCCAGCACCGCCAGGGGATGTCCTCGGCGGCTGAGAGCGGGGTGTGCCCGTACTGATCGCGGAAAACAGCTGGCGCAAAGCGTCGTCGCTGAAGGTAACGGGGCGCACGTCCGAGCCCGGCGACAATCGCAGGAGCCCGCCGCGATCCTTGGCCAGGCTCGTCATCTCCGGCTTCGCCGGGGTGAATGTCCGGCTAGTGTTCATCCCTGCCTCATGGGGGCCTGGCCGTGCCCGGCGCCGTGACGGGGCGGGCACGGCCAGGCGGGCAGCCGGCGTGCTCCACCACGCGGGCTGCCGGTGCGCGCGGGTGCCGGGAGCGCCACACGCCACGGGGGCGCTCAGCCGGGCCGGCCCGCGCGCGGGCCTGGCGGGTCACCGGATGGGGTCAGGAGCCCGGCGAGGATCAGGGCGAGCTCGATCTCGCCGGTCCGGCGCGGCCCGAGACGCCGGATGTGGCGGAGCTGCCGGCGCTGGTGCAGGCCGGCCACGTCGCCTACGGTGACCGGCCGGCTGAGCAGCCATGGCAGCTCGCGGCGCAATGGCTGGTATGCCTGGGCTGACAGCTGGGATGCCAGGCAGGCCAGGGGGCAGCCGGCGGTGAGCTGGTGATCGCGGCGGTCGTGAGCCGGCGGCTCGGTTCCGGCGGCGGTCATCGGGATCCTTTCTGCGGGGGCTGGCCGCGCCCGCTGCCGCCGGGGGAAGGCGGGCAGCTAATAAGCGCTCGGCGCAGCATTGGCTTCTTTACTCTGCGTGGCGCACTCATACGCTTGACGGCCGCTAACGAGACAGTCGCGACAGCCGTCGGCAGCTAGGCCGCGGCACCGGGTGATCTGGAATCGGGCTGCCGTGCTATGGATGCCGCAGCGGGCCTGACCGGCGGAAGGCGTGTCGATGCGTGTCGCCTGCTGCGGCCGCTTAGTTACTGGCCTTTGCCCCGGTGAGCGCACGGGCGATGGTTCCCGCGATTTCGCCGGGGTCGATCCCCCGGGTGCTTGTGGCCGGGTCGCTGAGACGGCACTCCCACCGGATCATGCCATCCTCGCTGGCCCGTGCGGTGCCGCGGTCGGGCCGGGCCGGGTTGCTGACCACGATCTCGGCGTACAGCTCGCTGAGATCGTCATCGCGGCCGGCTTCCGCCAGCTGGACCCGCATCCCGCGTTCGGTCAGCGCCTGGCCGGCGATGCCCGTCAGCGTCAGGCCGGGCAGCCGGTTCGGGGACGCGTCCCGGTCCTCATCGTTGCCGGCGCCGAGGAGTTCCAGCACCATGGCCGTTATCTGCGCTGGGCCGGGCTCCCCGCTGAAGGGGTGGTATTCCCAGGTCGCTGACCCGTGCTCGCTGATCATGATTTCGCAGAGCGCCTTCGGAGCGTTCGTAACTTTCAGGTACTGAGATCCCTCCCCGGCGGGATCAAGGACATCGAGATCGTGAGCGGTAAGCCCGTCCGCGACGGCGAGCCTGACATCGGCCGCCGTTTGGGTACAGGCCCGCTGGTCATGCCCGGTGCGTGCTGCTGCTGACATCAGAGGTCCTTCTTTCTGGCCGCAGGCCGACTCGGTGCCCGGCCACCCGGCTGCCGGGCTGACTCGAAGCGGGCATCACTGCTCGCCAACAGGCACATTCGCTGGTGATCTCCGGCCATGCTGCCGGGAAGGGGCGAGCGTCTCTACCCCGGCATGGGACGGCTAGGGACGTCTCTGTGCGCGGCGGCGGGGGCCTCGGTGGGAGTCCGGTGAGCCGATGGAGGCAGCCGCGGCGCATCTGAGGTCGGGCCGGCCGGTGTATCGCTGAGGCCGGGTCACGTTGCGGCCTCGTGATCGCAGCCAGCCGGTCTGTGACCTTCTGACGCCCGTCGCTGTGCGGACCGGATGGTGCGGCTGGCTTCTGCGGGGGTCAGGCCGG
>Ga0310039_10000749_pt1 | contig 25522 bp, 19 predicted proteins | sample Sb_taG_4_FD_200460 | JGI IMG/M metagenome (GOLD analysis project Ga0310039, IMG submission 200460) | Peat soil microbial communities from Weissenstadt, Germany - Sb_50d_6_BS metaG (v2) (version 2) | ecosystem: Environmental > Terrestrial > Soil > Wetlands > Peat | place: Germany: Weissenstadt...
GTTCGCCCTACTGCCCGGGCCGGGGTGCCGGATCGTTGAGGCCCGCGTCCGTCTCGGAACCTGAAGACGCGGCCAAGGCGGCAAGGGCCGGGCATTCCCCGCAATACACATCCCGGAAGGTCGCCCATCGCGTGTGTCGGTCCCGCACAGCGAGAGTGGCCCTCTCCGCTCAACGGTCCGTTGCCTGTCACGTCCGGTCCCTGGTTCAACTCCGGGCTCGCCGGGGCAAACGGTCGGGGAGTCGGCGGGGCTTGTCCGCGCGGGTCGGGCGTCGGCGGCGAGTTCTGTGCTACCCGGACGAGCCCGCGCCACGTCTGCCACGGAACTTTGCTGACTCTAATGATTGTCTTGATTGGACTTGCGCCGACAGAGCGAGGTTGGTGCGCGACAGAGCGAGGTCTGTGCCACTGTGCCACAGGTACTGGGGTGGCAGGGAACCCCGTACTCGCGACTCGCTTCCCGTCGCGCGTGTGATCGAGCGCTGAAACCTACCGCGTCCGAGGTGGATGCCGGGCGGGTCATGGCACAGGGGTTGCAATCAGAGGGCAGGGGGGGCAGACGCGGCGCAGCACGGCCCTCGCCCTGCGAGCAACCTGCGTGCGGCGCATTTCAGCACAGAGGGTCTCAACCATGGAGGCAATCCACACTCTTCCGTCCCCGCAGGCCATCCGGCCGGCTGTGCCACCGGCAGAAGCCGACAGGCGTCCGAAGTTCCCCGCGGATAGTGGCTTCCTGGTCGAGCTGCGGCGGCGGGTCGCGGCGCATTTCAAGGACAGCGGCCGGCGCGAGCGCGATTGCCCGCAGATGTACCTGAAGACGGCGATCATCCTCGCCTGGCTCGTGGCGTCCTACGTGCTGTTAGTGTTCGTCGCCGCGGCGTGGTGGCAGGCTGTGCCGGCCGCCGTCCTGCTGGCGTGCGCGATGGCCGCCGTCGGGTTCAACATCCAGCATGACGGGGGGCATCAGGCGTACTCGCGATACCGGTGGGTGAACAAGCTGGCCGCGACGACGCTGGACCTCGCCGGCGGGTCCTCCTACCTCTGGCACTGGAAACACAACATCCTCCACCACACGTACGTCAACGTCGCGGGCCATGACTCGGACATTGACCTTGGCGTCCTCGGCCGGCTGTCACCCCACCAGAAGCGCCGGGCGCTTCACCGCTGGCAACATCTTTACCTGTGGCTCGTGTACGGGCTGATGGCGATCCGGTGGCACCTCTACGGCGACTTCCGGGACGTCATCACGGGGAGGGTGGGATCCGTTCGCATCGCCCGCCCGAGGGGTTGGGACCTGGCGGTCTTCGTCGGCGGGAAACTGGTGTTCCTGTCGCTGGCCTTCGCGGTCCCGCTGTTGTGGCACCCCTGGTGGGTGGTGCTTCTCTTCTACGCGGTGGTGACGGCGGTACTGGGGATCGTGTTGAGCGTGGTGTTCCAGTTGGCCCACTGCGTGGAGGAGGCCGATTTTCCCATGCCGGATGAGGCCAGCCTGCGCATGCCGGACGGCTGGGCGATCCACCAGGCCCGGACCACCGTGGACTTCGCCCGCAAGAGTCGCGTGCTGGCGTGGCTGCTGGGCGGACTGAACTTCCAGATCGAGCACCACCTGTTCCCGCACGTCAGCCACGTCAACTACCCCGACCTTTCGCCGCTCGTGGAGGCGACCTGCCAGGAGTTCGGCGTGAAGTACTGCGTACATCCCTCCTTCCGGGCCGGGCTTGCCTCGCACTACCGCTTCCTACGACGGCTGGGCCGGTCGGAACCGGCGTGAGGATTCCAGATGTGGGAAGGTTCAAACATGCCCAGGTGAAAGTTCCCCGACGACGTGTCGGGCCACCTCTTGATGTTCCTTCCCTGGCCAGGTATCCTCAGGATGTGAGTTGCGTGCTCCCGGCCCCCACGGTAATACGGTTGACCGTGCGGCCTGCGGCCGACGATCGACGCTACCCGACTCGCACCCTTTACCTTGACCTCCAAAACGCCTGACCTTGCCGACGTGGGCGTCACGCCCTCGGAGGCGGCCCTTTTCACTGCCGTCCATTACGGGCTCACGATCGCCCGGTCGGACTTGCCCTCCACTGCCGCACGCGAGTGTTACAGCGGGGGCCTGGCCACCGAAGAGGAATGCCGGGTCGTACTGGCCACATGTCTGGCCACGGGGTGGCTACAAGTCATCAACGAACCGGCTCTCGCCAGGATCACGGACGAACTCGGCGAGGGCCGGTTTCTCGGCCCTATCTATGGCCTCCCCCCTATCGGTGGCGGAGGTAATGGACAGCCTGCTCCAGCCCGGCGGCGATCAGGTAGTTGCGCGGCTGCGGCAGCTTGCGCACCCACAACTCGAAGGTCGCCCGCTGGCCGGCCATCCCGTGGGCGTGGTAGGCGGCCGCCATCGTCAACTCGTACAGGTCGGTCAGCAGGCTGAGGCGGCCGTCATCGGGGAAGAGAGACTGGGTCATGGTTCCTCCCCGCGGCCCGGGACGCGCCGCAGCCATCCTTACTTTTCCGGCCTGGGAGGGCCAGCCGACTTGTCGCGCTTCCAGACGACCAGCATCAGGCCCGACTTCGGTTTGGTCACGAACTCGGTTGGCCGTTCCTTGCCCGGCTCGACGTTCCGGCAGATGGTGTAGGTGTCGCTTTCCAGCTTATAGATCCCGTGATACGTCTGACCCTTCTGCGGGCCCTCGCTGACAGTCAGGTCGATGGCGCGAGGTCGCTTTGCGGGGTCCACCTTGAAGATGATCTCCAGCCGGTTCTTGCCGAGATGGAAGGCGTAGCTATCCCCCTTGACGACGAGAGTGCCGACGACCACCACGTTGCCTTCCTTGAGGTTCTCCAGAGGGATCGCCTCCTTGTTGACCTCGACGGACGTGAGGCGCCACGTCCCCTGGAGGGCGTCCTTGTCGGTTGTGGCGGGGCCTTCCGCCCGCGCCCCGGCCGCAGCCAGGAGGCTCGCGGCCGCCACGATCAGGATTCGCAGTTTCATGACACACCTCCGCGGTTGGGCGAGCCATTCGTTGTCAGCACTGGGCACGGCGCCCGGCGCACGACCTGCTCGGCGACGCTCCCCAGCAGCAGCTTCCCCAGGGCGCCACGGCCGTGGGTCCCCAGCACGATCAGGTCCGCCTCCTCCTCCCGGGCCACGCGCAGGATCGTCTCGATGGCGTCTCCGTCTTCCAGCCGGCGTTCCACCGGCAGGGCGGCCTCCTCCGGCCGCATGCGCTCGAGCATGCGCCACAACTCCGCGTGGTAGCCGTTGTCCTGCCGTCGCGCGACGACCTCGGCATGCGACTGCGGCGGGGGGACGACGTGCAGTATCACGAGGCGGCTCTTGTGGTCGCGCGCCAGGGCGCAGGCCAACCGGAACGCGGCATCCGATAACTCCGAGAAGTCGGTCGGGTGCAAGGTGGTCTTGATCGGCAGCATGGCGCTGTGCTCCGCGTCGGTCGGGCGCTACGGGATATGCAACCGTCGTGCCCCGGCCCGCGCCGCGGCCGAAATCCGCCGGGGACACGGGCGTCGCGCTTTGGGCCACGGGCGAGGGGTAGAGGGATTCCGTGCCGGGTTCGGCCCCGCCGGTGAAAGCCATGCGCCCCACGCAGCGGTCACGGTTCCCAGCGTCGTTTCTCCACGGGCCCTGCGCACGGGTATCGCGCCCCGGGCTTTGTCCTGCGCCGCGGCTTCTAATACACGCGCCCGCTGATGGTGTCGGTTTAGCCGCCGCTCGCAGAGCGGCGCGGGTCTGCGACTCGCGGCTCAACGACAAGACCACACCGCACACCCTCATCGGTTGCCTGGATAAGCATGTGCGGAGTTGCCCCAAGTGATGTGCCGAATCGCACGGTCCGCGTGTCGATGGAATGGCACTGACTTAAGGGCATGGTTCAGAAACGCGCCGTTTCAGGTGGCGCGGGTCCGTGCCCGTGCCCGTGCCCGTGCCCGTGCCCGATTGCAGACCGGGCACGGGCACGGGCACGGGCACGGGCACGGGCACGGCGCGACCCGCGTTTGAACCAGCCCGACTTAAGGAGGGCTGTTTTCCCACAACCCCTTGACCACTTGGGGTTTGCGTCATTCGGAGGCCGTTTGGGCAAGTGCCTGTGCCGCCATCCCTTGCGCCGATTGGCCCTCCTTAAGTCAGTGTCGTCCCCTGTTGCTAGAGTGTCTATTTTGCAGACTCCTTCTCCGCCAGCACCACCGCTGACAACACCACTCTCTCCTCGCCCTTCACCTGGTCGCCCTTCACTTTGCCGTAGATGACAGCGACCCTCTGGTCGGGGTGAAGGTCCTTCGCTTTGATCGTCTTTTCTGAGATGACGAACTTGTTCCCCTTCCACTCCCTGACCGCGGTGGTGATCTTCGTGTCGGGGGTGAGTTTCAGCTCGAGAGTGATGTTGAGGCTCTTCCCACTCCCATCCTCAGCAGCCAGCGTCAGCGTGTCCTTCTCCACCTTCTCCACTTTGCCCTGGTGGCCCAAGACATAGTAGGGAATGGGCTCCGCGGACGTGCCGATCGCTGCAACCAGCAGCAAGACCGCGAAGGCCAAACAGCAGTGTTTCATGGCCGTTCCCTCCAGATAGCCGCGGTGACGATGAAGAACCCCTTCACCGGCATTCCAGGGCTGGTACAACCCTCTCTCGCCACGAAGAATGCAAAAGCAATGCCAAAACGAAGTTCGCGTGTCGCCTGAGGGAACGGGCAGCACATCGCGGGCGCTGTCGCCGGCGTGTGGCGCGCGGCAGCCGACGTCGTGGGCCGGAACCGCACTCGGCGGTCCGCAACCGCGCACTTGATAGCGATGTCGAATCGGGCCCTTGATCCCACGGTGCGACCTCTCGGCCGCGCCCCAGGGGGAATTCTCCGACGCCGGGACAAGCCCGGTCCTCGCCACCTTGTCCGGGCTAGTTAGGTCATTTGGCCGCCCACATGAGCGAAAAGTGTTGTCTTCGCCCCACAACTCTACTGGCCTTCAGGCCTCGTAACCCCGTGACCGGTGTTCGTCAGGTTGAGCGAGACCGTAACGGCGTAGCGTTCTGGCACCCCATTTGCTCCTCAACTCCACGTAAATCACCCTGGAGAAGACCCTACCACCAGACGGGCCTGTTGTCCCATGAGGAGGGAATCATGGCTGGTACGACAGAACATGCGCAGCCTCCCGCCGTCGTGCGGGTGATCGAGTTGGTCGGCGTCTCCGCGAAGAACTGGAGTGACGCTGCCCAGCAGGCCGTGACTCGGGCCGCACAAACCATCCGGCACATCACCGGCGTGGAGGTCTTGAGGAGCACGGGGATCGTGAAGGACGGCAAAATCGTCGAGTACCACGTCAACGTCAAGCTGGCGTTCGTTGTGGAGGGGAGCGCGATCGAGTCGCCGTAGCGGACAGGCGGAACGGTTGACGGGGCCTCCCGTTTTCACCAGGTGGTGGAGCACTCGTGTGTTCCCGTCAACCGGTCAGTCGGCTGCCGAGGGGGTTCCGCTCGCTGTGGCCGTCACGGCGGCCAATGGTTGCGGGGCCCTTCACGTTCAGCTCGCACCCGGCCTCGGAGGAGGGCTTGACATGAATACCGATACCCGGCTCCTGCGCGACGTGGTGGAGGAACTCCAGCGCGAGCCGAGACTCGAGGGGGCGCGGATTGAGGTCGCCGCCTTGGAGGGCGTCGTGACACTCACCGGCTGCGTCCCGGCCTATGCCCAGGTGTTCACCGCCGAAGGCGCAGCCAAGCGCGTCACGGGGGTGAGGGCCGTCGCCAACCAGATTGCGTTCGAGCCGGTCGGTGGCCCGCGCAGCGGCACAGAGATCGCCGTGGCGGCGGCGGACGCCTTGCGGGCAGACGCGGCGGTGCCGAGCCACCGCATCCAGGTGACGGTCCGCGACGGCTGGATCATCCTCGAGGGGGGCGTCGATTCCCCGGCCGAGAAGGAGGCCGCCGACCGCGCCGTCCGCCGGCTGATCGGGGCCCGCGGGGTGACCAACTCGATCCTCGTCCAGCCGCGGACGCCGCCGGCGGACCGCGTCGGCGCGGGCCAGAAGACCGGGCCGTCTCCGGAGGCAGAAGCACGCGGCGGTGCGGCCCTGTGCGGCCAGGTCTGATCCCGAGTCCTGGTGATGGAACGCTAGTCCATCCCATCCGGCGTCACGTGCGCCCACAGCCCGCTGCGCGGACACCTTCTCTCCTTTGTGTTCGGGAGGTGCGACGTGACGAAGACTGCACGTCATCTGCTGCCGGTATTCCTGAGCCTCCTGGTCGCGAGCCTCGCAGCGAGCCGAGTTGACGTCAAAGCCGAGCCGCCAACCGCGGAGCAGCAAGCCAGGCTGAAGGAACGGGACAAGCTGTTGCAGGACGTCGATTCCCTGCGCCGGGCCGGCAAGCTGGATGAGGCAATTGCGGCCGCGCAGCAGGTGTTGGCCATCGAGCGGCAGGTCTTCGGCCCGGTCCATGAGAAGGTGGCGCAATCCCAGGACTTGCTGGCGGCGCTCCAGGAGCAGAAGGAGGACTTCGCCGCGGCCCGGCAGACACGGAAGGACGTGCTGGCCCTGTGCGAGAAACTGTACGGCCACGACCACTGGCGCGTGACCGGCGCCCGCCTGGCCCTGGCCTACACCGAGCGCCTGGCCGGAATGGATAGCGACCAGCGCCCCCGCCTGGCTGAGGCCTGGCGACAGCTCCAGCGGGCGGCGAGCCTCCGCCAGGAGAGGAAGTTCCAGGACGCGGAAGGCTGTGCCCGGAAGGGTGCGGAAGTTTGCAAGGAGTTGCTGGGGGAGGAGGACCCCGGCTATGCGATTGCCTTGAACGAACTCGGCCTGGTGTCCCAGGCCAAGGGCGAGTACGAGCGGGCCGAGTCGCTCTTTCGCCAGGCCTCCGCCGTCTGGGAGAAGGCCCTGGGGGAGGGGAACCCCACCTACCTGACTAACAGGGGGCTCATCCGTGAGGCCCAAGGCGCTTTCGCCGAGGCGGAGGCGCTGTACCGGCAAGCGTGCGCGATCTGGAAGAAGGTGCGAGGTGAAGCATTACCGGGCTACGCCGCCACCCAAGAGAGCCTGGCAGGGCTGCTCGGGAAACGGGCCGCGCAGCAGGAGGTCGCCGAGGACTTCACGGCCGCCCGGCAGACCCGCCGCGAGGTCCTGGCGATCAAGACGAAGCTGCGCGGCGAGAAGCACTGGCAGGTCACCGACGCCCGCCTGGCCCTCGCCCGCACCGAGCGCCTCGCCCAACTGGACCGCAAGCAGCGCCAGGATCTAACGGAGGCGGACGAGCGCCTGCAGAAAGTCGTCCCGGCGGCCCTCGTTAAGAAGGATGGCCTTCAGGAAGCCATCCGGGTGCTGGAGCCGGCGCTGGAGCTTCACCGGCGGCTCCTCGGGGACACCGACCCGGGCTATACCGAGAACCTGATCGTCCTCGGCGGGGCCTACTGGCTCACAGGGGATCATGCCCGGGGCACTCTCCTGCTGCGCCAGGGTTTGGAACTCACCAGGCAAGTCTTCGGAGAAGAACACCCTCAGTATGCTGCCGGCCTGACAATCCTGGGCGGGGTGCTCGTGATGACAGGCGATTACCCTCAGGCCGAGGTGTTCCTGCGGCGCGCCACCGAGGTTTTCAAGAGGGCGCTCGGAGATAAGGGCTTGGAGTATGTCACATCTCTCCAGATATTGGGGTCGCTGTACCAGTGGCAGGGCCAGTTCGAGCGGGCCAAGGACCTCTGGCGCCAGGCCCTGGACGCCTCGCGGCAGGACCAGAATTCGCCCGACGATGTCCCCCGCCTTAAGCAGCTGGCCTCGCTCTACCTGGCCACCGGCGACAGGGACCGGGCCGAGCGGGCTTGTCGCCAGGCCCTGGAACTCCAGGAACAGAGAGGGAAAGAAAACTTCCTCTACGCGATGACCCTGTTCGACCTGGCCGGGCTGTATGAGGGACAGGGGGACTGCGAGCGGGCGGCGCCACTTTACGCGGAGGCGGGGGAGATCCTGGCGAAGGTCCTGGGGCGGGAACACGTTGTCCTCGCCGCCGTCCTCCTGGCGCGGTCCCGGCTCGATCTTTGCCGGGGCGACCCCGTTCGAGCCGAGCAGCGGCTGCGTGAAGCGCTGCCCCTGATGCGCCGCTACGTCGAACTGGCCGCCGAGACACAATCGGAGCGGCAGCAGCTGGCCCTGATCCAGGACTCCCGCGTTCTCCTCGATCGTCACCTGACGCTGGCGCCGCTCGTCAAGCTACCGGGGGAGCAAATCTATCCGGAGGTGCTGGCGTGGAAAGGAGCCGTCTTTGCGCGACAGCAGCAGGCCCGCGAGCTGCGCCGCAGGCTTTCCGACAAGGATCAACCGAAGGAGGCGAGGGAACTGGCTGCGGAACTGGACAAGACGACCCGCGGGTTGGCCGCCCTGGCTTTCGCCCCGCCCGGGTCCGAAAAGCAGGAGTGCTGGAGGCGAAAGGTCGAGGACGCGACGCGGAAGAAAGAACAGCTGGAGAGCAAGCTGGCACGCCTCAGCGCCGACTTCCGGAGACAGCAGGAGCGGAGGAAGGTCACGGCCGCCGAGGTGCGGGCGGCCCTGCCCCGGGCTACGGTCCTGATCGACTTCCTGGCGTACGACCATTACCGGCCCTCCCCAAAGGACAAGGGCAAGGAGGACTGCGAACGGCGCCTGGCGGCCTTTGTCGTCTGCCCCGACCGGGACGCCGTCGAGCAACTGGACCTGGGGCCGATCGGACCCATCCGTAAGGCCGTGGATCGGTGGCGAGCCGCGCTGAAAAACCCGGGGCAGCAGCGCGAAGCCGCCGCCGAGCTGCGCCGCCTGCTGTGGCAGCCGCTGGAGCCGCACCTGAAGGATCGCACAACCCTCCTGGTTTCGCCCGACGACGCCTTGAGCCGCTTCCCCCTGGCCGCCCTGCCCGGCTCGCGGAGCGACACCTTCCTCATCGAGGAGCGGGCCGTGGCCGTGGTGCCGGTGCCGCAGCTCCTGCCGGAATTACTCGCGCCGCTGCCGAGGGCCGGCGAACCGGAGCCTTCGCTCCTCCTCGTCGGGGACGTGGATTTTGACGCCGACCCTGGCCCGGCCGGCGCCGGCGAGCCTGATCGGGGAGCGCCGCCTGGGAGCGGCACGCGGGCGCTGCCCCAGTTTGCCCCCCTCGACGCAACTCTGGGGGAGATCCTGGTGGTGCAGAAATACTTCCAGCGCCGCTACGGCAAGGCGCGCGTCCTGACCCTGGACCGTGGCGGAGCCACGACAGCGGCCGTCCGCGAGCAGGCACCCCGGTTCCGTTACCTTCATCTGGCCACGCACGGCTTCTTCGCGCCCCCGGAACTCCGCTCCGCCCTGGCCCCCGACCCCCTCCGCAGCGGCGCCGGGGCGGGGCTGGCCCCCGACCTGTTCGGGCAGGGCGGCATCAGCGGGTTTCATCCGGGGTTGCTGTCGGGTCTGGCCTTCGCCGGCGCGAACAGGCTGCCCCGACCCGGACAGGGGGACGGCATCCTGACCGCCCTGGAGGTAGCGGAGTTGGACCTGGGCGGGGTGGAGCTGGCGGTGCTGTCGGCGTGCGAGACGGGCCGGGGGAAGGCGGCCGGCGGAGAAGGCGTGCTGGGGTTGCAGCGTGCTTTCCAGGTGGCCGGCGCCCGCGCGGTGGTAGCCAGCCTCTGCCAGGTGCCCGACGAGCCGACGCGAGCGCTCCTGGAGCACTTCTACGAGAACCTGTGGCTGAAAAAGCTCGGCAAGGTGGAGGCCCTGCGGCAGGCCCAGCTGTGGATGCTCCGGGAGGGGCGATCGCGCAGCTTCGTCCGCGAGGACCAAGAGGCGCAGCCCCCGAAGGACGCCCGCCTGCCCCCCTACTACTGGGCCGGCTTCGTCCTCTCCGGCGACTGGCGGTAAGGGAACAGTCGCGGTGTGCGGTTGCGGCACTCTCCTGTGCGGTGCCGACCTCGTTTTCGTCCCGGGCGGTGATCGTTCGGCAGCGGCCGGCCGAGAAAAGCCGGCAATCCGCAGCAGTTCCGGCTCCCCGGACGTGCCGCGGCTCAGTTCGGCACCCGGACTGCATCCGCTAACTCCACGGTTGAACCGGGGTCCGCCACCGAAGGCAGAACGGCGTTGGCCCCCGTCAGGCCGCTCGAGGAGGGTGAACGATGAAACCGATGCGAGGAACACTGGGGGCCCTGCTGATCGCGACCACCTGGGCGTTCACGTGTGGCTCCCCGGCCGCCGACACCGACAGGAAGGGGCCCGCCAAGGGGGAGGCCGAAGTCATCACCACCAGGGCAGACAAGAACGTGCTGGCCGCGGGCATCGACTTCGCCACGACGTTCGGCCTCGGCTTCGACTCGCTGAAGACGCTGGGCGTCCGCATCGAGCAGGCGCGCACCGCCGCTGACCCGGTCGGCCTTGCCGTCGCGGCCACGGAGTTGAGCGTCGCCGAGCAGGTTTCCGGCAAGAAGACGACCATCAAGGCGGACGACCTGCTCGAGGAGGCCGTTCAGCTCGTCAAGTTGCGGAAGCGCCCGGAGGAACTCAAGGCGGTCGCCCTGATCGCGGCGCAGCACACGGACGCGGAGGCGTTGAACAAGCAGGCGCGCGCGGCCGAAAAGGAGATCGCCCGCCGGAAAGCCGGCGAGAAGACCCGCGGCGTCCAGGGGACGTTGACCGTCATCAACAAGACTGAGTTCAACATCAGCATTTACATCAACGGCCTCTTGTCCGGCGCGGTCGCCCCTTACGACAGCAAGGAGTTCGACGTCACCAGTCCGGCGGGGAACGATACCGTCCTGTACGCCCGCGCCCCCGGGTCGGGCGCCTGGGGGCCGAAGACGGTACGTGTTGACATCAAGAACGTCGAATGGACGCTCAACGAGTAGCCCGGACGGCCTTGCCCCATCTCACCCCCAGCTGCGTGGAGTCGTCCCATGAGCGGGCGCCCTTTCTCCTGGCTGCTGGCGCTGTCCCTGGGCACCCTGGGCGGCTTGCCGGGGTGTGTGAACCAGGCCGCCCTGCCCCCGCAGTCCGCGCGCGAGGTGAAGGACTCGCCGTCCCCTGCCCCCGGCTCGGGAGAGCGCCGGGCCCTGCTGGTCGGCGTCAGCCGCTACGACAACCTCAAGGAGGGGTTGCAGCTGAAAGGGCCCGCCAACGACGTTGCCCTGCTGCGCAAGACGCTGGTGGGGCGGTTCCAGTTCCCCGACAAGAACATCGTCGCGCTGAGCGAAGCGGCCGGCGGTCCCAAGAAGCGCCCCACGCGGGCCAACATCGAGCGCGAGTTCCGTGCCCTGGCCCATACCGCTCAGCCGGGGGACCAGGTCGTCATCCTGCTGGCCGGGCACGGCAGCCAGCAGCCGGAGAAGGCTCCGCCGCACCCGCTGTACCCCAGGCCCGACGGCCTGGACGGAATCGTCCTCCCCGCCGACGTCGGCTCCTGGGACGGCGCGGCGGGGACCGTGACCAACGCCATCGTCAACAACGAGTTGTGCGACTGGCTGCGGGCGATCACCGAGAAGCAGGCGTCGGTCTGGCTCGTCGTCGATACCTGCCACGCCCGCAGCATGACGCGGGGCGCCGAGATCGCGCGCGACGTGCCGCCGCAGGAACTGGGTGTGCCCCGCGAGGCCCTGGACCGGGCCCGGGCGCGCGCGGCCCGGCGCGGCGGGAAGACCCGGGGCGGCGACGCCACCCGGGCGGCCTCGCTGGATCTGCCCGCGGACGGAGAGCGCCTGGCGGCCCTCTTCGCCTGCCGCTCCGATCAGTTCGAGCCCGAAGGTCCGTACCCCGAGGACGGCTCCGAGCGCGAGTACCACGGCCTGCTGACCTTCACCCTCTGCGAGGTGCTGGCGCAGGCCGCCCGGCCGCTCACCTACCGGGAACTGGGCCAGCGCATCGCCGCCCGCTATGACGCGCAGGGACGGTCCGACCCGACGCCGCTGGTGGCGGGGATGGATCGCGACCGGGAAGTGCTCGGCACCGCCCTATGGCCCGGCCGATCGGCCATCCTGCTCGCCCGGGAGGAAGGCCAGTTCAAGGTGAACCAGGGCTTCCTCAACGGCCTGACGACTGGCAGTGTCCTCGCGGTCTACCCGCCGGCCGGCGAGAAAGATGGCGACAAACTCCTGGGCCACGTCCGCATCACCCAGACGTCGAGCACTTCGGCCGAGGTGGAGCCGTGCGCCCACGCCGATCAGCCCGCCGTCGCCGACCTCCCGGCCGGGGCGCGCTGTGTGGTGGTCGCCGTCATGTACGGCCGGCAGCGCCTGAAAGTGGCGATCGATAGCGGTATCGAGGCCGCCGCCCGGGAACTGCTCCTGGACCTGCTGAAGTCCCTCGCCGAGGGGGACAGCGCGCTGGTTCAGATCGTGGCGCCGGGGCAGGCCGACTGGCTGGTCCGCCAAGGCAAAGGCCGGCTCTCCCTGGTGCCGGCGGTCAGAGAGGTCAACGCGGATGACCCGGCGCGGGGCACCCCGCCACCCCAGGAATTCGGGACCACCGCCGCCACTGACAAGGAGCGCCGCGCCTGGCTGGGAACGAGCCTGCGGCGAATCATCCAGGCGCAGGGCCTTCTGGCCGTGGCCGGCGCCTCCAAAGGGGAGAAGCTCCGAGGCGACGGCGGCGGGGGGCCGGACATCCGGGTCGAGGTGCTCCGCTACAAGGACACAAGCGACCAACAGGGGGAAGTCCTCGCGTGGTCCGGCGACAACCCGACGGTCCGGCCGGGGGACCGCTATGCCCTCCGGCTGCACAACCCCAACACCTTCGCGGTGGACGTCACCGTACTCTACGTCGATAGCGGCTACGGCATCACCGCCTTCTGGCCCGATCGGGACCGCGGCGAGCAGAACCGGTTGCCCGCGGGGAAGTCGTTCACGACTCCCCGCGGGGTTGTGAAGGACCTGACGCTCGGCCCAGAGCGCCTCCTCGTCATCGCCGTCAGGGCGCAGAAGGAGCCCATCGACTTCACCGCCCTTGCTCAACCGACCATCGATCAGGCCCGAGGGGCCACGGGGGGTCGGAGGGCGCTGGACACGGCCCTCGGCCGTGTGCTGGCACGGTACCTCTATCGCGAGACTCGTCCCCGGGCGATAGCCCGGGGGGAACTCGATGACTACGCCCTGCGGATCCTCACCTGGGAGGTGAGGCGCGCGCCGGGCGAGGGCGGGCCGGAGTAGCCCGGGGCAGGCTGGCCCTCGCGCTTCGCCCCCGCAAATCATCCCTCCTGTTGGGAGGACGACTCATGAGTAATCGCATCCTCGTAGCCGCAGTCGCGGCCGCAGTCCTTGTCGGCCTCGCCGGCGCCCCGGCGGAGCCTCCCGCGGCCGAATCGGCCCAGCCGTTCCGCTCCTTCAAGCTGCCGGCCGACGCCCGCTTCGCCGCCACCCCGGCGCAGCTGGAGCGGACCCTCGACGCCCTGACCCGCGGCCCCTGGAAGCCGGCCGTCCGGCGCGAGAAGGTGCGCGGCGCCGAGGACGTCTACGCGAAGGTGGCCCCGGCCACCGTCGTGGTGCGCACCCAGGCCGGCCACGGCAGCGGCTTTCTCGTCAGCGCCGACGGCTGGGTCCTCACCAACCACCACATCATCGCCGAGGCCCCCGTCGATCCCGCGACCGGGGTTGTGACGCCCACCGTCCACCTCGGGCGCCTCGGCAAGGACGGGATGGTCCAGCTGATCGAGCACGGCATCCCGGCCCCGCTCTACAAGGACAGCGAGGATCTGGACCTGGCCCTCCTCAAGTTGAGCCGGCTGCCCGACGGCGTCCAGAGCCTTCCCTTCCTGACTCTGGCCGCCGAGACGCCGCGCGCCGGCGCTGACTGTGTCGTCCTCGGCCACCCGAGCAGCGGGATGCTCTGGACGCTCCGCCGCGGCGAGATTGCGGGCGCCGGCACCTGGCCCCAGCAAATGGTCGATGTGGTTATGACACAGCTCTCCTTGCCGGCGGAGGAGCGTGCCTCGGTCGAGGCGATGAGCGCCGCCGCGGCACCGCGCAAGGTACTGCTCTCCTCGTGCCAACTCAACCCGGGCGACTCCGGCGGCCCGCTGGTCAACACCAAGGGCGAGCTAATCGGGGTTTCCTTCGCGATGCCGCGGGCGCAGGCGGGCACCAACCCGGAGAAATTCGCCTACCACGTGCATCTGGACGAGGTGAAGTCGTTCCTCAAGGACCGCCCCAAATCGCCGCAGCTCTACATCCCCCCGAGTTGGCCGCCCGGCGTCCTGGCCGCGCTCCTGGATCTGGATGAGGACGGCATCCCGGACACGGCGGTGTTCGGCACGGAGGCGGGGAAGGCGCCGACCGGGTTCCTGTTTGACCTCGCGCAGAAGAGCGGGAAGATCACGACCGCCGACCTGGCCCGCCCGGACAAGCGCGAGGGGTGGAAGTTCTCCCTCGCGATCCACACGGGGCCGGTCACGCGGACGCTCTACGACGCGCAGAACCAGGGGCAGCCCGACCTGATCCTGACAGGCACGGATCGCGACTACCGGGCCGACTCGGTTCTGCGCCGCGACAAGGGTGAATGGACTCGCGAGGAGGGCAAGGGGCGCCACCTGATCGACCCGTCGCAGTTCAAGGACGAGGCGATGCGCAAGCGCCTGAGGGTCATCATCGCGCGCCTGAGCAAGTGACCGAGCCGGCGGCGCGGCGACCGACGACAACAACGCTGCCCGGTCTTTCATCGGCATTTCCTGAGCAGACGCTGCAATCCGCACGCAGGGAAAACTCGGCAGCGCCGCCCGCTGATGCAGACGGCGAATCCGAAACGCCGATAAAGGCGGCATGGCCTGATAGGCCCGAAGGATCGTAGCGACGCTGGACGGCGGATGGCCCCCTTTCCCGGCCGGGCCTTACGGGTCGGCGGGAACCGAGATCAACGAGGTGACGATGAGGCCCTGGCTCCTGATCCTGGCGTCCGCGGTCGGCTGCACGGGCTGCACGACCTTTTCTCTGGAGCAGCACGTGATCGCCCAGGCCGCCTCGACGTCCGAACTCCGCTACCGCGAGGTGCTGGATAACCTGGCGATGGTCGCCAATGACCCGTATGCCCTGCCCGTTTACACGTCCCTCTTTGCAGGCACTGCCCAGGTGACAGACTCGGCACAGGTCGGCGCGACCACCCAGTGGCAACACGTCTTAAGGACGGCGGCGGGCAACCAGAGCGGGTTTGCCTCGGAAGCCGCGAACCCGCAGGCGAGCCGGATGGTGCTCGAGAACTGGACTCTCGACCCCGTCGTGGTCCCGGAAAAGCTGGAGGCGATGCGCTGCGCCTGCCAGTGGGTCATTTACGGTCCCGAGCGCGCCTGCGCCGACTGCCCGGGCCTCCTGGCCAGCCCGGACCAGGCCCCTTCCCCGGGTCGCCACTTCGGCGTGGCCGACCGCCTGGCGCGCCTTCCCCCGGGGTGGTTGCACCTGGGCACGCGCAAGGACGTCCCCCTGAGCGCCGCCTACAAGGCCCACGCCGGCGACACCTGGGTCTGGGTCATGCCCGATGGCCTGGAGGGGTTGGCCGACTTCACCCTCGTGTTCCAGGACATCGTGAGGATCAACAGCAATTCGCCTACGCTGTTCTACCCCCTGTTGTTGCCCAGTCCTTTGCAGTTTATCACCTGGCCGTACGCGGCAGCCGGCGGCCGACAATATGAACTCAGCGCCCTCGTTGTCGTCGATCCGGATGGGCGTCTCGTCCCGGACCAACCCTACTATCGGTGGCGGGTCGATAACGTGGGCGCCGACGCGCACCTGCGCAGTCAAATCAACGCCGCGGGGCTGAGTCACTAAGGGCGCATCGAAGACTTTCTTCCGTTTAGCGGCGGCTCGCAGAGCCGCGCGGCTCTGCGAGCCGCCGCTAAACAGGGAACTTATTGATCGATGGCCGCCAAGTGCCTCGCGCCGCAGAGGCGCACCGAGATCCTGGCCCGCGCTGGCTGGGGTGGAGGAGGAAGGGATATGAGGCTCTTGATCCTGGTTCTAACGGCCGCGGTTGCCGGCACGGGCTGCACGGCGGTTTCCCTGGAGCGGCACACGCTGAACCAGATCCACTCGACGGCGGACGAGCGCTACCGGGAGGTCCTCAACTCCCTGGCCGCGGTGGCCGCCGACGCCGCCGAACTCCCCTCGTTCGCCCTCCTCGCCGACGGGGCCACACGCGTCCAGGACACGGAGAGCATCAACTCGATAACGACCTGGGCCCGGGCAGTCGATGGGTTCGCCACAGGGTTCGCCACGGAGAGCCTCGGGGTTACGGTGGGCCGAAGCCCACAGGAGCAATGGACCCTCTCGCCCATCGCCGAACACTCCCGCCTGGAGGCGCTGCGCTGTGCCTGTCGCTGGGTGCTGTACGGCCCCGAGCGGGCCTGTGCTAGCTGCCCGGGCCTGCTGGCTGACCCGCGAGACGATCCTTCGCCGGGCCCGCATTTCGGCGTGGCGGACCGGCTGGCGCGGCTGCCCACGGGCTGGCTGCACGTCGGCCAATTGAAGGACGTCCCGGCGAGGGCCCCTTACAAGGGGCACTGGGGCAGCACCTGGGTCTGGGTCATGCCCGAGGGGACGGAAGGGCTGGCCGGCTTCACCCTGGTCTTCCTCGACATCGCCACGCTCGATCAAAGCGCGATCGAGCCGCCGCCCGTGCTCGTGACCCTCGCCCGGGAGCGCCTGGAGAAAAACCTGTCAACGGACCCGTTCGAGCCGGGGAAAGTTCCCAGGCTGGTGTTCCCGGAAGTGAGAGTCATCAGGCCGGAGTATCGTGCGCTCATTGCGGCGCGAATCCAGTCGCCGGTCGCCGTGGAGACGGACGACGCGCGCAAGGGGAAGGACGAGCGGCCGAAGAAGCGCGTCGTTCCCATCACCTGGGAGGAATGGATGGCGTACACCACGCCGTACGAGGGGCAGCGAGCCAACCTCACGGCCCAAGGCGGGGGGACGGTCTCGGGCCTGCCCGCCCCGCCCATCCCGCCGCCCGGCACTCTGCGGCTGGAGAGTTCGCGGGTGCCCGAGAGTCTGCGGCTGCCGGAGTCCATCCTCCCGCCCGGCGGCCTCCCGCTACCCTCACCCTGAGCCGGCGCCGTCCGATCAGAATCCGCCACCTGGGCCTCGGCAGCGACTCCAGAGGTTGAGGTTACCCAAAAGAAAGACCGACGGCAACGATTTTCCCCCAGAACGACTGGGTAACCTCCTGAAGGGCCGCATCGGGTCGCAGGTCCGGCTTTGCCACCTGACATCGAGGCACCGTGACATTCACCGCCCCGTGAGCCCCAGCTTGCTCAGGTCGTGGATCAGGTCGTGGTCGTGGTCCGCACGGCCACAGTTCTCGCCGATGTGCGCCAGTTCTTGCTCGGCCGCCAGTGTCATGGTGGTCCTTCTTCCAACTGAGTCCGATGAGGAACAATCGTGGAACGGATCTCGTCGCGCCTCTTCCCTTTCCGCACACCCCCGGTGCTGCAGGTCTGGCTACCCCATTCCGCTGCCAGCCGTGGTCTTGTCCCGGTAGTAGTCTTCGAGCCGGTACTTGTCGATCAAGCGATAGAGCGCCCTGCGGCTGATCCCCAGCGCCTGGGCGGCGCGGACCTTGTTCCCTCGCTCCTGCCGCAGCACCTGGAGAACGTGACGGCGCTCGACCTCCCGCAGGTAGCAGTGATCAGATGCTGTGCCAACAGTCACCGTCGTCGTTTCCGCCAGATGTTCGGGGAGGTCGTCGAGGGCGATGAACCCGTCCCTGGCAAGGATCTGCGCCCGCTCCAGGACATTCGCCAACTCCCGCACGTTGCCCGGCCAGTCGTAGTGGAGAAGGGCCTCCAGGGCATCGGGGCGAATTTGACAACGGGCCGGGCCGACTTGCCGTGTCGAGAGGAAGTGCTCCACCAGGTCCGGGATGTCCTGGATGCGCTCCTGGAGCAGCGGTAGCTCGATCGTCACCACGTTGAGGCGGTAGAAGAAATCTTCCCGAAAGCGGCCCGCCCTGACGCACTTTTCGAGCGGTTTGTTGCTTGCGGCCACCACGCGCACGTCCGCGCGGTTCTCCTGTCTACTGCCGACCCGTCGGTAGTGTCCGTCTTCCAGGACGCGCAAGAGCTTGGCCTGCACCCCCAAAGCCATCTCACCGACCTCGTCGATGAACAGAGTGCCCCCTTCGGCCACCTCCACCAAGCCCGGTTTGGTCTGCAGCACCCCGGTGAAGGCGCCCTTCTCGTGGCCGAACAACTCGCTCTCCAACAGCGTCTCGGTCAGCGCGGAGCAGTTCACTGTGATCAGCGGGCGGTCGCGGCGCGGGCTGTTATAGTGCAGGGCGCGGGCGACCAGTTCCTTGCCGGTGCCGCTGGCGCCCTGGACCAACACCGCGAAATCCGTGGGGGCAACCTTTTGGACGAGTTGGACGACCTTCTGTAGGGCCGGGCCGGAGCCGACCAGGCGGTAGCGGGCCGACTCGTAGCCGACCTGCTCGACCCGCTGGCGCTGGCCGCGGGCCAGCCGGGCTTTCTCGTACGCCTTCTGGAGGTGGACTTCCAACTCCAGAAGGGCGACCGGCTTCGTCAGGTAGTCGTAGGCCCCCTTCCTCATGGCTTGGATGGCCGTCTCGATGCTGCCGTGAGCCGTGAGCAGGAGGGCTTCCAGCTCCGGCTGCCGGACCTTGAGCCTCTCCAGCAGCTCGATGCCGTCCAGGCCCGGCAGGCGCAGATCGAGCAGGGCAACATCGAAATCCGCCTGGGCCGCCTGGCCCAGGGCGGCCTCGGCGTCGGCTACCGCTGTGACCGCAATCCCCTGGCGCTGGAAGCGGCGAGCCAGTGTCTGCCGCAGCTGGTCGTCGTCGTCCACGAGCAGCAGCCGCAACGGAGGCAAGGGAGGAGCCATCATGGTACTAACTCCGCGGGCGGCTACTCTTCTCGGTCAGAAGCGGTCCCTCCGTCGGAAGCTGTCCCAGCGACCCGTGAGCCATCTGACGGGGTCACCAAGGCTCATAGCCGAGGGGCCGGAACCAAGCCTCTCACCCGGCCGGCGGCTGGTTGCTCGCCGGTGATTGTTCCCGGGGGAGATGCCGCAACACGTCAAGGGCGCTGATGACACCGATCAGAACGCCATCGTTGCCGACGACGAATAGCCGGTGGACCTTACGGGCAAGCAGGTCTTCGATTGCCTTGTGGGCCGGCGTCTCCGAATATCGCAGCTAGCAAACGGGGTGCCGGTCAAGAGGTCTCTGCGGAATGAACGCCCGCCACCGTCGGCCGGCGGTCTAGTGCGACGCATTGGGACATCCCAGAGGACGACAAACTCAAACCAGGGCACCCCTTATCCGCGCGGCGGCACCGCGGACGGGACAACAAAGGCGTCCCAACAGGCCACCTCGGCGTGCCGGCTGTTCGTGAGGCGCGGAGAAGCCTTCGCGGGCCGGCCCTGCCCTGCCCTGGCGCGGGCCCAACGTGTGCGGGTTGGCACACGTCGGGCCCACGTCCGCACAACTCGGCCGTGCCCGGGGGCTGGGTCTTAAGGCCGGTGATGCGGGAGACGTCCAGCAGATCATCGACCAACCGGGTCAAGTGCTGGACCTGGCGTTCGATGACATCCCCGGCCCACCGCAAGTCGGCGTCGGCCGGGCTGAAGTCCTGCAAGACCTGGATGGCATTCGGGATCGGGGCCAGGGGCAGGGCGAATGTGCGGAATTGCTCAGAGTCTCTGGGTGAATCTCAACAGCGCGTGGCGCAAGTCATTCATTGAAAATGAGTTACGACCGCTAACATCAGGCATGATTGTATTTTCTACTAACCTTCTGAGCAATTACGTGCGTTCTGCGTTCGCCCTTGGGCCAGGGGGTTGCGGAGTTCGTGCGCCAGCAGCGCCAGGAACTCGTCCTTGCGCCGGTCGGCTTCCGCCAGTTGTTCCGAGCGCCGGCGCTCAGAAATGTCACGGGCGATGGCCGAGGCACCCACGACCTGGCCGGTGCCCTCATGCGCTCCCCCAGGCAGCCGGCCGGCCGTGAGCAGGTCGGCTCGACGGCCCGACCTGGCCCGCCCGACAGGGGCGCCCGGTGAGGCGTCGAAGTCACAAGCCCCGATCCACGCTGGAGTTCGGGACGAGGAGCAGGGGCACGAAGCCCCGCTCGGCAAGCCACTTCGCCGCCTCGGCAAGGGTGAACGTCCCGGCGTGGAAGCAGAGACCCAGAAGCTCGGCCTCCCCGCCCGCCAGGCCGAAGACCGCAGCCACGCCCTCGTCCAGAAGGTGGTCCTTGCGGCGCAACAGGTCGAACCCGCCGGGCAACCCCAGCAGTGCGACGTGTTCTCCATCGGGGCCCAACTGGGTAAGCCTGCTTTCGCCTGGGCACTGCGCGATGATCGAAGTGGAGTTGTCCATCGGCATTCTCCCTGCTGTTATCTCGATTGCCTAGCCCCGCTCGCCCCACAAATCCGCCATGTTGCGGCACGTGTCGGCGTCATCATCTACCACAAGGATCGTGGGCATCGGCGTCTCTGCGGTGCGGGTTCTTGCCCGGTTCACCCTTGGCATACCCTGCCGGACGGGAGAAGATCGGCGGGCACGCCCTGTGCCACCCGCCGGAGGATGTTTGCCAGGTCGTCCAGACGGAACGGCTTGGCGATGACATGCGCGGCGCCGCGCTGAAGCAGTCCTTCCGGCTCGGAGGCGCCGGTGTCGTCGCTCATGAAACAGACCAGGACTTCGGGATTCAGTTCGCGCAAGACCTCCAGTGTCTGAAGTCCGTCCAGACCGGGCATGTGGACGTCGAGCAGCACCACGGCAATCTCTTCCGTGTGCCGGCGGTAGAGATCGATCGCTTCCCGGCCATTGCGGGCTAACCAGACGTCAAAGCCGTTGCGCTCCAGGCCCAGTTGCAGCAAGATCCGCACCATGTGTTCGTCATCGACCACGAGCACACCGGGCTTTGCGCAGGGTTGCCGGACCGTCGGCTCGGCTGCGGCCGCCTGGCTTTTCTCGTCTGGTCGATCACTGAGCTTGCTTTGTGGTTGTCGCATGGCGCAAGCCTCTTGGCGGTCTCAGTTTGGTTGGACGACGTCCAGGCCGCTGCGGATCTGATGCGCTCCCGGAACTACCAGGGCGGTCGCCTGCGCGAGCTGCTTCAGGTAATAACTGGAGACTCGACCCCCGAGGAGGACGACCCGAGCGTTGACGGAGACCCGAACGGCGCGCAGCGCCCCGTAGCCGGTGGCACGCAGGGCGCCTTCGACTCGTTCGGCCAGGCGTTGGTCTTCCAGGCTCCGCGTCAGGAGCGAGGCGGTCGCCTGGGGAGCGCCCTCTTCCTCGTTGGGGTGCTCAGCGGTAGGCCGCATCAGGGGCGTGGCGGACTGGACCATGGACGGTCCCCCTTACTCATTCGACAAGAAGCCCCGGGCAGCCAGGAACACGATCCCGGTTTGACGGCTCCCTTCGTCCCTTGTTGGCGACGGCAGAGCGTATACTCTCCAACAGACCGGCCAGCGGGAAGGGCTTGCGCAGGTAGTCCACGACGGGCGGCTCGTTGAATTCGGCCATAGCCGGCGGAGCGGCAGCGGTGGCCGTGAGCAGCACGGGAATCCTGGGCGCTGGAGCCTCGTCGCGCAGCCAGCTAAGCACGCCGTCACCTCCACCCCAGAGAAGCTCCAGATCCAGCACGAGCACGGCCGGCGTCCCCTGACGCAGTTTCGCCAGGCAGTCCAGGCCGTCCGTGGAGGTTGCCACCTCGTAGCCCCGCTCGGTGAGGAACCTTCGGAAGACCTCGCACAGCTCGGCATCGCGCTCGGCAATCAGCAGGCGCTGTTTCATGGACAACCTCCCGACTCTTCCCGGTCGGCCCCGTCGCCCCTCTGTTCGCAACAGGCAACAGTCTGGGCATACCGTAACCGGAGCGGCAACGACCTGCCAGTCGGGGCCGTGGAACAAGAAGTTGTGGGGGAAACCCCGGCACGCCACGCCAGGCATCGTCCGGCTCACCATTCGTGCGGCGCCCGCTACAATGAGCGGCGAACGAGGTCGAGGAATGAAGGGGGACCGGCGATGGCCGCGAACAAACGAGGGAAGAAGCGTGCGACGGCACCCGAAAAGGCCACGCCGTCCCCACAGCCGGAACGTCCGATCCGGGTCCCTGAACCAGGCGACGAATTGCCGCCGACAACGGCCGACGAGGATACCTCGGCGAGGGAACGAGGCCGACTGAAGCTGCCCGTGGCCGGGTTGGTCGCTTCAGCCGGCGGGCTCGACGCCTTCAAGAAGTTTTTCGCCGCCATGCCCGCGGACAGCGGTATCGCCTTCGTCCTCATCCCCCACCTCGACCCCCAGCACGAAAGCCTGATGGTCGAGCTGCTCACCCGGCACACGTCCATGCCGGTCGTCGAGGCCGCTGAGGGCATGGCCGTCGTGGCCAACCGCGTCTACATCATCCCGCCCAACAAGGACATGACCATCTCCGGCGGCGTGCTCCGCCTGACCGGGCCGGTGGAGCGCGGCGGCTGGCAGACGTCCATCGATCTCTTTCTGCGCTCGCTGGCCGACGATCAACAGGAAAAAGCGATCTGCATCATCCTGAGCGGGACTGGGTCGCACGGGACGCTGGGGCTCCAGGCGGTCAAGGCCGCGGGCGGCATGGCCATGGTTCAGGACCCCAAGACGGCCGCTTACCCCCGCATGCCCGAGAGCGCCATCGCCACGGGCCTGGCCGACCATGTCTTGCCCGTCGAGCAGATGCCGGAAGCGCTCGTCAAGTACGTGCAGCACTTCTACGTCAACGGGGACAGGGTAGGCGCCGCGGTCGATGAGACCCCGGACCATCTGAACCAATTGCTCGCTCTCCTGCGTACACGCACGAAGTTTGATTTTCGCTGCTATCGCAAGAAAATGCTGGCGCGGCGGCTGGAACGGCGCATGGGACTGAGCCACTTCGACAACGTCGCGGACTACCTCGCCCACCTGCGCGAACATCCCGAGGAGGTCAAGCAACTCGCGCGCGATCTTTTGGTAAGCGTGACCCGGTTCTTCCGCGACCCGGACGCCTTCAGCACCCTGGAGACGGAAGTCATCGCCCCGCTCATCCAGGCGAAGGGTGCCGACGCCCCCTTGCGCGTCTGGGTCCCTGGCTGCGCCACCGGCGAGGAGCCTTACTCCGTCGCCATGCTGCTGCTCGAACAGCAGACGGCGGCGCAGGACCCCTGCCGCCTGCAAATCTTCGCCACCGATGTCGATGAACACGCCCTGGAGGTCGCCCGCCAGGGAATCTATCCCGCGGGCATCTCCGCCGATGTCTCCCCGGAACGGCTGGCCCACTTCTTCACGCGGATGGACGAAGCCGCGTTCCAGATCACCAAACACGTGCGCGAAACCGTGACGTTTGCGGTTCACAACCTGACCACCGACGTCCCCTTTTCCAAGATGGACGTGATCAGTTGCCGCAACCTCCTGATCTACCTCGAACCGGAGGTGCAGAAGCAGGTCATCACCCTCTTGCACTTCGCTCTCAAGGAGGGAGGCTACCTGTTCCTGGGCCCGTCGGAGACGGTTGGCCGGCAAACCGATCTGTTCGAGCCGGTCTCCAAGAAATGGCGCATTTACCGGCGCATTGGCCCGGGTCGGGCGGACGACTTGCCCTTCCCGGTGATGCAGGCGGAGCTACGCCACGCCAGGCCGCGGCCAGCCAGCCGGCCCCACGCTCCTCCCCGGTTGGCGGAGCTGGCGCAAAACGCCTTGCTGCGCCGGTTTGCTCTGGCCTGCGTTGTGATCAACCGCAATTACGAGGTCCTGCACTTCGCCGGGCCGACCGAGGACTACCTCGTCCAGCCAAGCGGCCCCCCTACCCAGGACCTGTTTTCTCTGGCGACCCAGGGTCTCGAACCCAAGCTGCGCGTCGTCGTCCGCCGGGCCATCCGCGAAAACGCCCCCCAAAGCAGCAAAGACGTGATGATGCGCCACGCGGGCGTCATCCGCCGGGTGAACATTGAGGCGGAGCCTCTCAACCTGTCCAAACAGACCGAAGGTCTGCTGCTGATCTCGTTCCAGGAACAGCCGAATCCTTCGGGTGAACCGCTGGCCGAACCAGGAACGCGCGCCGAGACGGCAGAGTCGGATCTGCTGCGCCAGCTTGAGCAGGAGCTGGAGACCACGCGCGATGACCTGCAAAGCACCATCGAGGAGCTGGAGAGTGCCAACGAGGAACTCAAAGAGTCGAACGAAGAAAGCATGTCGATGAACGAGGAACTCCAGTCCGCCAACGAGGAGCTGGAGACCTCCAAGGAGGAGCTGCAATCCCTCAACGAGGAGCTGAGCACCGTCAACAACCAGCTCCACGACAAAATCGAGGAGGTGGAGTCGGTCGCTAACGACATGGCCAATTTCCTCAACTCGACCGACATCGCCACCGTATTCCTGGACGCCGGCCTTCGGATCAAGTTGTTCACGCCCGCCGCCACGCGCATGTTCAACCTGATCGCCACGGATCGCGGCCGGCCGATCGGCGACATCGTCACGAGGTTCACCGACGACGACTTGCTGCGCGAGGCCCAACAACTGCTGCGCGACCTGACGCTGCGCGATAAGGAAGTGCGCAGCGCGGACGGCCGCTGGTACATTCGGCGGATCATGCCCTACCGCACCCTGGACAACCGCATCGACGGCGTCGTGATCACCTTCGTGGACGTCACCGAGCGCAAACAGGCCGCGGACGCGGTCGTCCGGCGCCTCGCCGCTGTGGTCGAGAGTTCCGTGGACGCGATCTTCAGCAAGGACCTCGACGGGACCATCCGGACCTGGAACCGAGGCGCCGAGCGGCTTTACGGGTACAGCCGCGACGAGGCCCTGGGCCGATCGGTCAAGATGCTCGTCCCAGAAGACCGCGCCGACGAATGGACCAAGGTCATGGCCATGGTGGCGCGCGGCGAGCCTGTCGAGCAGCTAGAGACGGAGCGTGTCCGCAAGGACGGAGAGCGTATCCAGGTGGCGCTGACGATTTCGCCGATCCGGGAAAGCGACGGGAAGGTCGTGAGCGCCTCGGTGACCGGGCGTGGCGTCACCGACCGGAAGCGGGCCGAGGAGGCGCTGCGGAGGAGTGAGGAGCGTTTCCGGCAGATGGCCGACCACGCGCGCGACCGTGAAGCCCGCCTCGCGGCCATCCTGAACACCGCTGCCGACGCGATCATCACAATCGATGTTCACGGCGCCATCCAGTCGGTCAACGCCACCGCCGAACAGATGTTTGGCTACGGCGCCGCCGAGATGATCGGCCAGAACGTGAAGATGCTCATGCCCGCACCCTACCGCGACGAGCACGATGGCTACCTGGCGAGATATCTGCAAACCGGGGAAAAGCACGTCATCGGCATCGGTCGTGAAGTGGAAGGTCTGCGCAAGGATGGATCGACCTTCCCGCTGGACCTGGCAGTCAGTGAGGTGGGACACCTGCAACTGTTCACCGCCCTTCTCCGCGACATCAGCCGGAGAAAGGAGCTGGAGCGCGAGGTCGTCGAGATCGCGTCTCTGGAGCGGCGACGCATCGGCCAGGACCTGCACGACAGCGTGAGCCAGGAACTGACTGCCCTCAGCATGCTTGCCGGCGACCTGGCCGAGACCTTACGGTCGGACCCCTCGCA
>Ga0310039_10000753_pt1 | contig 25345 bp, 20 predicted proteins | sample Sb_taG_4_FD_200460 | JGI IMG/M metagenome (GOLD analysis project Ga0310039, IMG submission 200460) | Peat soil microbial communities from Weissenstadt, Germany - Sb_50d_6_BS metaG (v2) (version 2) | ecosystem: Environmental > Terrestrial > Soil > Wetlands > Peat | place: Germany: Weissenstadt...
GCCCTCGCTTTCGACGGCCGACAAGCAGGAGACGCTGGAGACGAGCGACGTCCGGGCGCGGCTGGGAAAAATCAATCAGCACCTGGCCAAAGAACTGGAAGTGCAGCAACTGCGGAACAAGATCCAGTCGGAGGTGCAGGATCGGGTGCAACAGACGCAGCGCGAGTACTACTTGCGCGAGCAGATGAAGGCGATCCAAAAAGAACTGGGCGAGCAGGACGAGGGCCAGCGCGACACCGACGAACTGAAGCAAAAGATCGAATCCGCGGGCATGCCCGACGATGTGAAGAAAGAAGCGCTGAAGGAATTGGGGCGGCTGGCGCGCATGTCGCCGATGGCGGCGGATTATTCGGTGACACGGAACTACATCGAGTGGCTGGCGATCCTGCCGTGGGCGAAGACTTCGGGTGGAGAAATTGAAATTCCGAAGGCGAAAGAGATTCTCGACACCGACCACTACGACTTGCAGAAGGTGAAGGATCGCATCCTGGATTACCTTTCGGTACGGCGGTTGAAGCCCAACATGAAAGGGCCGATTCTGTGTTTCGTCGGGCCTCCGGGCGTAGGCAAAACTTCGTTGGGTAAATCGATTGCGCGGGCGCTGGGGCGCAAATTCGTGCGTCTGTCGCTGGGCGGAGTGCACGACGAAGCGGAAATTCGCGGCCACCGGCGCACCTACATAGGGGCGTTGCCGGGGCAGATCATTCAGGGGATACGTCGCGCGGAGACAAAAGATCCGGTGTTCATGCTCGACGAAATCGACAAGGTCGGGCGGGACTTTCGCGGCGATCCGGCGTCGGCGTTGCTGGAAGCGCTCGATCCGGAGCAGAACGCGACTTTTCGCGACAACTACCTGGACGTGATGTTCGATCTCTCCAAGGTGTTGTTCATTACCACCGCGAACATGCTGGATCCGATCGCCGAGCCGCTGCGTGACCGCATGGAGATTATCGAACTGCAGGGGTACACCGAGGAGGAGAAAGTCCACATCGCGTTCCAATACCTGATTCCGCGGCAGATCGAGGAAAACGGAATCACGAAAGAGCAGATCGAATTTCCGGAAGAAGCGGTGAGCCACGTGATCCGTCATTACACGCGCGAGGCGGGGGTGCGGAACCTGGAACGCAACATCGGCACCATCTGCCGCAAGCAGGCGCGCCGGTTGGCGGAAGGTAAGACCGAGAAGTTGGTGGTTACGAACGAGGTCGTGCAGGAGTTTCTGGGCGGCATCAAGGTTCGCAGCGAGGGCGAAATTGCCGAGCGCACCAAGCGCGCGGGCGTGGTGGTGGGATTGGCGTGGACGCCATCGGGCGGCGACGTGCTGTTCGTCGAAGCCAACCAGATGAAAGGCAAAGGCGGGCTGACGATCACCGGTCAGATTCAGGACGTGATGCGCGAATCGATGCAGGCCGGGCTAAGCTGGGTACGCTCGAATGCGAAGCAGTTGAACATCGACGAAGAATTTTTCGCCAACCATGACATCCACATTCACGTGCCGGCGGGAGCGATTCCGAAAGACGGTCCCTCGGCGGGGGTCACGATCGTGACCGCTTTGGTGTCGTTGCTGTCGGGCAAACAGGTTCGTCCGCTGACGGCGATGACGGGCGAGATTACGCTGAGCGGGAACGTACTGCCGGTAGGCGGCATCAAGGAGAAAGTGCTGGCCGCCAAGCGCGCCGGTGTGCATGACGTGATCCTGCCGGCGGACAACAAAACCAACGTCGAGGAAGACCTGACGCCGGAGCAGTTGACGGGATTAACGACGCACTACGTGAAGACCATCGACGAAGTGCTGGAGTTCGCGTTGCCGTCGTCGCCTCGTGAGGAACTCCAGGATGCCGAGGAGCGCGAGAAGGTGCTGAGCAGCTAGAAATACTTCCCTGTAGAGACGCGGCTTGCGGCATCTCCCGCCGCATACAAGATGGTGTCAGCGGAGACGGGCCAAGCCCGCTCTCTACACCAGGACAATGCCAGCCTGAATTTTTTTGTGCACCTTTCTTCTGTTCACCTTTCATCCGTACACGGGTGCCCTTTGTCTCGCGGCTCCTGCTGCCTAGCAGCTTTTTCTCCCAGGCTCTCGGGATGATCCGGATCGACTCAGAAGTTAGCAAATTCCTGACAAGAATATAACGACAAAGTTACTAATCCGTGACCGATCGATGACAAGGTTGCGCGTCCACTGCCTTACGCTTGCCCTATCGAGACAGAGGATTCCGATCAATGTGACTTAGCTATGTGACTTAGGTCTGTGACTTAGCTCAATGTTACTCAGCTTCAGGAAGAAGATCGGGAGAACCTAGATCGGGAGGATCCAAAAAATGAAGATACTTTCATTGTATGCATCAGTGATCGCACTCAGCATAGTGCCGATGTCAATGCTATACAGCGATCGTCATCACAACAGCCCAACCACCAACGACAGTGTGGCCCAGATAACAGACGGAGCGTTTCGCGATGGATTGTATCTGGGAAGACTTGCGGCCGAGAACGGCAGGGAGCCTCACGTTGCAGCCGGCCGGTGGGCAACTGCGGAGGATCGGTCGTCTTTCACGGCCGGCTACCAGCGAGGATACAGCGAGTTTCTAGCAAGCCGAGCAGCGCTCGACAACCGCGTGCGCCACACCAAATAGGCGCAGCGACTTCGTTCGCGAAGAAAAATTGTGAGGGTACAACCCTTCCCCGAGGTGCAGTATGAAAGCGAAAACCTTTGTTCTTGCAAGCCTTTTGACACTGATTATTTGCATTTCCAGCCAGCGAGTAGTGAAGGCAGGAGATGTCCCCTCGCCTACAACCAGCGGCGGTGCTGCCGTAATAAAAGGCGCAGTTAAGTTTGCGGGTATTGTGCCCGCGCCTGAGCCCATCAGGATGTCGGCTGATCCAAGCTGCGCCAAGCAGCATTCTCGACCTGTTCTTACCCGGGAGGTCGTGGTTGATTCGAAGGGCGGGTTGCAATATGCGATCGTTTTTATCGCAGAGGGGCTGGGCGATCGAAGGTATGATCCTCCCACCCAAACGGCTGTCATTTCTCAAAAGGGCTGTCTTTATGAGCCCCATGTAGTGGCGGTGCGGGAGAACCAGCCCATCGAAGTGGTGAACGACGATCCGACTTCACACAACATTCACCCGACACCGGCCAACAACCGGGAGTGGAATAAGGCTGAGCCTCCGGGCGCCAAAGTGGAGGAGGCTTTTGCGAGAGAAGAGATCGCGATCCCGGTGAAGTGCAACATCCATCCCTGGATGCGAGGATATATTGCCGTTCTCAAGAATCCCTATTTTGCGGTGACCAAGCAAGATGGCAGTTTTGATCTGCCCAATCTGCCGCCTGGGACATACACCATCAAGGCTTGGCACGAGAAACTGGGCACGGCAACCCAGACAGTCACGATTGGCGCAAACCAAACGAAGGAGATCGGCTTCGTTTTCAAAAGTAAGTAATCGGGAGGAGAAGACTTAGGCGTCTGCAGAGCAACGACATCGCGCATTTGCTGCGCTAGAAGAATCCGCGCAAAGAGGCGACAATGGTTCCCGGCAACAAAAGGAGCCACGTTGGGGGCCAGTCCAACTCCGAAGCCCGGTCCGAAGCCTGCGAACTCAAAGCCGAAGCTTGGGCTGCGGGCCTGGATGGAGCGCGTGCTGGTGGAGTGCGATCGGGCGGCCACCGGTTTCGACATCGACGCGGTGCACGATCTTCGGGTTGCGCTGCGGCGCTGCCGTTCTCTGGCCGATGGATTGATGGCGATCGATCCCGATTCTTCATGGAAGGAAATGAAGAAGGCGGGGAAGAAACTCTTCCAGGCGCTGGGTGAGCTGCGCGACATGCAGGTGATGGCGGAGTGGATCGAGAAGCTGGGCGATGCCAGCGACTCGGCAGCGGCGGGAGACGCGGCGAGCCGCGTCTCTACGGGAAATCAGGGCGATCCTGTCGCTATCAAACTGCTCGCTCACGTGCACGCGCGCGAAGCTGCTTGCAAGCAGCACGCCTTGAAAGATCTCCATCAGTTTGACCGCAAGCAATGGCGGCAGTGGTCGAGAAGTCTGCCGCAGCGCGCTTCGCGGGTGCGTCCGGGGAGCGTGGTGTATTTGCATCTGGCACTCGAAAAGTGGACAGCCGCTTACGATCTGCACAAACACGCTCTGCGGACGCGGTCGCAGGTTAGCTGGCACGCGCTGCGCATCGGCATCAAACGCTTCCGTTACACGGTGGAAAATTTTCTGCCGCGCCAGCACGCGTTATGGGGCGACGATCTGAAAGAACTGCAGGATCTGTTGGGAGAGGTGCACGATCTGGATGTGCTGTGGGCGACCGCGGTCGAGATTATGGCGTTCCCCGATATGGAAAGCCAGAGCCGCTGGCGCGAGAAGTTGAACGTAGAGCGTACGAAGAGGATTGAGCGCTATCGCGAAAAGATGGTGGGCCGGCAGTCGGTATGGCGCGTCTGGCGGGCGGAGTTGCCGTCGGGCCCGCAACTGCGCGCCGCGGCGATCAGCCGTCTTCGGGTATGGGCGGGATATCTGGATCCAGATTTTTCGCATTCCGAGCGCGTGGCCCAACTGGCGCTTCTGTTGTACGACGGGTTGAAGAATGCGGGGCTGCTGACGAAGGATGCGGGAGCGCCGAATCCCGCGCCGCTAATTCTGGACCAGGACTCGCGAGCGGTGTTGCAGGCGGCGGCGCTCATGCATGACGTCGGCAAAGCCAAGGGCGCGGGAAATCACCAAAAGGATTCGTACCGGATGATTCGCGGGCTGGCGCGGCCTCTCGGTTGGAGTGCGCGAGAACAGGAACTGGCGGCGGTAGTGGCGCGCTATCATCGTGGAGCATTGCCGCGTCCGGGGGGAAAGACCATGCAAGCGCTGGCGCTGCCGGATCGGCCGCTCGCCATGGAGTTGGCCGGCGTTTTGCGTCTGGCCAACGCGCTGGACTTGCGCCATGGGCGCGGTGGGAAGGAAAACGAGAGCGCTCCGCGGCTTGAGGTTAGCCTGCAGGACGGTTGCGTATTGGTGCGGGCGGGGGGATACTCGGCGCTGGACCGCTCGGCGGAAGGCGTCGCTGCGGCGCGGCATTTACTCGAAGCCTTGCTGCGGCGGCCGGTGCTGGTGCGGGCGTTGCGGAGTTCGCCGCAGCCCCTAAAGGGGCCACATCGATAGCAGGCGGCTTTCGGCATCGCCAAAGCGATCCCCTGATACGAAGCCACGCTGATTTCCCGTAGAGACGCGGCTTGCCGCGTCTCTTGCCGCGGAGGGAGACGGGGCAAGCCCCGTCTCTACGAGTGGAAGTAGCTATTCTGACACTTCTCAAAACGGCATTCGCCTTCCAAACTTCTCTGTGAACCATGCAAACATGACCCATGCGAATGTGACCCATGCAAAACTGGTTTCGATGGCGGTGCGGTGGTTGCGGCGCTATCGCTGCGGAGTAGTCCTCAGCGAGCAGGCCTGCGTCAGCGGCGAGATGCCGGACGCTATTGGCTGGAAAAAGGCGTGCCATTCGGTGCTGGTCGAGAGCAAAGTGTCGCGCGCGGATTTTCTGGCCGATCGCGACAAGCCCTTCCGCCAACGGCCGGAGATGGGCGTCGGCTGTGAGCGGTATTACCTGGTGTCGCGAGGCCTGATACGCAGCGAGGAACTTCCGACGGGCTGGGGGTTGCTGGAGGTGTGCGGGCGCGAGATCGAGCGGGTTAAGTTGTCGGCGAAAAACCTGCGCTCCGAGATTGGGTTCCAGAACGAGATGAATCTTCTGCTGGCGAGTTTGCGGCGGGTGGAAATTCGCATTGAACCTGAGAGCATCACCGATTTCCTCAAGTGGAAAAATCGCATGGCGGAGTACAATCGTGGCCGGCTGCCGGAAGGACTGGTGGCCGAGGAAGAAGAGGCCAACGGATTCCTGCTGGGAACGGCTGGTGACTGAGACGGCCTTCCGGCCCCTGAAGGGGCGGATGATTCCGAAGAGCTTGCGGTGTCGCTAAAGCGACACCCTGATACGAACCGAGTTCTTTCCCTGGATCCCGGCAAAAAAAAGAAACCGGGCGGTTGGGCCCGGTTTCGGAAGCGCCGGTTGCGATGCGTTTACATCGCACGGCGCGGCTGGTTCAGAGAATGGCGGGCGTGGTTCACGTCCGCTTGTTCATCTCGCGCCAGCAAAGTGTTCAAAGGAGCGAGGAAACATGCGTAACCGACGGAGCAACTTTGGGGCCAGTGTCACGATTCTGAGCAACCGCTTTAACTGTTTTTGCAACTTACAGAAATAAAGCCAGTTCGCTGGCGCTGGCGGGGTGGGCGTGGCCGCTCCAGTGTTAGTTGCAGCGGTGGCTGGCAGCGGGATGTTCAAAGTGTTGCACAGTTCAGCGAGGCTTTGCATAGGGTTGGGAGTGGGGGCGAGCGTCAAAAAAAATTACCAATCTTTCGGAGCTGGAACCACAGAAATGTTACAATTCCGGCAAGAGCGCCGAAGGTACGGCAGAAGAGTCGAGTTCCAGCCACTAGTCCGAGTCTACTTTCTGGGAGATATCTGATGCCGAATGGGAACGCGGTGGGACCTGAGAACAAGCGACCAACTCAGGAGAAGCAAACCAAGAAGCCCTACACCAAGCCCGCATTCCGATTCGAGCGGGTGTTTGAGACGCAGGCATTGAGTTGCGGAAAGATACACGGGCTGGGGCAGTGTCACTTTAGCCGCAAGACTTCCTAGCGCTGCGTCCTCTAGATGTGTCCCATAAATTCTCGAAACTCACGCCGCGCACTTGCGCCCGTCGCGGTCGGGTGGTTCCGATGCACAAGTTCAAGCGCGCCCGATGTTCAGGGCGCGTTTTTCAATGCTCCGGCAACACAGGCCCTACCCTCATTAGGGGGACGCTTGCGAGGCCTGCACGGCCTGGATAGTGTTCGCGACAGAGTTGGCACCGCATTTGGTGCTGGTGTAAGTCCCGTTGGTAGGACCACCAGCGCCATTGCCATTTAAATTCACGAAGTATATCTGGGAAGCGCCTGCCAAGGTACCGCTTGGCACGGAGTTGTCGACCTCAATTCCGCTCGTCGCCCAACAGCCTGGGTTAGCTTCAGCGGTTACGTTCAGGCCCGTGCCGGAGATGACGACATGTGTTGGATCGGAGATATCATAGGACAAAATGCAGCCGTTTCCACCCAAATTAGTGCAACCGCCCTTAGCGGAATGGTAAATGCTGAAGAAAAGATAGTCTGTGCCGGTGGCGGTCGCAGTTCCACCGGCATTGAGGGCGCACGCGCCCGCACCCGCGTTGCAGAACTCGGTGAGGGGAGATGGCCACGAAAGCTGAAATTTACCGCTAAGGAGCGTGACGGGTGAAGTGGCGGTCGCTGCCATGGCATTGCCGGTGATTGCTATCTGGTACAGGATCGCACCGCCCGCGACGCCGGTCCCTCCTATTACGTAAAGGTTCCCTGAAGGGCTCGCCCCGGACGACGACTCGTAGTACACGTTGTCGAAAGTACCGGAGTAAAGATAATAGCCAGGGCCGCCTTTCCCTGTTTCTGTGCCTGTCGCGGCCCCGTTGCCGGTGCCGGTGGTAAAACTCGTCGAGAATTGAAAGACGGCGTTATCGCTATCAGCGGTATTTGTGGTGACAAACGCGTAGACCATCCCCGCCGTGGGATCAACCAAAGGACCGTCGATAATAGTATCCCCCAGGACGCTCGACGTGCCGTGCGTGCTCCCATTTGCTGCCACGGCATGAAGGACGCCTGTCGAATCGCCCACAAAGACGTATCCAGAGGTGGGGTCGTAGACAGGGGACGACACCTGGGTACCGGCAGTGGTGTTCACCTGCACGGGCCAAGGGCTCCCCGATTCGGCTGGCGTTCCGCTAAAAACTCCCGTGAACTGGTGGAGATAGCCGTCGTCGTCGCCCACATAAATGGCATCATCGCTGGCGAAATCGTAGAACGGCGCTGAGAACGTGTCGTCCTGGCTGTTGGCATAGGACAGAGTGGTCATGCACGGGGCCGTACAAGACTGATAGTTGGCATTCGACACAGTCGGAGCGACCCCAGGCGTGGTGACCGCTTCGGCCGATATGGTAAGCGTTTCAGCGCCTGATGTGTTCGCGGTGGTCGCGGTTGCCAGTGTAACGGTGGATCCGCTGACGCCGACGATCGTGTCGTTAGCGGGTATACCTGTGCCGGAAATCTGCATACCTACATCCGCCGTGGTGACGGTTCCCGCCGTAATAAAGACAATCGTACTGTTGTTAATAAAGGTTCCCTTGACGCCGGTAGGAGGAGTCGGATTCGGCGCCCACTTCAGGAGAACCAGGCTTGCCGTAGTGCCGTTAGACTGAATGAACGCCAGCTGCGTGCCGTCCAGGGAGATAATTGGAGAAGTTGAAATCGTGCCGCCCGTATTATAGGCCCAATAGACCGACGGAACAGTGGCGGGGGCGCACCCACTGTAAAGATCGTTGTAGGCAATGATACTTGCTGCTGCGCCTGCGCCCGCGACACCCGTCGGGTAAACAACAAAATCAGTGCTGCAACTGGCGGTGGTGATGCTAAACGAATACTTGGCAGGGTACATGTTCGGTTGCACCTGGCCGGCTGCCAGTGGCTCAGACCAATCCTTCCTTATCTTTGTGCCCTTTCCCTTCTTTATGCTCTCTGTCTTCGCTTCCTGTCCCCAGCTGGCAGTCTCCGGGCCTCGGAGCGCCTTCACCCCGGAACTCCGCTTCATCTGCTGCAGAATGTAGCGGGGATCGTTGACGATCTTGAGCCACCGGTCGTGCGTGCCTTTGGCGATGGCTTCTTCCTCGGTGCCGGGGTTGGAAAAAATGAGGTGGTGGTGACTCCAATCGGTCGGCAGATGGACGACTGCCTTGGAGTCCTGGGAAGTCTGACCCTGGGAAGCCTGCCCCACTAAAGCTGAAGACAGAGTCAGCACGGCGAGAAGTGAGAGACCCAACCACGGTAAGCATTCGACGCAGAAAGCGACTCGTTGCGCAAAGCGGAAGGCACGGCCCATAAGATCACCCCTCGAAGACCAATGTTGGATTGACGCCCGGGTGATTTTACTAAAAGGCCAATGACCTTGAGTAAAGCGTCGAATACTTGTTACGAAATCCGAACAAGGTTTAGGTCCCGTGTTAGAGTGCACTCCTACGGTTGATTCCCCTCTATCGGCCGCAGCGAGAGCGTCAGCCCCTCGCTACTTTAATCCCAACTGCGAGGCTTGCACGGCATTACTTCCCGTGAGCGTCGAGTAATAGATCTGAGATGTTCCAATCGCGCCCGGCGGTACGGTGTTGTCGGGGATAATTCCGCTCGTGCCTCCGGCCGCCGTCAGGGCGGGGATTCCGTTCGCGCCCAGGTTCTCCCAAGTCGCGATGCCCGAAACTGTTGTGGCTCCGGGTGCGGTTTGCCAGGTGGGGTTGCTTGGAAAACAGCCGAATAAGGTTGCAGTGCAAATTTCAATGTTGCCGTTGCTGTCGATGACCTGGGCGTCGATGGCGTAGAGATTGCCCGTCGAAAAAACGGGCGCTGTAATAACCGTGGAGAGCGGCCCCTGGTCTAGCCATTTTACGGTGCCGTCCGTGGTGTTGCCGGCAATGGTGGTACTCCAGGACGGTACAGCGGAGGCCGACGTGCCGGCGGTTTCCACGACCTGAATCTGGAAGTGGGTGTCCAGGACCTCCTGACCCACGGCATAGGCGGTCAAAGGTTGCCAGGGCGTGACATTAGTGCTGTAAACGCATCCGCTGGTGCCGCACGTAGGCGACGTTCCATGCGTATCAGCGCTGAGGAAGAGCAAGTCGTTGGTGCTGTTATACACTTCCGTCACAGGAGAGCAGGTGGTTTTGCGGCTGGAAACGGCCGTTACGCTGGCAGCCGTACCCATGGCATTGGAGGCGATCGGAACCTGGTAGAGCGTCGGGTCACCCGATGTGTTGCCGCAGACATACAGGTTGCCGCTTGGGCTGCTGCCGGGCGGGGTGCCTCCGGTCGAGGTGAAGTAGGCGTTATCGAAGGTACCCGCAAAAACCGGAATTATCGGAGTCGTACCGTTGCCAGTCGAAGCCGTGCCAATCGTTTCTTCCGTTCCGCAACTGTGATATGCGAAGTCCCCAGTCGCTGTGCCGACTGTCGTCGAAAACTGGATCACGGCGCTCTTGCCATTGCCGTCATTCCCGAGAAATGCGTAGACCTTGCCGGCGACCGGATCGACCAACGGCGCATCCAGCCTCATACTAAGGGACGTATCTCCCGAAGCGCCAGTTCCATGACACGCGCTGCCAGCAGAGGTCGTCGGGCCCAGCACGTTTGACGGCGTCGTCGTTCCGATCCCCACGGCCTGATTGCCGTTGCTGCCCACCGCGCACGTGGCGCTCGCGCACACCGCTGCCAGCCGTGCGCCGCTATCGTTGCTTAGCTGCCAGGAAGTGGTCACGAAGACGTTCCCGCTCGTCAGATCGTAAATCGGGCTGCTCAACGGTGCGGTGGCCACCTGTACGGGCCATGGAGCGGCTGTGTTTTCCTTGGGCGTTGCCTCAAACACCCCTGTGAACTGGTGGAGATAGCCGGCGTTGTCACCAACGTAGAGATTATCGGATCCGGAAAAGTCATAAAAGGGGGCGGAATACGAATCGGTCGGAGTGGGATCGGTTCCCGCAGTGCTTTTGAAAGCGATGGTGGTCATACACGGCGCAGTGCAGTTTCGGTAGTTGCTAGCGGAGGTGGTGGTGATGGTCCCCGGCGCTCCGGCCCCTCCGCCGGGGGTTGCCCATTTCAGCAACACGAGCGCCGCAGAGCCACCGCCAGCTGGGGCTTGCACGAAAGCCAGTTGCGAGCCGTCGGTGGAAAGTGTCACCGAGGTGGTGATTGTGCCGCCCGTGTTATACGCCCAGTACGCCTTGGGGACCGTTCCCCCGCAACCGGAATACAGATTGTTATAGGCGACAATGCTAGCCTGCGTGCCCGAACCGGCCAAGCCGGTATTGAAGACCACAAAGTCAGTGGTGCAGCTATAGGTGGTCACATCGAACCCGAATTTCCCGGGATACTGACCAGGGCCCACAGTCGCGCCCGTGCCCATGTTCACCGACCAGTCCCGCTTCAGCTTGTGATTCTGGCTTGCGCTGGAGGTTTTTGAGCCACGCGGCAACTCGAAAGGAAGGGCAATATCAAGCTCCGCCTCCGGCGGCGTCGCCTGCGAACGGCGAAAGAGTTGGTGCCAATAGCGAGGGTCCTGCTGCGCGCGTTTGAGCTGTTCGGCAGTCGCAGGGTTGGAGAAGACAAGGTGGTGGTGACTCCAATCGGTGGGGAGATGGACTACTGCCTGGGAGTCCTCGGAAGTCTGACCCTGGGACATCTGACCCAGTAAAGCTGAAGACAAGGTGAGCACGGCGAGAATGGAGAGGCCCAAACACGGTAGGCCTCCGCCGCAGAAAACGACTGGTTGCGTAAAGCTGAAGATACGGGCCATAAGATCCACCCCCGAAGAACAACATCCAATTGACGCCCATTATACGCAAGAGGCACGGCCATCGGATAGGGCCATGGGTAACGGGCCGGAAGGGTACCGATGGGCACTGGCTTGCTGGGGCCGTGGCGCAGGCTACATTTCCCGGCGGCCTTCCATGGCCTTCAGCATGGTGACTTCGTCGGTGTATTCGATGTCGCTGCCTACGGGAATGCCCATGGCGATGCGGGTCACGCGCAGTCCTTGTCTTTGCCGCTTCAGTTGCTGGGCCAGGTAGGTGGCGGTGGCTTCGCCTTCGACGGTGGGATTGGTGGCGAGGATGACTTCTTCGATTTCGCCGCCGCCGACCCGGCTGATCAGGTTGGCGATGCGCAACTGCTCGGGCCCTATGCCGTGCAAGGGCGAAATCGAGCCGTGGAGCACGTGGTAGACGCCGTTGAAATGCCGCGTCTTCTCGACCGCGGCAATGTTGGTGGGTTCCTCCACCACGCAGACGAGCTTTTGATTGCGGGTAGGGCTGCTGCAGTAGACGCAGGGATTGACGTCGGTAATGTTGTTGCAGATCGAGCACAGACGCAGCTTGGCCTTGACGTCGCGAACGGCGGAGGCGAGAGATTCGGCGTCATCCTCGCTCGAGCGGAGAATATGAAAGGCGAGGCGCTGGGCGCTCTTGTTGCCGACTCCCGGGAGCTTCTTGAGTTCGTCGATGAGCCGGGACATGGGTTCGGCAAATTTGGACATAGGGAAACCCATCGGGTCATCGGGTGATCGGGCCATCGGGTGATCTGAGTCGCAAATGCATTTGTCTTTGAATTTCGATCGCCCGATGACCCGACCACCCGATCACCCGATGGCTATAAAATTCCTCCCAGTCCGCCGAGCATTCCGCCAACGCTTGATTGCATCGCCTGATCCACTTTGCGGCTGGCTTCGTTCAGTGCGGCCATGACTAGGTCCTGCAGCATCTCGACATCGCCGGCCTTTACTGCCTCCGGATCGATCACGATGCTGCGCAACTGCTTGCGGCCATCCATTTTGACGGTGACCGTGCCGCCGCCGGCCGAAGCCTCGACCACGGTCTGCTCCATCTTTTTCTGCAGCGTCTCGTACTGCTGCTTGGCTTGCGACATCAATTCCTGCAGATTGAATCCAGACATAGGTAAACCAATCGGGTCATCGGGTGATCGGGTCATCGGGCGATCAATCCATTTCGTCTTTGAATTTCGATCACCCGATGGCCCGATGATCCGATCACCCGATAGCCTTACCCTTTCTCCCGATAGTCGATTACGGTGCGGATTTCGGCTCCGAATTTTTCCTGCATGCGTTGCACGATCGGGTCTTGTTCGGCGCGGCTGCGGGCGCTTCCGTTCGATGCGCTTCCGTTCGATGAAGAGCGGCGTGCCGCGGGCATCGCCTGCGGCGCTCCATCGGGCTCGACCAGCATCTTGATCGGTCTCCCGGCCAGACTGCTGGCGGCGGCGCCGGCGATGCGACGCACGTCGGCGGTAAATGACATTTCGATCATCGTGCTCGAAGCCGCTACTTTTGCGATCAGCACATTTCCTTCCCGTCTCCACTCCGCGTTTTCCAACAGGGAAAGGAGCATTGGCTGATTGCCCAGGGCGCGGAGAACGGCGTCGCGAAGAGACTCGGCGTTGGCTTCCTGCCGAGCCTGCGCACTTACTTCGCTTCTTGCTCCGGCAGGCTCGGCTTCGGCAATGGCGCGCCGGGCGTCCCCGCCCGACTGGACGGGCGAGACGCCCGTCGCTCCACTAGCTATTGGATCGGGTGCCGGCGATAACTCTTCAACGGCTGGCGCGGCCGATCCCATGATGACTACATTGGCGCTTGATCCGCCGGCCGATGGTGTGGCGCGGGCGCCCTCGCCCGCGAATGCCGTTGCATCTCCCGATGACTCCGCCTTGGGAGTGCCTTTGCGCGCGGAGTCAGCGGCGAACGGCGATACAGAGTTTGACCGCGCCGATGCCGGCGGCTCGGCGCGGCGGGCTTCAGTGGGCAACGCTTGCGAACGAGAAAGAGGAGAGGCGAGAGCCGGCGTGAGGACAGGCCTCGGTGCGGGGCGCGCTGGTCCGGAAGCCGCCACCTCGCTGAGCAACTGCTCGATCGGCAACAGACGCTGCGCATGGGCCATTTTCAGCAGTCCCAGTTCGAGGTGAAAGCGCTGTTCCTGGCGGTATCCGAGTTCTCCGTGGGTGCGCAGCATGATCTGGAGATGCCGCGCCAGGTCTTCCTCGGTGAAGAGTTCGGCGATGCGGGCCACGCGGGCGCGCTCATCGGACGAAATCTGCAATAGCGCCGAGTCTTTGCCCGCGATCTTGGCGACGGTGACATTGCGCAGGAAGCGCACCAACTGGCGCGCGAAATGCGTGGGGCTGTGGCCTTCACCGATCAGTTCGTCGACCAGCACGAGAATTTTTTCGCTGCAGCTTTCGGCGACGGCCTGCATTATCGTTTCGAGCGCGGCTGCCGGAGCGGAACCGATCAGGCTGCGAACGGAATCGAGGGTCAGGTGCTCGGAGGTGGAGGCGATGGCCTGGTCGAGAATGGAGAGCGCGTCGCGCATCGAGCCGTCGCCCGCTTCCGCCAGCAGGGCGAGGGCGTCCTCGTCGGCGGGGATCTTTTCTTTGGACACGATGTCGCGGAGTTGCCCCATTATGTCTTCGAACTTCACGGCGCGAAAGCTGAAGTGCTGGCAGCGCGAGCGGATGGTCTGGGGAATATCTTCGGGCTGGGTCGTGGCCATCATAAAGATCACGTGGCCGGGAGGCTCCTCCAGCGTTTTGAGCAGCGCATTGAAGGCGGCGTCGGTGATCTGGTGGGCCTCGTCGAGAATGTAGATCTTGAAGCGGTCGCGCGCCGGGCGGTAACGCGCGGCCTCGCGCAATTCGCGGATCTCGTCGATGCCGCGATTGGTGGCAGCGTCGATTTCGATAACGTCCACGGCGTTGCCGGCGCGAATCTCGGTGCAGGAATCGCATACACCGCAGGGCTCGGCCACCGGCCTTTGCGCGGAGCGGCAGTTCACCGCCATGGCCAGGATGCGGGCGACCGTCGTTTTGCCGATTCCGCGATGACCGCTGAAGATATAGCCGTGGGCGATGCGCTCCTGGGCGATGGCATTTTGCAGGGTGCGGGTGACGTGCTCCTGGCCAATAACGTCGGAGAATTTCTGCGGCCGGTATTTGCGCGCCAGGACCTGGTAGCTCATGCGAGACCACGATTATACAGTCTCAGGCGGGTGCGGCTGCGAGCTGCGAGCTTCGAGCGAACCGGATGCCCTCGCAGATCGCGGCTCGCAGCTCGCAGCCCGACCGCTTGCGCGGCGGAGTCAGGCGGGGTAGGCTCATGCATTGAGTTCTACTGCGAATATCTGGAGAAGAAGCGCCTATGCAACTGCGAATGAGCACACGGACGATGGAAGGCGTGCTGGTGGTGGATTGCAGCGGTCGAATTGTGTTCGGCGAAGAGTCGGCCAGTCTGCGCGACACGGTCAAGAAACTGCTGCCCCAGAATCCGAATGTTGTGATGAGTCTGCGCGAAGTGAACTACATCGATAGCGGCGGGCTCGGAACTCTGGTTTCGCTTTACACCAGTGCCCGCAACGCCGGCGGCGGGGTAAAACTGGCGCGGCTGACCAAGCGCGTAGGTGAGCTTCTCCAGATCACCAAGCTGCTCACGGTTTTTGAAGTGTTCGACGATGAAGAAGCGGCCGCGCGGTCGTTCAAGAAAGGTGGGGCTTAGGTGGTTGCGGGATCGGCTGCGGTTAATCGAGATCGGTCAACTCCATGGCTAGCGGATTCATTGCATTTCCACCCTGGATGTCCGTGAGCACTAAGGTATGAATGGTGTTGTCTGCCGGGCCGAGGTACTGGCTAAAGATTGGCGTGGTGCTGCCCGATTGAGTAACGTACAACTCGTAACCATTGTTGTTGCCGTTGGGATTGTTACCGGGAAAAAAGACAAGGCTTACGTATTTGCTCACTTGCTGGTAGGCAAGGCCAGAGATCACAGCGCTCCCCATGGCCTGGACGGGGATGGGGTCGATATAAACATCCACGCCGCCTGGGGGTGAGTGGGGCGATGCGTTGATGACGCGGAATTCCACGTTGCCCGATGCCGGCGGCGAGTTTTCGTCAAGTATGGACTGCAGGACAACGTTGCTGCCGTTGACGCCGGTGGCAGAAAATCCAGTTGCAATCACCGTGTACTGCAACCCAGCGCTCCAGCTAACCGTGTCGCTGAAGACCGAGGTGGTGTCGGTAGGGTTTACCAACCCTTTGATCGTGTCCGTATCCGAAAACACGTTCGTATAGCCCGCTGAGGGCAGAAAACCGCGGAATCCTACGTCGACAAATAGTTGCATTCCGTTGATTTGCTGCGGACCGTAGACAGCGACATCCAAGGCTTTGGCGTCCGGGATGGCATGGACAAAACGAATCTGCGCTTGATTGCGGGAGGAACCACAACTGGTGGCGAAGATCCCCAAGGGCGCAAGGACCAACGTAAGGGGCAGGACCTTCAACCAGCGAGACATCCTTAATTCTCCAAAAGGCGGTTTGGCGGGAACACGAAGAATTTTAGCGTCCCGGCGGCTCTTCCGCGATTAGATGGCGCAATTGTTGTCATCCAACTGGATAGGGGTCGACATCGAGTTTGAATTGGCGTTGTCCACGAGCACCAAGGTACAAACCGACGCGCTGGTCTGGCTGCCGCTGACGCTGATGGTATCAGGTGGGATTAGTGGCGTCCCGACCTCGGCCCCCAACCCCACTGTGTAAACGAACACCGTGAAACCCCCTCCGGGGTTGGAATTATAGCGAAAGTTTACGTAGCCGCTCGCCGACTGGTAGGCAAGGTTTCGGATGGTAGCTGGTTGCACGAGGGAGAAACCGCTGTAGGGGGCCGGTTCGATCCAAATATCCACGCTCCCGTTGGGTGATGGGGATGCGTTGAGCGCCGCGTTGATGACGCGGAAATTCAGGGTGCCATCATTCGGCAACGAATTATCGTCACTCAAAGACAAGAGGACAACAGCGTTGGTGCCGGTACCGCCAGCCTGTCCAGTCGCAACCTCCGTGTACTGTGTCCCGCCGCTCAAGGTAGTGGAGTCAGTGAATACGGACGTGGTGACTCCGGGGGATTCAAACCCTTCGAACGTGACATTCCCCGCAGGTATGGCCGTATAGGTTGATCCAGGGCTAGCGAAGGTTACGTTGCTGAATTGCTGCGTGCCGTTGACCTCGACATTCAGGGCGCCACCGTTGCCGGGACCATACTGGTCGGTGTTCTCGATAGCGTTGACAAAACGAGCCTTCGTACCGTTGTTTGAACTACAGCTGGTGGCGACGATGCTCACGGCCGCAATGGCCAACGTAAGGGGCAGGGCTTTCAACAGGCGAAGCATAGTATTCTCCCAACGACGGTTTTCGTGGTGAGCAAGAGTGTGGGATGCCAATATCGTAATCCCAGGTTTCACCAGCAGGTGTAAATTTTTGTATTGATGAGTCTAATTTAACATGATTGGCCCGCCGGAAGATAAGCGCGCCCGCGTCGTGCGCTGCATTCGCGCCTTGGCGGCGGGAACGGTTTCGAGCTACGGAGCTTTAGCCAAGGCTGCGGGATGGCCCGGAGCCGCGCGGCAAGTGGTGCGCATCCTGCATCAGGTTCCCGGATTGCCCTGGCACCGCGTGGTCGGCTCGGGCGGGGCGATCAAGCTGCGCGGAGAACAGGCGGCGGAGCAAAGATTTCGCCTGCGCATGGAGGGAGTGACCTTCCGTGGGGCGCGCGTGGATATGAAACGGCACGAGTTTCACTTTTCGAAACTCGTGCGCCGCAGGTAGGCGGACGAGGGATTTGTGCGCTAGTGGCCTGTCGCGGTGAGTTCGTTACCGGTCCGCGGAATCCCTCAGGGGCTAAAGCCCGCGTCATTATTAGCTCCGAGCGGCACGGCTGAAGCCGTGCCCTTCCCCAAAGCAAATAAACCGATAGCCCGCTCTAGTAATGATTGTTCTGCGACAGGCCGCTAGTAACAGTGTTGACTCCTATTTTTCACGCTAGTGGTTGACACCAGAATTCGTTTTGGGCTAGTGTGAGCCTACACCGGAAAGGAGGTGGTCGGATGACAAGTTCTGAAAGTGGCAGTAGATGTACCAGACCAGGTGAGGTGGCTGAGTCTTAGGGCGGTTGCTCTAAGCGGAGTTCTCGAGGAACCTTTGGTCGGGGGAATCGGGAACATCTCTCGCAAACAATCCGTGAATATGGGCTGATCCGCCGGACACAAGCTGTGTCCGGCACCGGAGTGAGCGAGGGGCCACGAGAGTGACCACCTCAGTCAATCCCAAACAGTCCACCGGGCAGCCCGCAGGCTGAGAAGCTTGCGGGCTGTTCTTTGTTCAGGTCTCAGGCGTCAGGCCTTCCCTTCCCCCCTTGCCTTCCCGGTGTACAATGTGCGCTGGGGTACATTCAAACGCACCTTTCCGAACGATTGGGCACCGGGGGGAGAATTCGCCCTGGGGCTTTCGATTTCCCTCAGCCACACACGTAGCAAAGCGGCGCTTTGCAGAATCGCTAAACTCCTATGAAAATTCTGCTGTACAACCCCGACAACGGTGTCACGCGTAATTTCATGCCTCATCTATGGATGTTTCTGCTCCAGGCGCTCACGCCTCCTGGCCATGAGGTGGTGCTGGTGGATGGCAACGCGCAATCGATGGATGAAGCGGGGATCGCGCAGTTTGTGCGCGACAACAATATAGAACTGGTCGGCATCGGCGCCATGACCCGAATGATTGCCAAAGCGTATCGCATGGCGGATGCGGTTCGGGCCACGGGAGTTCCGGTGGTGATGGGCGGACCGCACGTGACGGAGATGGCTGGCGAGGCGCTCGGCCGAGATGGCGGACCGCGCCACGCCGACGCGGTTGCGCTGGGCGAAGCTGACGCGACCTGGCCGCGGATTGTTGCTGACGCTGCGCGGGGTGAGCTCAAAGACGTGTATGCGCCGGTGGACGCCTTTGGCCAGGAGAGCAAGCCGTCACTGAAGGAATACCCGGTGATTCCGTGGCAGTCGATCGATCTCAAGCAGTTCAATCTGGTGCCGAAGGCCGTGAAGGCCACGCTCCAGAAAATCGGAGAAGGCTGGGGAACGTTTCGCCTTATTCCGGTCGAATCGGGACGAGGCTGCCCTTACGGGTGCGAGTTCTGCACGGTGACCGGATTCTTCGGCGACACCATTCGCTTTCGCACCAATGAGAGCGTGGTGAATGAGCTGCTGTTGTTGAAGGCCCGCGCCCGCAGCGAGAAGGGACAGATGGCGGTGTTTTTCATCGACGATAATTTCGCCATCAACATCAAGCGAACGAAGTCTCTGCTGCGCGACATCATTGCCGCCGGCGCGCAGGTGCATTGGGTGGCGCAGATCAGCGCGAATTTATTGCGCGACGAAGAACTGGTGGACCTGATCGCGGCTTCCGGAGGCAAGTGGATCTTTATCGGCATGGAGTCCATCGACCCGGCCAATCTGAAAGACGTGAACAAGGGGTTCAACAAGCCGGGTGAGTATGGGGCGGTGCTGGAGCGGTTGGCGCAACGCAATGTGTACGCCATTACGTCTTTCATTTTTGGCATGGACAATGACACGACCGGAGTAGCCGAGCGAACTCTGGAACAAGTTCGGACCTGGCCTCCGGGCCTGCCGATTTTTGGTCTGCTGACTCCTCTGCCTGCAACGCCGCTCTACAAGCGGCTGGAGAAAGCCGGGCGGCTGACGCGGCCTAAACACTGGCAGGAGTTTATCCCGTTTGCGATGGCGCACACGCCGTTGAAGATGAGCATTGAAGAAGCTCATGCCGAAGTGAATCAGGGGTGGGCGCAGGCTTATAGTCCGGAGGCGCTGGCGCATGCGGTCGAAGCGCTGAACGACCAGCCCCTAGGTTATCGCGTCAACATCTTTCTTGCGCGCCTCTGTTTCCGCGGCATCTATTTCCCCATGATGGGGAAAATGGCATGGCTGAAGGTGATTGCGCAAAATCGGCGAACCATCTTCAAGCTGGTAAGGGAGGGATTCAAGGCCGGCGCCTGGCGCGGTGCGCCAGCGCGGATTCCCGCCGGCGCAGTTCCGCAGGCGGAGGCGGTCGGCGCGATCGCACAAGCAGCGGGTGGCGACGGGCGGACGATTGCGTTTCCCGCCGATTGAAAGTCGCTTGTGCGCTTTTCGGCGTTGGCCGGCTGCTCCTGGGTGGTGCCCAACGTATCAAGCCAATTAAGAAATGTAACTCTGGCGTGCGCGTGCGCATGATTGAGTGCATGACCGTGCGCACGACGAAATAAGTGCTCGACGCCGCGGGTGCGTGCGCTGCGCGTCGTGACCAGAATCACAGAAGCCTGTGACTTCGATCATCGTCCTAGTAAACAATCGTAGTGATAATCACAAGATTCGACTTGGCATGGAGATGCCCCGGCAGCTGGGCGCCGAGGCAATCGTTATTGTGGCGAATGCGCGTTTTCCAGGCCTTTCGCCTCGCGCCCATGATTCTTGTTTCGCGCCGGTCGGTGGAAGTCGAGAAGAAACTGCGACAACAGAACGAAACAACAAACTGATCCACTCATGAACCGATTCAAGGACACAGAACACCTTATCCGGCTCGCGGCCGTCATCGTACTGGCTCTGATTGCATTTGTGGTCTTGCGATTCGCGCTCGTGCCTCGCAGTTTTGGGCAGTACGGACACTACCGCGGTGCCGCTATCGCCGAGACAGCCGCGCGGCCGGTTGCCTTTGCCGGTCACCAAACTTGCGAGGCCTGCCACACCGATGTGGTGGATCTGAAGAAGCAAGGCAAACATGTAGTGGTGGCTTGCGAAGCCTGCCACGGACCCCTTGCCAAGCACGCAGACGATCCCGGTTCGGTTCAACCCAAGAAGCTGGATACCATGGTGGTGTGCACCCGTTGTCACGAGGCCAACAGCGCCAAACCAAGCGGATTTCCTCAAGTGGTTACGGCGGACCACTCCGGCGGGCTCGCCTGCGACACTTGCCATCAACCTCACCGCCCGAAAATTGAGACGGAGGAGGTGAAGAAATAATGGATATCACTCGCCGTCGATTGCTGGTACTGATGCCTGCCGCAGCGGTGGCCTGGAAGTACGTTCTCGCCGGAACGCCGGAGGCCTCGCCCAACTATAGGCTGACGGATCACTGGTGGGGCATGTTGATGGATATCACCAAGTGCATCGGCTGTGGCACTTGCGTGCGCGCTTGTGCGGAGGAGAATGATGTTCCGGACGGCTACTACCGCACCTGGGTGGAGCGCTACCATCGGGACGATTGGAAGATTGAAAGACCGGAGGTGGAATCGCCCGATGGCGGTAAACACGGCTACCTGCACGAGCCCGCCGAAGGCGGCAAAAACTTCTTCGTGCCCAAGCTGTGCAATCACTGTGCGGAGTCTCCCTGCACGCAGGTGTGTCCGGTGGGTGCGACGTTCGACGCTCCGGATGGAGTTGTGCTGATCGACAAAAAGTACTGCCTGGGTTGCCGGTATTGCATCCAGGCGTGCCCCTACGGGTGCCGCTTCCTCAATCCCAAGACCAACACCGCGGAGAAGTGCACGCTGTGTTATCACCGGATCACTAAGGGACTGACCACCGCGTGCTGCGAGGTCTGCCCCACGGGCGCGCGCCAGTTGGCTGACTTGAAGAATCCCAAAGATCCGATTCATGAGTTTTTGAGGACGCACTCGGTTCAGGTTCTGAAACCGCATATGGCTACCGGGGCAAAGGTTTTTTACAACGGCATGGACGGTTCGGTGCGATAAGGAGGCTCGTGCAAATACCCGTCGAAGGCTTCATGTACCCGAACGAAGTGGAACTCCAATGGAGCATCCTGATCGTTCTTTATCCGTTCATCACGGGACTGGTGGCGGGTGCGTTCATTCTGGCTTCGCTCGAACGTGTGTTCCGGGTGCAGGCGGTGAAGCCGACGTATCGGCTGGCCCTGCTCACCGCGCTTGCTTTTTTGTTGGTTGCCCCGCTGCCGCTGCAACTGCACCTGGGACATCCGGAACGTTCGCTGGAAATGTATCTGACGCCCCACCGTTCCTCCGCCATGGCGATGTTCGGCTTTGTTTATCTCTGGTACCTGATGGCGGTGCTGCTGTTGGAGATATGGTTGGACTACCGGCGCGACATTGTGGTGATGTCCCAGAAAGAGAGTGGCTGGAAGCGCCTGGTCTATCGCGTCCTGACACTAGGCTCCAGCAATATCAGCGAACGTTCGCTACATATCGATGAGCGGCTCGGGTATTTCATCACGCTGATTGGCATTCCCTCCGCGTTTCTTCTGCACGGATATGTCGGCTTCATTTTTGGTTCGATCAAGGCAAACCCGTGGTGGTCATCGCCGCTGATGCCGATCGTGTTTGTGTTCTCGGCCATGGTGTCGGGCATTGCCGCGGTCATGTTGATTTACATGTTCTCTTCGCGGTTGCGCGGGCGGGAGATCGACATGCGCTGCCTGGACACGATCGCGCGCTATCTGCTCTACACCTTCATCATCGACTTCAGCCTGGAGATGCTGGACTTGCTGCAAAGAGTCTATGAGGCCGACGAGTCTTTCCGCAGCCTGGATTTCATGGTGCATACACGCTTGTGGACATCCCAGGTGATCGTCCAGATCCTCCTGGGCACGGTAACGCCCATTGCGTTGATGGGTCTGACCCAGTTTGTGAGGCTCACCGAGACCACGCGCAAGCGGGTCTATGGATTAGCCGGATGTTTGACTCTGATGGGCATCTTTGCCATGCGCTGGAATGTGGTAATCGGCGGCCAGCTTTTCTCCAAGAGTTTTCTCGGGTACACAACTTACAAGATGGCCTTCGCCACGCGGGAGGGGTTGTTACCCGCACTCATACTCATGATTCTTCCCTTTGTCATTCTGTGGGTTCTGGTGAAACTCCTGCCACCCTGGCTGGAGTCAAGCCCAGCGCCCGTCATCAGCGCCGCCGCTCCGGCGCGAGGAATCAACTAGCTCCGGCGCAACAGGACAGATGCGGAGAAGCAAATGGCGCAAGTGCACGACGGGATCGCGTTGGATGTCGAGCAAGTCAACGAACGACTGCGCGAACTGGAACGGCGCGTCTCCGCATTAGAGGAGCAGCGGGAGAAGCCGACTCCTGTAGAGGCTGAACCTGCCCGTGCCGCCCAACCGCTTCCCGCGATGCTGCCGGCACAACCCCAGTTGGAACGACCGGCTGCAGCCGTGCCCGTATTCGGAAAAGCAATCCTCGCCATCGCCGGGGCTTACCTGCTCCGCGCTATTTCTGAGTCGGGCACGTTGCCACACCTGCCGGTGCTGGCCGTCGCAATTCTTTACGCGGGCATGTGGCTGGTCTGGGCCGTCAGGATTCGCGCTAAGAGTCACATTGCCAGCGTCACCTACGGAGTCACGTCCGCATTGATCCTCGCGCCTCTGCTGTGGGAGGGCACAGTACGTTTCCAGGTTCTGCCACCAAGCGTCACGGCAGCTCTGCTGGTGGCGTTCGTTGTACTTGCATTGGCACTGGCCTGGCGGCAAAACCTGCAAGTGATACCGTGGGTGGCAACGTTGGCGGCGGTGGCTACGGCTTTGGGGCTCATCGTCGAGACGCATGAGCTTGTATCCTTTACGGCTGCGCTGCTGGCCATAGCCTTGGCCACTGAAGTTGTTGCTTGCCTGGGGCACAGACTCAGTCTGAGAGCGGTTCCTGCGATTGCCGCGGATTTGGCGATTTGGCTGCTCGTCTATCTCCTGGCATCTCCCGAGGGCGTGCCGGCTGGTTATCGTCCCATCGGCGCAACCACGCTGACGGGACTGTGCTTTGCGCTGCTCGCCATCTACCTGGGAAGCATTGGGATTCGCAGCTTCGCGTTGCGCAATCGCCTCACCATCTTTGAAATCGCGCAAGGCGTGGTGGCGTTTGTGGTTGCGAGTTGGGGATCTCTCCGCGCCAGCCAGGGCGCTTCGGCGCCGACGGTCGGCGTCTTTTTCCTGTTGGCGGCGGCGGTGTGCTACTGGGGCGCGCTGTCGCGGTTCGTGGCGGACGCACACACGCGAAATCGCCGGGTGTGCGCGAACTACGCGGCCGCACTTCTCCTGGCGGGGAGCTTCATGCTTTTTCCTGAAGGCTTCCAGGTACCGTTCTTGTGCCTGGCGGCAGCGACCACAGCCTTCCTTTACTCACGCACCGGCAAGCTCAGCCTCGGCATGCACGCATCCTTTTATCTGGCAGCGGCGGCAGCCAACTCGCCTTTTGCGAGTTATGCGCAAAATGCTCTGGCTGGGACCGTGCCTGGGAACCCGGACTGGCGGGTTTGGGTGGTGTCCGTTTCCGCCTTGCTCTGCTACCTCATCGGGTCGCGGGTTTCGGAAGATAATCGTAAGCGGCGGCTGCTTTGGGTAGTTCCGGCAGTCTTGTTCAGTTTCGCAGCGGCAGCCCTGGCTATTGTTGCGATCGTGTGGCTGGCCTCGGGTCGCGTGGGGCTGATCGCTTCGCGTCTTTCGGTGGTTCGGACGGTGGTGACATGTTTGCTTGCGCTGGCGCTGAGCTATCTCGGTTCTCGTTCGAAACGCGTCGAACTGCGATGGGTTGCCTACGCTGCTGTCGCCTTTGGCGCCCTGAAACTCTTGTTCGAGGACCTGCGATTCGGCAATGCAGGATCGCTCGTGGTCTCGCTTCTTTTCTATGGGCTCATTCTGATTCTGATCCCGAAGCTGACCAAGCTGGGACAGGCCGAACCCTGACATCCATGCCAGAGACCTCTCGCCGGTGGAGAGCCGCTCCATTGTGTAGCTCATCACTAGGTTGCAGTCTGCAAGATGACTACTAGCCGTCGCGGTCCATGCGCGCCCTGGACCAGAATTTTTTCGATATCGGCTGTGCGGCTGGAGCCGCTGATGACGCACGCGAACGAGTTGCTGTCGAGTTTTCGTTTCTGGGAGATTCGGCTCAGGGCAGTGGCCAGATCGGGAACCAGTTGTGCCACAGTCGCGTAAACGATGTGACAGGGGGCGATCACCGAGGCGCCTCGCCCGCCGCACGCAGCGGTCACCAGAATCGACCCGGTTTGTGCGATGAGCGCTTCGGCGAGCGTGACCGTGGCCTGCGAAGCTTCGCCCGGCGCCCCTTGACTCGACCAGCGGATCGGGCGAGCAGGCGTGGCCAGTTCGATGAGCCGGCGCAGAGCTGGATCGTCCTGCACGAACGTCTCTCCCTCAGGCAGCGACTGGAGAACTTTCGAAAGCTGTCGCGCACTTGCGGCAGAATCGGCGGTCAGCGCGCATTCCATGAGATTGCCAACGCATTCCTGTTGGAATCGCTCGAGAGGATTAAGGATTGGCTCAAAAATAACGGGCTCGGAGATGACGCGCTCGGATCTCACCGCCGCGGGCTCCAGGACCACGGTGCGCAATCCAGCGCGAATCCGTTCCAGAATCCGATCCCGGCTTGGATTTTGAGTTTGCACTTTTTCAGTTTCTGCTCTGTTAGTTTGCACCAAGGCCCTTCCTCCAACGCGCACGAAATGATTCGGACGGCAGCGGCACGGGCGAGCGATAACGGTTCCACACCCGCATCGGGTCGAGGATCGATCCCGCAAGTCCCAGTCCGTAAAGGATGCGAAGAACCTTGCGCATCAACCAGCCACCGAGCGCGTACATCCGGGGATGAAGCATAGCCCAGCGCCAAGCCCGGAAGATCAGCCGCTCACTCGACTTGGTGGCTCCCGCCTCGGTGGCGTTGCGGCGGTTTTGCAGCAGGTGGTGATGCAGATCGATTTTCACCGGACAAACGCTGCTGCAAGCGCCGCACAGCGACGATGCGTAGGACAGGTGTTTGAACTCC
>Ga0310039_10000755_pt1 | contig 25316 bp, 21 predicted proteins | sample Sb_taG_4_FD_200460 | JGI IMG/M metagenome (GOLD analysis project Ga0310039, IMG submission 200460) | Peat soil microbial communities from Weissenstadt, Germany - Sb_50d_6_BS metaG (v2) (version 2) | ecosystem: Environmental > Terrestrial > Soil > Wetlands > Peat | place: Germany: Weissenstadt...
GTACACTTCGACCACCGGCTTGTTCCATTCGGCCTGAAACGCCACCTGCAGGTTTTTGAAGCCGACGTCCGAGACGATTTTTGGCGCGGTAAAATTCTGGATCTTGAACGCATCCGCGCCTGCTGCCTTGCACAGCCGAGCCAGCCGCTTTGCCCGACTCAGCGAGTGATCGAAATTGGAGCCGATTTCGGCGATGATGTAAGCGGGATGCCCGGCGCCAACCGGCCGCTTGCCGATGCGCAGTTCACGCTTGAACGGCGCCCTTTTCATTCGCTGTCTAGCCAAGGGTCGCGGGCAGGCGCGAGCGCGCAAAAATCGTATCGAGCTCCTGCGCAACGGTCGGCATCAGGCCAAGGAGCGCGGCCGCTTTATCGGTGTTGAGCCACATCTGTTTGGGCCGGAATACGCCGTCGGCGATGGCGTCGACACTGCCCGGCCGCACGGTGCCGCGATAGCCGGGAAGACGCGCGTGCACCAGTTCGCCGATCGCGGCTTTGGATTTTACGTCGCGGCTGCCGATGTGGAGAATTTTGCCCAAGCGATCGTGCGTCAGCAAATTCGCGATCAGCGCCGCGATGGTCCAGTTGGACAGCGGATTGATGCAGGCGTCGGCGAACAAGGTCATGTCTTTATCGGCGCAAAAACCGTCCAACAGCCATTCGAAAAAATTCTTGCCGCGGGAACCGTCCGGATGGATGCCGACCAAGTTGAGCCGCAGCACGAGGCCTCTATCATAATCGAGCGTATGCCGTTCGCCCTCGCGTTTGGACCGGTTGTAGGCATTGGTCGGCTCCGGCGCATCCTCCTCGCGGTAGTCGCCATGGTCGCCTTTGAAGACCGAGGCCGTCGAAACATACAGAATAGGCGCGCCCGCCGCGCGCGCTGCCTCGACGACGTTTTTTGTGCCCTCGCCGTTGACCGCAAAGGCTTGCTGCGGCTGGCGCTCGCAGGCGGCGACATAGGTCATCGCCGCCGCGTGCACGACATGGGCCGGCGCCGCTTGGGTAATCTGCTTGGCGACCGCCGCGGCGTCGCGGATGTCGCCGGTGAGAGGGACAACGCGAAATCCGGCTTCGGGCAGCACCCGCATGAGCGTCGCGCCCAATAGGCCCCGCGATCCAGTGACGACAACGTCAGACATTTCTGAACTATTTGCCTGCCGCCATGAGCGCGCCATACATGAGCTCGGCCTGCCGCCAATCCTCGACCGTATCGATGTCCTGCACCCGATAGCGCGGCAGGACCACCGGAACCGCATTGCCGGCATACAGTGAAAGCTTGTCGCGGAAGCCCGCGGCGCGGCCCCAATAGAACTGGCCGGCATCGTGATGCGCTTCCTCGAGATCCTGCGAGCGCCATTCGATCCACTGCGGATGCAAGGCGGCGACGGCACCGTCGGGCGTAATGCGCAGCGCGCGTTGGATCGGAAATGGGAATGACGTCACCGAGAAGGCGAAGGTCCTGCCGCTTGCGATCAGTACATCATAGCCGCGGCGCAGATCGTCAGCGGTTAGAAACGGCGCCGTCGCATAGACGCAGCAGGCGAACTCGGCGTCGCAGCCGTGCTCAGCAAGCCAGGTCAGCGCGTGGCCGGTGACGGCGACCGTGCCGGTATGCTCGTCCGACAATTCCGCCGGCCGCACGAACGGCGTTTCCGCGCCGCAGCCTCGGGCAACCGCGGCGATTTCCGCGTCGTCGGTCGACACCACGATACGGTCGAACAAGCCGCAGTGTTGGGCCGCAGCGATCGAGTAGGCGATGATCGGCTTGCCGGCGAAGGGACGGATGTTCTTGCGCGGGATGCGCTTTGAGCCGCCGCGCGCCGGGATCACTGCGACGATCACGATCAGAATTTGCCCAGCTTGGCGCGGTTCTTCTCGATCCAGGCGCGCAACGTCTCGACCGTCATCCATTCGGTGTTGGTGTCGGAGCGATAGACGAAGCCCGGCGCGACCTGCTGCCCGGCTTTGACGCGGGTCTCGTTGCCCCAGCTGTTGATCGCCGGCATGATCTTATAGTGGCCGCCGTAATCGAAGGTGTAGGGCGCATCCTCGGCACTGATCATCTGCTCGTGCAGTTTCTCGCCGGGGCGGATGCCGATGATCTTCGGCGCGGCGTTCGGATCGACCGCGCGGGCGACGTCGACGATCTTCATGGACGGGGCTTTGCGGACATAGATTTCACCGCCTTCCATGTCGTCGATGGCATGCCAGACCAGCTCAACGCCCTGTTCCAGGGTGACCATGAAGCGGGTCATGTCCGGATCGGTGATCGGCAAAGGCTCCTGCCCGAGAAGCGACATGAACAGCGGAATGACCGAGCCGCGCGAGCCCATCACGTTGCCGTAACGCACCACGGCAAATCGCGTTTGGTGGCCGCCGGCATAGGCGTTGCCGGCGACGAACAGCTTGTCGGAGACGAGCTTGGTCGCGCCGTACAGATTGACCGGAGCGCTCGCCTTGTCGGTCGACAGCGCCACCACCCGTTTGACGCCGCGATTGATGCAGACGTCGATCAGGTTCATGGCGCCGATGATGTTGGTCTTGACGCACTCGAACGGATTGTATTCCGCGGTCGGCACGATCTTCAGCGCTGCGGCATGGACCACATAGTCGATGCCGTCGAGCGCCCGGGTCAGACGGTCGGCATCGCGCACGTCGCCGATGAAGAACCGCACCCGCTTGTCGTCGGCAAATTTCCGCGCCATCTCCCACTGCTTCATCTCGTCGCGCGAATAGATCACAAGGCGGCGGGGATTGAATTGCGCCAGCGTCATCGCGGCAAAGGTCTGCCCGAACGAGCCAGTGCCGCCGGTGAGCAGGATGCTGCTGTTGGCGAGGCAGTTCATTGCCGCTCCTCGACCATCTGCCAGGGCAGTTTCAGCGACAGAAATCCGTTGCGGCGATTGCCGCGCCGCGTGCTGGTATCGTCCAGCGTGAACTCGCCGACCACGCCGGGGACGTCGATTTCCGGTCCCGCGGGGTCGAATCCCGAAGCGAAGCTGAGAAAGATCTGATAGGTGGCGGCGCCCAGGATCCGCGCCGGGATAGTGATGCAGGCCGCGCCGGATCCGGCCGGCAGCCGGTCGAACGGATTGACGCCTGAATCGTTGCTATCGCCCTCGTAAACCACGGTGCCATCCAGCCGCTGCAGCCGCACATAAGCGTAGAGGCCCACCACCGGCCGCGTTGCCGTGTATTCGACGCAGATCGCAATCGGGTGATCGCAATCGAACTGACTGGTCGGCTCTCTCTTCGGTTCGACGCGGGTCGTCACGCGATTGACGAAGAACGGCCGATCCGCCGGGCGCGGCGTTTTGCGCAGGTAAATTCCGCCCGAAATTCCTTCGGTCGCCTGCTTGAGGTAGCTGTCGATGGCGGTCTCGACCGCTGCATCCACCATGACTTTGCCATGGTCCAAAACAATGCAGCGGCGGGTCAGGCGACGGATCGATCCCATATTGTGGCTGACGAACAGCACGGTGCGGCCGCCTTCGGCGACCTGCGACATCTTTCCCAGGCACCGCTTCTGGAATTCGGCGTCGCCGACCGCGAGCACCTCGTCGACGATCAAAATTTCGGTTTCCAGATGCGCCGCGACCGCGAAAGCGAGCCTCACATACATGCCGGAGGAAAACCGCTTGACCGGCGTATCGAGAAAATTCTCCACCTCGGCGAAGGCGACGATCTCATCGAAGCGCCGTTTGATCTCGGCGCGCCGCATGCCGAGAATGGCGCCGTTGAGATAGATGTTTTCGCGGCCGGTCAATTCGGGATGAAACCCGGTGCCGACCTCGAGCATGCTGGCGACACGCCCGACGAGCTCGATACGCCCTTCGTTGGGCTCGGTGATGCGGCTGATCACCTTGAGCAGCGTCGATTTGCCGGCGCCGTTGCGGCCGATGATGCCGATGACCTCGCCGCGCTTGACCTCGAAGGACACGTCCTTGAGCGCCCAAAAATCCTCGATGGCCGGCGCCGCGCCGTCCGCCTTGCCGCGAAGCACGTTGCGAAAGCCGTCAGCGATGACGTCGCGCAAAGCGACATAGCGTTCGCGGCGCTGATGGCGGATTCGGTATTTCTTACCGAGGTCGTTCACGCTGACGGCGACGTCGGACATGCGGCGATTCAATATTTGAGCCGGTAGTACAGGTATTTCGCGACTTCGTTCTGGAAGCCGATAACGCCGTGCTCGTTCTTCCACCAATTGTCGCGCAGATAGTCCGGCGGATTGAGCGCCGGAACCAGGATCGCGGCGTCATTGCCGAAGACATGGCGCAGCGTCCAACGCAGGCGGCGCGTCGCGAAAATATCCGTCGGCACGATGATGCGGTGGGCGCCGTTGCGGACCGCCCATTCGTGCAGCGCGGTAGCCTCGGCGAAGGTATCGGACAGGTGATCGCCGAACGGCTCGATGGCGGCCGCCGGCACGCCGAGCTTCTGCAGCACCTCGCTGTTGGCCAGTACGTGCGACCGCAACACGCCGAGCCGCTCGGCCGGCGTCGCACCGATGTTCGAGACCAGGATTTTCGCCGCCAGGCCGCGGCGATAATAGTCGGCCGCGGCAAACGGCCGGTATTCGAGGCCGCCGCCGAGAACCGCGATGGCGTCGGCCGGCGCCGGCTCGTCCGAGACGATCCACAGATCGGCGGCGCCGCCCAGCAAGGTCTCCGGCCTATGCCACGCCCATAGTGCCAATATTGCAATACCGGCGACGAGCGCCAGTGCCACGCGGCGCGTCATGCTGCGCGGCCGCGGCCGCAACGCGGCAGGTTTGCCGGTCTCCAAGCGCGCTGTCATATGACGTCGGCGAAGCTGTGTTCCATGCGCCGAAAATACCAGATGCCAAGCACAATCACCGCAGCCGTCACCGCCAGCGATATCCAGACCGTCTGCGGATCGAGCGCCGCCTGCCCGCCCAGCAAGGACCAGCGAAAGCCGTCGATGATGCCGACCAGGGGATTGAGCGCATAGAGCGACCGCCACCGCTCCGGCACGTCGGCGGTAGAGAACGCGATCGGCGAGACGAATAGCCCGAACTGCACGATGAAAGGCACGATATAGCGGAAGTCGCGATACTCGACATTGAGGGCGGCAAAAAACAGGCCGGAGCCGAAAGCCAGGCCGAATGCCAGCAGGATGAAGAACGGCAAGGCCACGATCTGCCACGACGGCAGGAAACCGTACCACAACATCAGAAGCAGCAGCAGCGCGAAGGTGATGGCAAAATCGATCAGCGTGGTGGCCACGGCGGCGAGCGGGATGAGCAGGCGCGGAAAATAGATCTTCGCTATCAGATTGGCATTGCCGATAAGGCTCGCCGACGATTCCGACAGCGCGCTGGAAAAGAACTGCCAGGGCAACACGGCGGCAAAGACCAGGATCGGATCCGGCACCTTGCCCGGCGGGAATCCCACCAGGCGGCGAAAGCCGACGAAGACCAGCATGGTCAGCGCCGGACGGATTAGGGCCCAGGCGACGCCGATCGCGGTCTGTTTGTAGCGGACCACGGTGTCGCGCCACGCCAGGAAATAGATCAGCTCGCGATAGTGCCAGAGGTCACGCCAGTAGTTCTTGGCGGTCATGCCCGGCTCGATGACGAGCTTGACTGTGCTGATGTCAGGCGTGGGCGGCGCGGACTCGCGCAAACGGTCGATCGGCATTTTGACGCTGGCGTGCTCGCTCATGGCGCTACACCGGCCGAGCTGGGGGCGAGCAGCAGATGGCCAATCACCAAGTCGCGAACATGGCCGGAAAAATTCTCGAAGCGGAAGCGGGCGACGCCGGACGGGTCGGGTCCGCCGCCATCGAGACCGTTCCTGATGGCGCGCACCAGCGCCGCAGAGTCATCCGGATCGATGGCCGTGCCGATGGCGCCGTCGGCAAGCGCGTCGATGCTGCCGTCGGCATTGCCGCCGATCGCGCGCAGGCCCGATGCCGCCGCTTCCACGAACACGATGCCAAAACCTTCCTGGGCGCTCGGCATGACGAACAGATCGGCCAGCCGGTACAATTGCGGCAGCTCGTCCGGCGCGACGCGCCCGGCAAAGACAACGTGGTCGGCGACGCCAAGGCTTTGCGCCAGCGCCGCCAATCTCGTCCGGTCGGCGCCGTGGCCGGCGATGAGATAAACAACGTTCGGCACCGCGCTCACGATCGCCGGCAAAGCCGCGATGACCCGGTCATGTCCCTTGCGGCGCTCATTCGGATCGAGCCGGCTGACCGTGAGCAGCACGCGTTTGCCGCGCAAACAAAAGCGATCGAGCAAGACATTCGACTTGGCGCCAGGGGCAAAGCGGCCGTCGACCGTATTAGGCAATACGCGCATGCACGATGGGTCCACTCCCGCGAGCGATAAAAATCGGCGCCGTGTGTAGCGGCTCACTGACGTTATCAGCTTTGCCCGCTCCGCCGACCAGCGTTCGGCGCGCTTGATGTCGTCCCAGGCTTCGTAGCCGTGCAGTTGCAGCCACAGTGGCACGCCAAGCATCGAGGCCAGCACCGCGGCGAGCGGCGCAAGATGCAGATGTCCGCAGAACACGAAATCGAACGGCCCGAGCGTCGCCGCCGCGCGCAGCGCCGCAAGCGAATACGACAGCCGGTTGCCTTGCGCCTTGAGTTGCCGCACGCCCGGCGGCAGGGCTGCGCCGTTACCGTCGCCGAGCCGCGGCACCACGATGATCCGATTGGCACCGGGAATCTCCGCCAAGGCGGCGATGAGATCGCGATTGTATTGGGCGATGCCGCCCGAGCTGCCGAATGCATCTGTCACCAGCGCCAGCGCATTCATTGCTGCGATGCTGCTTTTAAGGCCGCGCCACCTGATAGGCCCAGCGCCGCGCCCATGGGCAATTCCGCGGCCGCAGCCGCGGCACCTCTTGCCAGCCGCGGATGCGCTCGTCGTCCTTCAGCCAGCGCTCGATCGGCGTCGAAAATCCGGTCTTGGCGCGCGAGACGATCTCTTCCGGTACGGCGGCGCGCGGCGCGGCCGCCAGCAGACGCTTGCCGGCCGCCGGCGGCAGGCCTGCGAAATCCGCCGCCACCGCTTGCAGCAGGCTCGCATCGACGAACGGAACGCGCACTTCGAGCGAATGCGCCATGCTGGCCCAATCGGTATCGCGCAAAAGCTGGTTGCGCAGATAAAGGCTCGACTCGAGCGCCGCCACCTTGCCCCAGGCCGTGCGCGGCTCGGGCTTGAGGATCGCGGCAATGTGCCTGATCGGGTCGAGCCGCCGCAAACCTTCGCGGATGAATTTTCGATCCATCAGGTCGGGCAATTCCCACGGCATGAACACGCCGCGGCGCAACAGGTAGGCGCCGGCATAAGAGCGGGCATATTTCAGGAAGCCGGCGATCTTCGGGTGCGCCAACGGCACCAGATCGTTGACCGCGGAAAACGCGCGGCGGAACGCCTCGCCGGCGAACGGCACGCACGCGCTCCAGCGCATCCAACGCACCCAGCGCGGAATATCGTTGAACGACGGATAGCCACCGACCAGTTCGTCGCCGCCGAGACCTGAGATCGCGGCCTTGAGGCCAAGCTCCCGCGCCGCCTTGGCGACGAACCAGGTGTTGATGCCGTCGATGGTCGGCTGGTCCATGGCGGTGAAGATTTTCGGCAAGTCGTCGCGGAACTCCTGGTGCGTCACGGTGCGGAGCGTGTGCTTGGCGCCATATTGGCGAGCGACCACGCCGGCCAACGGCGCTTCGTCGTCGTGCCGGCCGCGGAATTCCTCGTAGCTGAGCGTGATGGCATGAACGTCGTCGCGGCCTGCATCGCGCATCAAGCCGAGCAGCGCCGCGGAATCGACGCCGGAAGACAGAAATATGCCGACCGGGACGTCGGCGACGAGATGATGGCGTACGCTGTCGACGAGCGCCGCGCGGATGCGCGACTGAGCGTCACCCGGCGGCGTTGCCGCCGGACGCTCAGCTTCGGCAAATATGCGGGGAATCGAAAAATAGCGTTCCGGCTCATGCTGCCCGCGGCGATCAATCCATAATGTCGAGCCGGCCGGCACCGCGCGGATATCGCGATAGATCGTGTACGGCTCGGGCACGTTGCCGAACAGGAAGAAGCCGGCCCAGCCGGCCGGATCCGGATCGAGGCCAGTGCCACGGCCAGCGACCAGCGCTTTGACCTGGGAGGCGAACCGCAAGGTCCAGCCGTCGTCGGCGTAGTACAGCGGTTTGATGCCATAAGGATCGCGGGCCAGCAGCAAGCCTTGCTTGTCGGCATCCCACAGGCCGAAGGCGAACATGCCGCGCAGATCGCGCACCATGGCGGCGCCCTTCTGCGCATAGAGATGCAGCAGCACCTCGGTATCCGATTGGGTGCGGAAAACGCATCCCTTCGCCGCCAAATCCGCACGCAGCGCCCGGTAATTGTAAATCTCGCCGTTGAAGACGATGACGGCCTTGCCGTCGGCACTGACCATCGGCTGCGCGGCGCGCTCCGACAGGTCGATGATGGCGAGGCGGCGGTGGCCAAAGCCGACGCGGCCGTCCGCCGACTGCCAGTCGCCCGCACCGTCGGGCCCCCGCGCCGCCATGTGGTCGCGGATAGCACGCAGCTCGGCCAAGTCGATCGGATTGGCGGCGTAGTGATACGCGTAAAGGCCTGCGAGACCGCACATTTTGTTTGATTGACTGGTTAGATTGTTTCGCGGCGCCGCTGTCGCGGCCCCGGTTCGCCCATGGTCGCAAAGGTTGACAGATCGGCTGGGCTACCCGTCAAAAGCTACCGCACCGCGGGTGAAACCCACGCGATTGCCGTGCCGGCGACCGGCAGCCATTGTGCCTTTATGGCCGCCCTCAAGCAAGGGTTGCCCAGGGCCGACTTCTCAATAAAATCCGAGGGTTAACCGCAATTCGGCAGTCGGACCGAGGCCGCGGAGCGGCTATTTCTTGTTGGCGTCCGGCGGCGTCGTGGGGGCCGACCCGGAGGTTTTCTGGAGCCCAGCACCGCCTTTGCGCCAGGCCTCCGGCCACTCGACATCGTCGCCCCAGCGCGCCGGTCGCTGGGCCGGCGGATTGAATGAGGGCGCCGGCTCCCGGTCGGGGGCGGTTGCCGGAGGCGCCGCAACGGAGACGGACCCGGCGGTCGCCCTTGGCGCTGCGCGTTGCATCGCGGTGTCATGCGCAGCGCGAACGTGCCGTTCCTTGGCGCGGTCATCGCCGCCCAATGTCTCGACCATCAGGCCGCAGGCGAAGGCGAAGATCGCCGTCATCGCCGCGGTTCGCAGCGGATAATCGAGGAAGGAATGGGTGGCGATCAGCGCCACGGCGATGGTCGCCGCGCGCGCCAGCGAGCGGTCGAATTCATTGCCCCCGACAGACGCACGCCGCCAGATTCTGGCCGCGCGTGAAACAAACCAGGCGGCGAACGCAACCATCAGCGTCACGCCGAAGATCCCGGTTTCGAGCCAGAGCTCGAGAATGTCGTCGTGCGCATGATTGACGTAAGCGTGCGCGAACAGGTCCTGCGGCCTCTCGAACATGCCATAGACCGGGACGAACGTTCCCATTCCGGCGCCGAATGGCATGTAGGCCCATGCCGCCTCGATCGTGGTGCGGGCAAATTGCAGCCGTGCATCGTCCAGCGGATCGGCATTGAACCGCGCCAAAATCCGATAGAGCGCAAATTGCACGACCAATATGAAGGCCGTTGCCGCGGCCAAGAACAGGAAATTCAGAGGCGTCGCGCTCAAATTGCGCCGCCGCCGATCCGTCAGCACCAGACCATAGACGCCGGCCAGGCTGATCATGGTCAGGACCATGCCGGCGCGCGAGCGCGCCATGGCCTCGGCCGCGAGCAGGATGACGATGGTCAAAAAACTTGCCGTGATGGCGACGATGGAGCGGGCTTCAAGAATCCTGCGATCGCGCCAGGGACCGACGGCAAAGCCGACATCGATCGCCCAGACCGCCGCAAACAGCAGCACCACATAGAGAAACGCGGCATAATGATTTCGATTGGCGAAAAACCCGACCGCCTCCGACAGGTTGGTCGCGGCGAAAAAGCGCAGCCGGCTGGCGGGACCTTGCGCGATCTGCAGCAGGCCAAGAAAGGCGCTGACGACGCCGAACGCGACCACCGCCAGACTCAACAGCCGCCGCTCGCGATAGCCGAGCAAAATCGTACCGAAGAAGACGGCAAGCGTCGGCAGCAATGCCACGACGCTGAGCCACGTCGCGTTCGGCGAAACGCTGATCGGCAGCCACGGCAAGCCGTGTTCCAGCCCTTGCCCCAAGCCGTCAAAGGACGCGATCAGCGGCCCACGGTGCGGCAGCAGCGTCCACAGCGCCGGCGGCAGCGGCACGAGTTGCATGAGCGGCACCAGCACGACCGCCAGACAAAAGACGAGCTCGAAGCGCGCTTGCCGCAACTTAGCGCGATGGCGCCAAAACAGATCGCCGAGCCGCGATACCGACAGCAACAGCAAGGGAATTGCCAAGAACTGCAACAGCGCATCCGACAGAAAGCCGCCGCGCGTACCGCCGCCCAACAGCAAGGCGGCCAGAAGCGTGAACGCGGTAAGCCAAAACTGGCCGCCCAGCGTCATATCCTTGAACCGCCCGGAGGCGAGCTCGCCGAGCCTGGTGCGCGGCAACCGTATGGCAATCTCGCGCATCTACATCCCGATCGCTGCTCTTCCGGTCCGCATCATGACGAGCCGCCCGACCTCGCGCTACTGACTTGGCGCGCTTGCAAGACGTGAAATTTGCAGATCGTCGAACCACACCGAGCCGTTGACGAACGATTCCGAGGCCATGCGCGCGTCGAGATCGAGGGATAGATATTGCGCGCGACAGTTTTGCGCCGGCACCGTGAAATCGAAGCCGGTCTCGCTCCAGCTGGGCACGCGCCCGTTGATCATCGGCCCTTCGGCAAGGCGGTCGCCACGCGTCTCGGCGCAAGCGACCCGCCATTTCAGGCCGCGCGGCCCCACCAGCTCGCCCTTGAAGCGGCCGGTGAAATGATAGCGGCCGGGCGCCAGCATGATCAGTTGCGCGACGCCGGCGTAATCGACGCGGCCATATTGAAAGTTCAGCGACAGCGCGTGCCCGCCGGCGGCATCGGGTCTTGATTCGATGTCGACGGTGACGCCGGAACCCTCCGGCATGATCCAGTCGAACGGTGACCCGGTCGGCCCGATCTCGAAGCCGCCATTATACAGCAAGCCGGCATTGCGCAGCTGTTCGGCCGGCAGGAACTGCAGCCACGTGTAATAGGCAAGCTCGTACAGTTTGTGCTGGACCAGGAAATTGAGATAGCGATTGAGGTCTTCGGGCGACGGCGGATTTGCGCTGGCGCGCAGCGTCAGCAGCAGATCGAGCGGCGTGCGCGCGTCGGTGATGCTGGTGGGCAGCATTTGGAAAAACAGATCGCGCCACGGCGGGTCGCCGGCAAGCGCGGTCTTGATCAGGCCGGCGGAGGCTTTGTCCTCGGCGATGCGCGCCAGGATCGGCACCACGTAAGTTCCCAATTCCGGCGTCGTCCGCATCAGGATATCGGCATAATAGACGGTCGATTGGTAGTCTTTTGCCGCGAAGCTTTTCAGCATCAGCCAGGAATCGGCCAGGTTGTCATGCAGCGACAGTTTGGCGGCGGCTTGCATGAAGCCGGCGGCGGCGGTCTCATCCTTGGCGGCATCCGACACCTGACCGAGCAGCCGCAGCGCCCGCGCATTCAGCGGCTCATTGCGCAGCCCGGCCTCCGCAGCGGCGCGGACCGCGGGCAGATCGATGCTCTGCTTTTGGCTGATCAGGTCAAAGGCCGAAAAAGCGCGGTTGGCCAGCGCCGAATTCGCGCCCGCGTTGGCTGCGCCGCCGCTGTCGGCGCCGGCGTCTTTTTGCGGCACCGAGGCTTGATCGCTGGCGCCGGTGGTGCCGCCGGAATCGTTGAGCATCCGATCGGCGAGATTGGTCAGCGCCTCGGGTTGCCCGGCATTGAGCCGCAATGCCGCCTCCGGCGCGACCTCGGCAAGATAGGCGGCAAGGCTTCGCGACATCACGAGCCACGCCAACAGCAACGCGGCGCCGGCGAAGACGGCGGTTCGAAGCTTAAGCTGCGGGCGTAACTTGACTTTCATGGCTCCGGCACAAAACGACGAGGAAAGCTAGAATGGCGGCGCGGATGTGGCAAAAGCTGCGGCCAAGGATCAAGTCCTCGATCGGTCGCGGGTTCAAATCGTCGCGCATGGCGGCAACCGCGCACGTCGCCGGAATTTATCACACCGGCCGTTGCAGCAGCATCGACAGCGCGCGACGGAAAAATCCGACTTTTTCCGCACCATATATCGAAGGCGCCTCGGGGCCGCGCCCCTGCTGCCGGCGCAACGCGGCGATGAGTTTCTTTCTGTTGCCGCGGCGCGCCGCTTTGTTGCGGGATTTCCTTTCGCTCGAGGAGCGGCGGAGCTCGTCGTAGGCAGCGCGCCGTTCCGGCGTCTTGAGATTGTTCCAGGCCTCCGTCACCCGGCTGACGAAGATCGAGCGCTCGCCGTGCGGATCGCGGTCGGGGTGCAGCCATTTCAGCAGCAGCGCCGCGTTGCCGCGCAGCTCGCTCGCGCTCGCCTGCGACGCCGAGCCGAGCACGCGATAACTGTCGGTGTCGGGGGCGAACAGGATCTGCTCGATGAAAAACGCCGCGGCGCGGCGAACCACGTCGCGGGAACGAACGGTCAAATCGGCCGCCTCGCGCTCCGCCGCCTCGTCGCCCGCCGCGATACGCAGCAGCACCGGCACGCCCCGCGGCAACGGCTCCGACCGCACCAGCCGCACCTGCGAGGGAACGTGCAAAAGATCGATGGCAACCCGCAATGCCATCTTGTCGGACATCATCCCTCCACCCGGGCGTTGGTCAGCTTCGGTTGCCGCGCCTCGTCGGCCGCCGTCACCGCCTTTTCGGAGTGGCCGCCCTCCTGCCCGTAATGGCCATAGCCATATCCGTAACCGTAGCCGTATCCGTAGCCATAGCTGTGGCCGACATCGAACCTGGTGATGACGGTGCCGATCAACGACGCGCGCGAGAACTGCAGGCGCTTGACGGCTGCGCGAATAAGCCTGGTGCGCACCTGGCCGGCGCCGACGATGAAGATCGTCGCCGCCACCGCGCTCGACAACAGCGGCGCGTCGGCGAGCCCCATGACCGGCGGACTGTCGACGACGATCAGATCGAACACTTCCGAGCCGACCGAGAGCAACGACAACAGCCGCGAGGTGCCGAGCAGGTCGGCGGCGTTGGGCGGCAGCGGGCCCGACGCCATGAACGCCAGGTTGGGCGTATCGGTCTGCTGCAGCAATTCCGGCGGCTCGCAGGCGCCGGTCAGGTAATTGCTCAAGCCCGTGGAATTTTCGAGATTCATTTTCACATGCAGCGTGGGTTTGCGCATATCGGCGTCGATCAGCAGAACCTTCAAGCCGACCCTGGCAAAGTGCCGCGCCACCGTCAGCGCGGTTGTCGACTTGCCCTCGCCGGGACCGGCGCTGGAGACCAGAAGCGTCTTCGGCAGGCCGCTCTCGGTCGACAGCTGCAGCGCGGTGCACAGCGAGCGATAGGCCTCCGAGGTGTGCGATCGCGGATCCTGCAACTCGGCTTCCGTGGTCTTGCCGGACGCGATCTTGGGAATGATGCCGAGAGTGACCAGTCCGGAAATCCGCTCGACATCCTCCGGCGAGCGCACGGTGTCGTCCAGATGCTCGAGGAAAAACGCCAGCGCCAACGCGGCGGCCGACCCGAACAGCAGGTACATGATCAGCGCGCGGGACAGGTTCGGCGACGACGGCGAGCCCGGCAACGTCGCCTTGTCGACGATAAAGATGTTGTTGGCGCCGACGCCGCCGGCGACGTCCACTTCCTTGTAGCGCTGCAGCAAGCCGTCATACAGCGACCGGTTGGTATCGACTTCGCGCTTGAGAATGTTGTACTCGATGCTGCGCTTTTGCAGATCGAGCACGTCCAACTTGAGCGCCTCGACCCGCTGCTTCATCTCGTTTTCTTGATTCAACGATGACTCGTAGGCCGCCTTGTACGAGGCTTTCAGCGTTTTCAGCTCGGTGGCGAGCTGCCGGTCGATCTCGGCAATCTGGTTGCTGAGCTGCATCATCTCCGGATAGCTCGGCTTGAACGTCTCCAGCTTGTCCTGATATTCGGTCTGCAGCGCATTGCGCTTGGTGCGCAGCGTATCGATCACGGAATTTGTCAGGAGCTGCGGCAGATTGATCGCGGTTGCTTGATCGAGCTGCTTCCACAATTGCTCGTTCTTGATGCGATCGGAGATCAGCGCTCCGAGCGCGGCATTGGCGTTGGCCAAATTGGTTTCCGCAATCGATGCCTTGTCGTTGGTGGCGACGATCTCTTCCTTTTGGCCGAAATCGAGCAGCGCCTTTTCCGATTCCTCGAGCCGCAATTTCAGGGTCTTGAGCTGATCCTCGAGAAAAACCTTGGCATAAGAGTTGGCCTGAAACCGCTTGTCGAGATTGGAGGCGACGAAGGCATCGGCATAGGCCGAGGCAATGCGCTGGGCGCGGGCCGGATTGGGATCCGAATAATCGATATCGACCAACCGCGAGCCCATGACCGGCCGCACCGCCCTGTTGCCGAGCACGATGCCCGCGGCGGCGCTTTCCCGATCCGACTTGTTGGCGGTTGCGCCGCCGGAACCGCCGCCGAGCCCGATGATTTTGAAGATGGCGCCCGTGATCGAGAAATTGCGCGGCCGGAAGAAATCCTGGTCCTCGCCGAGCTTCAACGCCGAAGCGACACGCTCGGCCATGGTACGGCCGTTGAGCAGCTCGAACTGGGTTCGCATGAAGTCGGCATTGGCGCCTTCGATGGGCGTGACGTCGCCGGACTGCACGATCTTCGCCGTGTTCGGGTCGATCTGCATCCGCACCGTCGAGGTGTAGAGCGGCGTCTTCATCAGCGTGGTCAGGGTGCCGATGACGACCGCGGCGCCGAGAATGCTCAAGATCAGCCATTTGCGCTTGATCAGGATGCGCAGATATTCGTGCAGGCTGAGCCCGAAGACCTGCGACGCGTCGGCCGTGGTGTCGCCGCCGTAGGGAATCGCAATGCTGTACGGATCGCGTCCGAGCAGCGCTTGCTGCGAGACCGGCACCAGCCCGCCCGGTGCCGCCTCGCCGCCGTCGCCCGCATTGCCTCTGGAATAATTCATGCGCGTTGGCCTGTCGGGAGCGCGTTCATCACATCAGCGGCACGAACACGGCGGCCGAGGTGGCCAGCGGCAGCACGCGCAAGACGTTCGACAGCGCGACCTTGGTCGCCGACGTATCGACCACGATGACGTCGCCCGGCAGCACTTCAGGATCGTCGACTTTGCCGTTTTTGACCGAGTCGGCGTCGAACCTGGCGGCGGCACGCTGGCCGTCGACGGTCCGAAATACGACGATGTCGCCGGAGGCGGTGCTGCCGTCGATGTCGCCGGCCATGGCGACCACCTGCAGCAGCGTGGTTCTGCCCTTGATGGCGTAAACGCCCGTCGTCTTCACCGCGCCCGAAATCGTGACGCGCTGGCTGTTGTACTCCTTGACCAGAACGTTGATCTGCGGCGAGCGCAGATACTTCTCCCCGAGTTTCTGTTTCAGATCGACCTCGAGATCGTGCGCCGTCCTGCCCGCCGCATGGACCTGGCCGATCAGCGGGTAGGTGATGGTGCCGTCTTCGCCGACCTGAACGGTCTTGGAAAGGTCGGGCACTTTGAAGACCGCCACCTCAAGCACGTCCAGCGGACCGATCTTGTAGGCGTTGCTGCCGGGGGTGCCGGCCGACGTGAGCTTGGCGGCGGCCTCGGCTGCCGGGGCCGAATGGACGGCGCCGGCGGTGGGGGTGAAAGCGGCCCGATCGGCCGCCGTGGATTCGCTGCCGTAATTTGGCGCGGCGTTGTCGCCGAGGCCGCCTGAGGCCGGAGCTGCGCTATTTGAAGAGCCGGCGCAACCGGCCACCCAGGCCGCGCAAACCACCGGCAGCGCCGCCTTCAACAGGCGCACCACCACGCCTGCGCGCCTGCCCGGCTTCATCTGGGTACGACCCAGTCTCGGCATCCGCCACCCCTGATGGCCCCGGCAAGCTCGAAGGATCCTCATCCCTCAGTATTCCCAGCGGCCGCGTCAACACCAAACGCTCTGCTTCTGCGGCGCCAACTCGTTTTGCGGCCAGTTCGCGCCCTGCCGCCAAATCCGGGCGACGGCGCTCGGCGTCATGAGCATCGGTCGCAATGATATGGACGCGGCCCTCGTCCAGCATCCGCTCCGCCCAATATAGAGGATTGCGGCCGAAGGCGCCAGCGAAAGAGCCCGCCGTGACCTGCATCCAAACACCGGATTGGACTAGTTTTTTGATGGTTTCGTAGCGGGAAGGAACCCAGGAAAGCCGCTCCGGATGGGTCAGGATCGGCACATAGCCGGCGGCCACCAGATTGAAGAAAAACTCCTCGATGTGGGGTGGCGCCGTATGGTGGGGCGGCTCGACCAGCACGTAGCGGGAATCGGCGATCGAAAGCAGCTGGCCGGAGCGCAGCCCGGCAATGAAATCCGGGGCCATATGAACGTCCGCGCCGGTGGTCAGCCGCAGCGGGATGCCGTTATCGTCCAACGCAACCTGAAGCTGTTTTATCGCCTGCCGAATTGCCGGTCCCGAATTGTGATACAGGCCCGGCAGGATATGCGGCGTGCAGGCGACCACCGTGATGCCCTGCTCGACCGCCGCCCGCGCCATCTGCAACGACACGTCAAGATTGCAGGCACCGTCATCGATACCCGGCAACATATGGCAATGCAGGTCAATCAACGGCCCATACCCGTAAAGTTCTGCGATCGTAGAAGCTTAGCATTTGCCGGGCGGTAGATCATAAGCTGTGGACGTTAATGCGGTGGAATATAGCCTTTGCGGCTGTTGCCGAAAAGCTACACTCGGACATTAATCGGCGCGCTCGCTTAATATGGCCTGCGCCGTGCTATACTTCCCCACGTTGCGCGATGTGGGGTGAATACGATGGCCCGAGGGTCGTTCTTACGCGTCTCATTGATCGGCTGCTCTCTACTCCTTGTCAGCGCCTCCTGGGCTGCGACAATTGAGCCGGTTCAAGGCAACCTGTCGCTCAATCGGGGGCAAGGGTTCCAACCCATCAATGGCCGCGTCGATGCCAATGTGGGCGATACCGTCGTGGTCGGCCCCGGCGGCGCCGCGGCCGTGACCTATTCCGACGGCTGCAAAGTCTCGGTTCAGCCCGGTTCGGTGACGACGATCGCGCCGCTGTCGCCCTGCGCATCAGGATCGATGGCGGACGATAATAATAATAATTCAAATGGCCTGTATTTCTTAGGAGTCGCGGCAGGCTTCGGGCTTGCCGGTTTCGGTATCTACGAAATCATACATCACAACAACAACAACAGTAGCACTGAGGAAAACCATCCGATCAGTCCTTGAACGCGGAATGTCTCATTACGATCGGCTAATGACATCCCTGCGCGCAAGCCGGGGATGTTTTCGTTTGTCCCAGTTTCCGGCAGCGCTATCCGCCCTCGCACTGATCGCTTATGGAGCGGCATCAAATCCCGCGGCAGCGACGGTGCGGATCACCGACGACCGTGGCGGCAATATCGGCGAATATTGGTCGCGTTTCACCGCGCTGCGGGACGCCAAGGAACAAGTCGTCATCGACGGCATTTGCTCGTCGGCCTGCACGATGGTGCTCGGCATCGTGCCCCGCGACCGGATTTGCGTGACCGACAACGCGACGCTTGGATTTCACGCCGCCTACCGGCCGGGCTTTCTCGGCTTAAGGGTCGTCAATGAGCCGGCGACGCGAACGCTCATGAGCATCTATCCCGACGCCATTCGCCAATGGGTCGCGCGCAATGGCGGCCTGGGCACTGCGACGATCTATCTCTCCGGCCCCGAACTATTCGCGCTGTATCGAAAATGCCGCTAGAATTTTGTTGTTGTTGTTGCTGCTGCTGCCTGAGGACGGCGCCGGATTGATAATACTCGGGATCAACGCTTACCACGCCGATGCCGCCGCCTGCATCGTGCGCGACGGCGTGCTCTTGGCCGCGGCCGAAGAGGAGCGGTTCCGCCGGCTCAAACACTGGGCCGGTTTCCCGTCCCGCGCCGTCGCCTATTGCTTACAGGAAGCCAAAGTCGACCTCGGCGACGTCGCCATCGTCGCCATCAATCGCAGCGGCAGGGCCAATTTTGCCCGCAAGCTCGCTTACGTCTTAACGCGCCGGCCAAGTCCGCGTTTGATTGCGAACCGGCTGCGCAACCGCAAGCAGGTGACAGGCATCGCCGAGGAGCTTGCCGCGCTGCCGGGGCGACGCTTCGCCGGCGCGATCGAATATGTCGAGCATCACTTCGCCCATCTCGCCTCGGCGTTTTATCCGTCGCCGTTTGCCGAAGCGGCGGTGGTGTCGGTCGACGGTTTTGGCGATTTTGCCAGCGCGGCTTGGGGCTCAGGCCACGCCACCGCGCTGTCGCTCGACGGCCGGGTGCTGTTTCCGCATTCGCTCGGCGTTTTCTACCAGGCCATGACCCAATATCTCGGATTCCCGCAATACGGCGACGAGTATAAATTGATGGGACTTGCCGCCTACGGCGACGCGTCGTGCCGGCACCAAGTGGCAAGACTTTTGTCGTTGCGCGACGACGGCAGCTTCGCGCTCGACCTGAAATACTTTCGCCATCACCGCGACGACATCGCCTACGAGTGGCCCGGCGGCGTACCCGTTTGCGCGCCATTATTCTCGCAGATCCTCGTCGATGAGTTCGGGCCGCCGCGCGATCCCGATGCGCCGATCGAGGCGCGGCATCGCAATCTGGCTTTCGCGACCCAGGCCGTATACGAGGACGCTTTTTTCCATCTGCTGGCGTCGCTGCAAAGTCGCGACCGCCATGGCGCAATCGCGCTGGCCGGCGGCTGCGCCTACAATTCCGTCGCCAACGGCAAGATCAAGGACCGCACCGCGTTTCGGCAAATCTATCTGCAATCGGCTGCCGGCGATGCCGGCGGCGCCATCGGCGCAGCCTTGGCGGTGTGGCATCGCACCGGAAGGCGGACCACGCCGATGACCCATGCCTTTTGGGGACCGTCGTTCGGCGATGCCGAGGTCGCAGCGCTCCTCGGGGAGCGCCGCGCTGCCATCGACGCCGAAGGCTGCGCCGTCCAGCGCATCAACGATGAAAAGGAGCTGGTCGAGGCGGCGGCGGCGGCCATCGCTTCAGGCCTCGTGGTCGGCTGGTTTCAGGGCCGCATGGAATGGGGCCCGCGCGCGCTCGGCAACCGCTCGATCCTCGGCGACCCGCGCCGGGCCGACATGAAGGATATCCTCAACCTCAAGATCAAGCGCCGGGAATCCTTCCGCCCCTTCGCACCGTCGGTGCTGCGCGAAAAGGTCGCCGACTGGTTCGTGCGCGACGACGACGTGCCCTTCATGCTGCAAGTCATCGCCATCCGCCCGGAGCGCCGCGGCCAGATTCCGGCCGTCACCCATGTCGATGGAACGGGACGCCTGCAGACCGTCGATCAGGCCGGCAATTCCCGCTATCATGCCCTGATCGAAGCGTTTTTCCGGCTGACCGGGGTGCCAATGGTGCTCAATACGTCGTTCAATGAGAATGAGCCGGTGGTTTGCCGGCCACAGGAAGCGTTGGACTGCTTCCTGCGCACCAAGATGGACCTGTTGATCTTGGGCAATCACGTGGTCCGGCGCACCGCGCCTGCCGCGCACTGAAGCTTTTGGGAGTTGCGAGTATGCACCTCGAAACACGCGTGCTGGTGACCGGAGGTGCCGGGTTTCTCGGCTCGCACCTTTGCGACCGCCTGCTCAACAGCGGCGCCAGCGTGCTGTGCGTCGATAATTACTTCACCGGCTCGCGACGCAACATCGATCATCTGCTCGACCACCACGATTTCGAGCTGATGCGTCACGACGTGACGTTTCCGCTCTATGTCGAAGTCGACCAGATCTTCAATCTGGCCTGTCCCGCCTCGCCGATCCACTACCAGCACGATCCGGTGCAAACCACCAAGATCAGCGTGCACGGCGCCATCAACATGCTGGGGCTGGCAAAGCGGCTGCGCGCCAAAATCCTCCAAGCCTCGACCTCCGAAGTCTACGGCGATCCGCAGGTGCATCCGCAGACCGAAGACTATTGCGGCCACGTCAATCCGATCGGGCCGCGCTCTTGTTACGACGAAGGCAAGCGCTGCGCCGAAACGCTGTTCTTCGACTATTGGCGCCAGCACCGCTTGCGCATCAAGGTCGCCCGCATCTTCAATACCTACGGCCCGCGCATGCATCCGAACGACGGCCGCGTGGTGTCAAATTTCATCGTCCAGGCGCTGCTCGGCCGCGATATCACCGTGTTCGGCGACGGCCGGCAAACCCGCTCCTTTTGCTACGTCGACGACATGATCGACGCGCTGGTTCGGCTCATGAACAGCGCCGACGACGTCACCGGGCCGATCAATATCGGCAACCCGGATGAATTCACCATGCTCGAACTGGCGGCCATGGCGATCGAGCTCACCGCGTCGCGCTCGCGCATCGTCCATCGGCCGTTGCCGCAGGACGATCCGCGGCAACGCCGGCCGGACATTTCCAAAGCCAATGACGTACTCGGCTGGGCGCCGCGCACAGCGCTCCGCGACGGCCTGACGCGCACCATCGGCTATTTCGAGGAGCTGTTGCGCGACGACGCCGTTCGCCCGCTGATCGTCCATGATGCGCAGAGCGCCGAGGCGTAACATGCCCTGGCGTGCCGGTCCCCGATGCGCCGACTGATCTTCATCAATCGATTTTTTGCTCCCGACCATTCGGCGACAAGCCAGATCCTTTCCGATCTCGCCTTCGATCTCGCCGGCGCCGGACGCGAGGTCCACCTCGTCACCAGCCGGCAGATCTATGACGATCCCAAGGCGGCGTTGCCGGAGCGCGAGACCTTAAACGGCGTCGACGTCCACCGCGTCGCATCAACCGGATTCGGCCGCGCCGCCCTGATCGGCCGCTCGGTCGACTATGTCTCGTTCTACCGCTCGGTCAGACGCGGCCTCAACAATCTCGTGCGGCCTGGCGATGTCGTGGTCGCCAAAACCGATCCGCCGCTGATATCCGTCGTCGCCAAGCCGGTCGCCCGCCGCAACGGTGCGCGGCTGGTGAACTGGCTGCAGGACATTTACCCGGAAACCGCCATCGAGCTGGGCGTACCGTTCATGCGCGGGCCCGTTGCCGCAAGCCTTGCCGCGCTGCGCGATGCCACTCTGCGCGAGGCGGCGGCGACCGTCGTGGTGGGCGATCTGATGGCGCGCAAAGTCAAAATTTTGGGCGCGCCGGCCGAACGCGTCCACGTCATCCCCAATTGGTGCAACGACGAGGACATCCGGCGCGTTGCGCCGGCGGACAATCCTCTGCGGCGGCAATGGGATTTGGCTGATAAATTCGTCCTCGGCTATTCCGGCAATCTGGGCAGGGCGCACGAGTTCGCAACCGTGCTGGGCGCCGCCGAGCGGCTGCGCAACGAACCGCGCGTGGCGTTCCTGATGATCGGCGGCGGCAAGCGGTTCGGAGAGCTGGCGGCGGCGGCGCAGGCGCGCGGCCTTGCCGGCGCGTTCCGCTTCCTGCCCTATCAAGCGCGAACGCTGCTGTCGTATTCCCTAGGCGCTGCCGACGTCCATTGGGTGTCGCTCGATCCGCGGCTCGAAGGGCTGATGGTGCCGAGCAAGTTTTATGGCATCGCCGCGGCCGGCAAGCCCATTATCGTCATCGGCGATCCGAACGGCGAGCTGGCGCAGCTGGTGCGACGCAACGCGTGCGGTTTCGCCGTCGCACCGGGCGACAGTGACGCTCTGGCTGCCACACTGCGACAACTATCTGAAACGCCGCAGACGGTTTCAGAAATGGGCGCCCGGGCGCGCAAAATGCTCGACGCGCACTTTACCCGCAGGCAAGGCCTTGCGCGCTGGCGCCAATTGCTCGATCACCTCGATGCCGGGTGACATCCTTGTTATGACGGCATGCCGATGATAACCTTATAAATCAGGCCGCCGGCCGAAACGCTTCGTACAATATCCCTTTGGCACAATGTCTGTTAGTTCAGTTTACGCAAAAGAGTGCGACAACGCCCATGACGGCGAACGCTGGTACGCCGTCCAGACACGGCAATATGCCGAGAAGCGGGCGCAGGCTCAGCTCGAGCAACAAAGTTTTCGCACCTTCCTGCCCAAGCGCCGCAAGACGATTCGCCATGCGCGCAAGCTCTCGACGGTGACGGCGGCGTTCTTTCCCGGCTACCTGTTCGTCCTCCTCGACCTGAACCGGGACCGCTGGCGCAGCGTCAACGGCACGTTCGGCATTTCCAGCCTCGTCATGGCCGGCGACCTGCCCTGCCCAGTGCCGACCGGCGTCGTCGAGACCATGCTGGCGCTGGCCGATGACGAAGGCTTGCTGCAGCTGAATTCGAACCTGAAAGTCGGCGCGCCGGTGCGCTTTGCCGCAGGCCCCTTCGCCGAACAGCTCGGCGTCATCGACCGCCTGGATAATGCCGGGCGCATCCGGGTGCTGTTGAATATTCTCGGCCGGCAAGTGCCGGTGCGCTTGAACCGCAATTACGCGCTGCCCGCCGCGTGAGGTTCTTAGAGCATGATCCCGAAAAGTGGATACCGGTTTTCGGATAAGATCATGCTCAAATGTAAAATCAGGCCCCTTCGCCACGCGCGATGAAATCGGCATAGCTTCGTTCCAAGCCGGCGCGCAACGGCGTGCGCGATTGCCAGCCCAGCGCCCGGAGCTTTGCGACATCGAGCAGCTTGCGCGGCGTGCCGTCCGGACGCGAGGCATCGAAAACCAGCCTGCCGCGATAGCCGACGACATCGGCGATCAGGCCCGCGAGCGCAGCCGTGGTGATCTCTTCGCCGGAGCCGATATTGAGGTGCTCCTCGGCCGAATAGTTTTGCATGACGAAAATGCAGGCGTCGGCCAGATCGTCGGCAAAAATGAACTCGCGCTGCGGCGTGCCGGTGCCCCAGACCGCGACGGTTGGCGATGCCGATCGCTTGGCGTCGTGCAGACGCCGCATCAGACCGGCGATGACGTGGCTATCTTGCGGATGATAATTGTCGCCCAGGCCGTAGACGTTGGTCGGCATCACCGAGATGAAATCGGCGCCGTACTGGCGCCGATACGCCGCGCAGAGTTTTATGGCGGCGATCTTGGCGACCGCATAAAACTCGTTGGTCGGCTCGAGCGGCCCGCTCAACAGCTCTTCCTCGGCCATCGGCTGACGCGCCAGCCGCGGATAAATGCAGGACGAGCCGAGGAACAGAAGCTTGGCGACACTAGCGCGAAACGCCGCATCGATGACGTTGGTCGCGATCATCAGATTCTGGTAGATGAAGTCGGCTGGAAACGCGCTATTGGCGGCAATGCCGCCGACCTTGGCCGCGGCCACGATCACCGCGTCCGGCTTCGCCGAACGCAGATAAGCGGCGGTGTCGTCCTGGCGCAGCAAATCCAGGCGGTCGTGACCGATCGTCAGGACTTCGCAATCCACGCCCGCAAGCCGCCGTACGATGGCGGAGCCGACCATGCCGCGGTGGCCGGCAACGAAGATACGCCGGCCGCGCAGATCGAACAGCGGCGCTGGCGCCGCCTTGGCGGTGCCGCTCGGATCAGTCGCCGCGGCCATGGCGCTGCTGCTCGAACCGGACCGCATCGAGGTCGGATTTCACCATCTCTTGCACCAACTCGTCGAACGTCACGCGATGCCGCCAGCCGAGCTTGTTGTGCGCCTTGCGCGGATCGCCGATCAGGGCGTCGACTTCGGTCGGGCGAAAGTAGCGCGGGTCGACTTCGATGAGCACATGTCCGGATTTTTGATCCAATCCCTTCTCGTCGGCGCCGGCGCCTTTCCAGACGATGGTGCGGCCGACGCAGGCGAACGCCTTTTCGACGAACTCGCGCACCGAATGCGCTTCGCCGGTCGCCAGCACATAATCGTCGGGCTCGTCCTGCTGCACGATCCGCCACATGCCTTCGACGTAGTCGCGGGCGTGGCCCCAATCGCGCTTGGCGTTGAGATTGCCGAGAAACAACGTCGCCTGCAGGCCGAGCTCGATGGCCGCCACCGCGCGGGTGATCTTGCGCGTCACGAAGGTCTCGCCGCGGATCGGGCTCTCGTGGTTGAACAGAATGCCGTTCGAGGCGTGCATGCCGTAGGCCTCGCGATAGTTCACGGTGATCCAGTGCGCGTAGAGCTTTGCGGCGGCATAAGGCGAGCGCGGATAAAACGGCGTCGTTTCCTTCTGCGGCGTCTCCTGCGCCTTGCCGTAGAGTTCCGAGGTCGAAGCCTGATAGAAGCGGGTCAGCTTTTCCCGGCCCAGAATCCGGATCGCTTCCAGAAGCCGCAACGTGCCGATCGCGTCGGCGTTGGCGGTGTATTCCGGCGTCTCGAACGAGACCTGGACATGGGATTGCGCCGCCAGATTGTAAATCTCGTCGGGCTGCGTTTCCTGGACGATGCGAATGAGATTGGTGGCATCGGTGACGTCGCCGTAATGCAGATGGAAGCGGACGCCTTCCTCGTGGGGATCGCGATAGAGATGGTCGACGCGCGCCGTATTGAACGACGACGACCGCCGCTTGATGCCGTGCACGACATAGCCCTTGCCGAGCAGCAATTCGGCCAGATAGGCGCCGTCCTGCCCGGTCGCGCCGGTGATCAACGCCGATTTGGCACGCCCGTTGTTCATCCGTAAACGACCCCGTTCTCTCCGCCGCCGGCCTTGGACGATGCAGTCCGGGCGCGTGCCGGCATTTAGGCCCTTAAGAGCGGTCCGACTCTATCCCGATCTCCAACTGGCCCACAACAACCGTGACCTCGCATAGGCTTGGCACTTAATGTGGGATGCTCCAGCATGATTCCGCGACTCCGCAAACCATAGGATACCTGCTGCGGTAGGGCTATGATCTGATACTAGCGACGCTCAAACTCGGTATGCCGAACGGCATAGCAGCGGCAGGGTCGACGCACTGCGCGAAATTTCCTCCCGTTCACACCGGCGGGAATGGCGAAGCAGACCGGAGAAGGTTGTTGATCGATCCTTTCGTGCACCTTCAGGGGCCCAGCCGGCGGGCCGAAGTGCTGCGCTTTATACTGTACTTTGGCGGATATGCCGCACTCGTTACCTGGTTCAAGTACTTCGATGTTTACCATACGCATTTTTCCGACGCCGGCGTTCTCGTTCTCTTGAACAACCTGTTCCGCGTACTGTTCATTTTTTATTTGTTCTGGATCGTTCA
>Ga0310039_10000757_pt1 | contig 25282 bp, 17 predicted proteins | sample Sb_taG_4_FD_200460 | JGI IMG/M metagenome (GOLD analysis project Ga0310039, IMG submission 200460) | Peat soil microbial communities from Weissenstadt, Germany - Sb_50d_6_BS metaG (v2) (version 2) | ecosystem: Environmental > Terrestrial > Soil > Wetlands > Peat | place: Germany: Weissenstadt...
CCAAAAAAACCCATGCCCCGCATCTACAACCTGGGCGGTCGCCCCGCCCTAGCCGCCGTTACTTAACCAGAAAGGGGGTGACAGAGTCTCGTTGCAGTTAATACGACATTTTCTCGTTGCAACAACACCGCTGCAATCACATGCAATCAGGCGATTACGCTCAAAACCCCTGAATGAGCGTTATCGGGAGTCTGTTAGCGTCAGTCAGTGAGAGTCGCGATTCAGCACAGACCTGCGCTGGAGGCGCGAAGCCCGACGGTTGTGAGAAGATCAGTGACCGCCTAGTAAGCGGTATGCCAAAGTTATACCGACTAGCGTTGCGGCAAGTGTTAGAAAGAACATCCCCCAACCTGCTTTGTACGCAATCCTGAATGCAGAGACAGTGATCCAAACGCTACAAGCTGAAAATATCAAGTTCGAAACAGCGAGTGGGAGCGCGTAAGGAATGGGCCCAAAAGTCAACACAAACCCCAGCAGAGCGGCAATTGAAAATAGCAGCGAGCAAAGAAAAAGTGCTGCTCCAATACCGGCTCCGGCAGCGATCCCTCCTTGGCTGCGAGTTGAGAGGAGCACTACGGAAACAATGAAGGGCACGAGTGGCAGCGCGACCCACAGAATGGTCACCCAGAAGGAATCTGGGAATTCACTTGGCTGCAACGGGTTCAGCGTGCGCATTTCCCTTTCTGCGATGAAAGAAAATAGCCAGTAAGCGCCCGCGGCTACCACAGCCAAACCCATTGCGATCCGGATTCCGCACCGTGGAACCAAGAGATTCCCGTCACTATCCCACAAATCCGGGTTGAGGGGTCGATCATCCGCGGCAGTCATCGCCCGGAATTGTAAATGAGTTTGGACAAAAGAATTTGCGTTTCGCCCACGCGGGCTGGTTCCGTAACTGTTGAAAAATCGCGATTACGCTCATTGACCAGCGGTGAAAACGTGTAATAGATTTCAACATCCGTCGGGACGTTATGTGACACCGTGGACGCTCAGTTGTGCGAATGTAATCGTCAGTGCAACCGCCGCCCCGAGCGCGCCTGCGCCCCATGCGACACGGTTCGCCGCGGGCGGCGATACTCCGTGAAAAAGCAAAACGCCCCGCAGCCCTAGTCCCATGTGAGCGACGACGAACCAAACGCCAAGAGCTCGGACTAGGAATTACCATAGCGGGCATCACGGCGCATGACTTTGCCAGCAGGGGCAGAGCGGTGACCAAAGTCTTGTTGTTGGCTGTGCTGGGCGGGTGCTGGCAGGGCGTCAGAACTTGCAACGAATCATTCCGCGGCGAAATTCCTTTCCCGCCGGATTATCCACCACAGAATTGATGGCCTTCGCGACAGCACATTTCAAAGCGAAAGAATTGGTAGTTGTCGCAAAATCGCCTCTACACTCGGGACGTGACTGTAAGCGCTGGATTGCGCAACGGGATATCTTTTTGTTGTTACCCAGATAAGCTGTCGACGGGCCGACGACCGTGGGGCATGTGGATTAACCGAGTCCGGATGGCTCAGCGAAGAGGTGGGGAACAAATGCGATGCGGGGCGAGGGGACAACCAGCTAGTCGTGGCTGGCGACTGCTTCGAAGTCGTCTTGTACGCGGGCTTCTCTGACGCTCTCCATCGAATGCTCGGGCAGGAAGAAATACTCGGGAACAATTTCTTTGATCTTGGCACGGATGGACGCCGCGCCATCGTCACTCATGGATGCCTGAAGTTCAACCAACTGGCGGCACAACCTGGGCCAATCCTCCACCGCCGCGCTGGTCCGTTTGATTCTGCCGCAGGATGTGGGAAGCACCTTCTCATAGCCGTAAAAGAGTTCCTCTTCGAGTTTTTCCCCGTCGCGCAGGCCGGTGAATTGAATTTCCACGTCGCGCTCGGACTTGCCGGAAAGGCGAATGAGATTGCGGGCCAGATCCAGGATCCGTATGGGCTCGCCCATGTCCAGAACCAGGATGTCGCCATGGTCTCCAATTTCGGCGGCTTGCAGAACCAGGGCCACAGCCTCGCGGGTGATCATGAAGAAGCGCTTGATGTCCGGGTGGGTGATGGTTAACGGCTGATGATTGCGGAGCTGCTGTTTCAGCACCGGGATCACACTGCCGCTGGAACCCAGCACGTTTCCGAAGCGCACCGAGACACACCGCATGCCGTTCGGAGGGCGAGACGAAAGGATCAATTCGCAGATGCGTTTGGTTGCACCCATGACGTTGGTTGGATTGACGGCCTTATCGGAGGAAATCAGCACAAAGCTTTTGCAGCCCGAATCGTCCGCCAAATTCAATAATCCGAGCAGGGCCAGCACATTGTTCTTAACCGCCTCCTCAACATTGGACTCCATCATGGGCACGTGCTTGTAGGCAGCGGCATGAAAGATGATCTGCGGGCGGAATTTCGCTAGCAGAGTGCACACCCGCTCCGCGTCGTTTACATCGGCAACACAAAAATCAAGTTCGGCGCCCTGCCCCTGCCCTTGAAGTTCCAACCGAAGAAAGAACAGGCCGGTTTCACTCTGGTCCAAACAGACGAGCCGGGAAGGGCTGTAGCCGAGGATTTGGCGGCACAACTCCGATCCGATCGAACCCGCCGCCCCGGTCACAAGAACGGTGTGGCCGGCAATGTTCCGCTGGACGGCCTCCAGATCCATCTGAGCCGGCTGGCGGCCCAGCAGATCTTCCAGACTGACTTCACGCAGCTGGCTCACGGTCACTTCACCCGCGATGATATCCTTCAGCGCGGGAACCGTCCGGAAGGTAGTGTTGGCGCGGGTGCAAATGTCGACGAAGCGGCGCATTTGCGCCCCGGTGGCGGAAGGTACAGCAATGAGCACTTCGTCCACAAGCTGGGAAGCGAGCAGGTCTGGGAGCCGTTCCACCGGGCCGAGCACACGAACATTGTGGATTCGAATGCCCACCTTGGATAGATCGTCGTCCAGGCAACCCACGGCAACATAGCCGCCCCCCGGCTGGCGGATTTCGCGAAGGATCGTCTGCGCCGCCGAGCCCGCGCCAATAAGGATCGCTCTCTTGCGCGGGGAAAAGTTTTCGCGTACTGGCTCGGCCAGCAATCGCGAGAGCAGACGCACACCGACGAACAGTCCCGCTGTAAACACCGCCTCGAGCACATAGACGGTACGTGGGAAAGCGGCCGCCCCCAGCGCAAAACTCATGACCGCACAGAAAATGATGGAGCCGGCCCCAACGGCTTTCAGAATATCGATTCCGTCTCCCAGTCCGGCATACTTCCACCAGCCGCGGAGCAAGCCAAAACAGGCCATCGCCGCAAGCCGTGCCAGCACCAGTACTGGAATGGCTGCGAGCAGAATAGGACGGTACGGCACAGTGAAATCAAACCGCAGCAACCAGGCAAGAACCAAGGAACAAACAATCAACCAAACCTGGAAAGCGCCGATAAACCAGAGCTTGTACCGTAGCAGCAATTGTGGAATCTGATGCGTCATGGTTGTCTAAGCGAAAAGTTGGTGCGGACAGATCGCGGTCTGCGGTGGAAGCGATTGAGTCGCTGGTGATCGCGCGATCAATTCTCAATCGGTAGGCTGAGTTTGGGGTGACGCCGCACCTAAGGGGCGGATCGCGCCGCGACACTCCGCTCCGCGCAGCAGCGTTGCAGACGGCGGCAAGCCTCTTCAATTTCCTCCTCTGATTTTGCGAAACAGAATCGCACTAAATTTTTTCCCGAACCGTTATGAAAGAAAGCTTCACCCGGCACCGAGGCCACTCCCGTTTGCCCCAGCAAGAACATTGCCCTGTCCTTGCTATTCTTCCCCGGCAAGAAAGAAACGTCGGCGAGGATGTAGTACGCACCTTGCGGAATGTAAGGTCGCAGACCCGCCTCTGACAGAACACCACACATCCGGTCTCGTTTCTTTGTGTACTCGAGAGAAAGCTCTCGATAGAACGAACCCTCGAGTTGCGAGAGCCCTATGGCCACGCCATACTGCAGCGGGGAAGGAGCGCAAACGTAGACCAGATCATTCATGTAACCGATGCGGCGTGCCCAGCGCGCCGCGCTCACGGCGTAGCCAATTCTCCATCCCGTGATGCTGAAGGTTTTCGAAAATCCGGAAATCGTGATTGTTCTCTCCGCCAGGCCGGCGAGCGAGCCTGGACTGAGGTGAACCCGGCTGTCGTAGAGAAAGTGCTCATAGATCTCATCGGTGAAAATGAAGAGGTCGTGGCGTGCCGCAAATTCCGCGATGGATTCGAGTTCCTCGCGGGAAAACACCTTTCCGGATGGGTTCCCGGGAGTGTTCACCACAATGGCTTTGGTCCGGGAAGTTGCGGCCCTTTCCAGCTCACCCTTTGAAAAAGACCAGTCGGGCGGGTGGAGTGTCACATAACGCGGAACTGCCTCGACCGCAAGCAACGTATTGAGGTGATAGCCATAGTACGGTTCGAACAGAATGACCTCGTCGCCAGGATCGAGCAGAGCCAGGCACGAACAGTAGAAGGCTCCTGTTGATCCGGCACTGACTACGATCTCGGTCTCGGGATCAGCCTTGATTCCGTTGTGCTGGAATACCTTGCGAGCGATGGCCTCTCGCAGCTGAGCAAGTCCGTCAAAACGGGTGTAGCTGTTGGTTCCGTTCTCGATGCCTCGATGGGCCTGCTCCCTCACGGGGAAAGGCACCGGAGTATCGCAAACTCCCTGCGCCAGATTGATTCCGCCGAGGTCCTCACACGCGATAGACATGGCGCGAATCTCGGATTGCTCGATCCGTGCGCTTCTCTTACTCAATGAAAGAGTCACGATATTCCCCGCTAGACTGCGGCACAGGTCCGAAGAGACACTGACCGGGAAGAAAAAAAGTCGCGGATACAGCCGACCGTGATTTCGACGTGCTCGGCAGTCGTCTCCGCGCTCATCGGGAGAGAAACGACCTCTTTGCAGATGCTCTCGGTCTCAGGGAGTCCGGGATTTTCCAGCGCCAGATCCTTGTGATCCCACATTGGTTTGGGCCAGTGGATCAGCGTCTCTACGCCCTGGTCTTTCAGGTGCTGGCGAAGCTGGTCGCGATGCGGTGTCCGAATCACATAGTTCTGATAGCTGTCGAAGTACTCATCGCCGGCAAAATGAGGCAAGCGAAGGCCTTCGATTCCCTCCAGGCCTTCACGATACCGGCTGGCCGTGTGCCGCCGATGCTCGATCCAGTTCGACAGATGGCACAATTTCGCGTCGAGAACAGCGGCCTGGACGTTGTCCAGCAAAGCCGTGCAGCCATGGTAGCGGAATTCACCGGTTTGCCGGTCCTCGCCGTTAAATCGCATGAGAGTTGCAAAGCGGGCAATTTCGGGATCGTCGGTGGCAACGGCTCCGCCATCCCCTAGACCACCCAAAGACTTGAACGGATAGAAGCTGAAGCATCCGGCGAGACCAAAGGAGCCGGCCTTTTTTCCGCGGAAGGTGGCGCCCAAGGCCTGAGCGGCATCTTCGACGACGGCCAGCCCATGCTTCTTCGCCACTGCCATGATTCCGTCCATATCGCACACTCGGCCGTTGAGATGGACCGGGATCACCGCCTTGGTATGGAGCGTAACCGCAGCGTCCAACTTATCCGGGGCAAGGTTGTAGTCATCCCCGACATCGATCAGAACCGGCTTGGCGCCGCTGTGAACGATGGCCGACACCGTGGCCACAAAAGTGTGGCCGACGGTGATGACTTCGTCTCCCGGCCCGACTCCCGCCGCCAGTAATGAAAAATACAGCGCGTGATAGCCGCTATTGACCCCGACTACGTACTGAACCCCAACAAAGTCAGCCAGATGCTTTTCAAAGTCACGCAATTGTTGACGCAAGACCAAATCACCCTTGGCCAGCGTATCGGTGATGGCGAAATCGATTTCACTCTTTATTCTGCGGTAGTGCTCGCGGGGATCTATAAACGGGACACGGTATGTCAAATGCTTTCCTCTTTCTGAACACCCTGGAACAGTCATCGGCGCGAGCGGTCGATCGCTTGATTAGCCTGCGCTGGTCGCAGCCAAGCTGCGGCTTCGCCCTAGTATTAAACCGATGGCGGTGGCCACGGATTCCGCTGAAAGCCCATGTTGAGCCCGAAGGTATTCTTGCGTCCCGACCACCGACGAGAATGCAGAGGGCAGGCCGAACCTCCGAAAAGTAACTGGCCCCTCGCCGGCTTCGGCCAGCAGTTCGGCCACGGCGCCGCCCAAACCACCGGTCACACTGTGTTCCTCAAGGGTGAAGACCGCGCCGGTTTCGCGGGCGGCCGCGAGGATGGCATCGGCGTCGAGAGGTTTCACGGTATGCATGCTCAGCACCCGCGCTTGTAAACCCGCGTGATGGAGTAATTCGGCTGCACGGACTGCTGTTTCCAGCAGCCCGCCCGTGGAGATAAGAGTAAGGTCCACACCCTGGCGAATCTGGATCGCCTTTCCCAGCTGAAAGTCAATGTGCCCGCAATGGACCTTGGCCTCTCCCGCCCGCCCCAAACGCAAATAGCACGGGCCTGAATGAGCGGCCACGGCTTGGGTCGCTGCCTCAGTTTCAGCCGGATCTCCGGGAGCGACCACGACCATGCGCGGGAGCGATCTCATCACTGCCAAGTCCTCCGTCGCGTGGTGAGTCGAGCCCAGCGATCCGTACGCCAGTCCGCCTCCCACGGCAACGATCTTTACGTTCGCGTTGTGATAGCAGACATCGTTGCGCACCTGCTCGAGGCAGCGGAGGATGGGGAAATTGGCGATGGAATAGGTGAATACAATCTTCCCGCTGAGGGCCATGCCAGCGGCGATGCCGGTCATGTTTTGCTCGGCGACGCCCGCATTGAGGAACCGCTTAGGAAATCGCTGCGCGAACTCTTCCACCACTCCAAAACCAAGATCCCCTACGATCAGGTTGATCCGGTGGTCACGTTCGGCCAAGGCCGACAATGCGCGAAAGAAGGCGCCTCTCATTCCCCATTCCCTAACTCGGCCAGAGCCCTAGCCGTCTCGCCGCGATCGGGCGTGCGGTAGTGCCACAACAGTTTGTTCTCCATGAAGCTGACGCCTTTCCCCTTCACCGTATGGGCAACCACACACGTCGGCTTGCCTGGCTCAGCGGGAACGTCCGTCAGAGCCCGCTCGATTTGTTCAAAATCGTGGCCATCGATTTCCCGGACCGCCCAACCAAAAGCTTTCCACTTGTCGGCAAACGGCTCCAAGTCGAGGACTTCTTTCACCGTGCCCAGGCTTTGGATCTTGTTGTAGTCGACGATTGCGATCAGGTTGTCAAGCTGATGGTGGGGTGCGAACAAAATCGCCTCCCAGGTTGAGCCTTCGTCGCACTCGCCATCGCTTAGCAAGGTGAAGACGCGGTAGGCTTCCCGGTCGCGCTTGGCCGCCAGAGCCATTCCGCATGCGATGGGAAGGCCATGTCCGAGGGAACCAGTGGAGACCTCCACGCCGGGTACTCCGGTGTGAGTGGCATGCCCGGGAAGACGCGAGCCGTCGTGATAGAAATCGTTCAGCCATTCTGCGGGGAAAAATCCGCGCTCGGCCAGAACCACGTAGAGCGGTGCACAGGCATGCCCTTTGCTGAGGATGAAGCGATCCCGTTGCGGCCAGTCGGCACAAGCGGGATCGACCCGCAGAATCTTGGCGTAGAGTACCGCCAGCAAATCGGCCATGGAGAACGCGGAGCCAATGTGAGAACTCTTGGCTTCATGAATCATGCGGAGCGTTGTCAAACGGATTCGTTTGGCGAGAGCCTCGGGCTCATGGATATGCTCATCAACCTTTAGTTGCATTCCTTCATCCTTGCAATGACTGTGACCGCGAATCAACGGGCGGGATTCCATGAAGCCGGCTCTTGAAAATTTCTGGCTCAATCGAGAATTGCGTACCCTACGTAGGGATCCCATTCCAGACGCTGGATCTTTAGACGATTCAGCGGAAGACTGTCGAGAAGGGCTTTGGTTTCCCCTGGCCAGCTGGGGTTGTCGAGCTCATCGAAAGCCAGCACGGCACCTCTCGGCATCCTCGGAACCAGTTGTTCAAGAGCCACCTTGGTCGGCTCGTATAAGTCAAAATCCAGGAAAAGCAAACTCACCAGCAAATGAGTGTTCCGCTGGACGAACTCAGGGATGGTGATCGATGCATCTCCCGGGATCAGCTCAACTTTTGGCAAATGACCGAGAAAGCGGTCCTGATCGTAGACTCGGATCAGTTCCAGGAGTTCCTGGTAGCTGGTAGTTTGAAAATCCCCGGGCGCGGCTACCCCCGCGCCCGCCCGGTCTGCGTCGCTGACGGAGGGAAAACCGCCAAAACTGTCGAATCCATAAATCCGCCGGGTTAAGTTCTCGGGCTCCAGGATGGTACTCAGCTTGGCCCACGCCATCACGCTGAATCCGCGGAAGACACCGCATTCCACGATCGATCCCTTGACCGGCAGGATCAGCTTGAAGATTTCGTACATGGCGATGAAACGCTTCAGGTGCTGCCGCCTCACGTACTTGGGAAAATTCTCCAGCTTGATCTCAATCGCATCCGGGCAGTTGACGAAAATCCTTTCCAAGGATTTTCCCACCTCTTGCTCGGTCTCGGTTTTAAACGATTTCATTGCTGACCCCCTCGGCGTTTGTTCCCGCCGCGAATTGGAAATTCTCTACTGTGAAATAGTTTCACGAGCCTTCGCGCCATCCCTTTCGACGCCAGAACGGTTCTGCGGCGGCCGAAACAACACTACCGCCAGGGTGTTCACCAGGATCTGGCAATCCAGCCAAAAGGACTGTTTCCGGATGTATTCGAGACTGAGGCGCATTTTCTCGGGATGGATTTTCTCGAGATATTCCTGGTCGGGATTGGCGCTGCCGCGCAGAATCTCCCCTTCGTTGCGAAACCGCAGAGAAGCCGGGTCGGTGATGCCGGGACGCACGCTCAGCACCGCCTTTTCGTCTGCGGTGTACAACTCCACAGCCCAGGGGATTTGTGGCCTCGGTCCGACCAGGCTCATCTCCCCCTTGATGACGTTGAGGAGCTGGGGTAATTCGTCCAGTTTGTGCTTTCTTAGGAACCGCCCTGCCCAGGTCACGCGCGCATCGTCTTCGGGGGTGGAGCTAGCCCCGATCCTGTCCGCATTCTGCACCATGGTGCGGAACTTGAAGATGCGGAATGGTCTTTCAAAGCGGCCAACTCGCAAGCCACGGTAAAACACCGGCCCGGTAGAGTCCCACTTGACCAAGGCCGCCGCGAATATCAGGAATGGCGCAAGAATGACCAAGCCAGCCGTCGAAACCAGCAGATCAAGAACGCGTTTCACCCGGGTGGGGCGCCCAAGCCTTGAGGACCCGCTGTCCGACAGTATGCCTTCGAGACGATTTGCCAAGACCCGGATGTCGTGATTCTGTTCGACAAAAGCAATCCCGTTCTGACCCATTCGCAAGCGCTCCTCCGGAGGCAAACGAGACAGGCACATCACAGCTTCCGCCAGCGCCCTCGGATTTTCCGCCGGCACGCTGATCCCAGCCTGGGCTTCTTCCACAGGGTTGTTGCTGGAGTCGACGGCGAAGATTACGGGACGCCCGGAGGACAAATAATCGTATAGCTTATTGGCGCTAATTCCGTATTTCTGTAGGACAATCAGTTTGCGAATATGAAAGATAAAGGCATCGGCCTCGCCCATGACCTTCCCGATCTCCGACTTCGGTACCATCGAGCGGAATTCGACATTGCTAAGCCGCATTTTGGCCGCCTGGGAATGCAACCGCCCGCCTTCGGCGCCGCCGCCTACAATCACAAATCTGACTCGTCCGTTGTCCGGGTTTAGCAAAATGCCGGCCGCTTCCAAAATTGTGTCGATGCCATGGTATTTTGACTGCCCGCCGAGAAACATGACGGTAAAGGTGGGGAGAAGACCGCCATCATATGGTTTCATCGCATGCAGTCGCGAAAGGTCGACGCCGTGGGGAATCCACACGATTTTGTCTTCCGCGATGCCTAGCTTGGTTGTATAGCGATGGGCTTGAGGCCAGAGCATAATGGTTTTCTCCGCCCTCTGGTAGAGAAACTTCTCCCATATTCTGAGCAGAAAAACCAAAGGGTGGTGCGGCGTCAGAGCGCCAATATCGATCAGCGTCTCCGGCCACAGGTCTGTAACCTCAAAAATAAATCTGCTCTTTTTCACTTTTGAAAGCAGATAACCAGCTACTGCGGCGACGGGATGGACGTGAGTTCCAATAATGACGTCCGGCTTTGCGGACAGTTGCCGACCGAGTAGGAAAGCGCGCCATCCATAACTGAGCATGTTCAGGACGCGTCGCCAGTCGTTGCCGCGGTAGGGAAACGTCTTAAGCCACATGAAACGCACGCCATTCCAGTCTTCCTCTTTCCACTGCTTGCCCGGTGGAACGCGTTCCTCGGTAAACTTGTAATGACTGAAGCCTGCGGCAAAGATCGTCACCTGGTAACCGCGTTCCACTAACTGCCTGGCTAAATCGTAGCTGCGGGTGGACTGGCGATCGGGGGTGTCGGCGTAATGATTGAAGATCCAAATATTCATTTTCGGGCGGTTCCTTGGCGCAACCTAGTCTTGAGGAAGAGACAGGATGAACACGACTTGCCAGGCCCACCAGCAACTGGGGGACACGCTGAGCAAAGCCGAGTCTAAGGTTTCGAGAGTGGACAGCATCGGATTGAACAGAGGAGTGTTCTTAAAGGGAACCGCCAACAAGCTTACCAGGTGAAAAAAACGCCAATCGACCCGCCTGAAATACTGCTTGGCGGCAATCACGTCCCGGCGACGCAGGATGTGTTGCGCCTCGTACTCGGTTCTGAGATGTGGCGTCAACTTGCGGTACGCCTGGAATACTGGATTGTGGGCCAGAGCCTCAACACAGAGCACGCTTCCCGAGGGCTTCAAAACCCGCGCCAATTCGTGGTACGCACGCCTCAAGTCCAGATGGTGCAGCACACCTCCGACATAGATGAGATCAAATGTCTTATCGGGAAAGTCCAGATTCTCACAATCCATAACCGTGAAGTTGGCACGTAGCCCCCTGCGAGTGGCTTCCTTTTGCGCGTTGGCCACAGATATATCGGAAATGTCAATGCCGGTGGCATCCCCGCCCGCCTGAGCCATGGCAAACGTGTTATGACCGTCTCCGCAAGCAAAGTCGAGGGTACGCGCGCCGTTGCAGTATCGGCGAAAGTAGGCTTCGACGAACCGGTCACGCTTCCGGCCAATGCTGTACCACTTTTTATTGGAAGTCAGGTACGCGTGCCGTTCCGGATCTTGGCTGAGAGCGTGGTCTCGCAGTTTATTGTGAAATTCGGCTTCCGCAGTTTTTCGCGCCTCCATGATCGTCATCAACTGCCTCCATCATCTAAAGAGTTTGTGCCGCACGGTTCGAATACGTCGAAGGGAATATATCCAACTGCTCGACCCAGGCTCATTGATCCTGTCGACCAGACAGATACTTAGAGAGGACATAGCGCATTGCCTTTTTATGAATTTCAAACATAGAGCGAGTCATGTGCTCGCCCACGGTTAGGTGCTCGTAGTGTTGTACGGAGAGGGTAGAGTCGTATACCACTGGCAGGCGAAGTGAACGGCAAATCTCAGCCACCGATATCTCCTCGCCATTCAAGAATAGGTTTTCATCGAAATAACCCCCGGCGTCGAAAAACTTTCGGCTAAAAATCATGAACGCTCCGTGGGCAGCATAAATAGGCCTCAGCCCTGCATTTTCTGCCGCATGCGCCCGCGGAACAGTCCGGCCAATCCACGATTTCAATAACCGCCTCTTGCCGTAGAGCCAGTCGCGCGCCAGTGCCGCCCGATAATTGGAGCTGCAGAGGCGGAACACGATCCGCTTCTTCCATCCCGGCCGCTCCTGCATGTAGGGGTTCTGGTCGGCTTTGAGTGGCAGCGTCTGAATGCGCGGACCGATCACGCCAACCTTGAGAGGATCGTGACGAAACAACTTTTCCAAGAATTCTTTGTCCTCTATCAACACATCGTTGTTGCAAACGATGAGCCAGTCAGGCAGCAAATTCCCTCGGGAAAGATAGTCTTCGGCACCAAATCTCGCGGCGCAAAAGTATCCCAGGTTGGCCGATGCTACCAGCAGCCGAACATTGGTTAACTCTGCGATCTCCTTCTGAAGGGTGGCCACAGAAGCGTCGCCAGAAGCATTGTCGACAATTAGCACGCTCAAATCGGGGAAACGGCTTAGTCTCGAAAGGCTGACCACAAGCGCCTTGGTAAAATCTTCGTGGCCATGGTTAATAGTAATCAGCAACGCCTTGGGATGCCGGCCCCCCGAAAACGCTGCGGCCGGTTGGAGTGACTTCCCACTCCCGGTCCCGCCGGGTGAAATCTGAGGATCTTGCTCTCGCATATTTCCAGTTGCCTTCAGCTCTGGCGGCGGGTCATGAAACACTCGAACTGTTCACAGGCCCGGTTCGCCGCTACCACTCGAAGAAATCCGAGTGTAAACGCCGGTGGTCAATCTCTTGGTCACCAACCAACCCACCAGCAGGGCCAGAATGGAGCCGTTGTAAATAAACAAGGATCCCAGTGGCGACCAGATCAGGAAAGCGTAAAACCCAGCCATTACGATGGGGTTTGGGTTGAATTCTGACTGAGAATTGCTGTATGCACGCCCGGACAACAGACCGGCCAGAAAACAAAAAACAGCCGCTCCGGGTAGAGAAAAGTCCTCGATGAGTCCGCGGAAAGCGGTGTAAATATTTGAAACATCGCCCCCTTCAAGGTCGATCGATTCAGTGTAGATGCCGGTCTCACGCGAGTGTAGCCCGACGACTTCCAGTACGCCGCCGAAGGTGAAAACGCCTAGACTCAAATGAGAAGAGCCAAGTCCATCCAGACCGTTTGCCCAGTGACTGAAAACCGCTAGATATCCCAGCGAAGTGGACTTGGCGCGAGCCCAATCCGCGTTGGTCTGTATTTCCTCCTCTTGCTGCTTATGCACACGAAGAGAATCGACGGCGAAGAAAAAGGACAATCCAGAGACTATCAAAGCAGCCACGACTAACCCTGCCTTACGGGTGACAATCCGCTGAGCATCTCCTCCCGCAGCTTTCATTCCCCAATATCCACCCACTGCAAGAACCACCACCATTACCGTGTTGGCTCTTGCGGCTTGAATGGTGCTAGCCGCGAGTGCCGGCAGCAGACATACCAAACAAACCATACGGTCGCGAGTTGTCTTGGTGATGGACAGGCCCATTCCGCCCAGGAGCGCCGCCGGGAAAACCCAAATTACCAGCGCTCGGACAAGGAGAGGGGGCTGATCCCCGCCGGAATAGCGTTCGGTGGAAAGAAGGTGTCCAAGAGCCAAAAGGCTCGGTACGGAGAGATCAAGAGAGTAAGCCTTCAGCGCATTGGCTATCGACAAGAGTACCCCGACAAAGCTCAATCCACTGAAAAGCAAGCCCAAATGCAAGAGAGGCTTGCAGTGCCAGCCTGGCACCTTTATTTTCGGATCCTGGACGCAAGGTTTTCCGCCGCCCAAGTCAGCGCCGATGGCTATGCAAACAGTCAACAGGAAAATGAGCCAGGCGCCAATCGCGGGCACCCGGTACTCGGGAGCCAGGGCCAAGGGAACGACCAAGTACAAGCTCCAAGTCAGCAGAGCAAAAGGGCCCGGAGCCAGCCAACTTCGGGACAATAGCCGAGTTCCGCACGCCAGCAGCAGCATCGCAGCTGTCGGTAGCCAGGGGGACGAGAGTATGTCATTCATGGTCAAGATAAAGTTGTGAGCGTCGGCGCAACCGGGCTGGAGGTTCGAACGAATTCCCTTTCATCAGTTTCGATTGCATCACGCAGTTTCTGCATCGGCGTGAGAATAAAGAGCAGCAGCAAGTAGGCGACCGATGAAGCCACCGTCAAATAGGCGGATGCCCGGTAGCCGTATCTCGGAACCAGGGTCCAATTGCCGGCCACGTTGATCGACAGCGCCCCCAGAATGCCTATGAGCATTCGCTTGGTTTGGCAGAGAATCTCCAGGGGTTTGTGCGCCAGGAGGCAAACCTGCCAGAGGAACCCGCCTACGGTTAGGGGAAGCACGAGTGCCGCCGCCCCTGGAATTCCTCGGCCGAGGACAAGCCGGCTTACCCACGGCGCAAGCGCGGCCGAAGATAACAACATAGGAATGAACATCAGGAGCTGATACTTGACCCCAACCTGAATCGCTCGGAGCACGTGACTGCGGTTCCCAGCGTTCCACTGGTTCATGACCAGCGCGTGCACCGCCAGGGTGACCGGCATGAAGAGCAGAGAAAACGAGCGCACGATCACGTCGTACATGGAGGCGTAAACGCCGGCGTCGGTATAACCCGAAAATTTCTGAAGGAAGTAACGGTCGGAGACCTGTAAGCCCTGCTGGCAGAGCATCCACAGGGCCACCGGCCAGCCGAACCGCCAAAGCTCCCCCAGGATCTTATGCTGTCCGGCGGACAGTCTCGGACGCCAGCTATGCCCACACTCCATGTGGTCTTTCGCCCGGGAAAAAATAGGGCCGACCAACGGCAGCGAATACCCCAGTGCAATTCCCACCAGCAGCAGACGGTAATCTCTGGAGTGCGTCACCCACAACAGCGCCGCCGGGATTGCAAAACAGCCCACAGACCGCACTGCCTCGAAGCGCAAGACCATGGCTGACCGCAGCGACGCCTGAAAGCGCGCCATAGCCACGGTGTAAACGATCAAGGCGCCAAGAAGCCACAATGAAATCAGCAGCGGCCAGCCCTTCTGCACGCCGAACGCAGGCAGCGCTACGCCCACCACAATTGCCCCAATCGCAGCCGAAAGGACAGTGCCTGCCGCTGCGGAGCGGAGAAAATTCGCGGCCTCGCCCAGGTCGCGCCACTGGCTTTGGTAGCGCAGGATTCCTTGGCTTAGCCAGCCGGCAAGACCGGAGGCCCAAGCCATCACAGAAGTGAATATCACCGCATATCGCCCATACTGCTCCACTCCCACCCAGCGCACAAACACCAGGACGGACAGAAAGCCCATCAAACCTGGCACGATCTTGCTCAACAAGTAGTTGAAACCATCCTGGACCAGAACTCCGCGGACACTTCCCCTTGGCCCGTAAGCATCGCCGCCAGAATGGCTCGACACTCGGCCGCGGTTTCTGCCGAGCACGCCCTCCATTAGCGTGCCGAGCGACCCCTTCATGTCCGTGAAATCAGGCATATTGCGAAAACCCAAGAAGTTTCCCCTTCAGTCTGTATCAGCTTTGCCCCTTCACTTACAGGGCGACAAGCAACCTAACCCTTCATATGGCTAAACCCTAAAACCGACTCTACTGATCTGCCTGCCCGCTTGTCGGCGGGCGTCGCCTCCTGAGCCAATTCCAAATCCGCTGTGTTGTCGAGCGCGGACCACCTCCGTTTTGTGAAGCCCAAGGCGCTTGCGCCTGCAGCGCGCCGGAAATTTCCTGCAAGAAAATCTTGCGCGGGTCCTCCGGGTCAACCTCGTCCCAACGGGTAGACCCCAGCACCCAAACTATGGACAAGGCGAAGATCAGAAATGTGCCGAGGAACATAATCCCGGACCGCGGGGGGAAGGATTTTTTCTCCGGAATCTTGGCCGGATCCAATACCTTGACACTAGGTGTTTCTTTCGCTTCTTCCACTTTGGCGAGTTCATATTGTTCGGTCAGCAGCTCGTAAACCGTGTCCTCAATCTTCGCGCGGCGGTAGTAGTCGGCATATTTCACGCCCAGCAGAGGCAGATTTTGGATCGAGGGGTACGGCAACCCGCCCGGTGAGCCAGGAGCGGGGCCGACGCTATTCCCTGGCCCTCGGTTCGCCCCACTCAGCCTTTCCAGCTGTTTGCGAAGCTCGGTGACGCGGGCATTCAAGGACTGAACCCGGGGATTGTTGTCGGTATAGATTTGGCGGAGTCCTTCGAGCTGGGACTGCGCGGCGATCATCTGTCCCGACAGGTTGGCGGCCGCATCCAGCATGGCTCTGCCTTCCTGCTGAATGTCGAGGGTATTGTTCTTGCTGGAAAACTGAGCCAGCTGATCGGAGGCATCATCGAGATCCTGCTTGACTACCTTGAGCCGCTCTTCCAGGAATTCGCGCTCCCGGCGGGCGGAAGAACTCGAGAGCTCCACCACCATGGAATTCAGCTGGTTCACGTAAGCGTTCGCCAGAGCAGCGGCTCCCGCCGGGCTGCGGTCGGTCACACTGATGGTGATGATGCCGCTCTTCCGGTCCTCGGAAATCGACGTGTTCTCGTCCAATTTCAAGCGCGCGTCCATGACCAGCCGGCTGCCGTAGATCTTCTTCAGGTTGAACTGCTGGATGAGGTGTTCTTGTGACGTCTGGCTCCTTAGGACGCCGATAAACAGCGCGCCGGTAGTCTTCAAGCCGAGCAGATCGCCGGCAACCGAGCCCAGCCCGCCGCCGCTCTTGGCCGCGAACGCCGCCATCATCGCCATGCCTGAGGTTGACTGCGAGTCGGGCGGCATAAGCTGGGTGGTCGAGGTGTAGGTTTTTGGGATGGAGAATGCAATTAGGCTGGACGCGAACAGGCCGATGGCCGCGGCTTGGCAAAAAAAACGCCGCTGGCGAAAAAGCAAACGCAGCCGTTCCGCCTGCCACTGGCGCGAATCTACTCGCGCTTCTTGGACCATGGACGGCCCGAGGTCCGGATCCGGGTTTTCCGGACTCTGGATGACTCCATGAGTGCTCATTGCTTGGCGTCCTGATTCGCCGGCTCAGGTGTTTGCCGTAACCGAGAGGAGCGCAGCGGCAGATTGAATCCGCGGGGTTGAAAACTGATCTGGATCGACGATGTCCAGTTGGACTGCGGCGCCAGGGCTAACACCGGCGCCAGCCATTTCTCGTACTGAACCGAGGCCGCAAGGCCGAGATGGTCGCGAACCCACCAATTCGCGGTTACCGATCCGTCGTTCAGAGTCTCCCCCCGAGGAATGAAGTCGCTCGCGACCTTGGCGTGCCGGTATCCGAACTGAAGCGTACTTCGCGAGCTAAACCAGTATGTGCTCCAGGCCTGTAGGCCTTGGCCTTCTCTTCCAATCCAGCTTCCGATGATGTGGTTTTTGTTGGTATAAAGTTGGCGATAGAAACTATCCCAGTAGATATAGTGCCCGCCTGCGCTCGACACAGGAGTATCGGTGTTGACCGCCTCGCAGCGAAGATCCAGTTTTGCTAGCTTCGGAAATCGGGCCAGGTAGAAGCCTGGATTAATGCCGGCCCGCCGCGGCGCGGCCAGCGGCGACGGGTCGTCATCCGCCAGCGAGTCGATGTATACCGTCAGCCAGTCGCGCGCGAATGGGACTCGATAGGAGAGATCAAAGCCTCCCGTACGCTTTCCCGGGTCCGTATTTGGCGTTTCAACCGCGGGACTCGTGACACTAAAGTAGCTTAATCCGAGGTGCCCTAAAGTGAGGGCACGCCCGAGTCCTCCGAGTTCCACCGTGCGGCTGAAGCCCAATTCCACATTTTCGGTTGGCTTGAAACTTATTTTTTCTCCGTGGATGAGGGGCCGCGGCGGATATACATTGCCCGAGAGCTTGCCAAAGAAAAGATCCCATTTCATCGGGCCCAGCCAGTGAAAAATCCAGGGCAGGGTGAACGGTGCCACGCGGCTGGCGCGAAACATGTAGATGGGCTCGGCGTTGTCACTGAACAGCAAAGCGCTTCCTTTTGCCGGTCCCCACCACAGGCTTTGCTTGCCGAAGGCCAGATCCCAACCCGCCACATTGGCCGCGACGTAGGTATCGAGCAGGCGGAACTGATTTGTCGCCCCGACGAAAGTTGCCGGTTGTACCGGAGTCCCATCCAGCCCGGCGATTAGATTCCGCACCGCATCGGGATACCCAGGCGACGAAGGGGCGTGCTGGGTTTCTCCCCGAAGGTAAATCGTGAAGCGGCCTGCCGTGCCCCATCCGGAGAAGCCGTCGACGCTGTTAAATCCCCGTTGATAGGGGCGGCCGAAGTTGTTAATGATGGTTTGACCGAAATGTTGGCTGTCGTTTAAGGGCTGGCCGGTGATTTCCGTCGCGCTGGCATAGAGCGACTCCAGGTGGAGGAATCTCTGGCTGCCCCCGTTGGGCGCGTCCAGGTCCGCCTGAAATTCCTTCGCCAGCGCGTCATAAAGACGATTCACCTCGGAAGAATCGGCTGCTTGGACTCGTATTTGGTCGCCGGCCTCGTCGACCAATTGCGCGCACTCGGCTCGGGTCCAGGGCCGCATCCCGAGAAACTCGTTTTTTATATAGCCCCGCGCCGCGAGCCGTTCGAGTGCCGGGTAGACCCAGCTATCGAGTTCCACATAGGGCGATCCGATGCTCTTGGTATTGGGCTCTGAATTCTCGTCATAATGTTCCGCGTACGTTTCCCACTCGCTGCCTCCGAGAGTTGGGTCGTGATGCCTGCGATAGACTTGCTGTCCTGCCAGCCAGCCGATGGCGCTGCCGATCAGCACGTCAGAGGGAAAATGCTGCTTGGCGGTGATGCGCGACGCGCTGACGGCCGAGGCCAGGCCATAGATAAAGAAGGAGGTCAGCGGGCCGGGGTATTCGTGGGCAATCACACTGGCGATGGACCATGCCGCGGCGGCGTGCTCGGAGGGAAAGGAGTCAGCTCCGCTCCAGAACCGTCCCTGGTAGTTATTCTGCAGCGGACGTTCACGGCCGAAAGCAGGCTTCAAGGCGTAAACCGCGGCGGCGCTGTCAAGCGCAGCTTCGCCGGCCAGAATGCCGGTCTCGCTTTTGAGATCGTCATGGGTGATTTGGCCCCAGAGATAGAGCCCTCCTCCGATGCCGGCCATCGAGCCTATTCCGTAGTCGGAAATATCCTTGCCGCGCTGCAATCGGCCTGGAGAATTCGACAGGTGACGGCTGTATTCCGTATCGGTAGCGAACATCCCGCCGGCTGCCATGCCAAGTGGCAGCAACCAATCGGCATCGATCAGGCGCAGATGCTTCGGACTCGTCCACATCGCTTTTTGATCTTCCGCCATGTTTTTCAGCATCTGTAGTCCCAATCGGTTCTCCCGGCCGGCCAATCGCTCGGGCTGGTCCAAGGGAACCTCGGGCCTCCCGGCCTGGCCATTGGAGCTTCCGCCTGCTTTTTTCTCCGCTGCTCCGTCAGGCTGCAGATCCTGAGGCTGCGCGGGGCAAGTCGTACTCACCGCCCCCGCCAGCAGACAACAAGCGATACCAATCCAGCCAATAATCGAGCGATTCGCGGATTTCATTTAGTAGCGCAAAGCGATGAATACCGAACTGGCCACCGAAGACGCCACCTGCGAGGCCAGGAACACGGTCTGCCACTGGATGCCGCCGCCAATCGCTTTTTCCGGCACCACCACCGTGTCGCCAGGCTGCAGCACGGCGCCCAGCGAGCGTCCGGCCCACAAGCTTTCCGTCGCTCCGATCACCGACCCATCCGCCCGCACCACAAAAATGGCCTTGCGGTTGGCCAGGGGAGTGGGTCCGCCAGACTGGCTGAGATACCATTTCGCGCTCTTGCCGGGCCGGTAGGAAACCGCCGTGGGGTTGAAGACCTCACCGGAGACCATGACAAAACTCGGTCGCTTTGGAATAACCAGAGTGTCGCCCGCCCTGACCTCCACATCGTCGGAGGTGTTTTTCCAGCGGTTGATTTCGGGTGAAATTCGCATCGCGATGCGGCCCAGCGGGGAATTGGTGCTCAATTCCGTCAGCGTGCTCTGATATTGTTGCAGGCTCATTTCTTTCGCTTTTTTCTGTTGGGGATCCGTGTCCGGCAACAGCTCGAGGTGGTTTTCCAGGCCCTTCACCCGCAGAATCATCTGGATTTGTTCTTTCGCCTCCAACTCGCGGACTTGCACTCGTTGCAGGATGGCCCCATAGACATAGGCGTCCGGTTGGAAGCCTCCGGCGCGCTCGAGCACCGAACTGAGTCGCTCGCCGGGGCGAATGCCGTAGGATCCCGGCTGCTTTACCTCGCCTTTCAAACTGATGGAGGCGCCAAGATCGTTCCATCCCGGAAGCTGCCGGACCGTGAGGACATCTCCGTTATTAAGCGGCAAGTTGAAGTTCGAGTCGCCGGACAGGGCCGCAGAAATCGAGATCGCTTGATGCTGTGCGGTCAACTCCCCCTGACTTGGCCAGCGGTAATGGGTGAGGTCGGCGGCCTGGGTGTCGGCGCTCGGTTTTAGTCCCCCGGCAACCCGAATCAAGTCCGCCACCGTCATGTTGGTGGCCAGGGGATAGCGGCCTGGCTTTCCGACTTCGCCTTGCATGTAAACACTCGCAGGCTCCACCGCGTCCGGGCTGCGGTGAATCAAAAGCCGATCGCGGGGCAGCAGCAAGATGTTGGCAGTCGGGTCACCCTCAATCGCCTGGCTTAGACTCACGCTGAAGATCTTCGTCCTGCCATCGGGCAAATAGCGGAACACTTGGGCGTTGTCGGTCTTCGCGTCCGGCGCAAGTCCGCCGGCCAGATGCACCGCGTCGCTCAAGAAGATCTGGCCCGACGTGGGGTAGGTTCCCGGTTCTCGTACCTCGCCCCAAACCGAAACCGTGGGCGGATTCTCAAAATCGAACCGGCTGAAAATGCGCACTGTATCCATCGCCTGAAGCACGGGTGCCTGAGAGGGATTGGCCAGCGCATCCGCGAGAGCGAAACTTTGCACGCTGGGATGAAAGTCGGGCGGGTTGAGACGAATGATTTCCGCGTACTGGCCCGCGGGCTCCGGCAACAGGTCCTTATAGGATGCGATCACATCGGTGACCCGCATATCCGCGCGATAGGAGTACCGGCCCGGCCGAGCGACGTGGCCTTCGAGATAGACTACGTCCTGGTTGTAGGGCGCGATGGGAAAGACCCGGATGCGGTCTCCATCATGAATCTCGAACGACGCAAGTTTTTTCGTAATCTCGGAGTCGCTCTCAGCCTCGGGAATGCCCAGGCTTAACATGGTCTGTTTCTCGTGGGCTACCAAGCGCTGCACTTCGATGTGGCGCAGCGCGGCGGTGGGAAGAAGACCGCCCGCCAGTTCGAGGATGGATGCGAGGTTTTTCTCGTCTTTCAGCTCATAGATCGCGGGACGGCGAACCATGCCTTCGACGGTCACTTGCGGCCCAATCGGGGGCAGAAGGACGGTGTCGCCATTTTCGAGTCGTTTCAGGTCGGTCTTCACCCCGTGGAGCAGTAGATCGTACAAATCCACGGTCTCGATCAGTTGGTTACCGCGAAAGTGTTTGGCGCTCCGCAGCGATCCCTTCTGCGTCGGACCACCGGCCGCGAACAACGCGTTCAAAGGAGTGGAAAGCGAACTGATGTCGTAAGCCCCAGGCTTTGCGATGTCACCCACGGCATAGACGCGGATGGTGCGCAGCCGGGCCAGTGAAACATCGGCCGACACTTTGCGGAATTGCAGCCGCAGGATCTGCTGCAAGCTCTCCTGAACGTCAGCCAGGCTCTTGCCGCTGACCAGCAAAGGACCAACCTCGGGAAGGCTGACCCGGCCCTCCCGATCAACCACGCGGTAGATTCGCTGGGTTACGCCGCCCCAGAGATCGATCGACAAGCCATCGCCCGGTCCCACCACGTAATCCGGCCCGGCGGGAAGATCCATCGGAATCAACTGGGAATCGCGGGTTCCATTCTCAAAAACTTCGGCGCCAAAGCGTTGCGGAAGCGCAGGCCGCGGAATCGCCTGGACGTACATATCGTAGAGCGATGGAATGTCTTGATATGGACTCGGCGCCCGGATCAGTTCGGGCGCTGGAGGCTGCACCGGGTCGACTGAGACCGAACCGGAAGCGGCAGCCGGATTCAGTTTTTCTGTGGCAGGCACGGGCAAAATGTCGTCGGCCTGCCTGTTGGCCTGCAGGTTTCCGCGTGACGGCACATCGCCGGTCAGGCTGCCGCTGCCCGGGTTGAATGATGGCGCGGACTCGTAGGCTACCGAGAGCGGAAGTTGAGCAAAGGTTCCCGCCGACTCTTCCTCGGCCTGGGTTAGATGAGGACGCTCCGCGGGGCTGGTTCCGCCCTCGGGGATATTTGGTGGATTTGACTCGCCGGGCGCGATCCTCGAAGGCGGGATTCCCTGCTGGCCTTGGGAGCTGGGGACGTGCTCTTCCCTCGCGCCGTGGGGAAGGCTGCAGTCCACATCACCTTGCAGGTCGCACGCGGTGGAATTCTGTGCTTTCTGCAGATTTCGTTGTCGTCGAGCCTCCAGTGCCTCCTCTTGATTTTGGGCAATCAACTTAGTCCGCTCTTGAAAGAGAAACTCCTGTTCTTTGGCCGCTTGGGAATTTGGGTTCACCGTGGCAACAAGGTATCCGTATCTTTGCAGAAGCATGGTTGCCACGGACCGAAATTGAACGTCCGTTTCCAATCGATCAAAGATGGCGTCATCGGTTAGGTCAGAGTCGCTGATAATCTGGCCATGGCCGGTCGCATCTTTTGCGGTCCAGCGCTTTATTTCCACCATCAGCCCTGTGTCCTTGAGCAGGACCGCCTTGATGTCGGCGGCAGACGCCGCCACCCGGCTCAGATTGTCACGGCCAAGCTCCGAGCCCGGCACTGGACCGGAGCGGCGATCCTGTGCGCTCGAAGCGCCGCAAAAGAAGGCATAAACCAACAGAATGAAAAGCGGGCCCAACCCTCTTTTTCGGATGGTGTCTGTCAGTCGCCTTTGTCCAGATGATTCTTGGATTCTCACTGTTGCCGCCTCCATAGGGGCTGCGACTTGCCGCTCCGGGTTGCGAGACCGCGGAAGCTATGTGCCTGCATCATGACGTGGCTTCTTCTTTACGAGTTAGAAAACAAAGCGTGGAAGGAGAACGGGGAATGTTTGAATTGAGGCTCTCAATAACTAGTCACCGCATCCACATCAGCGGCATCCACTTCGACCGCCACCGAACGCATGAGCACGTCGAGAGTAATCACGACTCGCAAGCTGTCTTTCCAGCGCACCAGAATGCCCTCGGTCCCGAGCAGCGGACCCCGGCGTATGCGAACTTTGCGGCCCACGGTCAGATAAGGATGGGGCTCGACGCAGATTTTCTGCTTCAGGCCATGGCGCAAGGCTTCGATTTCCTGTTCGGGAAGAGCTGCGGGGCGACCGTTGAAAGTCACTAGCCGAACCACCCCTTCCAGTTGCAGCACTCGCAGTTGCATCTGCAGGGAAATATGTACGAAAACGTAGCTGGGAAACAGCGCCAATTCCACTTGTTTGCGCCGGTCTTTCCAAGCATGCCAGCTGCGATAGAGCGGCAGAAAGTGATCAACCGCTCTTTCTTCCATTTGCCGAGCCACATATTTCTCATGGCGAGCCCAAGTGTAGATGGCGTACCATTGCGGAACCGATTGTTCCACTACGGGAGCGCTTAAGAGGGCGCTTCCACCTTTCCGGAGTGGTTCGACATTTTGAAGGAGCGCTGTGGTCGCCATTTTTGTCCGGTCGTACTGACAGCTTCGCCACCTTACTTACATCGGCAGTGTGCGATGGCCCTTAAACTGAACTGCTTACATTTCCCGGGTTGAACTTCCGGCGGCACTTTCGAATTCCCCGCGGGCCAAGAGTCAGATAACCCGCCGCTACTCGATCAGTTCTGCCTTTCTTCGTAATGCATGCAAGCTGCCATCTTCCGAGCTTTACCTCCGTGCCCCCTGGATATCAACTACGCAGGCAGAAAATGCTGCGGTTACACTCCGCCGCCGAAGCAAGTGAACTTCCCGAAGCGGCACTCCACTCCTTGGCGCTGATCGCGAATTCGTGCAGGTTGCAGCCGATGGAAAACGGCTCGGCGACTTTGGTCGTGGGTTCATCGAGAATCCGGCGTCGTCCAGTACTTTTCCTAAATGCGCGTTGAAAGTTCGAAACGGGACGATGTTCCCTATTATTTCCGCCGCGGTTTCTCGCACGATCGAGGATAAGAACGCTTTAATGAACAGAACGCTTAACGAAACCGTGGAGTTTTGCGGCATCGCCTACGACAGGTCCATGCGAATGGAAGAAGCCAAAAATCGCTTCGCTATTGGGGCGATGTCACATATGGCAAGCATCGCCTTCGATAAGCACGTCTCGTTTTGCGGGGAGTACACCGAAGCAGTAAACTGCGCGTTGCAGACTTTGTTTAGAAGCGGACCGCATGAAAGCGTGCTGGAAGATGCGAATAAGTTATCCGGTGCGCTAGCGAAATGGAACGTCTGGTTGACGTCGGAAATCGAGGCAGAATTAGTGAAGTTTGAGAGTGCTTCACGAATATAGGTGCGAATGCCTTCCTACTAGTGGCCTGTCGCAGAGTAACCATTACTAGACTGTTAGCATCGAAGCTGTCATGGCTACTGGCAGCGAAATCTTACTCACCAAGCAACAGCAGTCCGATCTAAGTAGTATCGCCCAGTCCCGTGCTCTGCCGGCCGGATACGTGTTTCGCGCCAAGTTGATCCTCATGCTGGCAGAAGGCTCGTCCTTCAACGCGATTAAGCGACAGCTCCAGACCACGGCGCCCACCATCGTTCGCTGGAAGCAACGCTTCCGGCGATACGGACTGGAGGGACTGGACACCTATCATCCCGGCCAGAAGCCCAGTGTGCTGACTCCGGCGCTGCGCGCCCGCATCCTGTCGGCCACGCGGAGAAAACCTAGCGACGGGTCTACGCACTGGAGTTGCCGCAAGCTGGCCTCTGCGCTCGGCGTCAGCAAAGACGCTGTGCATCGCGTTTGGCAAGAAGCGGGCCTGAAACCGCACCGCCTCGAACGCTACATGGCCAGCGACGATCCTGAATTCGAAAGCAAAGCCGCTGACATCCTCGGCCTCTATCTGCGCCCGCCGCAGCATGCGGCCGTGTTCTGCGTCGATGAGAAGACCGCCATTCAAGCTTTGGACCGTCTCGATCCCGTCCTGCCGCTCTCGCCGGGACGCGCCGAACGGCACGGCTTCGAGTACTACCGCCACGGCACGCTCTCCTTATATGCAGCGCTGAATACCGCCACCGGTCGCGTCCACGGCAAAACCGCTGCCCGCCATACCAGCCGCGAGTTCGTCGCCTTTTTGCAAGAGGTCGTATCCTTGTGCCCGCCTCGGCAACAGATTCACATCATCCTCGACAATCTCTCCGCGCACAAAACGCAAGCGGTCCGCGAGTTCCTCCAACAACATCCGCGCGTCCGGTTTCACTTCACGCCTACTTACTCTTCCTGGCTCAATCAGGTCGAGATCTGGTTCGCCAAGATCGAACGCGAGGTCATCGCACGGGGCATCTTCACCTCGGTTCCCGACTTGGCTCGCAAACTCCGCCGCTACATCAATGCCTACT
>Ga0310039_10000760_pt1 | contig 25253 bp, 23 predicted proteins | sample Sb_taG_4_FD_200460 | JGI IMG/M metagenome (GOLD analysis project Ga0310039, IMG submission 200460) | Peat soil microbial communities from Weissenstadt, Germany - Sb_50d_6_BS metaG (v2) (version 2) | ecosystem: Environmental > Terrestrial > Soil > Wetlands > Peat | place: Germany: Weissenstadt...
TCGAGTTCACCGAAGGGGATGTTCACGGCGGAGGGGATCGACCACGCGGCGAACTCGACCGGCTCGCGCACGTCGAGGACGAAGGGCTGGTCAGAAGTGCCCAGCCGAGCGGCAAGCTCGGCCGGTTCGGCGTCTCGGTACATCAGCGCACTCCTTGGTTCTCAGAACGGGCTGCATTCGGCCGGTCTCGTGCTGCTTCCAACCAGTACCCCAGGGGGTATATTCCAAGGATAGAATACCCCACCGGGTATCCGGAGGGACGAACGGAAGCCGGGAGATCGCCGTGGGCTGGTTGCAGAAGAAGTTGGGCGGGGGCCAGGGCGTCGGCCCGAAGGAGGCCGACAGCCTCGTTCGCTCGGGCGCAATGCTCCTCGACGTCCGGGAACAGACCGAGTGGCACGCGGGCCATGCACCCGGGGCACGCCACGTCCCCCTCGGCCATCTCGAGGGCAAACTCGGCGCGTTGCCCCGGGACCGACGTGTGGTGGTGGTCTGCCGGTCGGGGAACCGCTCGGCTCGGGCTACCGCCCTTCTCGTCCGGTCCGGATTCGAAGCCGTGAACCTCAACGGTGGCATGCAAGCCTGGGTCGCGGCCGGGCTTCCCGTGGAGACCGAGCGTGCCACACCGGGCACGGTGGTGTGAACCTCCTCCTCGCCTTGCCCCTGGGTCTGGTCGTCGGGCTCGCCCTCGGTGCTCTCGGCGGTGGCGGGTCGATCCTGGCGGTGCCCGCGCTCGTCTATGTCGTCGGGCTCGGCCCGAAGGAGGCGGTCACGACATCGCTCGTGGTCGTCGGTGTCGCTGCCCTGGGGGGCATGATCGGCCACTGGCGCGCCGGTCGGGTGCGTGTGATCGCCGGCCTGTGGTTCAGCCTGGCTGGCGTGGCCGGATCTCTCTTGGGCTCGCGCCTGAACCGTGCCGTCAATCCCGATGTTCTGCTCGCCGCCTTTGCCGGTGTCATGGTGATCGCCGCGTGGCGCATGTGGATGACGGCCCGTACCCAGAATCGCATCGCACCGGCGCTGTCCGGTAGCACGAACTCACCCTCCGTCCCCATCGCCACGACCAGCCTTCCCACCTCTGTTTCGAAACGTTCGGTCCACCTCCATACCACCCCGGTCGACGACCACTCAGCCGCCACCGCTGCAGTGCCAGCTGAGCACAAGGGCCGTCCCCGGTTGTCGACGGTGGTTAAGGTGGTGGCCGCTGGAACAGTCGTCGGATTCATGACCGGCTTCTTCGGTGTGGGCGGCGGCTTCATTATCGTTCCCGCCCTGGTGCTCGCCTTGGGGTTCGACATGCCGACCGCCGTCGGCACCTCGCTCCTCATCATCGCCGTCAACTGCGCCGTGGCGTTGACCTCGAGACTGGCCACGACCGGCGTGGACTGGCACGTGGCTCTGCCCTTCACCGTCGCCGCCCTGGCCGGGGCGGTCGCCGGGAACCACCTGGCGAGCCGGACCCGGGCATCGACCCTCCTTCGCTGGTTCGCTGTCCTGCTCGTGGCGGTCGCCGCGTACACGCTGGCCCGCTCCGTCGCGTCGCTCTGATCCGGGTGCTGCCCGACCTAGGGGACTTCGTCAGTGGCCACGACACGACCAACCTGACCGGCGGCTAATGCCGCATCAGGCAAAGTTTGCCTCGTTCGACCGGGCTCACCACAGCCTGGTATCCCCGTTGGGCTCAACCGAGTACCGCCCGCCCGAGTATCCTCGCTGCTCTCACTCAGACCACGGTCGGGACCTGCACCTCGCCCGGTCGGTGTGGTGACGGGCCAAGCTTAGGTAGGGCCGCTCTTCGTAAATATCGTCCAGATTGCGTCCTGGACCCGATCGGAATCCTTCTCGGCTTCGTCAGCGCGTCGAATCTCATCTACCGATGAAGGCTTCTCGGGAACGGGTTCCGGCTGATCGAGGTAAGGGGTGTTCGGCGGTGGGTCCTTGGAAGTCACTCCGGCATCCCGAACGAGCGCAGTCGGCGTTCCGTCAGAGAACCAGCGGGCGTCGTGTAGGCGGTACGGATCGGTGTACCAGCCCTCTTCCTTCACGATGTCTCCTTGGCGGCTTAGAGCAAAGGATAGGGCGTCTAGGCCACGGAACTGCCAGATGCAGGCCAGCCATGGATCCGGCACCACCGACCGGGGGGACCCGCTATCACCCGGACTTTGGCGGCCGATCTGTTGCGGGCGGCCGTCCAGGATCCGATTATCGGGCGACTCATACAACAACGCGTCCCGGATCAACGGCCCAACCGCAACCGGCACTCGTTGCGGATGGGGCTTTCGACCCTGGTCGGCCAGCAGAGAAAGATCGACACTTGTCAATGTGATCTCTCTTCGTGAGGCGTCAGAGACGTCTGAGCCACAAGGCCCGGTCATCGGCCAGCTCTCCCTCCTGGATCGCTTCTTGCCAGTGTGGATCGGGGCCGCGATGGCCTTGGGCATCGTGCTTGGCCGGCTCTTCCCTCACCTCGACACCTGGCTTTCGAGCGCAACCCTGGCGGGCACCAGCCTTCCGATCGCCATAGGTCTGCTCGTCATGATGTACCCGGTGCTCGCGAAGGTCCGCTACAGCGAGCTGGGCCGGGTCACCTCCAACCGTCGGCTCATGGTGCCGTCGCTCATTCTGAACTGGGTCATCGGTCCAGCGGTCATGTTTGCCTTGGCCTGGTTGATGCTTCCCGGCCTGCCTGCCTATCGCACTGGCCTCATCATTGTCGGGATCGCCCGTTGCATCGCCATGGTGCTCATCTGGAACGACCTGGCCGGGGGGAACAGAGAGGCCGCCGCCGTGCTCGTTGCTCTGAACTCGCTATTCCAGATCGTTGCCTTCGCCGCCCTCGCATACTTCTACCTGCACCTGTTGCCGAGTTGGCTGGGGCTGTCCACCGCCGCCGTGCAGGTGTCGATCTGGGCTGTGGCAAAGAGCGTCCTCATCTTCCTCGGTATCCCACTCGCCGCTGGCTGGACGACTCGCAGTCTCGGAGAGCGCTACCGAGGCCGACAATGGTACGAAGAGCGCTTCATCCCCCGCATCGCACCGGTCGCCCTGTACGGCTTGCTGTTCACCGTCGTCCTTCTCTTCGCTTTGCAGGGAAAGGCGATCAGCCAGCACCCCGGCGACGTGGCCCGCATCGCCTTGCCGCTGCTTGCCTACTTCGCTCTCATGTGGGCAGGATCGTTCGCCATCGGCTATCGGATGCACCTCGGCTACCCCTCCACCGCCACATTGGCATTCACTGCTGCCAGCAACAACTTCGAGCTGGCGATTGCGGTCGCCATCGGGGTCTTCGGCGTGACCAGCGGGCAGGCCCTTGCCGGTGTCGTCGGACCGCTCATCGAGGTCCCGGCGCTGGTGGGGTTGGTCTACGTCGCGTTGTGGGTCCGTCGTCGCTTCTACCAGAACGAGGAAATCACATTATGAACTGTTTCGACTGTTCGTCTCTGGGCCGCTGCACGGATGCAGTGGCTGTGTGTGGTGATTGTGGTGCGGCTTTATGTCATCACCACGCACGCGTTTCGCCTCATTGGCTTACCCGGACCGCAGTGATCAATCGCATCGTGACTGTGGAGCCACCCGGGCGCACAATCCGATGCGGGGTGTGCCAGGCAGCTCACGACGCAGCGGCGCCTGGTTCGCACTATGGGGCAACTGGCTGAGCGCCGTCTAGGCTGGTGGCGGTGCGAATCGGCTGTGCCGAGTGCGGCTGCGTCATCGAATCGGGCGTCCGAATTGTCGTCTGCGGCGACGATTGTTGCTGTAGCAATGTGCTGGTGAGCGAACAAGCCACTCGAGAGGCGGGACCAGGAAGAGCGGGTTCAGGTCCTGCCGCGATCATTGCGGAACCTTCAGTTGGCAACTTCTGCCTCCAGCCACGGCCGTGCCACATGCAATGGCATCCCCCGACCGTGACTGGGAGGTGAAATTTGTGGTTTAGATCAAAGTGGCTGGCGACAGAGGTAACGACCAACCCCCGAACGAGCGGGTCGAACGAGCGGGCGACGGGAATCGAACCCGCATGACCAGCTTGGAAGGCTGGGACTCTGCCATTGAGCTACGCCCGCGGAACGCCCGAGGATATCCGGTTCATTGACCCCCGGTGACGTGGTCCCTCGAGATACCTCTAGGCAGCTCGTGGTCGGTGCGGAGGCGGCCGACTGCGGATCGGATGAAGCGATCTCGAGCTCGATGTCACTCTCGAGCTCGCCACCTGGGATGACTCCTCCGGCTCGCTGGCCGGCGAGTTGGACGAAGCGCTGAGCTGCGGGGTAAGCCCCTGTGCCCTGGCATCACCGGTGCGAGCGTCTCCTCATGGGGCAGACGATGACGGCTGCCACCGCGGCCCAAAACCACGGGTCCTTGTAAAACGGTCTCTCGGGGCAAGATGGTGGGACGGGCCCATCATGGCGGTTCCACTCATCGGACGGAACAGGTTGAGCCGTCTTGATTTCTTCCCGTGAAGCAGACTGGCGCACCGGTGGCGTACTCGACGTGGGGAGACGAGTAGCCGGACCGTGGGTCGCGAGGCAATTCGGATGCTGCTCGGGTGGATACCAATTGTCATCCGAAGCCTGCCACCAATCCGAAGGTGGCGACAGTGGGGCAGGAGCAAACTCCGAAAGATGCACTTCCGGCTGTCGGGGTTCGTCATAGGGGTCATCGCCGCCATCGTTGACGAGCCTCGAGAGGTGACAGAGAGCCTCGACCTCGACCATTGACTGAACGGCGATGTTGCTCCAGGTCTCACCGTCCCAATAGCGAAGGCCTTCGCCCAACGGGTCGTTGTACCAACCTGCTGGTGATGTGAAGGACGGGTTGCTCTCCGTGGACGCTACGGCTTCAGCCGTGATCGACACGTCCGTCTTCGCCTCCGGTGGTTCGTCGTAAGTCTCCGCGCCATCGTCTATCACGAATCCGGTGGGAGGGTTGAGGGACATGCGACCCGGTCGATTCGTGGTTCCCGGGGACCCAGGTGAAGCCAAAGGAGCTGGGTAACAGACTCGGGATCCGTGCCCAGGTGACTGACCCCAGGGACGATTCTGTCTCCGGTTCATCAATATGGACGAGGCGCGGAGCGGCGAGATTCTCATAAATTCGCGTATTGGAGGTTGCGATGCGTCCTTTCAGACGCGAGAAGTCCCTGGTCACGGTCAACGACGCAGAAGGTCCTGGTGACCGTCGCGACGAGACTTTGCCCTCCCCGGCGCCCGCCGTCTCGGTTTCGCTTGTCGCGGACGGCAACGCCGCCATGCCAGCGGCGTGGTATCCGGATCCGGTCGATTCCGCCAGTTTCCGATACTGGGACGGAGCGGCATGGACCAGGCTAACGAAACTCATTCCTCCGCCCGCACCATTGCCGGTCGACGAAGCACCCACGGCCCTGTCCGACGATGCCGGTCCATCCCTTCATTCTGAGGTCACCCGGGTCGAGATCGTTGCCCTCGAAGCAGAAACCGAGGGAGCCCGGCTCAGTGAGGGTGATACGCCAGCCGATGAAGAGTCCGCTGATCACTGGGTCAAAGAGGCCGACAGGGCCGTAGCAACAGCGGTGAACGTCGGTACTCCCGCTGCCTGGAGGAGCGCGGCACAAGCCGCTGTTGTTGTGGCGGAAATCGCTCAAACGATGCGAGTGACCGCTCACGCTCGTCAGATTGCTCAGCAGTTGGCCTCTGCGGCCGAGGATGCAGCGACGCACGCCCATTCGGCTCAGGAAGCGGTCGACGATGCGATGCGGACCGCAAGTCACGCGACCCAGGCTGCGGAAGAGGCAGCAGAAGAAGCCCGAGTCGCTGCAGCAATCGCCGCCGACGCGAGGCAGAAAGCTGAGCAAACCGCCCAGGAGGCTCCGAAAGCCGCTGCAGCGGCCCAGATTGCGGTTGAAGCCGCGGCCAACGCGAAGGCCAAGGCGGACCGCCTCGACCAGATCGTCACCAAGGCCAGAGAGTCGAATACTCCAGAGGCTTGGAGCGAAGCGCTGCAGGTCGCCGCGGCAACATGTGGCGATGAAGGCCGCCCACACATCGTCTCAGCTCGCGCAATCAGGAGTGATCCAGGCACCCAGACGTGACCGACCAAGGACTGGGATATATACCAAGTCCATGGCCAACGGGTACCAAGGCCCATCTTTCGTCGAGAGACCCGATGGAGACCTACGGTGGCCTTTAGCCCTTGTTCGAAGACGGAATGTGGAGGGCCGGGAACCAAGATCAAGACTCGCCCCTCATATCTGCCCATGAGTGAGGGAGATGACGCCCCTGCGTCTGGCCGGCGCCAACCTCTTTGGATGTTCGAGCGACAACGTCGATTTCAATCGTGTGTCGAAGAGTTCATCGCCTGTTTCCTTGCGCGGCAATAGGAGATGGTCCACCCTGGATACAACCGGAGTCTCGTCTGACTCTCGGCGTGACCCTTGTCATGCTCCCCCGAGGGACAAGCATTCCGAGGCCGCGCTCCAGCTTTCCCCTCGCCCCGGAGCGGGAGCGCGTGTTCTGCACAGCGATGGGACACACCTTGAAGAGTACTCGTTCCGTCTCCAGAGGTCCTTCGGCAGGTTGGACATCTTGTCTTCATCCACCTTTTTCACAAATCCGTACAGGCCTCTAGCCAACGCAAGAAAAGAGGACCGGCGGGTTCGCAGGTCGGGATGACTTCATGATGACGCGTGGGTTTCGAGCCCGTCTCAGCATCAACAGACGTTTCATTTTGCGATTGCCGTTCCGTTACATCGTGTTCAACTTGTACTACTACGATGCGTCATGTGGCCCGTGACAGCCAGTCAACCCAGCTGCGGCTAGTCGAAGGCCGCGCCGTGCGGGCGCACTCGTCACGCAAGTCCGCCCGCCGTAATCCCATTCCGGTCCAGTCAAAGCGAACGATCCTGTACATCGGCGAGGAAACGTGATTGCCGGATCGTGTGTTCTCGTGTTGTTCAGCGGTTTGATCGTGTCGACCTTGTGATCGCCGACAATGGGCGCAAGGGTCGACTCTTGGTCGTTTCACTCACACCGAGCTTGATCTTCCTCGATGCTCAGCTATCGAACAACGAAGCTGATGACTTTGTGCTCTACCTCGGACGCTCTTCCTTGACCGCCGCCATTCCGTTGGCGGTCTTGTCCAACAATGAGATCGAAAGGGCACGGTTCTTCCGAGCTGCGGCGGCCGCCTGTTTGACGAAGCCTCTGAAGATTGCCGAGGTCGAGAGGGCGGTGATCGGTCTCCTCGAACTGGCGGCCGTTCGCTGAGAGAGCCGTGTCAGTGCGTGCGAAGCCTGGATCACCCGTCTGGCGTCATTGATCATCAATGGTCGCTGCAGGAGGAAGACGCATCCGGGGCCGCGTCATGAGTGAGTCGTGGGCACCTACACAGTCTGATCGATCACAGCGCGAGCGACCCAGAAGCCTGGTGTCGTCTCACGCCACACGACGCTCGGCGCCATCTCCTCGACGGCACACATGGCATCCTCTATCGATTTGTATGGGAGTGTGAAATCACTTCCGATCACAGTGCAGGTGTTGTCTGCACACTCGATGATGACGGTGAGTCTCTTGCCGGCGTTGCCTGGCTTTCGGGCTATGCGGACATTTCGTGGCGGTCTGGCCTCGATGGTTGTGACCGAGTGCGAACCCATACGCGGACCGTCGCGACGCAGAATACGGACTTGAATCTCGCCACTCAGTGTCATAGCAAAGATCACTAATCGCGCAGATCGTTCAATTCGAACTCGTTCCGGTCACGGAACTGTCACATTCCGTTCAAATGTCTTCGACACAAAACGCAGACACGGGCGTGTCTTCAGCCGTCTGGTGGTGACCTGGAGTGGTTCACCTCGAGTGTCGGGTTGGGTTCAAGGGTCCCGCCGCGTGAGCCGGCCCCGTGAGGTTGGGTTTCGGTTTGGCCCCGAGTGGCTATCGCGTTTTGCGACGAGTGAGTCGGCTCCAAAAGCCCAAACTCAGAGGAGGCGTGTCACCAGGACCACTCATGTCGAACACGTCGAAGGCCCGACGCGATGCCAGTTCTGGGCCACGGGTGCCGCTTCCTTCGGCACCGTCGATCCGCCGAAGGCTTGCACCGCCCGACGCGCTGACGTCTTCTCGATCCTGACTGGCGCGACGGCGTATGGTTCGTCAGGGGCAGGGTCGTGCCCTTCGACCCTGCCGTCCCGGACCAAGGCTGTGGGCGAAACCCCCCGACATCCATCGGGCATCGTGCCGAGCGTATGGGTCGGTGTACCAACCCTCCAGAGCTTCGTCCGGGTCGCGATCGTATTGACCGGGTGCCCTGTCGCTGGGCGCAAGCCGTAGGGGCCTGCGCTTTGTTTCTCCGCTCGGCGAGAGCAGGGAGCGTCTGCTACGCAGAGGTCGGCTCCGTTTCAGGGACCCTCGATCCCGCGCTGGACTACCACACGCAAGCTCTGGGCTGGACCTCTACGAGGTCGTGACAGAGGAGCTTGCTGACGTGCGGGCAGATGACGCAGTCGGGGAGGGGGTGTCGGGAACCACCACATAGTGGACGCCCTCTAGCGCGACATCGTGGACACTTCTCGGGGGTGTCCCGATGGATCTGGCTCGCTACGTGGTCGATGCGGTGGTGGTGGAGGGGCGGGGCGTCCGAGAGGTGGCTCGGAGCCACGGAGTTTCGAAGAGTGGGGTGTCGGTCCTGGTCAACCGGTATCGCGCCGGCGGCTACGAGGCCCTCGCCCCTCGCTCGAGGCGTCCCCGGACGAACCCTCGGCGGATCCCCGAGGCGCTCGAGGACGAGATCATCGCCCTGCGCAAGCAGCTGGGGGAGATCGGATTCGACCATGGCCCGCGCACCATTGCCTGGCACCTCGAACGCCGCGGTGTGGGCGTCCCCGCCGAGTCGACCATCGCCCGGGTGTTGCGCCGCCGGGGCTTCGTCACCCCCCAGCCCGCCAAGCGGCCCCGGAGCTCCTACGGGCGATTCGAAGCTCGGCTTCCCAACGAGTGCTGGCAGATGGACGTCACCCACTTCGGCCTGGCCTCAGGTATCGAGGCGGAGATCCTGAACGTGATCGACGACCACTCCCGCTTGTGTGTGGCCGCCGTGACGAGGACGACCACCACCACACACGACGTGGTCGACACTTTCCACCAGGCGGCCGCTCAGTGGGGATATCCGGCCTCCGTGCTGAGTGACAACGCCGCCATCTTCAACGCTCGTTTCCGGCGGGGTCGCAACGTCTTTCAGACAGAGCTCGACGTCCGAGGCATCGTCCAGAAGAACTCGAGGCCCTACCACCCACAGACGTGCGGCAAGATCGAACGCTTTCACCAGACCATGAAGAAGTATCTGGTCCAGCAGCGTCGGCCCCGGACGGTGCGGGGACTCCAAGCCCAGGTCGAGCGCTTCGTGGCGTACTACAACGAGAGTCGGCCCCACCGGGCCCGGGAGCGGATGACCCCCCAGGAGGCCTTTTTCGCTCGAGAACGAGCCCATCCGGGCTCCCCGCTGTTCGCCACGCACTTCCGGGTGCGCACCGACCGAGTCGACAACGACGGCAACGTCACCCTGCGCTACGGCTCCAAGCTCCTGCACATCGGGGTGGGCAGAGCACACAAGGGCGTCCGCATCCATCTCTATGTGGCTGACCGCGACGTCCGGATCGTCACGTTCGAAGGCGAGCTTCTTCGTCACCTCGAGATCGACCCGTCCCGGGTCTATCAGGGCCGCGATCGGGAGGTGCAGTAGCGTCCCTGGGGGTTCGCGCGTCCAGGATGTCGCGCTAGATCACAGTGTCGGGGAGGGGGGATTTGAACCCCCGACCTCCTGCTCCCAAAGCAGGTGCGCTGCCAGGCTGCGCTACTCCCCGGATTCTTCCACGCCTGAGCTGCGATGTTATCGCTCAGGCCGAACCAGTCTCCGCTCAACGCCCGGAGCACTCAGAATCCGAGTCGACGAGCGGAGGACAGGACGCCGACAGCGTAGGCGACCGGAACGGCCGGGGAGCCGTTTGGAGCGGTTCCTAATTGGCGTCAGGTTTTCAAGAACTCCCGCGGTAAGGTCGTCGCGGCCGAGCGCGAATTCGCAGTACGAGCAACCCGGGGATTTGTCACGGGTTCAGGGGGTAGGAAGCCAGTGCATTCAGTACGGGATCGCCCGGCGCGATGTCGAATGCACATGGTGAAGTCATTTCTGGGACCCAATCCCAGAGCAACACGACGCTGCTCCCGGCCCCAAGTTGTGCCTGGACGCGGGCGGCGACCTCGTTGGTGCGCCTCCAGAGAGAAGGACATCCGGCCCCGGGGCCGGCCTCCATGCCCATCTCCTCCGCGATGATGGGCTTGTCCAGAGCCGTTGCCTGTTGAAAGCGCAAGTCGAGGCCGTTCCACTGATCACCACCAATGAGCGTCGGGCCAGGGTAGTAGTCGTGATAGGAGAGCACGTCGATTCCAGGGCTGCCTGACACGTACTCGTATTCGGGGCCCGTCGTGCCGCACTGACCACCGCCGAGCATGCCGTCCTTGACGAGATGGTTCGGGTCCAAGACGTGGATCTCGGCACCGACAACATCGAAGAAGTGGCGTAACGCCCGGGCAGCCACCGCTTCGTCCGGGCACGTCTGGTGACCAGCGCAGTCCCGCGGCTCGTACTGGGTCGGACACGTTGATGGCTCGGGCTCGGAGATCGGTTCCCACATCCCCAGGGCGGGCGAAGACCGGAACTGGGCGACGATCGCTTGAAGGACGATCGCTTGAAGATAGTCCCAGTACGAGAGCCGAGTCAGTCCCCGGCCGTCGGTATTAGACGGGGCGTTGATGACGTCCATGAACCCGCCGTCGTACCAGGCCGGGTCCTTCCAGTGCCCGTTGTCGCACGTGCCGCCTTGATCGGTCAGGGAGACGATCAGTCGCTGGCCATGGGCCGCGGCCGCGGAGAACACGCGATCGAGGAGACCCCCGTCGATCTGATGAGTGTTGACATTGGTCGCCATCGATCCCTGAAAGGCCCAGATCCTCACCAACGAGTTCGGTCGGAGCGATGCGAAGAAGGCGTTTAGCTGGTCGTCGCTCACCATCGCCCCACACCCGGAATTCGTGCCCCATTCGGTGGCAAGCTCGTAGGCATTGACGCCCACGAAGCGATACGGCTGCCCATCGAGCACGAGATGTCCCGCGGAGGACCCGATGTCGGCCGAGGACGACGTGGCCGCGAGGGCAGCCGCCGAGGCCAATGCCATTCCACCTGCGGAGAGCATGATGGCGGCGCTGACCACCATTAGGGGCGCGAGGAGCAGCATTCGCCGATTCCGCATCGGTGCCCTCCGCCTTCCTCAGGGTGTATATGCGGTTTGCCTGAAATTGACTCGCGTTGGGTTACCTGAACGTGACACGCAGATGAACCTCTTGCGACGGTCGACCCGGACATGGGACGTGCCCGGTTCGGGTGGCAACTGAGGAAGGCGGGCCCAGTGAGCACGCATAGGTCATCCGGTCGAGGAGGAAGCCATCGCCTGGTCGGTACGACAGACCTCATGAGGTTGCCGGTGGCGATGGCGAGCATTGACCACACGGCTGCTGGGGACCTTCTCAGCGCGACACCGTTGTTGGCGACGGCCGGGCTGCCCGATGCGACGGAGTTCTTCCTTGCCGGGCGCCTCGCGCACGTGTACCAAGGTGGCTCCGCGTCGCATGCTGCGTGACCCACACTGTCGTCGTGGACCGGCCGCTCGAGGAGGCGGGTGAAATCCTCGAGATGCTGGACAGCATGTCCGGAGGGCTCGGCTACGTGCTGGACACCCTGGACGGCAAGCTCTCTATGGACTGGGCCATCCGCCGTCTGCACACCTCGTTTCGGCGCCTCGGCTAGCCCGAGGAGGACCTGTTGTCCACGCAGGCGCGCGGCCAGGCCGTGCTACTCCCCGGGTCTTCCTGGCTGGACCTGGGTATTCGCCCCTCCGGACCCCAACTCCGTTCCCTGGGCACAGCGGATGGTCTGTCAACCGCCGCTGAGCACCCTCGCTTCCCTTCAAGACCACACCGAGCCCAGGCGGTGGCGGACTCACCTGCGGGCCGGCTAGTCGGGTGGACTCAACGGGTGCAGTTGCTCCTCCGATAGTCGCTGCCAGAGGCGGCGCAGTGTTTGTCGGTCACTGGGCGTGGTGACAGCGAGCAGCGTCCGTCGCAATACGTCGTTATGGGTGCGCCGGGCAGCCCGAAGCGCGAGATCGCCCTCCTCTGTGAGGACGGTGAACCATTTGCGCCGGTCAGCTGGGTCGATCTCTCGGCGCACCATTCCGTCGCGCTCGAGACGGGTGACGAGATGAGTCGTCCCGGCCGGGCTGAGCAGCACTCGATCGGCAAGGGCCGACATGCCCAGTCGATGATCGGGCGCGTTGAACAGGGTGATGAGCACATCGAACTCAGTGACCGCCAGATCGTGGTTGCGACGCAATTCGGCATCGAGGCGCTGGAGCACCGAACGGTGCACCATCATGAAGGCGCCCCACGACTCCCACTCGTCGGGGTCGAGGAACTCGTGGTCCCCAGGACTTGACTTCGCCACGCCGCCGAGTATATTTCGTTTCGTAGGAAAATACCACCCACGAAGGGAGCACCCACCATGGCGTTTGGCATCGTCCACCATTTCCCCGGCGGCACCAAGGAGAACTATGAGGCCTCGGTTGCCGCAGTTCACCCAGCGAACGGACTACCGGACGGGCAGATCTTCCATGCCGCCGGCGCGTCGGCCGGCGGGTGGACCATCGTCGCCGTGCACGAGTCGAAGCAGAGCTGGGAGAAGTTCCGTGACAGCATCCTGATGCCTCGCATGCAAGCTGGGATCACGGGTGGATTTCCGACCCCTCCCGAAGAAACCGAGATCGACCTCTCCACCGTTCTGCCGTAGCGGTACCGAAAGCGCGGACCGAATCAAACAAGGGGTAATGGACATGGTCGCCAACAACCGGATCTCGGCTGTGCTCGTCTCGACCGACTTAGAGAGGACACAAGAATTCTACGAGAGCAAGGTTGGACTGAACCTCTCACCGGAGACGATCAAGAACCACTTGATCTTTGAGTGCGGCGACGGCACAACCTTGCTGATCTACGGACGAGGCAATGGCAACAAGGCAGACCACACGCAGGTCCGCATCTGGTCGACCGACATTGACAAGGACGTCGCGGGGCTAGTGGCCAGCGGCATCGAGTTCGACGAGCACGACACCGAGACTTTCAAGACCGTTGACCACATCGTCACCTCGCCCGGCATCGGCCGTTCGGCTTGCGGTGTTCCAGCCGGAGTAGGTCACAAGGTCCGGCGAATGCTCACTGGTCCACCATGGCCGGGCCGGCATCCGTCAAGGTCTGGGTGCTGAGCCGGTAGTCGCCGGGTCACTGATGTTGCCCTTCGAGGGCCAATAGGAGTGAGACACCCCACGTCCCCACGACCTCGGGATTGAGCTTCGTGGGATGGTGAGACGGCTTCCCGTGGCTCGTCGGGACGGGCGTGCCTTCAGGCCACACGTGATGCGGCGTGTGGCGGCCGCTGCAGTGGGGTGGACCTGAGATGTCCTCCCGGCAGTGTGGGTGACGGGAGCGGGTAGCAGTCGGCGAGCGCGATCTCTACGGCCGGTGACGAAGGCGATTGGGTTCGCAGAACCAGTGAAGAGCGCCGTCCAGGGCAAATACAGCACCTGCTCCGACACACACACCACCGAGCGCATCTGTCGGATAGTGCCAACGGAGGACCACGACAGCGACGCACACCGCCGCGACGAGCGCGCCCCCCAGAGCAGCGACCGCGGGCTTGGCCAGGCGCGGTGCCACGAGAAGGACTCCGGTAGCCAGCGCCGCCACCGCGGTCACCGTTCCCGAGGGATAGGAGAGCCCCGAGCTCCCTTCGAAATGGCGGCCGACGAGGGGCTTGGCCACCAGTTGCACCGCCAGAACCGCACCCATCGGAGCAACCACACAGGACACGGCCCGTGCCCAGTCGCGGGACAACACCCCGATGACACACAGCGCGGCCACACCGACTGCCAGGACCGGCATTGAGCCCAGATGAGCGAGGTCAGCGGCCCATCTCGACGACAGATGGGCAGGAAAGATCCGGAGCCCGATGGCGTCCACCCGATTCGGCCACGGTCGGTGGACGAAGACGAGCCCTGCGAGAGTCGCACCGCCCAGCAAGAAGCAGCCCAGAAGCAGCTCCATGACGGCATAGGCCCGAAGGTAGGAGCGCTCCGAAGACTCCAACCGAGGACCGGTCTGGACAGACATGACCATTTGCACCAGATTACGGCTTTCACTGCGCCAATAGTCCTCGCCCGGGTCTCCAACTCGATTCGTTTAGCGTGTTCGGAGGCAGAGCCGGAGGTGACCAGTGAGGTTGTGGGACGACGAATTGGAGTCGGCACGAGAAGCGATTCGGGCTGAGTCGAAGGAGTTCATCGGCCACTTTCCCGCCCGCGACATGGACACCGGCACGGTGCTCGAGCGCGCCCACGCCAGGCGGGCAGCCGAGTCGGCGCTCGTCCTCCGATCGGAGAAGGGGACGGATCGGATGATCGACGGACCCGCCGGGCCCCTGCGTCTCCGGGAGTTCCGTCCCGAGCAGGTTGACGGAGCGATGCTGCACATCCACGGAGGAGGGTGGATGACGGGAGAGCCAGAGCTGACCGATCTGCTCAACGAAGCGCTGAGTGAGCATCTCAACCTCGCCGTCGTGAGCGTCGAGTACCGGCTGGCCCCCGAGCACCCCTACCCGGCCGGACCCGACGACTGCGAAGCTGCCGCGCTATGGCTGATAGCCAATGCCGCCGACGAATACGGCACCGATCGCCTTCTGGTGGGCGGGGAGTCCGCCGGTGCGCATCTTTCGGCGGTCACCTTGCTCCGATTGCGAGACCGCCGTGGCCTCGCCGACCGGTTCTGCGGGGCGAACCTGGTCTTCGGTGCGTACGACCTCGGTCATACGCCGAGTGCCTTGGGAATCGGCTCGGATCCTGGGACCGACATCCTCGACCCCGAGGAGGTGCATTTCATGGTCGAGCAGTTCGCGCCCGCCATGTCCACGGACCAGCGACGCCACCCCGATCTCTCGCCCTTGTTCGCCGATCTGCGCGGGATGCCGCCGGCTCTATTCACCGTCGGGACTGCCGACCATCTCGTCGACGACACCTTGTTCTTCGCCGATCGGTGGCGGGTGGCAGGGAACCGGGCCGAGGTTCTCGTGTACCCCGAGGCTCCCCACGCGTGCATCGGGGTGGCCACGGTGCTGAGCCACTGGTGGCCACGGCTCGAGAGCTTTCTGCGTGCCTGTGTCGAAGGACGGTAGACGAATCCCGGGATGTCACGAATCTGGGGCTGTGGTCGATAGCTTCCGGGTCAACTGCCCACTCGTTCTACAATCGCGGTGTTCGGAGGGAGGATCGATGTTGCTGAGCGGTTTCAACCACGTCGCGCTGCTGACCGGCGACACTGATCGGCTTGTTTCGTTCTACCGTGAGGTATTCGACGCCGACGTAGACGGTCAACAGCAGGAGAACGAGCACGTCCGTCTCACGTTCATCCGCGTCGGCGAGGCGGCCGAGCTCAATGTCTTCGAGGTGGACGGGAACACCGAGGCTGAGCGCCAGACCCCGATGTTCGGCCGGGGGCGTATCGATCACCTCGGGCTCCAGGCCTCCTCTGTCCAAGCGTTCGAGGAGATCCGTGACCGCCTGATGGCACGGGGGGCTGCAGATGGCTTCGTCACCGATTTCGGCCCGATCCTCAGCGTGTTCTTCCGTGATCCTGATGGTCTCGAGGGCGAGGTCTGCGTGGCGAATCCCGATGCTGTCCCCGGGGCCCAGAACCCGCCGGGTACCCCTGCGGCCAGGTATGTGTCGGACTGACGCAACCCCACGTCCCGGGCTCGGCGGGGGGCGCCGAGTCTGACCGAGGGGGCGGTCGTGACCCGGTCCATGGGCACCATGCGGAAGGGCTGGCTCTGCGGCGAACGCGCCGGCCACGATCAAGATTCATCGTCCGCCGGGTGTTCGCGCTGAGGTAGAACTTGGACCGACCATCAACTCGATGGGCGACCCGGTCCGGGGGAGGTACCGGTTCATTGGATCCGTACATCGTCTTGGGCAGTGCCGTCATCGGGTTCCTGGTGGGAGTGACGGGGGCGGGCGGAGGTGCGCTCATGACGCCCATGCTGATCCTGCTTTTCGGGGTCAAGCCCTCCACCGCGATCTCGAGCGATCTCGTGGCTGCTGTCGTCATGCGTCCCATTGGTGCCGCCGTGCACCTGCGCCAGGGAACCGTGAACCTGCGTCTGGTCGGGTGGATGATGTTGGGGTCGGTCCCGATGGCGTTCTTCGGTGCCTATCTCCTCCACTTGATCGGCAATGCGAATGCCGCGCAGGCCAATGTCCAGAGGGCTCTCGGTGCGGCTCTCCTCGTGGGTGCGGCTGCGATGGCCCTCCGCTACGTGCTCGACCGCCGGAGTGGCCACACCCGCCAAGGGATCGTCCACGACATCACCGTCCGACCCCTGCCGACCGTGGCGATCGGGATGGTCGGAGGGGTCGTCGTCGGCATCACCTCCGTCGGTTCGGGATCCCTCATGATCGTCTTCCTGCTGTTCCTGTACCCGATGCTCGGAGCCAACCAGCTGGTGGGAACGGATCTCGCACAGGCTGTGCCCCTCACGGCCGCGGCGGCCCTGGGGGCCCTCGCCTTCGGGCACGTGGAGCTGTCGGTCACCACCTCGCTCATCGTCGGGAGCGTCCCGGCGGTGGTGGTCGGTTCACTGCTGTCGTCGAGGGCCCCTGATCGCTACATCCGCCCTGCGATCACCTTCGTGATCCTCGCCTCCGGGCTCAAGTACGTGGGGGTGGGGACCACCGAGCTCGGTTGGGCGCTGTGCTCCATCCTGCTCGTCGCCGCGGCCGTCTGGTTGGTCTCCGCCCGGCCCTGGCAAAAGGAACCGGATCCGACCGGCGCAGGCGGAGACGGCGGGTTGCCCACCGTCTCGGCCGCAGGTCCGGACTAGGGACCCACCGCAGTCGGCGAGGCCATAACCTCGCGGATCGAGCGCACGGCTTCAGAGACGACCGACGGGGGGACCACGGTGACGACGATCAGCGGATGGGCGGCACCGGGTTTCGAGGAAGTGCGTGAGGTCTTCCAGGACAACTTCGACCGGGGGGTGGAGATCGGCGCCGCGTTCGGCGCGTATCACCGGGGCGAGAAGGTCGTCGACCTGTGGGGAGGCGTCGCCGATGCCAGGGAGGGCAGGGCGTGGGAGGACGACACCCTCGTCCTCGTCTACTCGACCACCAAGGGTGTCGCCGCCATGTGTGCGAACAGGCTGGCGCAACAGGGTGCGATCGACGTCGAGGCTCCCGTGACGAGGTACTGGCCCGAGTTCGGCCAGGCCGGAAAGGAGAGGGTCACGGTGGCCGACCTTCTTTCTCACCGGGCTGGTTTGGCATGGGTCGACGGCTCCATGTCCTTTGACGACATGGTGAGGTGGGACCCGGTCATCGAGGCCCTCGAGAAGCAAGCCCCGTGGTGGCCACCTGGCAGCGCGCACGGCTACCACGCCACCACCTACGGCTGGCTCGTGGGCGAAGTCGTACGACGCGTCACGGGGATGAGCATCGGCACGTACCTGCGCACACAGATCGCGGAACCCCTCGGGGCCGACTTCTTCATCGGCCTCCCCGCCTCCGAGGAGCCCCGAGTGGCGCGGCTCGTGTCGTTCATCGAGGGACTCCAGTCGGGCCATCCGCCCGACCTGGCCGGCCTGGGCGACGGCGCGCCCGGCTCCGGACCGGGACTCGCCGAGCTGGCGGAGCTGGCCAAGACCTACTTCGCTCCCGAGGGCCCCCTGTTCAAGGCGTTGAACGCCCCCGGTGGCGCCCTCGCCGACGAGGAGGTGTGGCACAGCGCCCGGTTGCATGCCGCGGAGATCCCCGCCGCCAACGGCATCTGCGACGCGCGGTCGCTCGCCCGGCTCTACGGGGCATGCGTGAGCGACGTGGTGACGTCGTCGGGTGATCCGTTCCGCATCCTCACTCCGGAGCAGCTGGCGCGGGCCACGAGGCAGGAGACTGAGGGCCCCGACCGGGTGCTGTTGGGCCTGGACATCCAGTGGGGTCTGGGCTTCAACGTCAACACCGGCATGATCGCCCTGGCCGGGCTGGGCGGCCCGAATGCCTTCGGGCACTTCGGCATGGGGGGCTCGGCGGGTTGGGCGGACCCTGACCTTCAGCTCGGCATGGGCTACGTGATGAACCGGATGGAGATCGGGACCACGGGCGACACCCGGAGCTTCCGGCTCATGCGGTCGTGTCTCGACGCGGCGGAGAAGATGTCGTGAGCCACTCCGGGCGAAGCGACCGGGACACGAGGACTGGGCCATGAAGGCGGCCGTCTACTACGGGACCGGTGGGCCGGAGGTCCTTCGCTACGAGGACGTGCCCGATCCCGTGGCCGGCCCCCGGGACCTGCTCGTGCAAGTCGAGGCCATCAGTATCGAAGGGGGTGACACCCTCGCTCGCGCCACGGGTGAGCTCGGATCGACACCGCACGTCGTGGGCTACCAGTGTGCGGGCACCGTTGTCTCCACCGGCGGCGAGGTCGAGGGCTTCTCCGTCGGAGACCGGGTCGTTACCGTCGGCCTCGACGGGTCACACGCCGAGTTGCGAGCCGTGCCCACGCCGTTCTGCTGGTCCGTTCCCCCCGGGCTCTCCATAGACGAGGCTGCGTGCGTTCCCGTTCCTTTCGGTACGGCCGACGACTGTCTGTTCGAGTTCGGAGGGCTCCGGGCGGGGGAGTCGGTCCTCGTCCATGCCGGTGGGAGCGGCGTGGGCATCGCCGCCGTCCAGCTGGCCAATCGCGCCGGGGCCCGGGTGTTGGCGACCGCCTCCAGTGACGAGAAGCTGTCCCGCCTCCTCCCACTCGGACTCGATGACGGCATCAACTACGCCACGACGGATTTCGTCGACGAGGTGCGCAGGCTCACCGACGGGCGAGGGGTCGACGTGATCGTGGACTCCGTGGGCGGGGCCACCTTGCAGGGAAGCTTGCGCAGCCTGGCATACCGTGGCCGTTGCGTGACCGTCGGCGATGCGGGTCGTCATGCGGCGGAGCACCTCGACGTCTCGATGTTGCGACCCAACAACCAGAGCCTGATCGGGTACTTCCTGGGAGCCGAGCTGTTCTTGACCCCGCGCCCGCACGCCATGATCGCCCGTCACCTGGCCGAGATCGCTCAGGGCACGCTCGAGGTGGTCATAGACCGCCGGTTCCCCCTGTCGGATGCCGCGCGGGCCCATGCCTACATCGAGAGCCGCCAGGCGTTCGGCCGCGTGCTGCTGGTTCCTTGAGGGTCTGGGGCCCTCGGCGACAGATCCGCCCCCGCCGGAGTTCCCTGAGGTCGTGGGAACGGCCAGGATGGTCCGGTGACCGAGATCGCCCTTCCTTATTTCCTCGCCCTCCCTGCTGCCGCGCCCCCGTGGCCCGGTGTCGTCGTCCTGCACGAAGGGAACGGCATCAGCCCTCAGCTGCTGCGCGTCTGCCAGCGGCTGGCCGGCGAGGGCTACGCAACCATCGCCCCCGACTTGTTCTTCCGGGCGGGAGGCACAGAAGCGGGCGACTTCGCCACCCTCATCGGATCGCTCGACCGTGACCGGACCCGCGCCGACATCGTGGCCGCTTCCGACCACCTGCGTCGGGAGGGGGCCACGTCGGTCGGCGTGACCGGGTTTTGCATGGGTGGGCTCCTCACCTACCGGGCGGCCCTCGCCGGGGACGGCTTCGATGCTGCTGTGGGGTTCTACGGGGCCGGGATAGCGGCCGAGCTCGGTGAGCCCGCCTGCCCGACCCTCCTGATGTTCGGAGAAGAGGATCCGTACATCACCCCGGCCGAGATCGAGATGGTGCGCGACCGGCATCCGGCAACGGTCGTGAACCCCGGGGCGGGCCACGGATTCATGCGGGACGGCTCGAACAGCTACAACCAGGCCGCTTCGGTGGACGCCTGGAGCCGGATGCTCCGTTTCTTCACCGAACAGTTGCTCTGATCGCCAGCGCCCGAATCTCCGGTGCCCCGGTCGCCAGCGCCCCGGTCGACATCCCGGGCCGCGCCCCGGTGTGGCGTCACGCCGTCTCCCTCGCCACGTGGAGAACAGCTGCACCGGTGAGCCGGTCGCCGGCGAGATCGGCGAGGGCCACGTCGGCGCGGTCGAGCGGGTACGGCGTCGTCGTCGCCACCACTCCCATGCGCGTCGCCAGCGTGAGGAACTCCTCGCCGTCGCGGCGCGTGTTGGCGGTGACACTGCGCACCTCGCGCTCGTAGAAGAGATGGTCCTCGTACCGCAGCGGAGGGACGTCGGTGAGATGGATGCCCGCGATCACCAGCACCCCTCCTCTGTCGAGCGCGGCCAGCGCGACCGGCACGATCTCACCGGCGGGCGCGAAGACGATGGCGGCGTCCAGGAGCACGGGGGGTGCGGCATCGGCCGGGCCCACCGACGCCGCACCCAGATCGAGCGCCAAGTGCCGGGCGTCCTCCGAGCGGGTCATGACGTGGACCTCGGCGCCCTCGTGCAGTGCCACCTGGGCCGTCAGATGGGCGGAGCCTCCGAACCCGTAGATCCCGAGGCGGCCGCCGGGGCGAAGTCCTGTGCGGCGCAGGGAGCGGTACCCGATGATGCCCGCGCACAGCAGCGGGGCGGCCTGGTCGTCGGAGAGACCGTCGGGAATTCGGTACGCGTAGCGCTCGTCGACGACCGCCGCCTCCGCGTACCCGCCGTCGTGGTCCCATCCGGTGAACGTCGCATAGGGGCACAGGTTCTCGTCGCCGCGTCGGCAGAACTGGCACCGTCCGCATGTGCTCGCCAGCCAGGCGATGCCGACCCGGTCGCCCGGCGCGAAACGGGTGGCTCCGGCGCCGAGCACGTCGACGATGCCGACCACTTCGTGGCCGGGGACGACGTTGCTGCGATGCACGGGGAGGTCTCCTTCGGCGACGTGGAGGTCGGTCCGGCACACACCGCAGGTCGAGACCTGCACCCGGACCTGGCCCGGGCCGGGCCGAGGCGGGTCGCGCTCGACCATCCGCAAGGGTGTGGTGGCCAAGGGACCCGGGGTGTGGACCTCCCACGCGCGCACGGCCCATGGTCGCGCGTCCGGCGCCGCGGCCCCGCAGCGGCCTCAGCGGGGAGGGGCGAGAAGCCCGCGGACCTGACGGGCGATCTCGAGGTCCTCCCTGGCGTGGACGACGAGCACGGCGGGGACCTTGCCGGGGCTCGAGACGACCCGGTCGGCCCCATGATGGCCGTCATCCTCGTTGCGGTCGTCGTCGAGCTCGACGCCCAGGAACCCGAGCCCTCCGCAGGCGTCACGGCGCAGCCGGGCCGATCCCTCCCCGGCGCCCCCGGTGAACACCAATCCGTCCATGCCGGCCATGGCGGCGGCCATGGCGGCGACCCCGGCACGCAGCCGGTGCACGTAGACGCCGAAGGCGAGCGCGGCACGCCGCTCGCCCCGGTCGGCGGCGTCGAGGACCGCGCGGAGGTCCGACGACACCCCCGAGAGCCCCAACAGGCCCGAACGACGGTCCAAGGTGTCCTCGAGCTCGTCGACGGTCACCTGCGCATGACGCAGGAGCCAGAGCACGACGCCGGGGTCGACGGTCCCCGCACGCGTCGCCATGACCAGGCCCTCGAGGGGCGTGAAGCCCATGGTGGTGTCAACGGAACGACCCTCCGCAACCGCGGCCAGGGAGGCGCCCGAGCCGAGGTGGGCTGTCACCAGCCGGAGAGAGCCCGGGGGGCTCCCGAGGAGCTCGAGGGCCCGGCGGCTCGCCCAGGCATGGCTGAGGCCGTGGAACCCGAAGCGCCGCAACCCCAGGTCTCGCCACGTGTCCGGCAGGGCGTAGGTTGAGGCCTCGGGCGGCATGGTGGTGTGGAAGGCCGTGTCGAAGCACGCCACCTGGGGGAGGTCGGGCCAAAGGGAGCGCAGGCTGACGATGGCGGCGATGGCAGCAGGATTGTGGAGCGGGGCCAGCTCGGCCAGGTGTTCGAGCCGGCTCTCGACAGCGGTCTCGAGTAGCAGTGGGCTCGTGAACTCGAGGCCACCGTGCACGACGCGGTGTCCGACGGCATCGACACGCGGGACGTCTCGCAGGGCCTCCTGCACCACCTCGCCGGTCGAACCCGGCTCCGGCATGGGTAGGTCAGCGGTCCAGAGGGCGGCATCGTCGGCCCCGAGGGCACTGAGCTTCAGGCTGCTCGACCCGGCGTTGACCACGAGGACTCGCACGTCCCCACCATGCCAAGGAGGAACAACCGATGCACGATTCGGCCCGCCCGTCTTCTGACACCACCGGGCCGGGGGCCCCTGCCACCGCAGAGGACCTCACGAGGCTCCACGCCTACTGGCGGGCCGCCAACTATCTGGCCGTCGGCCAGATCTACCTCCTCGACAACCCCCTGCTTCGTGAGCCGTTGCGTGTCGAGCACATCAAGCCGCGCCTCCTGGGCCACTGGGGAACGAGCCCCGGGCTCAATTTCGTCTACGCCCACCTGAACCGCGTGATCAACCGGCGCGACGCCAATCTCCTGTACATCTGCGGGCCCGGGCACGGTGGGCCCGCCATGGTGGCCAACGCCTGGTTGGAGGGGACCTACAGCGAGCTGTACTCGCACGTGTCGAGAGACGCCAAGGGGATGGCCCGCCTGTTCAGGCAGTTCTCGTTCCCGGGGGGGATCCCCAGCCACGCCGCTCCCGACACGCCCGGCTCGATCAACGAGGGCGGCGAGCTGGGTTACGGGCTGGCGCATGCCTACGGAGCGGCCTTCGACAACCCCGACCTCGTCGTGGCCTGTGTGGTCGGCGACGGGGAAGCCGAGACGGGCGCCCTCGCCACCAGCTGGCACGCCGACAAGTTCCTCGACCCCGTCACCGACGGTGCGATCCTGCCCATCCTCCACCTGAACGGCTACAAGATCGCCAACCCCGCCGTGCTGGCCAGGATCCCCGAGGTCGAGCTGTCCGCCCTGTTCACGGGATACGGGTACCGGCCGCGCTTCGTTACGGGAGGTTTCGACGACGAGGACCCCATGCTCGTCCACCCGAGGATGGCGGCTGCACTCGAGTCCTGCTTCGACGAGATCGCCACGATCTGGTCCGAGGCCCGCTCGGGGGCGGTCCTGGAGCGCCCGGCCTGGCCCATGATCGTCCTGCGCACCCCCAAGGGCTGGACGGGCCCGAAATTCGTGGACGGCGTTCGTGTCGAGGGGACCTGGCGAGCGCATCAGGTGCCGCTCGGGGAGGTCCGGACCAACCCTGCGCACCTGGCGCAGCTCGAGGAATGGATGCGCAGCTACCGTCCCGAAGAGCTCTTCGACCAGGTGGGCCGTCCGGTGCCGGAGATCGCGGAGCTGGCGCCCCTCGGCGACCGCCGCATGAGTGCCTCGCCGCACGCCAACGGCGGGGTGCTGTTGCGGGACCTCGAGCTCCCCGACTGGAGCGCCTACACGGTGGAGGTGCCGTCACCGGGCACCACGCTGCACGAGGCGACGAAAGTGCTCGGAGGGTTCCTCCGCGACGTGATCCGGGACAATCCCGCCAATTTCCGCCTTTTCGGCCCCGACGAGACGGCGTCGAACCGCCTGCAGGACGTCTTCGAGGTCACCAACCGCGCCTGGATGGGGGAGACGGTCGACGGGGACGACCACCTCGCCCCCGACGGCCGGGTCATGGAGGTGCTGTCCGAGCACCTCTGCCAGGGGTGGCTCGAGGGCTATCTCCTGACCGGCCGGCACGGCCTGTTCAATTGCTACGAGGCTTTCATCCACATCGTGGACTCCATGTTCAACCAGCACGCCAAGTGGCTCGAGTCGGCGCGCCACATCCCTTGGCGTCGCTCGGTGGCGTCACTGACCTACCTGTTGTCGAGCCACGTGTGGCGTCAGGACCACAACGGGTTCTCCCACCAGGACCCGGGTTTCATCGACCTCGTGGTCAACAAGCAGGCTTCGGTGACCCGCGTGTACCTGCCGCCGGACACCAACTGCCTGTTGTCGGTGGTCGACCATTGCCTGCGCAGCCGCGACTACGTCAACGTGGTCGTGGCCGGCAAGCAGCCCCAGCACGACTGGCTGTCGCCCGACGCCGCCCTGGTGCACTGCACGCGCGGGCTCGGGGTGTGGGACTTCGCGTCGAACGACGCGGGATCGGTCCCCGACGTCGTCATGGCGTGCTGCGGGGACGTGCCCACTCTCGAGACCATGGCCGCGGTCGACATGCTCCGCCGCAACCTCCCCGACCTGCGGGTGCGGGTGGTCAACGTCGTCGACCTCATGCGGCTCCAGCCCGACTCCGAGCACCCCCACGGGATGACCGACCGCGAGTTCGACACGGTCTTCACGGTGGACCGCCCGGTCGTGTTCGCCTTCCACGGCTATCCCTGGCTGATCCACCGTCTGACCTACCGCCGGGCCAACCACGCCAACCTGCACGTGCGCGGCTACAAGGAGCAGGGCACGACCACCACGCCATTCGACATGGTCATGCTCAACGACCTCGATCGCTACCATCTCGTCCTCGACGTGATCGACAGGGTCCCGGGCCTCGAGGTGCCTTCGGCGGCATTGCGCCAGCAGATGGTCGACGCTCGCCTCGAGGCCCGCCGCTACACCCGCGAGCACGGTGAGGATCCCCCCTACATCACCGACTGGTGCTGGCCGGGCTGAAACCGCCCGACTCGGGGCGGCTACGTTCGCGGCGTGGGGGTTCGAGCTGCGGTGTGGGACCTCGGGAGCAGCTCCTTCCATCTTCTTGTGTGCGAAGCCGGCCCCGGTGCCGCGCTCACCCCCGTGCTCCACCGCCGGGCGCTGCTCAACCTGGGGTTGAGCGTGGGAGCGCGGGGGAGCATCCCGCGTGACCGGGTGGCGGCGTCGGTGGCGGCTGCCAAGCGCCTGCGGGCCGGGCTGGCCGAGTCCCGGGCCGAGATCGTCGTCGCCGTCGCCACCGCCGCGCTGCGAGACGCCGCCAACAGCGCCGAGGTGGTGGACCGGCTGCAACGGGTCGTCGGGACCAAGGTGGCCGTTCTCGACGGGGAGGAAGAAGCGCGCCTGTGCTTCATCGGCCAACGCGCCGGGGTGTGGACCGGGCCGGGTCTGACCCTCGGTTTGGATCTCGGCGGCGGGAGCCTCGAGGCGGCCGTCGGGGACTCGGACCACCTGGCCATGGCCACCAGTGCGGCGGTCGGCCCCGCTCGGCTGCGGGGCGAGCTCG
>Ga0310039_10000761_pt1 | contig 25242 bp, 22 predicted proteins | sample Sb_taG_4_FD_200460 | JGI IMG/M metagenome (GOLD analysis project Ga0310039, IMG submission 200460) | Peat soil microbial communities from Weissenstadt, Germany - Sb_50d_6_BS metaG (v2) (version 2) | ecosystem: Environmental > Terrestrial > Soil > Wetlands > Peat | place: Germany: Weissenstadt...
CATACTCGATTCATGGCGGAAGTCCTTTGGGCTAAGATCGGTTCTAGGCAAACCCAGATCTGAACTTAACAGGATTTCCGCCAGTGCTACAAAATCGTCTTGGACAGGAGTGGTTGTCAACCCGCCCGGCGAGCCATGCTCGCCTGTTCGCCTCGCATCGCTCGTTTCTGCCGCCAGAGACGATCCCACAGGGATCGCCCTCCGCTCTTCTTTTTCACCCTCCATTGGCGAAGTCATCCGATCGGCCTCGCCTGGACTATGCTGCTATACTCGTTCCGGAAGAACTCTAATGCGACAATTTTGCTTGGCTCTTGCAGTGGCAGTCGCGACGTTCGCGCCCATCGGGTTGACTCAACCAGGCGGCCCGTACCAGGTGCTCAAGAGGGCTAAGGTCGGCGGAGAAGGTGGCTGGGACTACATCTATGCCGACGCCGCCGGACGCCGGCTGTACATCCCGCGCCGCGGAGGACAGGCCGCGGCGGGGGCCGTCCAGACACGCTTGACCATCTTCAATCTCGACACGCTCGAGCCGGCCGGCGAGATTGCCGGTGTCGGAGGCAATGGCGCCGCGGTCGACCCGAAGTCGGGCCATGGCTTCACCAGCAGCAAGCCCGTCTCGATGTTTGACACCAAAACCATGACGCTCATCAAGACCATCGATCCGGGCGCCGCACAGCCGGACGGCATCTACTTCGATGCCTTCAACCAAAGGGTCTACGTCTTCAGCCACCCCACGAAGGACGCGACGGTTATCGACGCCAAAGACGGCGCCGTGCTCGGCAAGATCGATCTGGGCGGCGTGCCGGAGCAGGGCGTGGGCGACGGCAAGGGCATGCTCTATGTCGTCATGCAGGATGCGCAGGGCAGTGTTACGGCCGTCGATGTCAAGACCATGAAGGCGGTCGCCCACTACCCCTTCGGGGACAAGGGCAGGTGCAACGGTCTGGCGTTGGACGCGAAGCATCATGTGCTGTTCGCGGCGTGCGCCAGCTCCGGGAATCCGCCTGCCCAGCCGGCAAAACCCATGATGGTGATTCTGAGCGCCAAGGACGGCAAGATCCTCGCCAACCTGCCGCTCGCCGGTGGGTCTGACGGCGCCGTTTTCAACCCCTCCACGATGGAAGCCTTCAGCACGCACGGCAACGGCACGTTGACTGTCGTCAAGGAGAAGAGCCCTACGAGTTTCGAGGTCGAGCAGAATCTCGATACCATGAATGGCGCCCGAACGATCACCTTCGACAGCAAGACGAACCACATCTTCACCATGAGCCAGGAGCGTGGTCCGGCGCCGCCGCCACCCCCTGGCGGAGGCCGCGCGCCCCAGGGCACACCGGTGCCGGGTTCGTTTACAATTCTGATGATCGGCAAGTAAGAGCAAGCCGGTTTCGAGTCGCGGCGGAGCCGTCCTGCTCACACGTGCTGATCCACGAGGATCGGGTTTCCATCGGGGTCGAGAGCGATGAAGCTGGCCGGTCCCGTTGTGCTCTCGTCCGCCTGTTGTAGCATCTGCACCCCTTGTGCCTTCAACTGGCGCTGCAGATCGCGAACGTCGGTGAAAGAGGCAAGCTTCTGGGCGTTGCTGTCCCACCCGGGGTTGAAGGTGAGAATGTTCTTCTCGAACATTCCTTGAAAAAGCCCGATCACGTGATCGCCGTTCTTCAGGATCAGCCAGTTCTGCGATGCATTCCCGGCGAAGGCCTGGAAACCGAACTTTTCGTAGAAACTCCTCGAAGCCTCGAGATCCTTGACGGCCAGGCTGATCGAGAACGCGCCGAGTTCCATGCTTTGCTCCTTTCCGGTTGCGACGGTCAAGGAATTATATCAATGGGAGTTTGCTTCGCTCAAGTGTTCGTCGTGCCCGCACCCCGCCCCGGTACTGGAACCAGTACCATTGCCGCCGGTGCACCCGAAAGCTTACCTTACCTTCGTGCTCCTGCTAGCGTTTGTCTGCCTTCAAATTATGGATGCCCTCACCACCATGGTGTTCCTGCGGTTCGGCCTGCTCGAGGGAAATCCGCTGATCCGCCTGGCGCTGGGCGCCGCTCAACCCGCGCTGGCATTGGTCGCCGCCAAGGTTCTCGCCTTGGCGTTGGGCGTGTTCGCCTGGCGCTCCGGACGCACCGGCCTTCTGCGCAAGATGAACGTGTTGTTCGGCGCGTGCGTGGCGTGGAACCTCGCGGCCATCGTCGCTACAGCTTGCGCTTGAAAGACGTCGCCGCCGCCGCGTAAGCCAGCCGCACGGTCTGGTTGAACTGCACGTCGCGGTCAACCGCGCGGCCGCCTGGGCTACGAACCTCTCAGCGCCGAATAGTCGAGGCCCCTTGCCCACGAATTCTGATCGAAGGCCCGGCATCGGCAAGGTGATGCAAAATGAACCTCACCGGCCACTTGCCCGGTCCGTAACTCCGGGCCAGTTGCTGGTCGCTCAGCTCGAGGTACTTCAGCGTGTGATCTCTCGCTGCTTCGCGTCGCGTGACAATGTCCATGTCGATCCTCTTGCCCACTATTCCATGAGCATACCAGGAGGTGCTGATCTGCCAAACCTGGCACACTGAAGTTAAGGTAACTTGTGTCCATCTTCATCGTCCAACTCGGCACACCTCGCAAGCCCGGCGAAGGTTTGCGGCTCGGAACGGTGCGGCGGCCTCCGCGCGGCGTTCCCAAGTCTGACTTCGCCCGGCTCGACTACTATGACGTCTGGTTCCCGAATCTGTCGCCCAGCGCCGAACTTGTGCGGCAAGCTCTCGGAGCGGCCGGCGAGCGCGCGTGGGCCGCATTCAGCCGCAAGTTCAGGCGGGAGATGAGGGCGCCCGATCGGAGCCGCGAACTGGACGTATTGGCGGCGCTGTCGCATCACACCAATCTGGCGCTGGGCTGCTAGTGCCGGGACGAGAGCCGCTGCCACCGGTCCTTGTTACGGGATCTTCTAGCGGAGCGCGGCGCGGACATAATTTGAGGCCCGGCGCCGCCTGACCTGCGCTGTCGCGTTTTTACCCATTACTGACCGACTCCAATGGCGGAGCGCTTGGCAAGCGAAGGGTCCGAATATCGCGCATCGGTGGCTGGCCGAAGAAACGGCTGTATTCGCGGCTGAATTGGCTGGCGCTTTCGTATCCCACCTCGAAGGCCGCGCTGGCGGCGTCCAGGCCATCCATGAGCATGCGTCCCCGCGCTGCCTGCAACCGAAGCTGTTTCTGATACTGAAGAGGACTCATGGCGGTCAACACCCGGAAATGATGGTGCAGCGTGGACACGCCCATGCCCGCGATTTCTGCGAGATCTTCCACCCGGAGCGGCTTCGCATAGTTCGCCCTGATCCAGGCGATCGCTTTTGCCGTTCGGTGGCTCTGCTCCCCTAGCGTTGCAATCGCTTGAAGGCGTGCTCCCTCCGCACTGCGAAGGATTCGGTAGATGATCTCGCGTTGAATCAGGCCGCTGAGAAAGGGAATGTCCTGCGGCGTGTCCAGCAGGTCCACGAGCCGGCAGCATGCTGTGAGGAATTCCACCGTGGTTTCACCGGTCGCCATGCCGGGACTGTCGAACGGCGCCTCGGCCACCTGAATCTCCTCCCGGCTGAGAAGCTCCCGGACCACGGGCATTTCGAGTTTGAGCGACAACGCCAGGCAGGGCGCCCCTTCACTTGCCTCGATCACCCGGCTGACGACCGGCAAATCGACCGACGTCAGCAGGAATCGCGACGCGTCGTAGATGAAAACGTTTCGGCCGAGTTCCACGCGCTTCCGCCCCTGGGCGATCACGGTCACGCTCGGCTCGTAGGTCATGGAGCACCGGGCGGTCGGGGCGGTCCGCCGGTGGAGCGTCAGCCCGGGAATATCCGTTGCCCGGTTCTCTGCGGAGCCAATGAACAAGGCAATCTTCCGGGCCAGCTCCGCCCGCAATTCGTGCGCTCGATCACGTAACAGAGACGCCTCTCCACTGCGGTTCCTCATGATCGCGGTTTCGCTCTCCTCTACCTCCAGGATAACCGCTGGCGATGTGCGTAAATCAACAGCCCAAGAGGAATAGGCAAGAAATCGGAAGGATCGGGATACCGCTTCCATGGCACTCGACTCTAACCTGGAAAAAGAGAAACGATTCCGAAGGAGAAACAATGCAGAAGCGCAAACTTGGAAAAAGCGGCCTGGAAGTATCGGCTCTCGGGCTCGGCTGCATGGGAATGAGCTTTTCTTACGGTCCGCCCAAAGACAAGCGGGAGATGACATCTCTTCTCCGCGCAGCCGTGGAACGCGGCATCACATTCTTCGACACCGCCGAGGTCTACGGCCCGTTCTTGAACGAAGAGCTCGTCGGCCAAGCTCTCGCTCCCTTCCGCGGCCGGGTCGTGATCGCCACCAAATTCGGGTTCGACCTCAGTCCTGATTTCGATCCCCGCGGGATGAAGGGCGCGCCGGGCCTGAACAGTAGGCCTGACCATATCAGGCAAGCCGTCGAAGGCTCGCTCAAACGGCTCCAGGTTGACGTCATCGACTTGCTCTATCAGCATCGGGTTGACCCAACGTGCCTATAGAAGATGTAGCTGGAGCGGTGAAGGACCTGATTCAGGAAGGCAAGGTCAAGCACTTCGGCCTTTCCGAAGCAGGAGTGCAAACCATCCGTCGCGCACACCGGGTCCAGCCGGTCACTGCTCTCCAGAGCGAATATTCGCTGTGGACCAGGACTCCGGAGAAGGAAGTCATACCCACCCTTGAGGAACTCGGAATCGGCCTTGTCCCGTACAGCCCCCTGGGCAAGGGCTTCCTCACCGGCAAGATCGGCGAAAATGCGAAGTTCGACAGCTCCGACTTCCGCAGCACCCTGCCTCGCTTCACGCCCGAGGCTCTCAAGGCGAATCAGGCCCTGATTAATCTGCTCGCCGGCATCGGGGAACGGAAGAAGGCGGCGCCCGCTCAGATCGCACTCGCCTGGCTCCTCGCTCGGAAGCCGTGGATGGTACCGATCCCAGGCACCACCAAGCTGCATCGCCTGGACGAAAACATCGGGGCGGTCTCGGTCGAACTCACGCCCGGCGATCTCCGTGACATCGAAAACGCCGCCTCGAAGATCACGGTCGAAGGCGCTAGGTACCCCGAAAAGCTGGAGCAGATGACCGGCCGCTGAGCGGCCACGCGAAGGACTTCTGAAATGGACATCAAAAGAATCGGCTCGCAACCTTCCGTCAAGGGACCATCGGAGTGGTTCACTGGCACGGTACGTATCGATCCGCTCTTTCAGGCGCCCGATCCGGCACTGGTTCAAGGTGCCAGCGTCACTTTCGAGCCGCGTGCGCGGACTGCATGGCATACGCATCCGCTCGGTCAGACCCTCGTCGTCACGGCAGGCTGTGGCTGGGCACAGCGTTGGGGCGGACCAATCGAGGACATCCGCCCGGGTGACGTGGTCTGGTTCCCGCCCGGTGAGAAGCACTGGCACGGCGCCACACCAACTACCGCCATGACCCACATCGCCATTCAGGAGAAGCTCGACGGCAAGGTCGTCGACTGGATGGAACAGGTCACCGACGAACAATACAAGGCCTGATCAAGGGCCGACAAGCAATCGATAGGAGCATCAGTCCATGTACAAAGCCAAAGCTTACTCCGCCGCAAGTGCGACATCGCCGCTTGCCTCCACGACGGTCACGCGTCGAGATCTGACCGAACATGACATACAGATCGAGATCCTGTTCTGTGGTATCTGCCACTCGGATCTGCACCAGGTACGCAACGAATGGAGCGGCGTCATGCCGACGGTCTACCCCTGCGTCCCAGGCCATGAGATCGTCGGCCGCGTGACCAGGGTTGGCTCCGCAGTCGCAAAGTTCAAGCCAGGCGACCTGGCCGCGGTCGGCTGCATGGTCGATTCCGACCGCACCTGCCCCGAGTGCCAGGCTGGCCTCGAGCAGTTCTGCCCGAACCTGACCCTCACCTACAACTTCCCCGATAAGCACCTCGGAGGCGTCACCTATGGTGGCTACTCCGACAGCGTAGTCGTCGATGAGCGCTTTGTCCTGCATGTCCCTTCCAACCTGGATCTCGCCGGAGCCGCGCCTCTCCTCTGCGCCGGAATCACGACATACTCACCCATGCGCCACTGGGGCGTCGCCAAAGGCAAGAAAGCCGGCGTGGTGGGTCTCGGCGGACTGGGCCACATGGGCGTGAAGTTTGCTCATGCGCTCGGAGCTCACGTGGTTGTCTTCACGACCTCACCCGGGAAGAAAGAGGACGCGCTCCGCCTCGGGGCCGATGAGGTTGTCGTCTCCCGCAATGCCGGCGAGATGAAAAAGCACGCCGGCAGCTTCGACTTCATCCTCGACGCCGTCTCCGCCGATCACGACATCGACGCCTACATCCAACTCCTGCGGCGCGACGGTAACATCACCCTCGTCGGCGCGCCTGAGAAGCCCATGGCCGTCTCCGCATTCGGCCTCATCATGGGACGCCGCAGCCTCTCCGGATCGCCCATCGGCGGCATCCCCGAGACTCAGGAGATGCTCGATTTTTGCGGGGCGCATCACATCGCCGCCGATGTCGAAGTCATCCCCATCCGGAAGGTCAACGAAGCCTACGGGAGACTGCTCAGGTCCGATGTGAAGTACCGCTTCTCGATTGATATGGCTTCTCTCAAATCCGAATAGGACGAAGAATAACATGCGAGTTGGCATTCTGGGTTCGGGGCTGATGGGCGGCAAGCTCGGAACGATCTTCGCGCGTGCCGGGCACGACGTGGTATTCAGCTATGCGCGCAGCAGGACCAAGCTCGAGCACCTTGCGCGCGATGCGGGGCCCAACGCGCGAGCTGGCGCGCCGGACGAGGCCGCGCGCGAAGCTGACGCCCTCTTGCTCGCCGTCCACTGGTCCCGAATTGCCGATGTTTTGAAACAGGCAGGCGGCTTGTCGGGCAAGGTCGTCGTCACTTGCTCGCTCCCGATGAATGCCGGTAACACCGGCCTCGTGATCGCCCACACCTCCTCGGGCGCGGAGGAGCTTGCCAGGATGATTCCACAGGCTCGGGTCGTCTGCGCATTTAACACCGTACCCAGCGAAGTGCTTTTCGGCGTGTACGAAGCCCGGCGCAAGGCCGGGCGGCCGAGCCTGGTGTACTGCGGCGGCGATAAGGGCGCCAAAGCTGTGTCCGCTGAGCTGATCCGCGACGCGGGTTTCGATCCGGTGGACGCCGGTCCCCTGCAGGTCGCCCGGTACACCGAGCCGTTCGCGCTGCTCGTCGCGCAACTGGCGTACGAGGGAGAAGGGGGCCCGGAGCTGGCGTACCGTTTCGACCGGTTTAGGAAGTAGGAGACCTCCAAGCACGTCTCTTTCTCCGGCTGATCGACGCGAGTTTTAACGGGTCCTCACTTTGCGCGCACGAGGTCGATGTGCGCTTGGCCAGGCTTATTCGCCGTCGGCATATAAGTCCAGTCCTCGGTGTGATGATCGGCATCGATGATAGTGAATTGACATTCTCTTCTCGCGGGCCGATCAGCCGTCAGGGAGCCTGATTGATGGCGCGATTCCCGGCTGCTGACCTTGCAGCGCCCACCGCAATTCGAAGATTGCTTCAACCAGAGGCTTGTTCTCGAGCCGATGCCCCTCTGGGATTCGGTCAGGAGCAGCGTCAACGTCAGGCATCAGCGTCCACGCGATTAGCTTACCCCAAATGCGCGGGAGCGGACGCCACCGCCCGCTCCCGCGCCAGACGCCCCTTACTTTACCGCCTCAGAAGGAAAACCTCCCGGCGATCTGCATGTCACGGTTTCCGCTCTTGCCGGTAATTTTACCGAATGCCGACGAGGTCGGGCTGGTGTTGGGTCCGTTCCAGTTGGGGTGGTTGAGAACGTCGTATTGCTCCCAACGCAACTGGAACCTCACCCTGTCACGAATTACGAAATCCTTGAAGATCGCCGAGTTGAAATTCCAACTGCCGGGGCCGTAGTAGGCGTCGCGCACTAACTGCGTGTTGAACGTCCCATTGGCCGGAGGACTCCATACCGGCCCGCCGGAGGCGGTCTTGGGCTGGAAATAGTAATTGCTGTCGGTGGAGGCGTTGCTGCCTTGCGAGTATTGGTCGGTGATCTGAATCGGCGCGTTTTGCACCCAGTACTGGGTCACGCCGGTGGAGTTGACACCCGCATAATCGGTGGTGGTGCCGATGGCGAATGGAGTTCCGCTCTGGTAGACGAAAACGCCGCTGAGCGTCCACCCGCCCACCGTCGAGGCCAGGAACTTATTGCCCTGCTTGAAGAAGGGCAAGGCGTAAACCGAGGTGGCCTGCCATACGTGCCGGCGGTCGAAGGTGGACGGTCCCCACATAAAGGAGTTGTCGTAAGCGTTCGGCTGGAAAGTCTGGTAACTCGTGCCGTTGTCCAGGGACTTGCCGTAGGTGTAGGCCAGGGTGAAACTAAGACCCTTGCTGAAACGGCGGGTGGCCTGGAATTGCGCGCTGTGGTACATGGAGGTGCCGAGATTGGCATTTTGCAGAATCGTGCTATACCCCTTGAATGGCACCAGCGAATTCGGGCTCACGCCGCCCGGGCATACGCCCTGCGGACACGTACCGATCGGTAGCTGATTGATGTTCTGTTCATAGGGCAGGTTGACGCCCTTGCGGCCAACATACCCCACCGAAACCATGGTCCCAAACCCAATCTCCCGCTGGAACGTGGCGTTCCATTGCAGCGAATTGGGCGCAGGGTTGTACTTCTGATAGCTGAGAATGTACAAGGGAAACAACGTGGCCGTGGTGCCGCCGGGGTTGTCCACGTTTCCGTTGGCGACCGACGCCTGCTGCTGGATGGGAGAGTTTCCACCCGGGAACAGGCCGTCGCTCACACCCGTATGGTCGTAGAACCGGCCGAACCCGCCGCGGAAAACACTCTTGCTGTTGAGCGCGTAGGCAATACCGAAGCGCGGAGAGAAGTCTCTATAGTGCGGGTTCGTGTAGGTGTTTGACTTGCCGTTAAAGAGGAAGTTGTAGATCCCGGCGACCTCCGCTGCGGGGCGATTCCCCGCCGCTTTGGGCCAGCCCGTGCCCGGAATGACCATCCCGTTATAGATCTGGGGGAGCGTCGGGCTGCCGCTCAAATTGCCGGTGGCGGGGTTGATGGTAACGGCATTGGCCGGATTGTACACCGATGGGTCGAAGTACGCGATGTTGCCCCACAAACTCGAGTAGGGCGAGGTGGCGCTCCAGCGCAGACCGATGTCGAGGCGCAGTCTGGCCGTTACCTTCCAGGAATCCTGGCCCCAGATCTCGTTATCGTGGTTGCGATACGGAGTGAAGGAGCGTGGACCTACTTCGGCGTAGGTCGCGAACTTGCCGATGGCCGCGTTGGCAAAAGCCAGGCCGGTGCCGCCCGGAGTCGAGTCGGAAAAGGAGAACTGCCCCGCCTGATTGTTGGTGCCCCCCGGCGTACTGCCGATCACGATCTGATCGTCGTCGTTCTCACCCGATTCTTCGAAATAGTAACCGAACTTCAAAGTGTGCTGGCGCCAGATGTGGGTCACGTTGTCCGAAAACTGCTCGATCGGACCGGCGGAATGGGACGGGTAAGGCGAGCCGTTCAAGGCAAGGAACGGGGAATTCGGCCAGGTGGTGCTGGGTATCTTGTCCGGAATGTCCTTTCCGTTGGGGAACAGGTAAGGATAGTTGAATCCATAGGCGCTCCTGGCGTATGGACCCTCCGGACCCACCCACAGCCCGGTCGTGACGTGATCCGCGCTGCCGGCCAGCAGCGCCTCGTTCACCCAGCTCGGCGAGATCGTGTAAACGTAATTCAGCGAAGCCCGCTTGTTGGGATTATTCTGAATCGTGTTGGCATAAGTCGACGAGATTCCGATGTTATTGTTGACGAATAACTGCCCGCGGAAACGAAGCTGCATTTTTTCGTTGATGTTCCAGTCGAACCCGGGCGAGTGCTTGTTCTGGTGGGTATAGACGCTGGGATAGTCGTAATACCAGTTCTGATTGCTGGAGTTGAGGAAGCCGGGGGTCGGTTGTGGAATGGCGTTGATGATCGCCATGCCATTCGGGCTTAGGTTGGCGGCCGGGATAATGTTGCCCGGGTACGGATTGCCATTGCCGTCTTTGAGAATTTCGGCCTTGTTGTAGAAGATGTTGTTGGGCGCCAGGAGTTCGCTGAAATTGCCCTGGCGCATGAGAGCGGTGGGCACGACGGCCAGGTTTAACGAATCCGTGAGCTGCCTGACGAATTCCTCGCCCCAGGTGAAGAAGATCCGGTTCTTCTTGGTGTTGAAGATCCTGGGGATGTAGACCGGACCGCTGAGATAAAAGCCGAACTGATTGTAATGGAAGGGGGACGGCACCGTGTAGCCCGTCTGGTTGCGGCTCCAGGTGTCCGCTTCGAGGATCGGGTTGCGGAAGTACTCGTAAGCCGCGCCGTGGAATACGTTGGTGCCGCTCTTGGTCACCACGCGAATCTCACCACCGGATTGGCGTCCGTATTCGGCGCTGTAGTTGGAGGTCAGAACCTGCACCTCTTCGGTGGCGTCCAGATCGGCGGCTCCGATGCTGCGGCTGCTGTTGGCGCGGGTACGGATGCCCACGGCGCCATCGAAATAGATAATATTGTTTTCGTTGCGGCTGCCGTTAATATTGAAGGAGCCGGTTGAATAGCTGAAACTATTCGTCGCCAGGGTGCCGCCGATGACTCCCGGCATCAAGCCGGCCAGGAAGATCGGGTTGCGTCCGTTCAATTCACTCAACTCGACCGTCGCATGTTCGACCAGCAGGCCAAGCGTGGCGCTTTCCGATTGAACGGCTGTGGTCTGCGCCACGACGTCAATCGCCTGGCTGGCCAATCCGACAGTCAGGACCACATCCACCGACACGGGAATACTGGGGTCGAGTTTCTTATGCAGCACTTCAAAGGTCTGAAACCCGGGGTGCTCCACCTTCACCGTATAGAAGCCGGGCGGCAGGGCGCTGACCACATAATATCCTTCGTTGTTGGTGGTCGCCGTTCGCTCGAACTCCACAGCTTCGTTCTTGATCACCACCTTGACGCCGGGCACCACGGCGCTCGAGGAGTCTCTCACAAAGCCCGAAATCGCGGCCACGTCGGATTGAGCAAAGGCGCCGAACGGCGCCAGGAGAATCAGCGACAGCGCGCCGATTCCCAGGACTTTCCACGTATTCATCGTTGCCCCCTAAGCGAAAGCGCTGACCTGCCAGCATGTAATGAAAATCACACTGAACTTAAAAGCCGCCAATGATTATACGGCGGGGGCCCAAAACGTGTCAATGACAAATGCAACTTGCGCACTGCTGGCCTGCGCACTGCATTGGAGCGACGTCGTTATCGGGAAGTTCTCATGTGAATACTGCATGGTGCACATGTCCGTACGCTGTGCCGCCGGAGACGTCGAGAAAGTCGAATTCCACTGCCTTGCCGTCTGGCGACAACCTGCCTGCCATCCGAGGCCGGTTCTTCCCGCTGTCGCAATAATGCGTAAGGATCAGGCGATCGCCATCGATGTAGAGCATCGTGATTGGATCGTCGTCACCACGGGTCGGGTCATCGGATCTCCCTTCCGGCACCATCTCGTGCATGAGCGCGGCGCCGCCGGAAGTGACGCGCAACGACCGCGCACCGGGGCGTGCATTCCGGGCTGCGGCCCCATCGCTGCCTGGCCTTTCCAGTTTCCCGCGAGAGTTCTCATTCGAGCAAACGCCAGTTCAGCGGACGCCTGTTGCGCGTCGGGCTTTTGGCCATCCGGCTTGTGCGTCTCCGATTACGGCAAACCGATCGTTGAGACGCACGGCATCAGGCGCATCGCCCGACACCTCGCTACAGCTTGCGCTTGAAAAACGCCACCGCCGCCGCGTACGCCTCGCGCCACGTTCGGCCGAGCAGAAAGTCGTGGATCTCGTCCGGGAAGATCAGCTCCTCCACATCCACCTTCTGCCGGCGCAGCGCGTACGCCAGCCGCACGGTCTGGTTGAACTGCACGTCGCGGTCGTCGTCCCCTTGGATCAGCAGCACCGGCGAGCGCCAGCCCTGCACGAAATTCAGCGGCGACGATTCGAACGCGATCTTGTAGTCCGGCTCGGTGGGCGGAATACTCAGCTCCGTGGCCCAGTTGTGCACGCCGTGGAAATCGACCCCGGCCTTGAACAGGTCCGACGCGCGCGCCAGCGCCATCGCAGTCAGATAGCCGCCGTAAGAGCCGCCCCACACGCCGATTCGCGCGCGGTCCACATCCGGCCGTGCACCCAGCCACACCGCGGCGCCGCGAACGTCGTTGTAGTCGCTGCCCCCCGACGCGCCGTACTGTGGGGCCTCTCGGAAATCCAGCCCGTACCCGATCCCGCTGCGGAAATTCACCGACAGCACCACGTACCCGCTCGCTGCCAAATATTGGTTGAGCGCGTAAGCGTTGGCGTAGTAGTACATGTAGTGCCACCCGGTCAGCATCTGCCTCCGCGGCCCGCCGTGCAGGAATACGATGGCGGGCGATCGCGCCGCCGCGCGGCCCGGTGAAAGGAACAACTGCCCGTGGATCTGTAGCCCGTCGGCGGCGGGGAAGATCACCTGCTGCGGCGTCGCCATCTGCTGCGCGGGGAAATCGCCCGCGGATTCCAAGTCGCGGATCTCGGAGCCGATCCGGATGGCGGCGCGCAAAGGGTGCTGCGCGTCGGAGCGCAGGAAAGCCACCGCGTTGCCGTCGGTGGTCGGCGCGGGCGCCACCTCGATGCCCGTGCCCGTGGTCAGTGCGGCGGGCGTGCCCCCGGCGGCGGAGACTCGCCACAGGTGGCGGCGGTCGATATCGCCTTGGTTGGACGAGAACACCACTTCACCGCGGCTGCGCGCCGGCGCGGCGTCCTCCACTTCGAACTCTCCGGGCGTCAGCAGCGTGGCGCGCCCGCCTTCCGCCGCGATCGAATAGAGATGCGTCCAGCCGTCGGCTTCCCACGGAAAAACGATGCGCTTGCCATCGGCCCACAGCAACTGGTTCGCGCCGCTCACTTCGCGGAACACGCTGCCCCGCCCTTCCGCGGCGCGCCAGATTTCCCTGCCTGCTCCGGTCTCGACGCTGGCCATGCGGATCGACCACGGCTCCCTCGCTCTGCGGGCTTCTCTCACCGGACGCAGGCCGCTCGATGGAATCCGGATGAAGGCGACACTGCGGCCGTCCGGCGACCACGCGGGCGCGCCGTCGAAATCCGTGGAGGGATCCAGATAGCGCAGCGTTCCCGCGCTGACCTGGTACACGCCGATGAGGCTGTGGTCGCCTCGATTGGTGGTGAATGCGATGCGGTCCCCATCGGGGGACCACTCCGGTCCTTCGCACGTGCCGCGGGCATCGAAGGCCTGTGCGGCGGGCGTCTTGCCATCGGTCGATGCCCACCAGATCTGGCCCGCGCGAAGGAAGGCGATCCGGTCGCCGCGCGGCGATACCACGGGCCCGGAGCCCGCCGCGATCCTGCGCGGCGCCGAGCCATCCAGGCCGACCATCCAGATGTCTTCGGACACGCCGCGCGGATCGGACGCGGGGTTCGCGGTGCCGCCGCGAGTGTAGACGATGGCGGAGGCGTCGGGAAGCCAGCCTGGGTGCTGCAGTTCCTGGCCGTCGTCTTCGGTGTAGTTGGTCACCTTCCGCGCTTCGTACCGTGGCGGCTCGGCAACCATGATGTTGCGCACGCCGCGCGTGTTGGAGAACCACGCCACCTTGGCGCCTGCGGGCGCGGCGGTCAGATCGCTGGGAAATGAAAACGCGAGGACCTGGTCCAGCGTGAACGAAGGCTGCTGGCCGCTCGCTTCGAGGGCCAGTGAGAGGGCCAGCGTGGCGAGAAGTCGCATGGCCCTACTGCACGGTTTCGATTTCGGTTTTCTGCCGCGGCGGATATGCGTACGGTGTCACCAGGCTTTCGCTGCCGTCCAGGCCGATGGCTTTCACCCCGAACTTGGCGTCGTCGATGGAAACGTCCTTCAGGGTGAGCTGCGTCGTTTTGCCCGCGTAGATTTCGCGCTCCCAATAAGGCGCCGTGGTGGAGCGCATCACCACGGCGTAACCCTTGATGCCGTCATCCGGACCCGCGGCGCGCCATTGCAGCGCGGCGTCGTAGCCGGAACCGCGCGAGATCATCGGCGTGGGCCGCCGCCCGGCGCCCGTGGCCGTTCCGGTGTTCGCGCCGGCTCTTCCCGCGCCCGGTTGCCGCAGGATCACCGGCGGCTTCGGGGCCATTGCCAGGCTGGCCGCAGCCGCGGCGTTGATCTTCGCCACCTTGGTCGTGTACGGCACCGACATGTTCTCCAGCAAGTCGGTGGCGTGGTGCTGGTTGGCGTAGATCTCGTTCGGGGTCGAAAGGCGCACCGCGGCGTAGCCCTCCATCTGGAACGGAGAATGATCGCCGCCCCGGCCCAGCCGATCTTGCATGAAGACCGTGTCCACTTTCATGGAGGGCATGTAGCGCTCGCCGATTTCCCGCACGTATCGCGACAGTTGCTGCGAGGGCGAATCCATCGATTCGTCGCTGTAGACGCTGACCGTGCTGTTGCCCGTGCGGCCGTTCCCCGCCACTTCGGTGCCGATGATGTCGTTGTTCAGCACCGCTTCGATCACCTGGTTCTCCTTGTGGGCCTTGGCGGCCAGCAAGGTGGCGCCGATCAGTCCCTGCTCTTCGCCGGCGAAAGCCACGAAGACCAGCGTCTTGTCGAATTCGTACTCGCTCATCACGCGCGCCAGTTCCATCACGGCGGCGGTGCCGCTGCCGTCGTCGCAAGCGCCGGGGGCGGGCAGTTCCGCGTTCTTCTCCTGCTGCTCCAGGCTGAGCGTGGGCGGCCCGTTCCCCGCTCCGGGAGCCGCGGCCGGGGCGTCCGTGCCCGGTCCAGCCGGAGCCCCGCCGGCGGGACGGTTGCCCAGGTTCAAGGAGTCGTAATGGCCGCTGACGAAGATCTGCGTCTCGGGCAACTTCTTCCCCGGCAGCACCGCGATCACGTTGTAGAGATCGACATCCTTGAAGATGCGCCCCTGCTTCTTGACGCGGTACTTGTCGAAGCGCACTTCGAGGCGCGGGCTGTAGCTCTTGAACTCGTTGAGAATCCACTGTCGGGCCGCCCCGATTCCGCGCGCGGGATCGTCCTGGTTGGACATGGTGTTGCGGGTGCCGAAGCTCACCAGCTTCTCCAGGATCGCCCGGATGCGGGCCTCCGAGACTTCGTCCACTATCTTCTGGACCTGCGGATTCAGCGTCTTTTCGTCGGCGGCAGTGAAACCGGCGGTCAGGCACAAACAGGCGGCGAAAGCGAGGCAACGTCGGGAGATCTGCATTAGGAAACAGAATATCCCAATTCGGGTCGCGAAATGGGACCGTTCGCGCATCGCGACCTTATAATAAGGAGCGGGTTGGTGCGGCGGCGCCAGTCGGGCGCCGCTCGCGCGGAGGGTGATCGTCCCCGCGGCCATCGCCGCCGGACAACTTGAGGTGCGCTGAAACGAGCATTTCGCCCCAGGTCGTCGGGCACGTCGTGAAGATCGCGTTGCCCGATGGCACCGCCGTGCCGGGAGAGGTGGCGGCCGTGCGGGATGATTCGCTGTCGGGGACGGCTCAGCCTTCGGCGCCACCGGCCGCTTTGAGGACGTGTGCCGTGCGGACAACGGTGCAGTACTCGGCGTCGAGATTTGCCAGGCTCATTGCGTGAACCTCTGCCGCTGTTCGAAACACTCCGCACCAATCCTTGCGCCCAAAAGTGAACGTGGCATCCTCCACAAGATAAGTGTCGAACCCGAGATTTCCGGCCATCCTCACGGTCGCTTCGACGGAATTGTTGGTGATGACACCGGTCACGATCAGGATGTTCTGATTGCTCTTGCGCAGCCTTGATTCCAGATCGGTGCCGATGAAAGCGCTATTCGTTCGCTTCGCAATGATTCGCTCGCCGGGTAGGGGCTGTGCTTCCGGTTTGAAATCGTGTCCCGGCTGGCCAGGGCGGTAGTGAGATGCAGGTTCCATCGAGTCGTGGCGGATGTGGTAGACGGGCCGGTTGCCGGTTCGCCATTCCCGTAACAGCGCCGCAATATTTCGCTCTGCGTCGGGATTGTTTCGTTGGCCCCAATCGGGATGATCGATTGCCTTTTGAAGGTCGATCACGAGCAGTGCGGCTTCGAGCGGCAGGGGCACCGGAAGGGAACGGCGCATTCTCCGAGGATATCGCGGAATGGCGGCCCGGCATTCGCACCTTCCGCGTCCGTCCATGAGAATCGGCGGTATGATTATGCGTGGATGAAGTCCGCAGTGCCCCTGAGCGTTTGCCTATGAGAGCCGCGATTCTGACTTCGCCGGGTGACATTGCGGGACGCCCGCTCGAAATCGGCGAGGCGCCTGAGCCGGAGGCCGAACCCGGACACGTGCTGCTGCGCGTGCGCGCCTGCGGCGTCTGCCGGACCGATCTCCATATCGTCGAGGGCGAGTTGCCGCGCCGCCGCGAGACGCTGATTCCCGGTCATCAGATCGTTGGCGAGGTGGTGGGCGGCGCTACGGCGGAGCTTCCCGTGGGCGCGCGCGTGGGCGTTTCGTGGATGGGCGGAACCGATGGAACCTGCCCGTACTGCCGGCGCGGGCTCGAGAACCTGTGCGACGCGCCCACGTTTACCGGGTACACCGTGAATGGCGGATACGCCGGGTATGCCTCCGCGCGCGCCGATTTCGTGTTCCCCCTGCCCCCGAAGCTCGACGATCTCGACGCCGCTCCGCTGTTGTGCGCCGGCATCATCGGATTCCGCAGCCTGCGGGTGGCGGGCGTCGAACCGGGCGACCGCGTGGGCCTGTTCGGCTTCGGCGCGTCGGCCAACCTTGCGATTGCGGTGCTGCACTCCTGGAACTGCGCGGTGTATGTCTCGACTCGCGGGGATTCGCACCGCCGCCTCGCGCAGTCCCTCGGAGCCGCGTGGGTGGGCGCCGAAAAGGACAAGCCGCCGGTGGAGCTCGACCGCGCCATCACCTTCGCGCCCTCGGGCGACGTGGTGGTCGCCGCGCTCGCCAGCTTGCGCAAGGGCGGCGTAGTGGCGATCAACGCAATCCACCTGGACCGCATGCCCGAGTTCGATTACGACCGGCTGCTGTGGGGCGAGCGCCAGCTTCGCAGCGTGGCCAACATGACCCGCGCCGATGCCCGCGATTTTCTGGACATCGCGGCCGCCATCGGCCTGAAGCCGAAGGTCACGGCGTTCCCGCTCGACCAGGCCAACGAGGCGCTCCTGGCGGTGAAGCGCGATGCCATCGACGGCGCCGCTGTCATCGTGCCCTGACTTGTGATAGGGTGAATCCGTGCAGGCGTCCGTTCAGGCTTTACCAGAGGTGCCGCCGGCCAGGCAGTCTCCGCTGGGCGCAGTGCGGAACATCGCGGTGGATTCGTACCGCGGACTCGTCATGCTGCTCATGATGGCGGAGGTGCTCCAGTTGTCCGCCGTCGCGCGAGCGTTCCCCGGAAATAAGTTCTGGTGGTTTCTGGCGTATCACCAGACGCACACCGACTGGGCCGGCTGTTCGCTTCACGACACCATCCAGCCGGGGTTCTCCTTCCTGGTGGGGGTCGCGCTACCTTATTCTATTGCTTCCCGGCTGGCGCGGGGCGGGGCGTTCAAGGGGATGTTCCTGCACGCGCTGTGGCGCTCCCTGCTGCTGGTGGCGCTGGGCATCTTCCTGCGGTCGATGGATCACACCCAGACGTACTTCACCTTTGAAGACACCCTCACGCAGATCGGGCTGGGATATCCGCTCCTGTTCCTGCTGGGCTTCCGGCCCGCGCGCTGGCAATGGGCGGCGCTGGCCGCGGTCCTGACCGGCTATTGGCTGGCGTGGGCGCTGTATCCCGCGCCGGGACCGGGATTCGATTACCAGGCGGTGGGAGTGCCCGCCAACTGGTCGCACCACTACACCGGATTCGCCGCGCACTGGAACAAGAACAGCAACCTGGGACAGGCGTTCGACGTGTGGTTCCTCAACCTGCTGCCGCACGCCCGTCCGTTTGTGGCGAACAGCGGCGGGTACCTGACGCTGAGCTTCATTCCCACGCTGGGCACCATGATCCTGGGGCTGGCCGCGGGCCGATGGCTGCGGGCGGAGGCGCCGCGGATTCCGCTGAAGCGCCTCGCGGCGGCCGGCGCGATCGGCATCGCCAGCGGGCTGCTGCTGCACTTCGCCGGCATCTGCCCCATCGTGAAGCGCATCTGGACGCCGAGCTGGACGCTGTTCAGCGGCGGCCTGTGCTTCCTGTTCCTGGCGGCGTTCTGCTGGATCATCGAGATGAAGGGCTACCGCAAGTGGGCCTTCCCGCTGGTGGTGATCGGGATGAACTCCATCGCGGCATACCTGATGGCCCACCTGTTCGAGCGGTTCATCGTTTCGTCGCTGCGCATCCACCTGGGCCGCCGCGTGTTTCAGGTGTTCGGGCTCGGACCCGAGCACCTGCTCATGGGCGGGGCGGTTTTGCTGACCTACTGGCTCATGCTCTTCTGGATGTACCGGCGGAAACTGTTCCTGAAGATATGATCGGGCAGACCTTCGGGCACTACCACATCGAGTCGCGCCTGGGCGCCGGCGGAATGGGGGAAGTCTATCTCGCGCGAGACACCCGTCTCGACCGGCTGGTCGCACTCAAGGTGCTTCCCGAGGCATTCGCCGCCGATGAGCAGCGCCTGAAGCGCTTCCTGCAAGAGGCCAAGGTCACTTCGTCCCTGAAGCATCCCAACATCGGCCACGTGTACGAGATCGGCGAGGTGAACGGCACTTACTACCTGGCGATCGAGTACGTGGAAGGGCCGACCTTGGGCGCGCGGCTCGCGGCCGGCCCGTTGCCCATCGGGGAACTCGTGGACCTGGCGGTGCAGGCCGCCGACGCGCCGGCGGAAGCGCACTCCATGGGCATCCTCCACCGCGACATCAAGCCCGAGGTGCTGGACTTCGGGCTGGCGCGGATCGATGCGAAGGCGGCGGCGGACGGCGCCTCGAGCGAAACGCGCACGCAGGCGCTCACCAATCCGGGAGTGGTGATGGGGACGCCGCGGTACATGAGCCCGGAGCAGGCGCTGCGCTCCGACCTGTTTTCGTTCGGCATGGTGCTCTACCAGATGGCCCCCGGAACGGCGCCGTTCCGGGGGCAACACCACGCCCGAAATCACCGACGCGATCCTGCACCAGGCGGCTGCCGCGCCGGTGCGGCTCAACCCCAAAATCCCGCCCGACCTGGAGCGCATCATTCTGCGCTCGCTGGAGAAGGACCCGGCGCTGCGCTACCAGACGGCTGCGGACCTGCGAGCCGATCTGCAACGCCTGAAGCGCGACTCGGAATCCGGGCAGCAGGCGGCCTCGGCTCCCCGGCCGCCGGCTGAAATCAACGTCCGGCCGTTTCTTTCGTCGCCCACCAACGAGTCGACCCCCGCCTTCTCTCCAGACGGCAAGACCATCGCGTTCTCCTGGACCGGCGAGGACGGTTCCAACCGGGACATCTACGTCAAGCTCCTCGATGCGGGCAATCCCCTGCGGCTGACCACCGACCCCGCGGCGGATTACTGCCCGGCGTGGTCTCCCGACGGCCGCTTCGTCGCCTTTCAGCGCTTCGCCGGAGACCGGATCCAAATCTTCACCGTCCCGGCGATCGGGGGTGCGGAACCTAAACTCGTGGATCAGGCGAAGGCTCTTGCGGGCTCTATCGTATTCTCCTGCAGTGTCGCCTGGCACCCCGGCGGAACGGCAGTGGCATTCAGCTTCTACGCTCCCGGCGAAGCCCAGGGCATCTTTCTCCGCGACCTGGATTCCGGCCAGCAGCGCCGCCTGACCACCGTGGCCGGCTTTCTCCAGGATACAAACCCGGCCTTTTCACCGGACGGCAAGACCCTGTCGTTCCTTCGCTTCAGAACCACGGCGACTTCCGCGCTCGGCCTGCTCTCGATGACCGACAATTCGATCCGCACGCTGCGGGGCGACGAAGGAATCGTGACCCAAGCGTGGATGCCGGACGGGAAGAGCCTGCTTCTGGCGATGGGCTTCAATTCGCCATTCTCAACACGACTCTACCGCCTGCCGCTGGATACCGGGAAGCCCGCCAGCATTGCCGCCGCGGTCGTCGGCGTACGTTCCCCGAGTCCTTCACCCGACGGCCCGCCGCGTGGTGTACTCGCAGAGCGTGTCGGACACCAACATCTGGCATCTCCCGCTGGAGACTCCCACGCGCGCCGGCAAGCAGGAAATGTGGATCGGGTCCACGCGGGCGGAGTTCGATCCCCGATACTCTCCCGACGGCCGGCACATCCTGTTCCTCTCCAACCGGACGGGACGCACGGAACTGTGGCTGGCCGACGCCGACGGCAAGAATCAACAGCAGCTCACCACCAACACCCCTGCCTACGGCTCGCCCGAATGGTCCCCGGACGGGACCCGAATTGCGTTCGACAGCCGCGTGAAAGGGAACGCCGACATCTTCGTCATGAACGCGAGCGGCGGCGCCGCCCAACGGCTCACGGACGACCCGGCGGAGGACATCGTGCCTAACTGGTCGCACGACGGCCGCTGGATCTACTTCTGCTCCAACCGTTCCGGGAGCCAGCAGTTGTGGCGCATTCCGTCTTCGGGGGGCCAGTCCGAACAAGTGACCCAGAACGGCGGCTTTGACAGCCAGGAACCGGCCGACGGCAAGTATCTCTACTTCAGCAGGGGGCGCGACCTGCCGGGCCTGCTCCGCCGCGGTCCGGACGGCCGGGAGGAGATGCTGCTGCCGGACCTGCGCGGCCGTGCCTGGGTGGTGGGCACGGGCGGGATCTACTTCGGGGATCCCACCGATCAGCACCGGCAAATCCGCTATCTCGACCTGGCGACGAGGCGGGTCACGGCAGTCGCAGCGATCAACCGCTTGTTTTCGACGACCACGCGACTCATGGATCTCTCCCCGGACGGCCGCAACCTGGTGTGGGTGCAGGCCGACAGCAGCAACACCAACCTGATGCTGCTCGAAAACTTTCGCTGACGCGGCGGAGCTGTTACGGGGGCGCCAGCGCTGTTCGGGTCTTTTTCGGAAGCTTTTCGAAAACCAGGTCGTACGATTTCCGAAGCAGTCGCTTGATTTCGGCGGGCGGCAGCGCGTCTTCGCGCTCCAGCGCCACCCAGTAGTAGCGGGCCGAATACGGCGCGGGAATGATGCCCGGGAGCTCGGTGAGCCCGGCGAACTCCTCAAGCGTGCACTTGAACGAGAGACAAACCTTCGCCGGCACCAGAACGACGGCGGCATACATCTTGCCGCCAACTTTGAAGACCAAATCGTCCGGGTCCCACGGGCTGCTCTCGGTGGTATGGGGAAGCGAGAGACAGAAACGGCGAACCCATTCGGCGTTCACTTGGCGATCCTGATCATCACCACGCCGTGCGAGGGCACGTTGGCGGAGTACTCGTCGGCGATGCTGCCGAGCTCTTCATGTTTCCAGAGGTCGCGGACCTTGTGGGAGCCGGTCACTCCGATGTCGCTCCACTTAGCCGTGACCTTGGCATCGGCTGCGCCGCGGTTGAAGAGGCCGGCGGCGTAACCGCCATCGGCCAGGGGCTTGGCCCAGACTTCCAGGTCGCCGTCCTTGGCCACGCGGACACCCTGCTTGCCGAGCTTGTCCTGATCGACGGCGATTACATCGCGGTTGGTGAGGATCTCGAGGACGGACGGCTGCATGTCGCGGATATCGTTGCCGGAGAGCAGCGGCGCGGCGAGCAGGCACCACAGGCTCATGTGCGTGCGGTACTCGGTGTCGGTCATGCCGCCGTTGCCGATTTCGAGCATGTCGGGATCGTTCCAGTGGCCGGGGCCGGCGTATTTTTCGCGGCCGGGCTGGCGGTCGAAGCCGATGTTGTTCATGGACTGCCAGCGGTCGCTGATGTCGCCGGTGGTGCGCCAAAGGTTGCCGTCCACCTTCGCGCCCCACTCGCCGACGTCGAGCATGCCGTACTGGCAGAGGCTGTAGACGATGGGGCGGCCGGATTTCAGCAGCGCTTCGCCCATCTTGGCGTAGGCGGCGATCATGGTGGACTGCTGGGTGTCATAGACGCGCGCGGCGCTGCACCAATCGTACTTCAGGTAATCGATGCCCCACGCGGCCCAGGTTTTGGCGTCCTGGTCTTCGTGCTGGAAGCTGCCTTCGTAGCCGGCGCAGGTCTTGGGCCCCGGCGAGGAATAGATGCCGAGCTTCAGGCCCTTGCTGTGGACGTAGTCGGAGAGCGCCTTCATATTGGGGAACTTCGAATTGGTAGTGATGTTGCCCCTGGCGTCGCGCGTGCCTTCCCAGGTGTCGTCGATGTTCACGTAGAGGTAGCCGGCGGCTTTCATGCCGGACTTCACCATGGCGTCGGCGATCTCGCGCACCACCTGGTCGTTGACCTTGCCGCGGAACTTGTTCCAACTGTTCCAGCCCATGGGGGGCGTTTTGGCGAGGCCGTTGGAGCGCACGGCGGCGGGCTCGGGCAGGGAGATTTTGGGCGGCTTGGGCGGCAGGGGCGCGGGAGGGTCGGAGGAGGCGCGTGTCAATTCGTAGACTTGCCCCGGGCGGTTTCCCTGGGCGGGCGCGGTGAGCTTCAGCTTGCCGCCTTCGAGCACGGCGGTGTAATCGCGGCGCTGCACCTGGTTGTTGTTGGCGTCGCGCTCGGCGGTGAAGGCGACGTTGGCGCCATCGACTTTGCCCGCCACGATGCGGTCCTCGAACTGCGGCGCGAGGATGTAACCGGTGAGAGTGCCACCGGACGCGTTGAGCGCGACGACGATCTCGCGCGCTTCGTCATCGGAAGAGAATTTGGCCACCCAGCGGCCGGTGACCGACTGGGCGACGGCGGCGGAGCAAAGAAGAAAAACGAGCAGGAATGCCTGTGGCACGTGCTTTCTCATAAAGGTCAGACCTCCAGTTTCCATGGGGAACGGTAATTCGCTTTCAAGAACGGCTGGACTGCTTCCTGGGCCACGGTGAACGTCCGGCCGTTCCAATCGAGCGTGACGCCGTGGCGCAGCGCCAGGTTGGCCAGGATGCAGGTGACGCTGCTGCGCACGCAGGTTTCGATATCGGAGACAGGCTTCCGGCGCGAGCGGATGCACTCCAGGAAATTCCGCCAGTGGGGGACGTTCATGGCGGCGAGCGCCGGGTTCTTTTCGACCACAGGCTCGGCTTTCCTGGCGGTGGGGAAGACGACGCAACTGTTGCGGTTGACCACCAGGGTCGCCTCGGCGCCGTGGAACGCGGTGCCATAAGAATCGTCGAACATCGGGTAGGGGTTGGCGGTGCGGCTTTCATAGGACCCGACAAAGCCGGGATAGCGGCAGGTGGCGATCATGGTGTCGGGCGTCTCGGTGTTGTCGGCGACGTAGAGGCGTCCGCCCTGCGCGGAGATGGAAACGGGCATGGCTTCATCGAAGGCGAACTGGACGATATCGAGGAGGTGGACGCCCCAATCGGTCATGGCGCCGCCGGCATATTCCCAGAAGTAGCGGAAGGTAGACCAGCGGTCGCCCACGCCCCAGCGGTTGGCGTTGAAGGGACGCGCGGGGGCGGGTCCGAGCCACAGGTCCCAATCGAGGCCGGGGGGAGGATCGGAATCGGGCGGATTGCCGAAGCCCTCCTTTTTGGTGGCGCCGGCCTGGAACGCGCGGCAGAAGGCGATGTCGCCGAGGGCGCCGCTTTTGACGATGGCGCGCGCCTTCCGGAAGAAGCCGCCGGAACGCTGCATGGTGCCGCCCTGGACGACGCGGTTGTATTTGCGGGCGGCCTCGACCATTTTCGGGCCCTCGTCGACGTAGACGCAGGCGGCCTTTTCGACCCAGACGTCTTTGCCGGCCTTGCAGGCTTCAATGGCGATGTAGGCGTGCCAGTGGTCGGGGGTGGCGATGGAGACGGCGTCGACGGACTTGTCGGCCAGGATTTCGCGGAAATCGCGGACGGCCTTCACGCTGCCGAATCCCAGCTTTTTGGCCCGGGCCTGGGCGCGTTCGAGGGCGGCCTGATAGACATCGCAGACGGAGACGATCCGGAAGCCGGGGACCTTGGCGGAGTAGCCCATGTTTCCGGAGCCCATCCTTCCGATGCCGATGAACGCGATGTTGACCTTGTCGTTGGCGCCGCGAATGTTGCCGGTGAAGAGAGAGGAAGTGAGCGCGGCGGCTCCGGCACTCCTGAGGAAGCTGCGGCGACCGGTGAATTGTGGCTCCATCAGATCTGTTTTAGCAGGATTTCGAGCGGCGGGGCGGGAGGACGGCGGCAGGGAGGCGGGAGGCGCATCGGGAGACGAATCTGTCCAAACGTGGTGCAACAACTCGTGCACGGCTAAGCTCCCCTGTTTCCGTGGGTTGCGGGGAAAGGCCGAAAACGGGTGACGCATGTGGAGAGTTTTTGACAGGCGCGGCTCCCGGATTTCGGGGCGGAGAGACGAATCGGGCGGCGGGCGAAGAACGGGCGGTGGCGGCGGGATTTGTGATGCGATGGGCCGACTCATAAGGTCACTCTCAATTCCACGCTTACCACGGCGGCAAGCGGAGTTCGGGGGATGGGATCTTCAAGTTGGTGAAATGAGGGGAAATAAAAATGTGGAAAGTCGGTGACTGGAATCGGGAGGCTAACGGTCGAGTGCGGGACTACGGAGTTTGGGGTCCCAAATAACGGAGAGTTGGAACCCGCTTGTAGAGTAGCTGAAACGGGTCGAAACCCTCCGCGAATGCGTCCAAGGCATCTCGGAATGCCGCCTAAGGCCATGAAACAGTGAGGCGTACTATATCCCAGCGTTGTATGGAGGGGTTAGAAAAGAGCAAAAGTCTAGGGCCGGACAAGCAGCGTGCAGATCGCACTGCGCCTGCCCGCGCCGGATGTCGCCAAAGCCCGAGAGATCGCCGGCCGCAAGGGGATCGGTTACCAAACGCTTTTGAAGATGCTGGTGCACGAAGGCCTGCGGCGCGAAGCGCGGCGACCATAGCGCGTTGCAGTGCGGAATCCACGTCTAATTGCCCTCATTCGATGAGCAGGCGGACGTGGCGCTCCTGTGGGCTCTCGGGATTTCGCGGCGCCGAGCATCGACACGAATGTCGATCGGCAGACACGAGCAGAGGACGGTCCCTGCGGGAACGTCTCGGGCGCCAGAAACGTGGCTCGACGGCGCGAACAGGCGAGCTTCGCTCGCCGGGCGGGTTGACAACCCGCCGCAGGTTGACAACCACTGGTGTCCAAATTAGACACGTTCAGCCAGACTCCACGTGCCAAACAATGGACATAGGCCCCC
>Ga0310039_10000782_pt1 | contig 24866 bp, 31 predicted proteins | sample Sb_taG_4_FD_200460 | JGI IMG/M metagenome (GOLD analysis project Ga0310039, IMG submission 200460) | Peat soil microbial communities from Weissenstadt, Germany - Sb_50d_6_BS metaG (v2) (version 2) | ecosystem: Environmental > Terrestrial > Soil > Wetlands > Peat | place: Germany: Weissenstadt...
GAGGTCCGGCCCGGGGAGGCATTAACTGCTGAGCCGAGCGTCCATAGACCTTGTTGGTTAGACGGCGGTCAGACAGGCCCGGTTGTGACCTTCAGCGCTATGTGGCGTCGCCTATGACGAGGGTGCTGCGGGCGGCTTCGATGACCTCGCTGGTGATTACGCTGAGGTCGCTGGTGCGCAGGATGCGTTCGATTCGGACGAACAGCCGGTGCAGGAGCCGGAAGCTGCCGCCGGTGATGCGGCGATTGCGGCGATGGCCTGGCTGCCGGTGAAGCCGGCGCCGTCCCGGGTGAGGCCGAACTGGCCGTCAAGCCCCGGTCAGCCGGCTACCGCAGCGCGCACTGGCCGCGCAGGCCGGCCGGCCCCGGGCGGCGGGGAGCGTGGTTCCGCAGCCATCAAGATTTACTTCGGTAACGAGATACAAGATTCCGAGCCGAACATCTTGACTCCGAACTAAGAGTTCGTTAGGTTCCGTGCATGGAGGCAGGCGGCCCAGCACGGCTGGTGGCTCGCCGGCCGCGAAAACGGCCGGCGCCCTCGGCAACGAGGCGGTAGTCACCCTGGCTGAACCGCATCTCGCCTCCCGGGTAGCTCGTATTCGAGCTACATGGAGCCTGGGTATGGGCCTAGGCCGGGTCAAGGAGGGGTAACGATGTCAAACACAGATCTCATACTGGTGAGCGGAGCGACCGGGAACACCGGATCGGGCGTGGCTTCCTCGCTGCTTGCGCAAGGATGGCCGGTGCGGGCGCTGGTCCGCGATGAGGCCAAGGCCGCCGGCCTGCGCGCGCAGGGCGCCCAGGTCGCGGTCGCCGACCTTGACCGGCCGGAGACCCTGACCGGCGACCTGCTGGACGGGGTGACCGGCGTCTACTTCCTCACCTGGAACGGGCCGACGGCGCTCCAGCAGTCCCGCAACCTCCTCGAGACGATCAAGCGCTCGGGGACGGCGCCGCACATCGTCCGCCTCTCCGGTTACGCGACGCTGAAGAGCCGCATCATCTCCGAGCTCGCCACGTGCGAGGACGAGCTGAAGGCCTCCGGCCTGCCCTGGACGATCCTCAAGCCGACCTTCTTCATGCAGAACGTGATGATGGCCGCCCCGACCGTGCGCGACCACGGACACATCTACTTCGACTGGGGGAACGGGAAGGCGGGGATGATCGATTCGCGGGACGTCGTCGACTGCGCCGTCGGCGCCCTCACCGGCCAGGCCCAAGCCATCCAGGGCCAGACCTTCGTCCTGACCGGGCCTGCGGCGATCGGCTTCGCCGACGTCGCGGCGATCCTGTCCGGCGTGACCGGGCGCACGGTCCAGTACGTCCCGGTGCCGCACCAGGCCGCCATCGACTCGATGATCGCCATGGGCGTGCCGCCGTGGATCGCCGAGGGCTACGGTGAGCTCGATGACGGGTTCGAGCACGGCTTCGCCGACCTGACGACCAGCAACGTGCACGCGCTGAGCGGCCACCAGCCCCGCGGCTTCGAGCAGTTCGCCCGCGACTATGCCGAGGTCTTCGCGCCAGTCCCGGCGCCTACGTCATGATCACGTCCGTTTACGTGCAGCCAGAAGATGTGAGGTGTTCGTGATGACGACAGGCCCAATCGATGCATTCGTGGCAATCCACAACGCGTTCCGGCGGGACATGGCCGCGCACGTCTTCGCCGCTCACGTCCGCGCCGATCCCGGCCTGGTCTGGACGGCGCTGACCGACCCGGGCCAGACCGCCGCGTACCTCTACGGCCTGGCGGCGCACTCAACGTGGCTTCCCGGCGACCCCATCGAGTTCCACCTCGGCGGCCGAGCTGAGGCGATCGGTCGCGTCCTGCATGCCCGGTGCCATGAACGGCTGTCCTACCTGCTGCAAGCCGGGCCGGGCGACCCGCCGGTGTACCTGACCTGGCTGCTGCGGCCGGCCCCGGGCGGGTGCGTGGTCCGGCTGGAGATCGATGAGGTCGATCACGCCGACGCACCGCAGGAGGCGGAAGATGTCTGGCTGCCCGTCCTCGCCGCGCTGCAACTCCTGGTGAATCCGGCCTGACAACCGCCGCGCAGGCAAGTCCAGCACGTCCGGCACGATGTGCCCGCCCGGCGGGCGCGTGCGCCCACCGCCCCGCACCACCCGACCACCACGAACCGAAGGGACCGGCCCATGACCACCCAGACCGACGACCGTCTGAGCACCCTTGGCCGTGGGGAGCGCTTCTTCACCACGAAGACCTCGTGGACGTCGAAGGCACCATGTCCTACTTCGCGCCCCACCTGGTCACCTACACCGACGCCACCCTCGCCTGGGACTTCGACAGCTTCCAGGCATTGCGGAACGTCTTCGAGCAGTACATGCCTGGGTGGAAGCCGCCGGCGCGCTCCTACACGACCGCCATCTTGTCGAATGACGTGAGCGCGCTGGTCCGCATGGTCGACACGCCGGAGCTGTTCGGCGGCGAGCTGCGCATCCTCGCGGCGGTTGATTTCCGCGACGGCAAGATCGTCCGCTGGGTCGACTACTGGGACGCCGTCCCGTACGACGAGCAGCTGTACGCGCAGTTCCGCACCTGGCGCGCGCTCCCCGCGTGACCTCAAGGACGCCGAGGTCCCGACGCAGGCCGCGCCCGAGCTCGTCGCGGCCGCCACTGCCCTGCGGCAGGCCTTCGCCGCCGGCGACGCCTCGGCTGCGGCGGACTTGCTGCACACCGACGTCGTCCTCACCGACATGTCGCTGCGAGCGCAGCTCATCGGCCGGATCGAGACCGCCCGGTACCTCGGCCGCGTCCTCGCAAGCGTGCCCTGCGGCCAGTCAAGCTCGCTGCGCCACGTCGTCGGCGGCACCGCCAGCGGAGGGTTCGAGTGGACCGCCGGGCCCGACCACGGCGGCCTCGTTGGCACCACCGCCCTCGAACTCGACGCCGGCCAGCTCATCACGAAGGTCACCTCCGTCTACGACTCACGCCAGCTCTCACCGGCGCGCCGCGCAGCGCCATGCGGCACGACGGCGTGCGCCCCGAGACGCTCCTCGTGCTCGCGGCAGCGTAGCGGGCACGAGGACCGGACCGGCGCATCTCCCACCTTCGGCAGACCCGCGACCGGCCGCCCTGCGTCGGGCCAGCGATCACCCGAGCCTGCCGCCCGCGCCCGCACCAGACCGGCAAACCCCGGCAGACTGCCCCCGCCGGCGGCTGGTCTCACTCGTCCCCGCCGGGGACTGGTAGTCCCCGGGTGAGCTGACTCGGCTCGGGCTCCCTTAATATTCCGGTGAGTCGGCCTATTAGGCTAATGAGGCCAGATTCGCAGTTCTGACCCTACTGGCGGTCACGATTGCAGTGGCGCTGGCTTGCACCGCATTATTACCGTGCCACGGCTTCCCGTTCGCCGTCGTTCGGCGCCGACCAGATGCACCAAATCAGGCGCACCTGCATCCGTCGGCCTGTTCGAGCTCGCCCGGCTGCCGACTGCCGGGCTGAAGCCTCCCGGGCGTGAGTGCGGGATCGGCGCCCAGGACGTTCGGGATCGGCGGAGCGGTCCCGCAGACCGCTGTCATATCTCTTGTGACCAGGCACCACACTTCCGGGCTGCTGAACTTCGCCACGCATCCGCCAGAAGATAGCCAACGCGACAGAAATACTGTTCTGCGTGCCTCCAGCGGACCGGATTGAAGGCACCGTTCAAGATACGGCGGCTACGTGCGCGCGTCCACCATGGACCGCTGTCACACCAAGTAATCGCGCTGGCCGCCACCGGGCAGCTTGATATTGCCGCCGCTGGGCAGATCCGGCTGGCCGTCGTCACAGAACGGCGCGCCCGGCGTTCTCCGGGCCTCGCATAGCGGCGAAGGTGGTCAGGACCGCTCCCGGACGGCAGTCGTTCAGTCCACGTCTGCCTCTGGCAGGGGACGCACCGGCAAAGGGCAGGGCAGGTGGCGGATTAGCCCGAGTCGTCCGGCCCGCCGATGAACGTCCCCGGCCTACCTACGCCGGCACGGCTGAGCCAACCAACGCCGGGGCACGCGAAGGGCCACCATCGGCCGTCAGGCGCGACAGTGGCCCCTTACGCGCTCGGGTTAGGGTCAGGCGATAACGAGCGCTTCACCCGGTCGGCAAACCGCCGCCATGCTGCTGTGCTGTACGCCAGTACGGGTCCGGTGCGGTCGGTGGTGTCGCGCACGAGAACAACGTCCGTGCTGGCGACTTCGACGCAAGACTGACCGCCATTTCCGCTGTAACTGGACTTTCGCCAGTTCAAGCTTGTTCCTTCCATGACCTTTCCGCCGATCGTATGAGAGTTAGTGAATCCTGACGCGGCATAGCCGCACCTAGTAGCCTTTCCCACGCCACCAGCGCCTTGCTGACCATCTTCGGTTCGGCGCTGGTGATGTCTTGCAGTGTAGGCATGCTGACCGTGGTGCCCTCGCCGCCGGTTGCGATGCCCAGCTCACCGTACGAGCCGGTTGTCACCGTCTCCGGTAGCACATGGAGCGCCACCATTGACCGTTCAGCCAGGGTAGCCAGGTGTCCCATCTGTGCGGACATCACCGCAGGTGAGCCGACTACACGATACAGAACGTGATACCCGATGATGATCGTAACCGGGATGCGCCCGATTACCTGCTGACGCTGGAGGCGCGCCGACGCCATCTCGTCCGCATGGTCGAGGAGATGTCCCTCATCCTCGAACAGCGCGTGCATATACGCCTTGGTCTGGGCGATGCCGGGAACGATGAACGGCGACCAGTACCGCAGCAGGGTTGCATTCGACTCAGGGGCAAGCCAGGGCACAAACCAGTCCGGTACCCCGCTGCGGGCACGCTCAGCTAGTTCGTTCAGCCTGTCCAGGGGAGCCCCGGTAGCACCCGCCCATGCCGCGAGGATCGCCTCAGACGGTGGGGGCTGGCTAGCGCTCTCCGCTTTGCTGATCACTGGCCGGCTCACGTTCAGCCGCTTCGCCAACGCGCCCTGCGACCCGTACCCAGCTTCGACCCGTGCCCGCTGGAGCAGGTCGGCAAGTTCTTCTCTCGGTGTCATGTGCGCACCTCTGGTTACCGCGTTCCGGGCGGATCAGTTACCGGATTACTACTGCCGATTATCTTCCGGTCACTGCCACGTTTGGAAGCGCGAACACTTCCGAACGCTAAGGAATACCATCCATGGCCACAGCTACGGCAACGACATATGAGGGCACGTTCCACGGACGGGCCGATGAGGTAGCGCGAGTCCGTAAGGAGATCGCCGCCTACCTGGGTGAGTGTCCCGTTGCTGACGACCTGGTTCTCATCGCTGATGAGCTTGCGTCCAACTCGATCCTGCACACCAAGTCCAGGGGCGGGTCCTTCCACGTTCGATGTGAGCTGTCTCCTGGGTCGGCGCGGGTGGAGGTCGAGGACATGGGAGGTCCGTGGCGCACGCGCAAGCAGGCTGACCGGCCCCACGGGCTGGACATCGTGCAAGCGCTCACCGGGCCGGACGGCTGGGGCACCGACCGGACCCCCGATGATACCCGCGTGGTGTGGGCAACCCTCGAATGGTCCTGACGTACGGAGATGTGACGAGATGACGGACACCTGGGAAACGACGGTACGGACGGCAGCGACCACGATGCTCCGCTACCCGGAGAGGATCTCGGACGGGCTTGAGGCGGAACTATACGCACTGCTGGAACAACTCGGCACCGCGACAGCGGACCAGCCCGAGGCACGGAGGACGTGAGCACGCGGGTCGAAGGTGCCGAGCCGCCCGTCATCCTGATAACGGCCAAGGCCACTCTTGCCGCCGGGGCGGCGTGCCTGATGCTGACCGTCACGGAGGAAAGCGCGAACCTCTGGCGCTACAACCTCTCCGAGAAGAACAACAGCCGTCTCGCCTACGGCAAGACCATCACGACCGACTACATGGCTGCTTTGCGTCGGGCTGCCGAGATCTGCGCGGACGGTTACCAGCCCGGCACCATCGAACGCGGCCTGCTGGAATCGTTCGCGCAGGACCCGCCATGACCCAGGTGCCAAGGGCAGAGGTAGGTCAGCAGAAGTCTGGGTTACCTCGCCAAATGATGGGGAAATCCGGCAGGTCACGGTAGGGCTTCAGTGCCCGGTTCACTGCCTGCTACAGGCCTTCAACCCGCTCATACCACGGTGGCCCGAACCGGGGCCAGCTCGTCGTACGGCTTCATGCTCATGCTGCCTCGCTCTCGGGCAGGTGGCCATTGCCGGACGCGGTGACCTGGACGACGAGCTGGCTCACCCGGCGGCGGGACAGGCCGAACCGCTCGGCCATGGCCCGCTGGCTCAGTGGCTGCCCGGCCGCGACCGACGCCGCATAGGCCGCGCGGACCGCCTGCTCCACGTCGCCTGGCACGGCTGGCACGGCTGGCACGGCTGGCACGGCTGGCACGGCTGGTCCGCTGATGGCTGCGCGTGGCCCGCAGGCTCGTCTGACCTGCTGCATGGCGATCTCGACCGCGCCGATGAACGCGACCGCGGGCCAGGCCGAGATCAGCGCCCCGAGCAGCCCGTATCCCGCCCCGAAGGCGATGTTCGCGCCGACCGTGGCGCCGATGCCGAGCCACAGCATGAACCGGGCCAGCCGCGGCGCATCCCGGCCGTTGCGGGCCTCATGCAACAACACCAGCGAAGCAGCCAGGATCAGCCCGTCCACGCTCAGCGGCAGCAGCCGGGCCGCCGTGCCATCCTGCCCGTGCGCCCGGCCCAGGCCGTAGATGTGGGAGTAGGACACCACCGCCGCGAACGCGGCCACCGCGCAGACCACGGCTGCCGTCGCGAACCGGATCACCCGGTCCCCGGTCACCGGCTCGCCCCGCGTCGCGCCGCCGCCGGGCCACTCGATGCGGGCCGTGGGCGGATCTCCGAGCCGTCCCTGAAGCAGCACGGGTAGCAGAGGTTACGGCTGGCGGTCCCGCGCGGTGCACGCCGACCGTCGCGCAGCACGGCCAGCTCCCGGACCTCGACGCAGACGTACCATTCCTCGGGGCCGCACTGTTCTACAATCGTCCCTGGTAGCCACGGCCACTGCTCGCGGTCGCGCTGCTCTTCCTGCTTGCTGCGGGGATAGCGGACCTCGACCGGGCTCTCGTCGGGGTACCTGCCGTCGTTGTCCTCGTCGTAGTCGTGCATGCCAGCTCCTTCTTGGAGCCAGGCGGACAATGTGTGTCATTATCGTTTGCACCGCGGAGCGAGGTTGCATGCGCTCTTCCAGCTGGCGGACGGGAACACCGATGATGACCCGGCTCACATCCCGGCCTGGGACCAGCTGGTCAAGCTGACCGGGTCACCGGACTTCCTGTGCCTCGCGGACTGCAAGCTCGCCTCCGCGGAGGCGATGCGGCACATCGACGCCGACCGCGGCCGGTTCATCACCGTGCCGTCCCCGCGACGCCCTGAACCTCCTGGCGAGCTGGGCAGCGACACTCGACCAGGCCGAGGCAGCAGACCGGTTCAATTAAAGATCTCTTTCTTTGTTTCAGAACGGGCAGTGGCTCGACTCGTGGGACAGGCCCGTGGAGTGCCGTCAGCCGCGGCCGGCCAGGTTGTGGTCGAAGGCGTAGATAACGGCGGCGGCACGGTCGCGCAGGCGGAGCTTGGTGAAGAGGTGGTTGATGTGGGTCTTGACGGTGCCCTCGCTGACGAACAGGCCGGCGGCGATCTCCGCGTTGGTCTTGCCCTCGCCGATGAGTACCAGCACCTCCAGCTCCCGGCTGGTCAGGGTTTCCAGGCTGGGATCGGGCGGCCGGCGGGCAGGCGCTGAGCGGTAGGTGGCCAGCACCCGGCCGGTGACCGCGGGATCCAGCCAGGCGCCGCCCTCGGCTACGACGCGCACCGCGCGCTGCAGCTCCTCAGCCGGCACCCCCTTGAGGGTGAAACCGGAAGCGCCGGCCCGCAGCATGCCGGCCAGGACTTCCTCGTCGTCGAACGTGGTGAGCGCGAGCACCGGCGGGCTGTCGTCGCGCGAGCGCAGCTGGCGGGTCGCCTGCACGCCGTCGACCAGGGGCATCCGCACGTCCATCAGGACGACGTCGGGGGCGAGCGACTGGACCGCCGCGACCACCGTCGTGCCGTCCGCGCACTCGCCGACGATGTCGAAGCCGAAGCGGCTGCGCAGGATGCCGCGCAAGCCAGCCCGGACCAGTTCCTGGTCATCGACGAGCAGCACCTTGATCATGTCGCCACCTCCGCACCGCTGTGAGGGCCGCCGAGCGAGCCGCTGCGGAGGCCGTTGAGCGGGAACGACGCGCGGACCAGCCAGCCCGGATCGCCGGGCCCCGCATGGCAGCTTCCGCCGAGCGATTCGGCCCGCTCGCGCATGTTGATGATGCCGAGCCCGGTCCCGGTGCCTGGCGGACCCATGCTGTGCACGGAAAGCCTGACCTCGGCCGCGTCCACGGTCAGGTGCACGGTGGCCGGCGAACCGGGGGCGTGCTTGATCACGTTTGTCAGCGCCTCCTGCAGGACCCGGTAGAGGGCGAGCCCGACTGTGGCCGGCAGCCGGCCGGTCTCACCGTCCACGGCAAAGGTGACGTCCGTGCCTGCCGACCGGAACCGGTCCACCAGAGTCGGCAGGCCGTCGACGCCGGGCGGCGGCGCGGTGCGGCCCATGTCACCATCTTCGCGCAGCATGCCGACTGTCGTTCGCACCTCGTCCAGGCTTTCCCGGCCGAGGCGCTCGGCTTCGGCGAGAGAGCGGGCGGCGTCTGCGGGATCGTGCTCGACGGCCAGCCGCGCGCTCATCACGTGCAGCAGCGAGACCGTCAGCGTGTGCGCGATGACGTCATGCAGGTCGCGGGCGATGCGGTTGCGTTCCTCTGCCCGTGCCTTCTCGGCCAGGCCTGCCTGCGCCGCCCGCAGCTGGGCGACCAGGTCGAACTGGTGCCGGAGTAGCAGGCCGCCGAAGAGGCTAAGCGTAATTCCCCCCATCCAGGCGCCCCAGCCCGGGTCCGGCCTGACCCAGGTCCACTCGATCGTGAACAGGACCATCATGGCAAACCAGTACGTCAGTCCGATGCGGCGTCCGCCGACCAGTGCGCACCACCCGGCGACCAGGCACACCGCGAACCAGACGGGATTAGCTGATGCGATGCCGCCGATGACCGTGATCCCGGCGGAGGCCGCGGCGGCATATCCGAGCAGTGGTCGCCGCCGCTGCAACAGCAGCAGGGCCGCGCCTGTCGCGCCAACGCCGGCCACCGCCGCGACGATTACCGGAGGAGGGCTCGGCTGGATCCGCCCGAGCCCGAACCCGACCGCGACGATACCGGCGAACACGGCGACGGCCGCCCAGAAGCTAGCCCGGCCAGCAGCCAAAGGCTCTTCAGCCGCGGCCGGGGGCGGGTCAGCTTCGACGGTCATGTCGCGGATTCTACGGAACGTCACGATCGCAGTCACAGGATCGCGCGGCGGGCGGCAACCGCGGTCACCACGACGGTGAACCCGGCCAGTGCTATCAGCGACGTGGTCGCGGTACCGATGCCCAGCCATGGCTCGCGGACCGCGTTGGTAAGCAGGGTCAGCGGCAAAGGCCCGGCTATTGCCCGCACTGCCGAGCCCATGACGTGCGGCGGCGGACCGCCGGCGCCGAGCAAGAACGACGGGAAGAACAGTACCAGTCCGACCGCCTGGGCTGAGCGCGCCGACGGCAGCACCGAGCCGAGCAGTACACCGAGGCCGATGAAGCCCACCGCGCCGATGCCGAGCGCCAGCAGCACCCGCCATGCGTCGTGTATGGCGGGCAGCCCGTACACCGGTGTGGCGATCACGAGCAGCAGGGCGCAGGCCACCGCCGTCGTCACCAGCCCGACGGTGAGCTCGGCGATCGCGAACGACCAGCGCGGGAAGCCCGCCACCGCGAACCGGCGCAGCACGCCGCGCTCACGGTAGGAGGCCAGGTGTACCGGCACCATGATCAGGCCTATCGCGCCCATCACCACCGTGAGGTAGGACGCGACGTACCAGTGCGAGGGGTTGGTGTAGTCGAACGCCTGGTCCGGCGTGGTGCCGAACGCGCCACCGATGATCAGCATGGTCACGACCGGGAACACGAACACGAACGTAAGCACTAGCGGATCGCGCCGCATGAGCCTCAGCTCAGCCCGGATAAGCCTTATCGTCTGGTTGTTCATCTCACTGTTCCAATCAGTTCCGTGGCCGCACCCGGCCCAGCATCCCCGTCGAGCAGGTCGAGCAGGGCGTCCTCGAGGGTCGGGATGTGCACGTTGAGGTCCGCCGGCACCGAGCCCCAGCGGACCAGGGCGGCGCCGACGTACGCGATGATGCGCCGGTCGCCGCGCACGGTGACTCGCGAGCCGGCGCGGTCGACCGCGAGTACGCCATCGAGCCGGCTGAGGTGGTCCAGCAAGCCGGCCGGTGGATCTGGCAGGCTGAACCGGATCGTCGCGACGGCGGCGTGCCGGTCCACCAGATCCGCCGGCGCCCCCCTATCCAGGACATGACCGGCCCGCATCACGACCACCCGGCCGCAGAGCGCCTCGGCCTCGTCCATTTCGTGCGTGACCAGCAGCACTGTCGTGCCGGCGTCATGCAGCTGACGGACGGCGGCCCAGACGTCGCGGCGTGCGGCCGGGTCCAGGCCCTGAGTGAGCTCGTCCAGGATCACCAGCCGGGGCCGGTTGAGCAGGGCGAGGACGAGGAACAGCCGCTGCCGCTCCCCGCCGCTCAGCGATGCGAACGCCGAGCGGCGGCGTGCGGTCAGCCCGAACTGCTCCAGCAGCTCCGCGCCATCGCGGCCGTGCGGGGTGCGGAACAGCTCGACCGCCTCTGCTACCCGCAGCCGGTCGGGCAGCGCCGAGTCCTGCAGCTGGCTGCCGATGTGCGGGCGCAACTGCCCGGCCTGGGTGACTGGGTCGTAACCGAGGACGCGCAGTACTCCGGCATCCGGCTTGCGCAGCCCCTGGATGCACTCCACGGTTGTCGTCTTGCCGGCGCCATTGGCGCCGATCAGACCGACAATCTCACCGGCGGGGACGTCGAGGTCCAGACCGTCCACCACCACTCGGTTCCCGTACGCCTTGCGCAGACCTCGCACGGTCACTACATCGGTTATGTTCATACCGCTAATGCTCCGCGCATGGCGCCCGGAACACATCGGCCCGCGAATAGAACTTAGCCTCCACCCACGGTTAGAGATCGGCGACGTACCGGCCCGGGGTCACTCCCACGATGCGCTTGAAGTGCCTGGTGAGGTGGGCCTGGTCGTAGAAGCCGGCAGCACCGGCGACCCGGCTGATCGGCAGGCCCGCCCGGAGCATGGACTTGGCGTGCCGCACCCGGACCTGCGTCTGGCAGGCATGCGGCGGCATTCCGACCGCCGCACCGAAGACGCGGCACAGGTGGTACGGGCTGAGGCCGGCGGGAACCTGCCCGATCATTTGACCTTCGCCCGGTTCCGGCGTGATTTCCCGGAGGCGGCCGGGGATTTCTTCACCGGGGTGCTGGTGCTGTGCGCGCGGCTGGGCATGGGCAAGCTGGGGACGGTGGCGCTGGACGGGATGAAGATCGCCGCCAGTGCGTCGAAGTCGGCTAACCGGACAGAGGACACGCTGGCCAAGCTGGCCCGGAAGAGGGTTGCTGCGCATGCGGCGGCCGATGCGGCCGAAGATGAGCTGTTCGGGGTGTTCCAGGCCGCTGCGGGGATGAGGTGCCGGAGGAGGCGTGGAGTCCGCGGTCGCGGGATTCGCGGATCGCCGCCGCGCTGGCCAGCTTGAAGGCCGAGCGCCGGGCCGCGGAGGCGGCAGAGGAGGCCCGGGCGGAGGCGTACCGGGCGCGGCGGCAGGCCGGGGAGCGGGCCGGACGCCCGCCGGCGTCGGCGGCGGTGGCGGAGGCGGAGGAGAACCTGGCCCGGGTCCGGGCGGCCCGGGCCGCCCGGCTGGCGGAGCTGGAGGAGCGGTACGCGGCCGGGCAGCCCCGCCGCGGCCGTGCGGCCCGGCCGGATGTGGCCGGGGTCGATGACCACTGCCGGGTCAGGCGGGCCCAGGCCAAGCTCGAGGCGGCCAGGGCCCGGGCCGCCGAGGCGGAGCGCAAGGCCGCCGGCGGGAGGCGAACCGCAAGGGCCCGGCCCGGTGCGCAACATCACCGACCCGGACTCACGGCTGATGCCGGTCCGCGGCGGCGGGTTCATCCAGGGCTACAACACCCAGAACATGACCAGCGAAGACGAGCTGATCATCGCCACCGAGCCGACCGGCGACCCAGTCGACTGCCAGTGGTTCGAGCCGATGCCCGGCCGGGCCCAGGACGCCGCCGCCCTCATCGGGGCGCACCGCCCGGACACCGGCGCGGACACCGGCCCGGATCCCGGACCCGCCGGCCAGGAACACGACGGCAGCGGGCAAGACAGCGGCATCGGGCTGGCCCTGGCCGATGCCGGGTACTGCTCCGAGCACAACCTCACCTGCCCCGGCCCGGACCGGCTGATCGCCACCGGCAAGGGCCGCGACCTGGGAAAAGCCGCCCGCGCCCCGGACAGCGACAGCCCCGGCTGGGGCGGCCCGGCCATCCAGGCCATGCGCGAGCGGCTGAAAACCCCCGACGGCATCGCCGCCTACCGCCAGCGCGGCCACATCGCCGAGACCCCGCACGGCCACATCAAGCACAACATGGGCCTGCGCCAGCTCAGCGTGCGCGGCAAACCCAAGGCCGCCGCAGAATGGGAGTTCATCTGCGCCGTGCACAACCTGTTCAAGGCCCTCAGCACCGGCCACCTCACCCCCCAGGCCCTCACCGCCCTGGCCGGCTGACCCGGCCAGGGCCGCACCACCGCCCAGGCGCCCAGGCGCCCGCCAAAGCCGTAACGGCCGCCCAGCCGGTCCATCAGGCCGCCCAGCCGGTCCATCAATTCCGCAACAGCCCGCCGGTGCCCATGGTTGTGACATCCACGGGGTTGCTGGCGCGGACCTGATCTCATCATGAGCCCCGGAAGTCACACTGATCTCGGGCGTCTGGGTGCAAGCGGATGTACTACCTGTGTAGTTATCGCTTGCATGGTGGTAGGAGGAGTCCCGCTCACCAGGCTCCTCGAGGAGTACGACCGGCAGTGCACGGTGTCGAACGAGATTATCGCGGCCCATTCGCTCGATGATGTGGGCACACACCCGGACTTCCCGGCAGCTGCCGCCAGCTTGCGGTGGATCATCCTCCACATGATCGAAGAGACCGCCCGGCACGCCGGTCACATGGACGCCATGAGGGAACTTCTCGACGGCCAGACGGGCTATATCTGACCTGCTAATTGTGGTCCCAGTTGTCAGCAGTTCCAATGGCTCGAGTAGGCGGGCGGTCCCGCAGACCGCTGTCATACCCGACGTGACCAGGTGCCATAGTTCTGGGGCTGCTGAACTTCACCGCGCATTCGCCAGAAGATAGCCAACGCGACAGAACATGCCGTTCTGCGCGCCTCCAACGGCCCGTACCGAACGGATTGTTCCAATACAGATCGGCGGCTACTTGCGCGCGCTACGACGGCCGCACCGTCACCTTCTGCGACGGCCGTGCAGGGGCCAGGCTGTGCAGCCAGGTGCTGTCGGCGCCGGCCAGAGCCGCCACGATGAGCATCTTCGCGTCAGGGTGAGCAAGGCACGGGTGCTCATGATCTGGCAGGTCGGCTTGCCGGCGTCCGCCGTGAGTGACGTCCGGCGTTCAGAACGAACGGGGAACAGACGGTCAGAACAGGGCCGCCTGCGCATGCTGGGCTGGCTTGGCGTCTGTGCCCATACGACCTTCCCGCCGATGTCCTGCGGGAAGTGCCAGCCCCCGTTCCAGCGCACCTCCGGCAATGGCGTCGGGGTCACGTGGCCGGGCGCCGGCTTGCCCGCTCGGCGAGTTCGGCGTCGATGGCGCTGATGTGCGCCAGGATGGGTTCCCGCACATGGGAACCGGGGGCTGCCAGGGTGAGGCTGACCAGCAGGTGGCGGCGGGCGCGTTCCAGCTCGCTGTCGGTCATCCCGCTGACATCGTGGGGCCGGCTATCAGGCATCGGCGATCCTCATGCGCGTGGCGTGAACACATGCGGAGGACGCGGCCCACGCCGGCCAGCACGTGCCCGTTGCGGTCGTCCGCCTCGGGCGGCCATCTCGGCCAGGTCCGGGCCTCGGTGACGCCGGGCCCGGCCAGCTCCAGCCCGCCGAAGAACCCTGCGATGTCGGCGGGTGAGTGGTTGTGCCAGGTCGCCGCGGTGTACTCCGCGGCCAGCTGCTTGGCCAGTTCCTCATTCTCGAACCGGGCGCAGGACAGGATCAGGCAGCTGCCCGGCGCCAGCAGCGACACGTATCCGGCGGTCACCGCGCGGGCGGCATCGGGGTCCAGGAAGTGCAGGACCGCGCCGAGGATCACGCAGACCGGCCGGGCGGGGTCGATGACCGCCCGCAGGTCCGCATGGCCCAGGACGGCGGCCGGGTCACGCAGGTCCGCGCCGACGGCGGTTACCCCGTCGCTGGTGGCCAGCAGCGCCCGGGCGTGCGACAGCACCACCGGGTCGATGTCGACGTAGGCGATCCGGGCGGCGGGCAGGACCGCCCGCGCGGCCTGGTGGATCGCCGGGGAGACGGGCAGCCCCGCGCCCAGGTCGATGAACTGCCCGATCCCCTGCCGGGCTGCCCAGCCGGCGGCCTTGATGAGGAACGCCCGGTTCTCCCGGACCAGCGCGGGCAGCGGCGGGTAGAGCACCACCAGCCTGTCAGCCTCGGCCCGGTCGGCGGCGAAGTGATCCTTGCCGCCCAGCCAGTAGTTGTAGACCCGCGCCATGTTCGGCACGGTGGTATCGAGCCCGGAAGTCATAGCCGCGAGCACCGCCCCGGCGTCCCGCAGCACGACGGGCCGGGCCGTGGCCGCATCCGCCGCCACGCCAGCCTGAGCCGCAGCCACGCCAGCCGCCATCCGAACCTGCTGCGCCTCGCCGAGCACGCCCGCCAGCCGGTGCACACGGCCTTCAGCCGCCCGCAGCCCAGGCACCCGGCTTCGGGCGGGCTGACGCGGTGCTCCCATCCCGGGAGGCACGGGCTATCCGGGGACGGGTCCGTCATTTCGCAGAGCAGACAGGTAACGACGTGCTGGCCCGCACGGACGGGCCGGGCAGGTGCGTGCATCACGGCTCCCTTCAGGCGCTTTCCCGCGGGATCTGGAAGAACGAGGACTGCAGCAGCGTGCCCCTAGAGCGCCGGTCAGGGGTTTCCCCGGCACGCCACCGGGTCGGCCTGCCCGCTCATTGCAGTGCCTGCCAGTGCGCCCGGATCTGCTGGTCCAGCCCGTCCGGCGTGTTGCCCGTGAGTACCTCGCCGGAGCTGGTGATCGCGCTCCACAGGCTGTGTTCCAGGACGCAGAAGCCGTGGTAGCCGCCGTCGGCCCACGCCTGCTCCAGCTCGGCCAGGGCGGCGTCCTCGTCCACCTCGAACACGCCGCGTCGGCGGCCTCCGGCTGCCTGCCCTGCCGCCATCACTCTGCCCTCCCGGATCGCCGTTGCTCGTGGTCGCAGATCTGGCGCGCGACATGGCCCAAGCTGGGGCCCGTCAACCAGGGAGTTCCCCGCGGCACCACAATGTGGCTGGTGCCATCCGCCCTGCGCAGGCCGGACTCGGGGTCAAGCGCGCGGAAGATCCGTGCCGCGTCCGGCGCGGCCATTTCTATCCCCAGCGGCAGGTCCAGGTGGTCCAGCACTCGATGGCTCCAGGTGAGTTCGCCGGCAAGTCATGCGCCCTGTGGCACTCGTCAGGAGCGTAAGTCGCGCCGGGCTCACGAGGAAAGCAATGTGCTTAAGATTGCTCGCAAATATTCCGCCATTGCCGGGTCGCGCACCATCGGGCACGCTCTCCGTGTCTGGCCGGAACCCGGCGCACGGGGAGCGGCCGGATATCACTCCATGTTTCCTGTGAGGTCGGCGAGCACCCGCGTGATGATCGCCCGCGCCTCCGCGCCGTAGCGCGCCACCTCGGCGAACTGGTCGAAGAGCTTCGTGTAGGCCGCGATCTCGGACGGCTGGGTGAGCTTCAGCACGGCGGTGAGGTTTTCCACCCGGACCATGCGCTCGTCGTAGACGTAGAAGCCGTGCACCGGAGCGACCGTGTACTGGACCTCGAACGGGATGACACCAAACCGGATGGTGGTCAACGTCGATAGCGAAACGAGCCGGTCGAGCTGGCCGGCCATCACCTCGGGCGGGCAGAGAAGGTAACGCAACACCGCCTCGGTGACCACGAAGTGGAACCGCTTGCCGCTGCGATAAATCACCTGCTGCCTGTTCATGCGCGCAGCTACTGCGTCGTCCACGTCGTCGGGGGCGCCGATGTCCTCCAGGCGCTCGGCAAACCGGTAGCGGGCGTACTCGGGCGTCTGCAGCAGGCCTGGCACGAAGACCGACTCGAAGTCGCGGGTGACATCGGTCGCCGCCTCGATCTCGGCGAGTTCTTCCTGGGCGGCCCGCTGGCCGGCGCGGAACATCCGCCGGAACTCCAGGTACTGTCCCTCCAGTGAGCGCAATGAGGCGACTAGTTCGGCCGCCAGCTCCGGCCGGGCGCAGGCCACCGACCACGCCTGTATGTCGGCCTCCGACGGAGTCTGCTTGCCGCCCTCGACCTTGGAGACCTTGCTCGGATGCCAGCCCTGCGACGCCGCGAGCTGGCGACCCGTCAGGTGAGCGTCACGACGCAACTCGCGGAGCCGAAGACCGAGCGCTTCCCGCGCCCGCTGGAAACTGGACACCTAGGAACCGGCGTACTCCGCGTACGGAATCGCGTAATGCCCCGCCACGTCGCGATAGTAACAGTGCCTGACCACGAGCACGGGATCGTCGTGGATCTCGGCTCCGAGCAGGGCATCGTCGTCGCTGAACCGCAAGATGCCCACCCTGGTGGAGTCCATTAGCCAGAAGTCGTAGTCGGGCAAGTCGAGATCCTTCGCCTGGTCACGCGGCAGGTAACGGATGTCCTCGCCCGCAGCGGCGCTGAGCCCGGCCAGGAGGAGTCCGAAGCGGATGTAGTCGGTGTGCGGCTCGCTAACGACGCGGACCCTGGTCATCCGCTTCCCTTCGGCCGCCCAGCGGCGCTGCAACTCCGCCCAGTCCTCATACCAGTCACCGATCGACTCGCCGGCCAGGAACCGCTGCAACGGCTCGGCTTCGCCGGCCTCGTTATACCGGTCTCGGACTTCCAGCCGGAATGCAGTGTGCTGGTACCCGCGAACGAATCCTCTGAAGTCCTGGCCCGTGAGGAGTTCCGTCACCCATCACCTCTGAGCGTAACGGAGCAACCCAGGAGGGATCTCCACATAGAACTCATCCTCCCGAACGTCAACCAGCCCGGCGATGGCTTCCGGATCGGTGATGCGCTTGCCCTGCACCACGTAGGTGCCGCGGTCGGTGGCATACAGCGCCGGGCATCCCTCTTTGCCGGACTCGGTCCCGAGTAGCCGCAGTTGCATGCGGACCTTCCCTCCAAGATTGCTGGAATAATCACTTATGATACTGAGAGATGCGGCAGATTTCGTCAAGGGCAGACTTATCTCACCTTCCTCCAGGCGGCAATGCTGCGCATCTGGGCCGCCTGACCTGCGGCAGCGTCGCACTCGCCGCCCAGTCAATGCGGCATGCCTCCGGCGGCGAACATTCCGAGCCTGGTCGCCGTCGTCCTCGCCGTCGGATGTCAGCGGGCCCGTGCTCGTGCCTGATGATCTCTTCGACCTGGTGGCGGGTGGCGGGTGGCGGTCAGCCGTCCCGCCTTGGCCAGGTATCCCCCGCCGGGCCTGTCGTCGCCGGCCAGCTCACCGCGCTGCCGGGCGAACTGCCGCCTGATCGCGGCCCAGAAGGCATCCGGGTCCTCGATCTCGGCGTACTACGGCGGCCCGAACCAGGGCCAGAGCAACTGGCACCACCACGGCGTCTCGTCGTCGCTCTTCATGCCTCACGCCACCTCCTTCTCGGGCATATGGCCGTTGCTCTCGACGGTGACGCTGGTGACGAGCTGGGCCACCCTGCGCCGGGACAGGCCGAACCGCTCGGCCATGGCCCGCTGGCTCAGCGGCTGCCCGGCCGAGACCGAGGCCGCGTAGGCCGCGCGGACCGCCTGCTCCACATCGCCCGGCACCTGCGGCACGGCTGGCACGCTGGTGGCTGCGCGTGGCCGGCGCGAGCGGCGCACGAGCTGCATGGCGATCTCGACCGTACCGATGAACGCCACCGCGGGCCAAGCCGAGATCAGCGCGCCGAGCAGCCCGTATCCCGATCCATAGGCGAGGTTGGCGCCGATGGTGGCGGCGATGCCGAGCCACAGCATGAGGCGGGCCAGGCGTGGCGCGTCCCGGTCGTTGCGGGCCTCGTGCAGCAGCACGAGCGAGGCGGCCAGGATGAGCCCGTCCACAGACAGCGGGAGCAGCCGGGCCGCCGTGCCATCCTGCCCGTGCGCCCGGCCCAGCCCGTAGATGTGGGAGTAAGAGACCACCGCCGCGAAGGCGGCCACGACGCAGACCACGGCCGCCGTCGTGAAGCGGATCATCCGGTCCCCGGTCACCGGGCTGCCCTGCGCCTCGTCGCCGAGGCGGTGCCGCTGGATGCGGTGCGCGGCCGGATCTCCGCGCCGTCCCGGAAGCAGCACGGGTAGTAGAGGTTACGGCTGGCGGTGCGGCGCGGTGCCCGCCGACCGTCGCGCAGGACGGCCAGCCCGCGGACCTCGACGCAGACGTACCATTCGTCCGGGCCGCACTGTTCTACGATGGAACCCGGCAGCCACGGCCAGGTGTCCCGGTCGGCCTGCTCTTCCTGCTTCGAGCGGGGGTAGCGGACCTCGACCGGGCTCTCATCAGGGAACCTGCCGTCGTTGTCCTCGTCCTCGAACATGCCTGGCTCCTTCCAGGAGCCAGGCGGACAATGTGTGTCATTATCGTTTGCACTGTGGAATGCCGATTCATTCACATATAGATCACTCACTTGGGACGATGCGGTCGCTGACGCGGCGGGCGCGGGGAAAGGGATCGTTCCTATCCGGGCAGGTCTGCATGGGTGTCGGTTGTGCTGTCGCGCCCGCAGCCAACAGGCAGAGCGCATAGTAGCGTCGCGCCTGGGGCGCGATGCTGGCGGCTGCGGCGAACCACTGGCGGTGTCAGCCGACCGGGCTTGGTAGTGGCGATGGCCGGGAAAGACTTGCCCGACGTGCTGCGGGCACAGTTTCGGCAGCAAGGGCTGCATCGCCGCCCGGGCGGCTCGCGCTTTTGCGCCAGGCTGTGGCAGTGATCGTGTCCGGGACCTGCGGGGGGACCTTCGGCTCTGACCGGACGGCTGCCTTGCGGGTCTGCTGAAAGCATGTCCGTGGGACAGGATGTCCTGCTCGATGTCAGGCTCCGCTCAGCCCAGTCCAGCCCCGCGAGTCCGGGTGACCGCCGCTGGCTGGGCAGCGCGCCGGAAGGTGCTTATCACCGCAGGCTCGCGGGTCAGGCCGAGGGCGGCCGATGCGCGAGCCTGTGCCTCAAGACGTCTTCGCTGATCTGCAGTCCAATTGACCGGGGAACGCAGTTTCATTACCTTCCTCACGGTTCAGGGAAATGCCGCAAAGAAAGGTTGCCCGGTTTCCGCGTCACCGGCAATCTTATAACTGTATCCGATGAGACGACCATTCATGACCGGCGTGCAATGCGCCATGGCCTGATATGCGTAACGGTATGGCGCGCCCGTAATTGGCGGGCTGCGTACGCCCGGACCCTGCGGCTCTTGAAAGGAGCTGATAGCCATGCAGGCACTGGTGAAAGGCAGGCGCGACTGGCCGACGGTCCTGTCGCTAGGCTTCAATATCGACCGTGACGGCAAGCGGCGCAAGCCGGTTTGGATCAGCATCGTGACCCTGGGGATACTGTTGCCGGGCTTTGCGATGTGGGGACTGTACCGTGTCTTCACTACCCCCACCGGCATCGGCCTGTGGGTGCTGGCAGGAGCGCTGTACCTGTTCACGATGTTCGGCGTGACGCTGGGGAATCACCGCTACTGGACCCACCGCGGGTTTGAGGTCAGGTTCCCGCTGCGGGTCGTGCTGGCCGTGGCGAGCGGCATGTCGGTGGAGGGTGACATCCAGGGATGGGTGCTGAATCACCGGGCCCACCACCGCTTCGCCGACGTGGCCGGCAAGGATCCGCACTCGCCTTACGAATACCCGGGGTGGCGGGGGTACAAGGGCCTGGTGTGGGCGCAGGGCGTATGGCTGTTCTTCGTCTACGAGCGGCCGCCAGGATACGCGGTGCACCGGGACCTAGCCCAGGACCGGCTGGTGCAGTGGCAGCGCCGGGCGTTCCCGTTCCTGGTCGTGGCGAACTTCGGGGTGCCGATGGCGTTCTACCCGCTGTACGGGTGGAACTCGGTGCTGATAGCCGGAGCGCTGCGCACGGCAGCCCTCATGACCGCCACCGGTTTCGTCAACTCCGTCTGCCACAAATGGGGCAGCCGGGCAAAGGACAGCCGCGGGCACGAGTACCGCGCGGACGACAGCCGTAACAATCTCTTCGTCGCCATCGTGGCCGGCGGCGAAGGTAACCACAGCTGGCACCACGCCGACCCCGCCTGCCCCCGGCACGGCCGCAGGGTCGCACTGGACGCCGAGGCCGTGGCGGCCGGAGCCAAGCCCGAGCGCAGCTGGCACCCCGACGCCACATGGCGGCTCATCCAGCTCCTTGCCATGCTGGGCCTGATCTACAACGTGAAGCAGCCGAAAATGACGGTCCACTTCGCAGACAAGCAGCTGGTGCCCAGCCAGTCACTGCGGCAGACCCACCGCGAGTGGCACATCGAAGAGCCAGAGGAAACCCAGGAGCTCCTCGCGGCCTGACCCGCGGATCGCGTCCCCGAGCAAGGACACCCATTTACCTAGCCGGGCGCCGTGTCTTGGGTGTCCAGTTGTTCCCGTCACGGCGGGCAGCGCTTGGCTGCGCCGTGACACGCGAGATCCCGGACGGCGAGCGCCCAGGCAGGAGGCAGTTGCGGCGGACCCGCGCCGGCTGAAGCCCGCCGCGACTTCACTGGCTGGCAGCTCTCCTCCGAGATGCCTGCCTGCCCCGGACATTGCCATCCTCCCTCGCCCGGCCCGGAGCGGATATGAGCCGAAGGTACCGGCCTGGCAAGGAGGCTGTCATGATTCAGCGCGGGCCAGAACAGGGCGATTTGCGTGTGACCAGCCTTGCGGACCGTGCAGTTGCCGCCATGCGCGCATAGGCGTACAATTTTTTGTACGTGAGGATGATAGCGAACCGAGGGGCGGTGAACCTGTGAAGACCATGACGTATTCCGAGTCTCGCGCACACTACGCCGAGACCCTCAACGCCGTCGTCGATGACCGGGAGGAAGTAGTCATCACCCGTGCTGGGCACGAGCCGGTAGTGATCGTCGCGCTTGCCGACTACGAGTCCCTCAAAGAGACCGCCTACCTGCTCCGGAGCCCGGAGAATGCCCGGCGGCTGCTGGCCTCCATCGACCGGCTCGAGCACGGCAGCGGCATCGAGCGGGATCTCCTGGAGTGAAGCTCGTCTGGGACGAGGCCGCCTGGGATGACTACATCTGGTGGCAGCAGCAGGACCGCAAGGTCCTCAAGCGGATCAATGCCTTGATCGCCGATATCCAGCGCAACGGCAACGAAGGGATCGGCAAGCCCGAACCGCTCAAGCACGGCTTCCAGGGATACTGGTCACGCCGGATCACCGACGAGCACCGCCTCGTCTACAAGGTCATCGACGACCAGATCCGCATAGCTGCCTGCCGGTACCACTACGAGCGTTGACCGCAGCTACATGACACTCCGCAGCATCACGCTCAGTATCTCCCCCAGGCAGGCCAGCGCGAGGCCCGGCTTCACGGTACCGATTGAAACCACGAAAGTGTGTCGTTATCGTTTGCACAGCGGAGCGAGGTTGCAGGCGCTCTTATAGTCGTTGAACTGGGAGAACTTCCGGCGGGACACTTGCTGCGCCTGGTCCGGCTGCCGATCCTGCTAGCCGTCAAGGTCATCCTTGTCCCTATGCTCGCAGCCGCTCCTAGCTCGACTATAGTTAATATAACTGTAGTCGGGCTAATGGAGGCTTCGCTGGATAACAGTACTCTGGACAAGCCGACGGACGTCTTTGACCGTGACGCGGAGTGGGCGGACCTGACCGACTTCGCGCTTTCGCCGTTGCCGGGGCTACGGATCGCCGTGGTCTATGGCAGGCGCAGGCAGGGCAAATCGTACCTGCTGCGCCGACTCACTGGCGCGGTCGGCGGCCTCTATCACCTGGCCACCGAGCAGGCCGAGCCGGTCTCACTGCGCCGATTCGGTGACTCGCTCGCGACCTGGGCGGGTCTGTCGGCTGGCGCGTTCGGGTTCGGCGGCTGGGAGCAGGCGTTGCGAACGGCTACGGAGGTGATGGCCGCGCCATCCCGCTCGCGTGCTTCCCCCAGCGTGCCTCCGCTGCTAATCCTCGATGAGTTTCCTTACCTGGCTCAGGAAACTCCCGGGCTGCCGTCCATCGTGCAGTCCCTATACGACGGCCTGGGACCGGGTGCCGGGGCGAGCACTGCGTCGTTTCGCCTGCTCCTGTGCGGCTCGGCGATTTCGGTCATGGCGGACCTGCTGTCCGGGACCAGGGCGTTGCGTGGCCGGGCTGCGCTCGAACTGCGCGTCCGGTCGTTCGGCTACCGGGGCGCGCGGGAGTACTGGGGGATCGAGGATCCCGCCGCGGCCTTCGCCCATAACGCCCTCGTCGGCGGCACGCCCGGCTACCGGGAGCTTGTGCCGGATCCGCAGGTTCCAGAGGATCCCGCGCAGCTTGGCGGCTGGCTCGCGCGGAACGTGCTGCGGCCGTCCATGCCGTTGTTCGACGAGGCTCGCCGGGTCGTGCACGAGGACCCGCGCATCCGCGACGCCGCCGCGTACAGTTCGGTGCTCGCGGCCGTGGCGGCGGGAGAGTCGTCGCCGACGAAGATCGGCGGCCTGCTCGGCCGTCCGGCTACCTCACTGACGCACCAGCTGACCACGCTGGCCTCGGCCGGGTTCATCGACCGTCGGCACGACCTGCTCCTGGACCGGCGGCCGGTGGTCACGGTCGCCGACCCGATGGTCCGCTTCCATCAGCTAGTCATCGAGCCGTACCTGGCCGACCTGGAGGCTGGGCGGGCTCCCCAGGTCTGGGCCGAGGCAGAGCACACCGTGGAGTCCAAGATCTTCGGGCCGCACTTCGAGGCGCTCGCCGGCGAGTGGGTCGCCCGGTATGCCTCCGGGGAAGCTGGCCTCGCCGTCGGCCCGGTCGGGCAGACCGTCATTGCCTGCCGCGAGCACAAGACTGGCCACGAGATCGACGTCCTGGCGCTCGCGCGCGGCAGCCGCCCGAGGACCCCCGGCGCGCTGGTCGCATTCATCGGCGAGGCCAAGCACCGCGGCCGCCGTCCAGGCCTGGCCGAGTTGCGCAAGCTTCAGCACCTCCGCGACCTGCTGACCGCCGCCGGGCACGACGCCACCGACGCCGCATTCGGCCTCTTCAGCGTGACAGGCTTCACTGATGATCTGGCAGCCGAAGCCACCGCCAGCAGAGGCAAGATTCTCCTTGCTACCCTGAACGATCTCTACGGCCAGCCGTTATAAGCCGGGCCGCCCTACCTGTGTAGTTATCGTTTGCATAATGGACTGTGGCTACATGCGCAGATAGGCCCCTTGAAATGAGGAAACAGCTTATGGCTGCCGCCTCAGGCCCAGGGCTTGGCGGCGTGCTGGAAACTGACGGTGACGTCGAGGTGGCCGCAAGGTACGGTGGCTGTGTGGCCGACGCTTCGCCACGCCGACTTTCACTGTCGGCACCCGCTGGGATCGTGACGATAGACTCTCGTCATGGTCGATGACGGGCGGGTTGAGGATGCTAGCCGGGAGCGGGATGAGATCCCCGGGCTTCCGCGGCATCTGGCCGCGCTTGTCGGCGCACTGAAGGGGCCGCCGGATCTTGGCCGTAATCATGACAAGTACCTGACTTACCTTGATCGGGATGAGGCCAGCGGAGCGGCGTCCGCGTGATCTTGTGCGACACGGGGCCGCTTGTCGCTGCCTTAACAGGGCTGACAGGGATCATGCCCGGTGCGTGGAGTTCCTCGCCAGCAACTGGTCCCGCCTCGTGATCCCGTCGCTTGCTGTCACCGAGATCTGTAATCTGCTGGCCGATCCGCAGCGGCGCGGGCGCGTCGGCCTGGCCGCTGAATTCTGCGCCGCCATCGCCGACGACGAGCTTCGTGTCATTGAGATCACGCCGCATGACTACCGGAGGATGGCTGAACTGCTCACCACCTACTCGTCGCTGCGACTCCAGGCTGTGGATGCTTGCGTGATAGCGCTCGCCGAGCGGCTCGACTTGCACGAGGTCGCCGCCCTTGACCGCCGGGACTTTCAAGTGGTCGCGCCACGTCATCTGCCCAAAGGGCAGCGGCTCAAGCTGCTGCCGGAAGACTGATCCCCAGGACCTGCAGGAAGCGTCTGCTTCGCGGCCACCTGTGTAATTATCGTTTGCACGATGGGAGGACGCTTGTGAGGACGTTCATCTTTCTCACCGGGGCTCCCGGCTCGGGCAAGTCTTCCGTCGCGGCTGCCCTTCACCGCAAGCTCGGCACGCCGCTTTTCGAGTTCGGCTGGATCCCCGAATTTCGGAACACGGGCACTCGCATCATCTCTTACGAAGAAGACGAATCCCTTGCCTTTGAGAATCTAGCGCTAGTCCTCAGGAACTACGCACGGCACGGTTTTAGGAACATCGAAGCTTATCCAAAATTTAGTTTAAAGAAGTACAGTCCTACAGCCGCCCGATAGGACGTGACGTATGTGCGGAGCGGCCGCCGGTAATCGGCATGAAGAATACGCCAGGATTTGAGATGGGCGATCG
>Ga0310039_10000785_pt1 | contig 24825 bp, 21 predicted proteins | sample Sb_taG_4_FD_200460 | JGI IMG/M metagenome (GOLD analysis project Ga0310039, IMG submission 200460) | Peat soil microbial communities from Weissenstadt, Germany - Sb_50d_6_BS metaG (v2) (version 2) | ecosystem: Environmental > Terrestrial > Soil > Wetlands > Peat | place: Germany: Weissenstadt...
AGTTGGACGCAGGCCGAAGGATTGCCGGACAACGTGGTGTGGAGCGAATTGCGGGATTTGCAGAAGCGGCTGTGGGTGGGAACGAATAATGGCCTCGCGATGTGGGATGCGGAACGGCATGCGTGGCGAGTGTGGAAAGCGAAAGATGGATTGAACGGCTCGACGGTGCGCGACATGGCGGTCGCTGCGGACGGAGCGGTCTGGGCGCTTTGCTTTCCCGGAGGATTGACGCGCTTTGATCCGGTGACGCTGCAGCCGGAAAAAGTGGCGGCGCCTGAACCAAATCCTACGGGAATTAGCCGCGGGCCTGACGGGCGATTGTGGATCGGAAATTACAGCTATCTGAAGGCGCTAGAATCGGTGAAGCGGCCGTTTCGATTTGTGGATGTGGCGACGCCACCGGGGCTGGGAGTGATTGGCAGCGCCAGCCGCATCGTGATGGGTCCGGAAGGTGTGCTGTGGGGCAGCGGGCATAAGGGAATATCGCGCTTCGACGGACACTCGTGGACGCGATTCACGCGGGTCGATGGATTGATGGAGGATGAGGTTACGGAAATAGCGCCGCTGAATGCGAATGAAGCGTGGTTTCATTATCGCGACGCGCTGGGAGTGAGCCGGCTGCGAATCGTGGATGGAAAAACGCAGGTGACGCATTTCGGGATTGCGCAGGGCTTGCCGGGGCTGGAGATTTATATGCTCGGCGCGGATCACCAGGGAAATGTGTGGGCCGGGGGCGAGCACGGACTGACGGAGTTTGTGCACAACGGCGGCGCGCTGCGATTCACGCGCTCGGATGGATTGATTTGGAACGATTTGAGCGCTGGCGGATTTTACGAGGAACAGGATGGAACGTTGCTGTTCGGCACGAGCGGCGGACTGGCGCGCTTCAATCCGTTTGTGGCCGACGACAATCACGATGTAGCGCCGACGGTGGTGATTACGGCCGCGCATCTTGGAACGAAGAACCGTCTGAGCGAAGTGAATCCGAAGGCGACGCATGACGACAACACATTCAGCGTGGAGTTTGCGGCGCTGACTTACCGCGATCCGGAAAATGTGCGCTGCGGGTACCGCCTGGACGGGTTGGAGACGGAAGTCAACGAGACGACTTCGCGGGACGTGCGGTATCCGGCGCTGCCGCCGGGGCATTACCGTTTTGATGTGACGTGCCGGTCGTCGCGCGGAACGGCGAGTACGCCGGCGCGATTTGCTTTTGTGGTTGAGCCGGCGTGGTGGCAGGAGTGGTACACGCGAGGCGGGGCGTTGCTTCTGGGATTGTTGGCGCTGGTGGGAGTGATTCGCAACCGCACGAAACAATTGGAGCGCGAGCGGCTGCGTCTGGAGAAGGCAGTGGAGGAACGCAGCGCGGAGCTGGCGGAAGCGAATCGCGTGCTGGAGGAGATGACGCTAACCGATCCGCTGACGAGCGTGCGGAACCGGCGATATTTTCAGGTGACGATTCCCGCGGATGTGGGGCAGGCGGTGCGCGGCTATGCTTCCGGGGATAAATCGAGGCGGAATCGCGATTTGATTTTTTATTTGATTGACGCGGACCACTTCAAGGAAATCAATGATCGCTTCGGGCACTACGCGGGCGATCAAGTGTTGATCGAGATGACGCGGCGGATCAGCTCGGCGATACGTCATTCGGATGTGCTGGTGCGCTGGGGCGGCGAGGAATTTTTGGTGGTATCGCGCTTCACGGAGAGGAAGGATGCGGTGGCGCTGGCGGCGCGGGTGCTGGGGAATGTGTCGCGCGAGCCATTTGAGATCAAGGGCGCGGGAGTTTCGCTGCACCGGACTTGCTCGATTGGCTGGGCGGCGTTTCCGTGGAATCCAGATTTTCCGGACGCGGTGAATTACGAAGAAGTGCTGGGGATGGCCGACCGGGCGCTTTATGAAGCGAAACATTCGGGGCGGAATCAGGCGGTGGGAGCGCTGCCGGCGGAAGAGGAAGCGGAGTTGGTGGGCGCGCCGGCAAATGGCGCGACGCAGGGGCGCGCCGGGAAGAGCGACGTGCGGACCAAGTATCTGAAGACGCCGGGGATTGCGCCGCCGGCGGCGAGTTGAAGATCTTCGAATCGCCTGCCTGATTGCAATAGAAAGCAAGAAAATCAAGACATTCGATCGATTTACGCTTAGGCCGTGGCGAGCGTTGCAGTGGGGTGTACGTGGAGCGGGCGGAGCAAGCGGCGCCCCTACGACGGCTGGCGCGGGGACAGTGGCAAGGGCGGCCTCAACGGTGAGCGCGCGGGCAACTGCAGATCCCTCATCCGCCTAGGCGGATTCGGGATGACAACGAAAATACTCGTCAGCGGATGCGGCGGTCGGATTCCTGGATTTTGGCGTCGTTGATGCTGGCTATGCGGCGTTGCATCAGGCCGGTGGCGTCGAATTCCCAGAGCTCGTTGCCGTAGGAGCGCCACCATTGGCCTGTGGCGTCGTGGGATTCGTATTCGAAAGTTACGGCGATGCGATTTGTGGTGAAGCACCACATGGTTTTCTTCAGGCGATAGTCGAGTTCTTTGGTCCATTTGCGGCGGAGGAACGATTTGATTTCTTCGCGGCCGTGGATGAATTCGTCGCGATTGCGCCAGTCGGAATCTTCGGTGTAGGCGAGGGCTACGCGCTCGGGATCGCGGGAGTTCCAGGCGTCTTCGGCGAATTGGACTTTGGCGCGGGCGGATTCTTCTGTGAAGGGGGGCTTGATGGGTTGCGGCGCGGATTGCGACATTGGGGACTCCTCTCAGTTTTGAATTATCGATCATTTCGAGCTGAATGGTCTTGGCGTTTCTATTGATTGAGGCGCTTGGGGCCGCTGACGTACGGGTTGTTCCGCTCGTAGAAACGCAGAGGGCGATGGATTTCTTTGGTGATGCCGATGCGCTTGCTGGTGGAGATTGGTGCGGGCGGCGCGAGCGCGTCGCCCAGCCACAGAGATTTTGCAGTGCATAGATCTATTCCATCTAGACGCTTGTCGATTTTTAGGGCTTCGGCTAGACGGCCTGGGCCTTTGGCAAGTTCGTGGATGTTTTTTATGCCGCGATTTCTTTGCATTTGTTCGATGCCTTCTACGGGCTCGAGGGCCCGGATTAGGACGCCGGTGCCTTGGCCTTTTGCGCCGGCGGAAACATTTAGGGCGTAGTGCATGCCGTAGATGAAATAGACGTAGGCGTGCCCGCGGTGGAGGAAGAGCGAGCGATTTCTCTGAGTAAGGCCGCGGAAGCCGTGGCTAGCGGAATCGCCGAGGACGTAGGCTTCGGTTTCTACGATGCGGCCGATGATTCTTCCTCGCGGGGTTTCGCGGACGAGGGTTTTTCCGATCAAGTAGCGGGCCAGGGCTTCGGTGTCTTGCGGAAGTTCGGCGCGACGGAGCCGGCGCGGCAACTTAGCGGACGTTGGTTGTTTCGGCGAGTGGATCACAGATGCCGACCTGAAGGCCGGCGCCAGATTAGAGTGCGGGCAAGCGATTTGATCGCTTGCCCGCCCCTTGACTTCGTTAGAACGAGAACTTTGCTGCGAACTGGAACTGCCTTGGGTTCAGCATCGTTCTCGGCGTGCCGAAGAGCGCGTTCGGCACCGGGGGAGCTGGAGTAAGCCCCAGGCCACTCACCGGACAGCTCGGAGGCACGGTTCCCGGAGGTGCGGAGTCGAAAAATGCAGCGGTTTGCTGCGTGGTGATGGTGGCCTTGTCTTTGTAGCGCGTTGGGATTGCGCCGTTCCCGCAGAAGACGGCGGCGCCGTACACGGACGTGACCTCGTCGACATTGGGACGATTGAGGAGATTGAAAGCGTCAACCATCAGATCGAGTCTTAGACGCTCTTTGATCTGGAAGTAGCGCGAGAGCCGCAGATCCCAGGAGTAGAGGTCGTCGCCAAAGTAGGAATTTCTTGGAATGGTTCCGACGCGATCGGTTACCGGATTCGTGTCGCCGTTGGCGTCGAAGCCGACAAACTCCGTGAACGGGCGCGGAGACTGCAGCGTGATGATGCTGCTGAACGAGAAATTGCGCAGGAAGCTGTCCTTCGGTCCATCGGCTGTGAAATTGGCGATGAAGCGATGACGGACATCCTGGTTGGAGTTGGCGCGCTCGAGCGGCCGGTCGTACAAATCTTGCGGCGTACTGACGAAGGTGGTGAAGGTGCCGTCGTCGAGCGTGTGCGAGAAGGTGTAGTTGGCGTTCAAGCTGAAGTATTTGATCCGCTCGCTCACCTGCAGGGTCAAGCCGTGATAGACCGAATTGCCGGAGTTATCCGTGAAATAAAGCAAGCCGGAATTGGCATACGCTGAGTTGCCGCCGGGATTGCCATTGTAAAAATAGGCTTTGCCTGCGGGCCAGCCTGGGGGAATTGCCGACGCCGGTCCAATCGCGCAGCCGGGAGTGCCGGGGGTGATGGCGGGAACGGTCGTCGATGCGGCAGCGCCGTCCGGCGGGCAGACATTCAAATTTTCGGCGCGAACCAAGTGATGCGCCGCGACGAAGAGGTATCCCGCGCTGATCGCCAAACCGTGCCCGATTTCGCGGTCCACTTCGAGATTGGCCTGCTCGGAGTATGGAATTTTGCTGGCGTGGTCCACCATTCCCGAGCCTGCCGTGACGGTTTGGTTCGGCGCGCCGGTGAGGTATTCCGGCGGTACGACGCCGGTGGTGATCAGCGTTGCGGCGGCTGGCGCCGGGAAGATCTGCATACCGCCCGGATTCGGTGGCCCAGGACCCAATTGATTCAGAACCCACGTGGCCGAATCTGCGCCCGCGCGGATTCCGGGCAGCGTTTCACCAGGAATGGTGTTAGGCCGCTGCGGCTGCGTGATGAAGAGGAAGGAGAGATTGTAACGATCGTCGAAAAGGCCCAAGCCGGCGCGAATCACCGTCTTGCTGTTTGGCGAGTACGCAAATCCGATGCGCGGCTGGACGCCTGCGTAATGCGAGTGGATTTGCTTCGAGAGGCCGGTCTCGAAGTCGTAGCGAAGACCGTAATTCACGGTAAATTTCGAAGTAAGACGCCACTGATCCTGCGCGAAGAAACCGTAGTAGCTGTGGTTCAGCGTTTCCGAGAAATTGACGGTTTGCCCAGGCAGATATGCGTTCTGCCAGTTCGTCGGGATCGGCGGGGGCTCGAATCCCGGCGCTACCGCGCCGCTGCCCACCGGGTCGCCCCAGAAGACGATGGGAACGCCGTTGAGAAAGTCGTTGGTATTTCCGCCGAACGGGCTGGACGGGAAAAACGGAGGAGCGGCCGTTGGACACGGACCGTCCGCCGGAGCCGAGGGAACTCCGGCGAGAGGATTGACGAAGTTGGCGAAGTCCACCAAGCAATTGATGCCCGGCAGGACGATGCGCATGGGCGTGAAGCCGGGCCAGATCACGAAATTCTTGACGTAGTTGACGTCCACACCAAACTTCGCGACGTGATTCCCCTTGACCCACGCCAGCGAATCCGAAAATTGCACGCGGCTCTCGTAAATGGCATCGAGTACGCCGAAGTTGTGTCCGAAGAGAAGAGTATTCGGGATGTCGAGGTTGGGTTCTCCGGTGGTGCCGGGGAAATTGTAATGGCGGCGCGCCCACTGAACGAGAACGCTGTTGACCAGGTCCGGCTTGAGCGTCGAAGTCCAGGCGCCGACTAGCGACTGGTCGCGCAGGAAAACATCGTGACCGCTGCTCGGCGCTCCAATGCCGCCGCCGTCCAGCGTGCTGCCGACCAACTGATTCAAGTCGCGGGCGTCTTCAATCGAGTAGCGCACGGACAAGCGATTGCTGGGATTGAATTGATGATCGAGTTTGATGATCCCGTAGTCGTTGTCCTTGGTCTTAAGGATATTCAAGTTCTCGGGCGCAATTCCCAGAGCAGCTTTGGCTTGATCGATGAGCGCCAAATTTGTGGTCGGAGTGGCGCCTGCACAGCTCGGGACTACTACGGCGCAAGTCACGACTGGCTCCAGCAGCGTGGTCGGATACGTAGGAGCTTCGCCGCGGCGCTGGCCTTCGTAGTTTGCGAAGAAGAATGTCTTGTCCTTCTGGAGGGGACCGCCGACGGTGGCGCCGTACTGATTCTGGCGCAGAGCCTTAGATTGAGGCGCGACTTGCAGGAGCGAACGAGCGTCGGTGGCGCTGTTCTGCAAGTAATCGTAAATCGAGCCGTGCAAATCGTTCGTGCCGGATTTCGTGACGATATTGACGATGCCGCCGAGCGCGCGGCCGTATTCGGCGCCGAAACTGTTGTTGACCACGCGAAATTCGCTGACGGCTTCCTGCGGCGGCGTCGAACGCTGCGAGCCCGTCGCGGTGTTGATGTTGTCCGCGCCGTCCACGGTGACTTCATTGCTGAGGTCGCGCATGCCCGCAAAGGAAACGCGCGTGACTTCAAATTCGGTAATTGTGGATTGCAAACTGGTGCGGCCCGTGGCGACTCCCGGCGTCAATAACGCGAAGTCGGTGAAAAGGCGCCCGCTGATAGGCAGAGAATCGATCTGCTTGGTGTCGATTACCTGGCTGATTTCCGTCTTCGTGGGTTCGATGACCGGCGTTTCGCCGGTGACCACTACTTCCTCGCCCTTGGTGGCCACTTTCAGGATGATGTCGACGGTCGCTGTTTGTCCGACGGTGAGGATCAAGCCCGTCTGAACGTAGTTCGAGAAACCCGTGAACGAGACCTTCAGTTCGAGCCGGCCCGGCGTGAGATTGGGCAGCACGTAGTAGCCGCGATCGTTTGTGGACGTGGTATACGTGCGGTTGGTATCGAGGTCGCGCAGAGAGACAGCGGCCTTGGCGACGGTGCCGCCGCTTTCGTCGCGCACGGTTCCGTTCAATTGAGCCACGCTGACTTGCGCGGCGGCGGGATAAACGCCACCAAACGAAATCGCGAACAACAGGATAGCCAGCAGAGTCGTGCGTGCTCTCATAGAACACTCCTTTCAAGGAGAAGCGACTGCGCCTCGATGGGAACTAGACTTAGATTGTGTGCAAAATAGCGAATCCCCAAGCTCCGCCAGACGAAAGATGGCCCCCACGTGAGCGGAGAATGGTTGGGAAGCGGAAAAGTGTCCAATACATGTTGAGTTTGAGTCTCATACCTGAAAGGTATCAGAGCGTGGCGCAAAGCAGGCAGCGCCGGCGAAGCAGCCGCAGAGGCGCGCGGCGCTAACTCGAACACTTGGTGCGAGATTGTTTCGGCGCTGCGTGCCGGCGCGAGCGGAGCGCGAGGGAGAAAACGAAGCGCGAATGGGCGAGCGTAAGCGGCGAGAACGTCGCGCTGTGCCCCAACGCCCGTCGAGCGATAATCGCCCATGCTATACTCCCGCGTCATTCGAGGGAAACAGCGAGATTCTATGCCCGCTGGCGCGAGAAGAAAAGAAATTCCGTGATCACCCTGCCCGAAAGATTCAACGTCGCCAGTCACCTGGTGGACCGCAACGTCCTCGAGGGGCGCGGGGAAAAGATCGCCGTCGAATGCGGCGACGAGCGGGTGAGCTACCGGACGCTGTTGGAGAAGACCAATCAGGCGGGCAATCTGTTTCGCGCGCTGGGAGTCCGGCGGGGAGAGCGGGTGCTCCTGCTGCTGCTCGACTGCCCCGAATTCCTCTATTGCTACTTCGGCGCGATCAAGATCGGAGCTGTCGCCGTTCCGGTGAATCCGTTTCAGAAGCCGAAAGATTACGAATACGTGTTGAACGATTCCGCGGCGCGCGTGGCGGTGGTGGACGAGACGGTGCTGCCGCAGTTGCGATTGATTCCCCGGGAACGCCTTCCGAATCTGAAAGAGATCATCGTTGCGGGAGAATCGCGCGCAGACTGCAAGTCGCTGAGCGACGCGCTGAACTCATCGTCGGCCGTGCTGGAAGCTGAGACGACCGGCAAAGACGAGCCTGCTTTCTGGCTTTATTCGTCCGGCAGCACTGGAGCGTCGAAGGCGTGCATACATCTTCACCGCGACATGGTGGTGTGCGCGGAGCGATACGCCAAGGGAATCCTGCGCATGAACGAGAGTGACCGCTGCTATAGCGTGGCGCGCTTGTTTTTTGCGTACGGCTTGGGAAATGCGGGTTATTTTCCGTTGTCCGCGGGAGCCACGACCATTCTTTCTCCGGCGCGGCCTTCTCCGGCGGGAATCTTCGCCGATATCGAACGCTACCGGCCGACCCTGTTCTTCTCCGTGCCTTCCAACTATGCCGCGCTCCTCGCGCACCGCAGCGAGAACGGCCGTGCATTTGACCTGTCCAGCGTGCGCCACGCTGTCTCCGCCGGTGAATCACTTCCCGCGCCACTATTCGAGCGCTTCAAGGAAAAATTCGGGATTGAGATTCTCGATGCCCTCGGCTCGACGGAGACTTTGCAGATGGTGATTGCCAACCGTCCCGGGGAGGCGCGGCCCGGTTCGAGCGGAAAGATTATTCCCGGATATGAAGCGAAGATCGTGGATGAGCACGGAAATATTGTGGCGCCGGGAGAGATTGGCAATCTGGCGGTGAAGGGCGATTCGATTTGCGCGGGTTATTGGAACCAGGTTGAGAAGACCAAGGCGGCGTTTGATGGGCCCTGGTTTCGCACTGGCGACAAATATCATCAGGATCAAGACGGCTACTACTGGTATGCCGGACGCGCCGACGATACGTTCAAAGTGAATGGAAGATGGCTCAGTCCGGCGGAGGTGGAGAGCGCGCTGATCGCGCATCCGGCAGTGTTGGAGGCGGCGGTGGTCGCGCGGGATGATGAGAGCGGGCTGACCAAGCCCGCGGCCTACGTGGTGGTGAAGCCGGAGTTCCCCGCAAAAGATGATCTCGCGCATGATCTGCAAGAATGGGTGGCGCAGCGCGTGGGCGGTTACAAGCGGCCGCGATGGGTCGAGTTCGTTCCCGAGCTGCCTAAGACATCGACGGGGAAATTACAGCGGTTCAAACTGCGCGAGCTTCAGAATCGCCGGGAGCGGGAATAGCGGCGTGAGCGAGAGGCGACTATGGCTCGATCGTGCACGGAGAGGCCCGGCTGAAGACCGGGCCCTACGAGTGCCAATGCAGGAGAAATTGTCAGAGGGTATAGAATAGCCGCCCGTGGAATTACGTCACGTTCGCTACTTTCTCGCGGTTGCGGAGTACCGCAATTTCCGCAGGGCCGCAGAGCAACTGCACATCGCGCAGCCGCCGCTCAGCCGTCAGATACGCCAATTGGAAGAGGATTTGGGCGTCACGCTTTTCACGCGCAATAAGCGCCGCGTGGAGCTGACCAAAGCCGGACAGGCGTTTCTCGAGGAAGCGCGTAAGCTGATCGTACAGGCCGGTCATGCTGCGCAGGCTGCGCGCCACGCGCAGAAAGGCGAGTCCGGCGTTGTCCGCATCGGCGTCGCGTCGGGTTTGGGAGCGGCGGTCAGCAAAGTTGTATTCCAGCATCGCGAACACTGGCCCGCCGTGGAAGTGGAGTGTAAGGATATTTTTTCCACGCAGCAGAATGAAGCTCTCAAGAACGGCGAGATAGATGTCGGATTCCTGCGTCCGCCCGTCGATCAATTGCATCTGGATTGCTACCGGCTGTTTGAAGAAGAGTTCGTGGTTGTTCTTCCGAAGACCCACCGTTTGGCGAAGCGCAGGAATTTGAAACTGAAGGATGTAGCGGATGAGCCGCTGATCATCTTCGACCGGAATTTTTCGACCGGGCTTTACGACAAAATTTTGGGCCTATACAACCGGCAGGGATTGACGCCGCACCTGACGTTGACGCACGTCGAGGCGCATGAAGAGGCTGGAGCGATCATGATTGCCTCGGGAAAAGGGATATTTGTGGGAGCGGGCGCAACGGTGAACCGATCGGTGGCGGGCCTCGAGCTGGCGACGATACGGTTGAATGAGCCGGAAGCGAAGATTGACGTTTGCGCGGCGTGGCGGAAGGGCGAGGACTCGGCGGTCACGCTCTCCTTCCTGGAATCGGTGCGGCGGGTCTTTAAACTTCCCGGACAGAAGAAGAGAATTGCCTAGCGCAGACTGCGCGCGCTGCGATTCGGGCGGCATCGAGAAATTTACGGAGGCGGAATGCAGCGACGAACCCTGAGGGCAGGTTTCCTGCTATGCGCGTCTCTTCTGATTCCGGCTCTGTGCTCGGGGCAGGAGATCTCTAAAGAGCATGTCATCGGGCAACTCGAACTGGTCGCCAGGTTTGACGGGCCGATGCCGACGGGCGTGACCGTGGCCAATGATGGCCGCATTTTTGTTAACTTTCCGCGCTGGGGCGACGACGTCGAGTACACCGTGGCGGAAGTGAAAGATGGCAAGACGTTCGCCTATCCCAATGCTGAAATCAATCGCTATACAGCCGCGGACCAGCTCGATGAAAAATTCGTCTCCGTGCAGAGCGTGGTGGTTGATCCCAGCGGGGAAAAATTGTGGGTTCTCGATACCGGCAGCATCCAGTTTGGGCCGGTGAAGCCGGGCGGGCCGAAACTGTTGGGCATCGATCTGCGGACGAACCAGATTGTGAAGAAAATTGTGTTTCCCGGGAGTATTGCGCTGGCGACGAGTTATCTGAATGACGTGCGATTCGATATGCACCGGGGAGCTGCCGGCACGGCGTTTATTACGGATTCGTCTTTATCGGGCGCGAACGGAATAATTGTGGTGGATCTTGCGACCGGTGAGAGTTGGCGGCGCTTGAACGATCATCCTTCGACGAAGCCGGATCCTGCGTTCGTGCCGATTGTGGAGGGAGAAGTTTTGCAGATGCAGCTGCCGGGACAGCCGCCGGCTAAGTTTGCTGTGGGCTCGGATGGCATCGCCATCAGTCCGGATGGAAAGATTCTTTATTATTGCCCTTTGACGAGCCGGCATCTTTACCGCGTGAACGCGGATGCGCTTGCCGACCGGACCGTTTCCGATGCCGACGTGGCGGCCACGGTGAAAGATCTGGGGGAAAAAGGCGGAGGCGGGGACGGACTGGAATCGGATACGCAAGGGCGGGTTTACATCAGCGATTACGAGCATGACTCGATTACGCGACGGAATGTGGACGGCGAGATGGAAACGCTGGTGCACGATCCGCGGGTGCTTTGGCCCGATACGCTCTCGCTTGCGGCCAACGGCTACCTTTATTTCATCGTGAATCAGATCGAGCGGCAGGGCATTTTTCATAACGGCCAGGATTTGCGCAAAAAGCCCTATGCGCTGTTCCGCGTGAAAGTCGACGGCTTTCGAATCCAGAACTGACGGAGCGACGTGTTGAGCACCGTTCGAGAAGTTACCTATCAGGTCTTGCGCGACGCGGGGATGAACGTGATCTTCGGCAATCCCGGCTCGACGGAATTGCCTTTTCTGCGCGATATGCCCGCGGATTTCAAGTACGTGCTGGCGCTGCACGAACGCTCGGCTGCGGGAATCGGTTTGGGATATGCGCTGGGGACCGGGAAGGCTGCTTTTGTAAATCTACATTCGATTGCCAGCGCGGGGAACGGGCTTTCGGCGCTGGTGGATGCGTTTGGCGGGCACGTGCCCCTGGTGGTGACGACCGGGCAGCAGGATCGGCGGCATGTTCTGGCGGAGCCTTTTTTGGTGAGCCGCGCGGTGGAAACGGTAAAGCCATACGTGAAGTGGGCGCACGAGCCCTTGCGGGCGGAAGATGTGCCCGCGGCGATTGCGCGCGGATATTACCTGGCGATGCAGCCGCCGATGGGGCCGGTCTTCATTTCCATTCCGATGGACGACTGGACCCATGAATGCGCGCCGGTGGAATTTCGCCGCGTGACGCACACTGTTATGGCGGATCCGGCGGCGTTCGATGAAGTGGTTCGGGCGCTTGATTCCAGCCGCAACCCGGCGCTCGTGGCTGGCGCGCAGATTGAGGAAGATGGCGGCTGGGATGACGTGATTGCGTTGGCGGAACATCTCAATGCTGACGTCTATCAGCAGCCGATTCCCCCGCGCTGGACGTTCCCGCGGCGGCACCGGCTATTTCGCGGCGGCTTGTTGCCGGCTCAGCAGCCGCTGGCGGATCAGTTGGCGGCTTATGACACCGTGGTCGTGCTGGGCGCGCCGATTTTTCTTTATTACGCCTACGTGCCCGGCGAGCCGATCAAGCGCGGCACGAAACTTTTTCAAATCACAAATTCACCGGAACACGCGGCTGCTGCATTGGCGGGGACGAGCATTGTCGGAAATATCGCCGCGGCGGCGAAATATATTCGCGAGCATGCGCGAGCGCGGCAAGGGAAGACTTCAGAGGGGCGGATAAAACCGCCAGTGCCGAAGGCCGAACATCCTATGACGCCGGCTTATCTGCTCAGCGTCCTTAATAAGGTGATGCCGCGCGACGTGGTCGTCGCGGAGGAGTGTCCATCGTCGAAAGGAGATGTGGACCACTATATTGAATTGGATGAGCCGGGCTCGTTTTATTCCGTGCCGAACGGCATCCTCGGATTTGGTCTGCCTGCGGCGGTTGGTTTGCAAATGGCGGATCCGAAGCGGCGAGTCGTTTGCCCGGTCGGCGATGGCTCGATCCAATATTCGGTCCAGGCGCTGTGGACCGCGGTGCAACACAAAGCCCCGGTTATCGTAATCGTTCTGCGCAACTCTGATTACACCGCTCTGAAATCGTTTTGCGACTTCACGCAAGTGGGCCGCAACGTTCATGGCATGGATATACCAGGAATCGATATCGTGAAAATTGCGGAAGGCTACGGCATGGCCGCGCAGGAAGTTGACCGCCCGGAAGATCTCGAGCCCGCACTAAAGGCGGCGTTCGCGACGCCAGTCCCGCAACTCATCTGCGTCAATGTCGCCAAGGGCGGAGAAAAATGCATGGGCATGGATCAGTCGGTGAATCCCCCAAGGTATCGCTAGCGATGAACCGAAATTTTCAGGCCATCCCGCAGTTCAAGCCTTGATTTTTCTGTTGACTAATTAACTAACATATGCTATAAAGTTCTCTGTCGTAAGCCGAAGTCCCGGCGCAAGGTCCGGCTCACTAGAGCCAGCCGCAGTCCGCGCCATACAATTCAAACAGGAGTTGCCACAAAATGTCTGGCCTAAGCCAGCAGCGGACGCCTTTCCCCAACGAAGCCAACCCTCAACCAATCCCCCTCCGGCCAAGCCAAATTCTAATCGGGAAGGAAATTATTAGAGACCACTCTAAACCATTGAAAAGATAAGGAGAGCACCTCGGTCTAATCGGGAAAAAATCACTGTTTTTCAAGTGCACTATTTTAGTGCAACGCGGCTTTCTCGGCGCCCAGGCCGGTGTTGGCGCGCACGACCAACTCGCTGAACTTTTCTTCTGCGCTCGGCTCGCGGTTCAGCAGCGTGCCGATTATAGCGGCGAGAAAGCCTAGCGGAACACTAACGATCCCTGGATTCTCCAGCGGAAACCAAGGCCTCGCTCGAAATAAATGATGCGCGGCGCCCGCTACCCCCGGCGGATCGATTCCTGTGAATGACGGGCCCGCAAGAATCAAGCCCACCGAAGCCAGCAATCCCACGGACATTCCTGACACGGCTCCCGCGGTATTGAAGCGGCGCCAGAAAATCGAAAGCGCGATGACGGGAAAATTGGCCGAGGCCGCCACGGCCATGCCCATGGTCGCGAGGATTACCGCATTCGAGTTTGGTCCCAGGCCGATGGCGAGAACGATCGCAATGATGCCGACGGCAATGGCTGCGAGGCGCGCCACGAGCACGATTTCGCCGGGATGCCGCACGGCGCCGCGATGAATCACGTTGGACCAGAAATCGTGCGCGAAAGAGGTGGACGCGCCGATGGTGAGCCCCGCGACCACGGCCAAAATCGTGGCGAACGCTACGCCCGAGACGATGGCGAGGAACGTATCGCCTGCCAGCGCGCGGGCCAGCAGCAGCGCGGTCATGTTCGTTCCGCCATGCGTGACGATGTAGTCGGGGCCGACCAGAACGCTCGCGCCCACTCCGATGATGGAGGTCATGAGGTAAAAGCTGCCGATCAAGCCCATGGTCCAGACTACGCTTTTTCGCGCCGTGACCGCGTCGGGCACCGTATAGAACTTCACCAAAATGTGCGGCAGCCCGGCGGTGCCGAAAATCAGCGCGCAGCTCAGCGAGACTAAATCGAGCGCGCCATACGGCGGACGGAAGTGCATGCCGGGCCGCAGAAAGTTGGTGACGAGCGACCGGCCACCCTGGTGATAGGAGACGTTTGTAGCGGCCAAGAAAAGCTGGCCGGGCTGGAAATGAAAGTGGGCGAGGACTAGGAGTGTCGTGGCGATCGTGCAGGCCATCAGCATCACGGCTTTGATGATCTGAACCCAGGTGGTTGCCAGCATTCCGCCGAATACGACGTAGAGCATCATCAATGTGCCGACGCCGATGACGCCCATCTTGAAGCTGATGCCCGAGCCGGCGAAAAGCAGCGTGACTAGAGCTCCGGCGCCGACCATTTGCGCGAGCAAATAGAAAATGATGGTCGCGAGAGTGCTCAGCGTGGCCATGGCGCGCACCGGCCGCGGCTGCAGGCGATACGCGAGGAGGTCGCCCATGGTGAAGCGGCCTGCGTTCCGCAGCGGCTCGGCCACCAGAAGGAGGATGGTGACGAAAGCGACGAAGCCGCCGACGGAATAGAAAAAGCCATCGAAGCCCTGCAGCGCGATGAGGCCGATCACGCCGAGGAACGACGCGGCGCTCATGAAATCGCCGGCGACGGCAAATCCGTTTTGCCACGCGGTGATCTTCCGGCCCGCGGCGAAATAGGCGCTGGCGCCGCGCGAGCGCTTTGCGGCCCAGTAAGTGATTCCGAGCGTCGCAAGCACAAAGGCGAGAAAGACCGCGACGGACACGGACACTTACTTCTCCCCTTTTTGATCGGCGACGCGCGCGAGAATGTCTCCGGCGAGCAGATCGAATTTTGCCGAAGCTCGCAAATAGAACCAGGCGATGATCCAGCCGACGAAGAATTGCGAGAACGCAAACGCGTAGGCGAGAGTGAACGCGCCGATTACCGGCGTGGACATGAACTTCGGTGCGAAACCGATGAGGACGGGAAACAGGAAGTAGTAGATGAGGAAGAAGACGAACGCCGGGACGATGAAGAGGCGCTTGATGGCGAGGAGATGTTTGAACTCTTCGCTGTTAGCGATGCGATCCCAATCGGGCGCAGCCGCTCCGGGCGGCGAAGTGCTCGGCGGCCTCACGCTCATGGCTTGTGCCTCAATGCGGGAGGAGAGGCGTTCGATAATTTTCGACGAGGCTCATGAATAGAGCAGACTCGCATCGGCCGAGAGCGCCGCGAGTTCGCTGAGCAAGCTCGGAGGTCCTTGCACGACGAAACGCCGATGATAGAGCAGGAGCGCGCGGAGACCGGCGAGTTCTTCGCCGCCGCCGGCTCTTCCGGGTCCGCCGTGCAGGCAACTGGGAACCACATTTCCGTGGCCGGTGTGTTGCGTGCCGACGCTCGAGTCTACGACGACGAGGCGTCCGTGCATGTCGCCGATTCCGAGGACTACGTTGCGGACGAAGCTCGCATCATTCGAAAAAATCGAAGCAACGAGCGAGCCGAGGCCGCGGCGGGCGATGGCGATGAGATTTTCGGTGCTATCGTACGCAACTAGTGTTGCGGCGGGGCCGAAGACTTCGACGTCGTGCACGTATTTCGCGTCGAGGCCATCGTTGCAGGCCAGCAGCGTCGGTTGGATAAAAGCTGATTTTTCGCGATCGGCATCGACCGGTTGAAACTTTTCATCTCCGCCGAAGACCACGGAACATTCTTCTTTCAATTTGCGCAGGCCTTCGAGGCACGACGTTTGCTGGGCTTTATTCACCACTGGGCCCATTTTCACTTCGGCATTTCGCGGATTTCCTACTTTGGTGGACGCCAGACGCGCCGAAATGGCTTCGCCCAACGCTTTCAACTGCGCGCGCGGGACCAGGATGCGGCGAATCGCGGTGCATTTCTGGCCGGCTTTGAGCGTCATTTCGCGTACGACTTCTTTGACGATGAGATCGAAGAGATCGGTTCCCGGCGCAGCGTCGGGGCCGAGAATGGCGGAGTTGATGCTGTCGGCTTCGACGTTGACGCGGACGGAGCGGCGCAAGACATTCGCGTGCGAGCGGATGCGCGCAGCCGTATCGGCCGAGCCGGTGAATGAAACGGTGTCGCCTTCGCGGACGTGGTCGAGCAGATCACGCGCTGAGCCGCAGAGGACGGAGATTGCGCCGTCGGGCAGAATTCCGGATTTCACGATGTCTTCGACCATTTTGTGCGTCAGCCAGGCAGTCGGCGATGCGGGCTTGACTACGATGGGAACGCCGGAGAGCAGCGCGGGTGCGGCTTTTTCGCAGAGGCCCCATGCCGGAAAATTGAATGCGTTGATGAAGACGGCCGCGCCTTTGGCCGGCTCGAGAAAGTGCTGAGCGGAAAAGACATTGGTCTTCGAGAGCGGCAGCACCGCGCCTTCCTTCAAGAGCTTGCCCTCGCCGAGCGGGCGGCCGAGCTTGGCGAAGAATTTCATGGTGTAGAGGGCGCCATCGACGTCGAATGAGGCGTCTGCGGCGTTTGCGCCGGAATTGAGAAGTGAAATGCGGAAGTATTCATCGCGATTTGCGGTTAGAACTTCGCCGAGCTTGGCGAGCAGCTCGGCGCGCTGGCCGTAGGTCAATGCCTGAAGAGCCGGCACGCCGTGCGCGCGCGCAAAATCGAGCGCCCCGCGGACGTCAATCTCTTGCGAGGAAATGCGGCCAAGTTCATCTCCGGTGACCGGATCGACGAGCGCCTCTCCGGCGCCCGCGCCTTCTTTCCATTGGCCGGATACATAGTTTGCAAGCTTCATTGAGTGATCTCCGTGGAGAGGACGATTCTACTTCTCGATCGTTCGCTGTCGTGCACGCCTTCCGGCGATGCCGCCGCTTCGGAAGGAGCATCATACTGCATCTTTAGAGCTGCTAAATGCTTGTGTGGGTCGAGCGGAATGGGCGCTTGAGCTTCTTGTGGTGATGAATTGGTGGGGAATAGCACTCGTTCGGCGGATTGGTCCGCGGACGTTTGGTGCCTTCGCCGACGTGCGTGGTCGTAAGATGCCGGCGGGGACGCCAGCGCTACTACTGCACGGCGGCGAAGTGCAGCCTAATCTACGGCCGGAAGACTTTCAGGTTTGTTTGGCGTTGCGCTTCTAGGTCATCGGTTTCTTTTTTTGCGCGTGCGACTTCTTTTTGGGGAGCGTCTTCGCGGGCTTGCTTGGTGGCATCGGAGATGGCGGCGTCGGCTTGGACGTTCTTTTGTCTGGAAACGAAGACGAGCTGAAACGCGTTTGATAGAAGAGAGCGGGACAATGTCAGCGAGTTTTGCGTATCTCCCCACATGGCGATGGGCGCGCCCGTGCGGTCAGAGATTCCAATGTCGGAAGGATTTGCCGCGGCTGCCGCCACGGTTGCGTCGCCGTATATCGCGGAGATGGCTCGGACCATGTCCACCGGAGTCATGCCTTGCGTCGAGCGACCCTCATAGGTGACGACCATTTTGTAGAGTTCCCCATTGTAGAAAGAAAATGCGATCTCTTGGACGGGCTCGGATGGCGCCGAGGCCTCGTAGGAACGGTAGGGCCAATACGTCAGCTCCTGAATCAACGCAGGGCCCGGATGCATGACGATAGCGTCGGCGGGTCTCGCGTTCACTTGCTTGGAGATTTCCATCAAGCTTGTTCCCAGTGAGAAGCTGCGGTATTTGGAGAGATCTTGCGCGTGAAGCAATGGAGCGAAAATCAGAAGCACGGCAAGTGCGATGGCGATATTGCGTAGCGACTTCATGTGAGCATCTCCTTCAAACTGTTCAATTAATTGCTGACACTAGACCGAAGCCGCGCGGACGTGTTTCGCCGGTTCTTGCGCGAGCGCTTTCTTCTCGCCCGCAATTGCCTGCGCGGCGGCCGGCGGCTCGAATTTCTTTGTCTTCAACTCGGGACGTGCCTTGCCGCCGAGAAAGATGCTTTCCTGGATGTGCCGCGACTGGGCGGATACGGTTACGTAGTGAACGAGCGGGAATCGCGCCGAGCCGACGGAAACCAATCGCGTGATTTCAAGGGAATTGCAGTTTTCCGAGCGCGGATCGATCAGAATGCGCGCGATCGCCGTGCGCACCATTCGTTGCGTATCAATGCCGAATACGGTGGTCTTAATTTCTCCGGCCAAGCAAAAGTAAGTCCAGCCCGTTTTCTGGATGGCCCGGTTCATCGCGGGTGCGTCGAAGCCTTTGACGAATCGCCAGCCGGGCACGCCTGCCTCGGTTTCGAATTGCAGACCAATGGGCAGCGGTGCGCCGTTCTTGATCAGGATTGTTCCCGTTGTGATCTCATGTGCCATAGGCGATTTCCCGGACGCGTTCGTGGTGCTTGGCGGCATTTAACTCACGCCTTTGCGGCTACGCGCTTGAGGCAAACTGAATCCAGCCATCGGATCATTCTGTGAGAGAGCGTGCCGGATACGATGGGGTTGAAAAACCAGGAGCAGCGCCGCAGTGGAAATCCATTCATGATTTTTGCAGGCACATGGCCCTCGTTCCGTCCGATCGAGTTCCTTCACCGTTCGACAACTGCCAGAGAGGCATCGAACGGCCGTCAAACTAAAGATCCAACCGGTGCAGCGACTTATCGAGCTAGGCCGTTGCTCTGGATTCGCGCTTTCCGCTGATCAGGCGCGCAGCCACGGTGAAAACAATGGCGCCCAGGATCGCGGTCAAATTTGAGTAAATCATTTGTCCTGGGCCGAAGAAACCGAAAGCATTCATGAAAAATCCCCCCGCGATGGCGCCGGCCATGCCCATTACGCTATCCAACATCAAGTCGCGACCGATTCCTGACAGCACCTTTCCTGTGATCCAGCCTGCCGCCAAACCTTCGACGACCCACAGTACGAGTTGCATCTGCTTCTCCTTGTGCCAGAAGCTTCGCCCCGACTTCGTTTCCTGCCGCTCGCTCAAAGGGACGGAATTGTTCCGCCCCCTCGAGCGAATTTCTGGAATGAACTAGACCGTTACAGCAGCAGCAATCTTGTGAAAAGTGGAGTTCACGACATTGAAGGTCTCCACCTGGGCCGGCCCGTCAATCACGGACGCGAGCGTCTTGGTGACTTCCGGATAGGACGCGCGGTTATAAGCCTCCGCGCTTTCCGGCCTGTCCCACAGACTGATGGCAAACGCTTCGATTCCAGATGGGGCTACAAATGAAATTTCGTCCAGGAAGCCCTTCTGCTTACGAAGGACTGGGATGACTTCGTGTTCGAGCTTGTGCGTGAAATCCGCAGCGGTATTGGGTTTCAAGTGCATATAGACACGTCGAGCAAACATGTTGGGTCTCCTTAGGTTTCTGATGGCCAAGAAACGGTTCAGACAACTTCCAGTTGTAAGGTCACCTGAAGAATCCCTCAGTCCGTTAACTATATTGAGTTAATTAACTTGAAATGTCAATCCAATTCTGTGATTATCGTTCGTAGGTTAATTCCGGCGCAGCGGCAGGCCGGAAGTTCCCGGAGGCCCGCAGTGAACGTGCGCACGGCGATCAGGCAGCGGCTGGAAGAATTGCATCTGGAACAAAAAGATCTGGCCAGCGCCGCCGGCGTTACGGACTCTTATGTTTCCCAACTCCTGTCGGGAAAGAAGCTGCCGCCCGCGCCGGGCCGCACGGCAATCTACGCCAAGATGGGGAAATTCCTGAAGCTTCCGCCGCGAAAGCTTTCCGAGCTGGCCGGACACGAGCGCACCGAGGAACTGAAGAAGAAGCTAACGAATGCTCCCGCGCCGCTGTTCGAGGACGTGCGCGAGCTGCTCTTGCGCAAGTGCGCTCCCGGCAAGGCGAGGGAAATCCGCTCGATTTTTGAGCGCCAGCCGTTCGGCGAACTGGAGCGGCTCGTGACGCAGAAGCTGCTCGACGTGGTGAAGCGAGTGGCCAGAAGAGAATTGGAAAGCGAAGGCTGGCTGAAGCGCGTCGCGCAGGTGAACGGCCGAAGCTACGAGGAGATGCGCGCGATCGTTCTGGGATTCCTCGACGTTGACGCCTTTCATGTTTCCACGGAGCACTGCACGGCGTTCCTCGCGCCGCTGATTGATTCCTGGGACATCGACCTGAACAATTTCGGCATGGAGATCGTTTTGAACCGCAGGCTGGCGCCCGGCTTTTTGAAGAAGCTCGAATTTATGGAAATGGAATCGAACGGGAACTTCGAGGAAGAGCCCGGCTTCAAGGAATTCATTCGCAATCGGGCGATGAGCGGCGATGCCAGCGAGGAAGAGACTGCGTTCCTGAAGGGAATGAGGTTCACGGGCAAGCGCCCGACCGCCCTCTACTTCTATCGCGAATTGCAAAATCTCCGGGACCCGCTCAGTTTTCGGGAAGCCTCAGCAGCTCCGCAGGAGAAATACGGCGACGCCAATGCCGCCGAGAAGCAAATGCAACGCCATGCCAGAGAGGGCGCGATAGAGCGGTGGGCGGCCAGCAAGGCAAGCCGAATATCGACGAGGCGGAAATCAAAGGGCGGCGACTAGCGTTTCGCGGCACGAACGGCGGTTTCGCGGTGTGAACTAATAGGTTGCACGAACCATCAATAATCGCGCCGAAATGGCGGAATACCGGCTATACTAGGGTATGAGCAAAGCTTATAGAGTGGTTTTTGAGTGCCCGCGCGGTCCTCACAGCATCAATTTGCAGCGAAAGTCTTCAAAATCAACACTTTCCGAGGTTGAGGCGAAGGCGCTGTTCGTGGACGAGGAGATCACCTGCCAGGCGCCTCACTGTGGCTGGCACGGAAGGGCTTCGAGGCTGAAGTTGCGCCAAATCGTGCCGTTCGACTGGATCTTTTCGCCAGCGAACTGACATTGATCACCTGGATCGAGCCGATGGCGCGTACCTCCCGGTACGCTTGCGATGGAGTCATCCTCTAAATAGTCACACGCTTTTCAGTGCGTTTTTCCCGGCTTAAGAATGAAGCAGAGAACCCAGCGAGAATTAGCAGTTTGCTTGGTTGGCAGCGCCGGAGTCCGGCGCGGCATTTTTCGGCCGAGGAATTCTGCTGAGGGCGCACTGGTCCGCGGGGCGCCGTCTTGAATACAAGTTGCCGGCGGCGTTGCGTGGTCCGCGCGTGATCGTTGCACTTGGCGCGTGCGCTGCTCGTCGGATGCCGGCGGGGACGCCGGCGCTACTGACGCACCGTTAGTGCACGTGGCCGTGGCGCAGGTTGATTGTGACAAAAACGCCGGCTAGCAGCCGGCGCTACGTGGACTAAACCGAAATTAATTTGCTGTGCGTTTCGGGGGGAAGAATAGCGTCTTCGTTTTGTGGCGTAAGAACTTTGGCGCAGTGGACCTGCCGGGCGAGGTGGAGCTTCTTCATGATCCAAATCCCGTACCAATTGAAGTCGATCTCGTACCACTTCAGGCCGTGCCGGGCTGAGACCGGATGCGCGTGATGATTGTTGTGCCAGCCTTCGCCCCAGGTCACTAGAGCAACCCACCAACTATTGGTTGAATGATCGCGCGTCTCGAAACGGCGTGATCCCCACGAATGGGTCGCCGAATTTACCAGCCACGTGGCATGCAGCCCGACAACGGTGCGCACGAAGATGCCCCAGAACACGAACGGCAATCCGCCGATGGCGAACAGCACAATCGCGAGCAGAATGATCGGGACGTAATTGTATTTGGTGATCCAGACGTGAAATCTGTCTTTGGCGAGATCGGGGACGTATTGAGTGAGCGTGGTCGTGTCGTGATGCATGGACTTGCCAAACAGGATCCAGCCCATATGCGCCCACCACTTGCCGTCGACCGGCGAGTGCGGATCGCCATCTTGATCGGAATAACGGTGATGAATGCGATGCGTGGCTACCCAGAAGATCGGGCCGCCTTCGAGCGAGAGTGTGGCGAAAACGGTGAGAACGTATTCGACCCACTTGGGTGTTTTGTAGCCGCGATGCGTGAGCAGACGGTGATAGCCCATGCCAATTCCGAGGCTGGTCGAAATCCACCACAGAAAAATCGCGACGAATAGAGCTTTCCAGGTGAAGAAGAAGACTGCCGCCAGCGCGCCCACATGAAATAGAACCATAAATGTGGCGGTGACCCAGTTTATTCCGTCTTCAGCACTTTGTTTTTTCGTCAGAGCGTCGAGCCGCAATGTGTCCATAGAATCCACCCGTGTCTTCATTTCTTAATTGTATCGGCGTGCTAGCGATTAAGAGGCTTGGGCCACGGCGCAGAATCCATGTGCAGTGGAGCGAGGCCAACCCCTAGTCTACTCCTGTTATGCCGCCGGCGGTACGCTAGTTTTTGGCGAAGGTGCTTCGATGTGTCGTCCGAGCACTCGCTGTAAGAGCCGGGTAACCGGTTCAACGAAGATCTCGTACAGCAGAGTTCTTACGGGATGACGCATGATGATCTTGCCTCAACGGCGTTTCAAAGTTTCGGGTTATGACCGGAGTGGGAGCCCGACGAGTCCCTTCTATCAAGCTCCCAAACCGGCACAGAACGTAGAGCTACAAATATTGCAGCGACTAGTTCGTTGTCGCGGATTGTTTCGAATCATTCCGCGGTGAATTCTTTTGCAGTACGGCAACCAGATGGCGGCCGGACTTGGGTACGCTAATGTTTCCGCCCATCACGATTTCTCTTGCCGTGATTTTGCGGCCATAGACGTCCGCCGAAGCGTCATCGTCGGGCCGAAGCGTGGTTCCCTCGAGCGAGATGCCGGCGAAAAGACCACGCGAGCGTGAATAGCTTAGGATTTCGGCGCGCATGGTCGCATCGGTGGTTGCCGAAGCGTCGCGGCCGACTGGGCCTGCCGCGACCGAGGCATCGCCGCCCAACTTAACTTTCGAAGTGAGAATGGCACTCGCGCCTCTGTCGTTCATGACCAAGAGCACGAGATCGGTGGCTTCTCCGCCGATTTGAAATCCAACGCTGCCGCCTTCGAGCGCGTACATGGCTGGGGCGCCCCACGGTCCTCTAAAATCCTTGCCGGTGCGGCAAACCATCGCGCCGCGGCCGTAGTTCGCGCCGACCACGAACGCTGCCTTGAGAACGGACGGAAACACGATGACGCACTCCGCCTTCTCCATCACCTCTTGCGGGATGTTCTCGGGAGTGTTCATGATTTCCTGCATCACGACGCCCGAATTTTCGAGGCGCTTTTGTTCCTTGTTTGCTGCATAGAGCGCTACTGTTGCCACCAGTCCCACACACAGAACGAGAATTGATTTGCGTATCATCGCTGACCTCCATGATCAGAATTGCGGCTGCGGAAGTTTGCTGACTCCGAAACCTTTGTGGGGCGCCTAAGACCACGCCATGAGCCGGGTGGAAGCCGTCGAATGAACTTCATTCTGAAGCCATCCCCAACCGAAAATTTCCGTTAAGCCGTTCGCCTCGCGCCGGCGACAAGCAGAGCAATTCCCCCAAGAATCGCGACGCCCCCGAGGATTGGAGGAAGAGGAATTGTCTTCTCCGTGTCTCTCGTGGCGTGGATCGGCCCCACGTCGATGACTCTTTCTCGACGAGTGTAAGTGATGCCCTGATAGGCGAGGGCCAGCGCGCCCAAAACTACCAACAGAATTCCAGCGATCGACGTTGATTTCATAATGTTCGCTCCCCGATCAGGAGGAGATCCTCCGACCCTGGAAGAGCTTGATAACGACGGTGATGACCGCCAGGACTAACAGCAGGTGGATGAATCCACCCAGCGTGTACGAAGTGGCTATTCCCAAGAGCCACAGAACCAGCAAGACGATAAAGATTGTCCAGAGCATTTTGACCCCGCATTTCTCTTCCTTAGTGCAGGTTTGAAGCCGAGGCTGTCAGTCTGAAGCGAGAGGTGTGATTTGCGATACGTCTCTGCTGCTCACCTACACGGCTAAATACTAGACGCATGCGGCTCGATTTTCTGTTCACTAGTGAACACATCTGATTTTCTCGATTGGGCCACCTAATCGCGGAGAGGCGCCTCATCGATGGGCGGCTGCTCCCGCGACTGTCCAATCTGGCGGGCATGGACGATGAATCGCTTCGGAGCCGGGCCTACGTAATAGAACGGGAAGCAAGTGACGAGCGTGAGGGAATTCTCGACGGTCGGCTGCAGGACCTGAACGTCGCTGGGCAATACCACCTCAGTCGATTCGACCAGATACTCGAACTCCGCGTCGGCTGTTTTGATCGTAATCACGTCGCCCGGTTGAATATTTCGCAAGGGACGAAAATAGCTGTCGCGATGTCCGGCCAGCGCGACGTTGCCAGGTTCGCCGGGCAAAGGGGTTTCGGGTACGTGGCCGATCGCACGCCGCAGTATTTTGGATGACTCGCCTTGCACGACGATGGTCTTAAGCTCGAGCCGGGGAATACTCATCTCGCCGATCACGTCCCCTTCTGCCACCATGCGCGGTCCTTCCGCCGGAGGCATATTCGGGAGCCGCATCTCCTCGGTCGCCTGATAGGTCTGCGCATCCACGACGACATAGGTGGCGTACCCAAGTCCCCAAATACCGGCCGCCAGGAAAAAATAGGACGCCACGCGAGCGAGTCGCGCCCCTGCTTTTCGAGGCTTTCGTTCGATGGAGACTCGGGCGTTCATTTCACGCCATTCGCTTCTTGTGCCGGCGGAGATTTTTCTTCGGCGGCGAAATAGCCCGGCCGGGTTCGCACGCGAATCCTGCTGTGGCCGGGAGCCGTGACTTTCACTTCTAGCTTTCGAAAGGAGTGAACCTGGGCCGCTTTCTCTGGTACGAATCCGAGGGTGTACTGTTCGCGGAGATCGCGGGCGATCTGCGTAGAGACACTCGTAACCGTATTGCTGGGGCCCGGCAAATAGGCAATGCCCCCGGTAGCCTTGGAAAGGCGCCGGAGCACGGCCGGGTCT
>Ga0310039_10000800_pt1 | contig 24577 bp, 18 predicted proteins | sample Sb_taG_4_FD_200460 | JGI IMG/M metagenome (GOLD analysis project Ga0310039, IMG submission 200460) | Peat soil microbial communities from Weissenstadt, Germany - Sb_50d_6_BS metaG (v2) (version 2) | ecosystem: Environmental > Terrestrial > Soil > Wetlands > Peat | place: Germany: Weissenstadt...
TGTGACTGTAGTCCTTGCCGTTCAGGCCGCCGATAACTGCTCGAGGGGACGAGAGTCATAGCGGCGGGTCCAGGTGATGTGAGCCCCGTCCGGCCGGTGTCTAATGTGGAAGGCTGGAAAGCGTTGTGATCGTCGACGTCCCAGCCGTCGGCGAGCCGTCGGCTGATGTGCAGGCCGGCAGGTAAGAGACGGCGCCGGGCAGCCACGCTGAGATCGTCACATTTTCCGAATCGCCCGGCGGGCTCACCCGGAGGCGCACGTATGGTGCGGGGCAATGAGTGCTGCCTCCGGCTGCATTGTCATCGGCGGCGACAACCGCGTAGGCGGAATCTCCTGGCCGGAGTGTTATGACGGGTGGCGGGGCAGTGTAGTGCCAGGCGCCGAACATGGTCGATTGCACGTGCTGCAGGCGCGTGGACCTTCCGGTGGCCGTCAGCGCGATCACAACAGGCCAGCCGCTCATGCGGCACACGGTGCGGCTGTCGTTGGTGAATTTGAGGTAGCCGCCGGCCTGGCCCGCCAGAGCTCCGGTGTCGGTGATGCTGATTTTCAGCTGCGAGGTGACACAGGCGCCGATGCTGGCAGACGATGCCGCCGCCGGCGCGTTCTGGCTGCCGCATGCGGTCATAACCAGCCCGCATGCCGCCGCCGCCAGAGTGCTGAGAGTGGCCGTGCGGCCACGAGCTGCGGCTCGGGTGAGCCCATGACAGGCCGATCGCGTCCTCGGATCACTGACCACCTGAAACCTCATTCTTGCGTCTCCCTCCGTTACCCGGGGGCTTACCGGCCTGAAATGACGGCGCACCGTAGTCAGCAGTGGAGAAGCCGCTGCCCGATGCTGGCGCGGCGGGCGCCCATCCTGCAGTCATCAGCGCCGGGCGCTTCCGTGGTCGCAGATGATCGCTGTCCTGAGTTCCGCGCGGCATTTCAGTCAGGACGTTGGCTACGGTGATGGTCCGGGTCGGCCAGCTCGTTCCCGGTGTCCTGGCGTCCCGCAGTGACGTATGTACGGCAAGCCGGGCGCCGGGCGCCGCCTGATGGACCTGGAATACTACTGCCTGGCTGTCCTGACCAGTCACTGTCGCGAACCAGAATTCGTCGGTGCATCCCGTCCGGCGATACCGGGCCACGGGCTCGAAAGGTCCGGCGGAGGCGGCCATCGCCGCGAACATCTCATGGCTGGCCAGCACGCGGAGCGTGGTGCGCGTCTGGCGCCACAGCGGCCTGCGGCAGACGGGCGTGCGCACCGGCATGCGCATGCTCAGCAGGACCAGGACGGTTCCGCTGGCTACAACCCCGCCAGCGAACCAGTCCCGGCGAGGCGCGTTCGCTGCTTCTGCTGAGACGATCATGTACGCGATGCCTGCGCCGAGCAGCATTCCGCTGCGGGCCAGCGCCCGCCAGGTCACCGTTTCGGCCGCCGTTTCGGGTGCTGTGCGCCAGCTGATACAGCCGCAGCCGCCAGGAATCTGCTTGACGAGCACGTATCCGAGCAGAACGCAGAACACCGCCCCGAGGGCGGCCATGCCAGCACCGCCGAGCACCGGGTACGCTCCGCTGCACACGAGTAGGCCCGTCACGCATTCCACGCCACCGGCCGCCAGTCCAGTGAGCCTCCACTGGCGCCTCGGCATCCGCAGCGCCCGCCTGACGGCGGTCATGTCATCGAGGTCCCGTATGCCGCGGTACAGCTTGCTCGCCCCGGCTACGACGAGAACCGCACCGCAGCTGACGGCACACCCCGAAATGACCGACTCTATGATCTGGTTAATATCGATCACCCAGCTGCCTGCTAAGGCCTCGAGTGGACGTGGAAGCAGTAGTTGGCTGTCACAAATCCCGGGCCGCCAAGATCGAGGTCGACACTGGATGAGTAGCTGCACGCGCCCTGCTCGCCGTATTGCCAGAGCAGGGTGGGTACCGTCCCGCATTTCTGCGGGTGCCAGCGAGACGGCCCGGGCGGCCCTCCGCACGGCTCAGGCTCGCTCGACCAGATCGCGCTGGGCACATTGACGCCGCGCGCCTTGGCGATGGTCGAGCAATTTGGATAAGGCGAATACGGGTTGCAGTAAAGGCACGGGTAAAGCGGATAGATGCCCAGGCCCGCAAAATCATACTCCGCTATGTAATTCGCCCACGCATTCCAGTAATCTGAGCTGAGCGACGTCGAATACTCCTGGTCGAGCCAGCAGTAGAGCCGGCCGTTGGATGGCAGCCGGAGCGGGCCGACCGCATGGTAGGCGGTGAGCATCGCAGCCGCGAAGGCCTGCGCATCAGCCTGGCCTTCTGCAGCGGATCCGCTCAGCCGGGACTGTCTGGGCGCGGAGATGCAGCCTACGTAGGGGCCTCCGCTGTCCCAGGCGCCCCGGCTTTCCGCCAAGGCGTCGTCATTGAAGAGGTCGGCAGCTGGCGACGGAGTGAAGTAGCGAATCCAGAAGCTCGGGTCCACGCCGAATTCACGATGCGCCGATGCGTAGGTTTCGTGTATCGGGTCTGCCGTGTCATATCCCGTCATAACTGTCGTTCCTCCACCAGGGGCCGGGTTCCTGCATGCTGCCGTGCTAAAAGACGGCCGACACGTAAAGGTTCGTGTCCGCCGTTCCAATTGGGCTGAGGCCGGAAGAGAAAAACGCGAGCCGCGGGTTTTCGGGCCGCACCGCGAGCAGGGTCCCGCTGGGCAGCTGGTAAAGCCCGGCGTAGTGGCGGCCCTCACTATAGGACCCGACCAGCTTGCCGGATCCCACGTCGTATGCGCACAGGCCGCCGGTGGCCGCCGGGCCGAGGACGTAACAGGTATCACCTGCTAGTGACAGCACCGCCTTGCTCCACGGAGCGCCGAGCGGCGACGTGGGTGGCGGAAACTGAATCTGCGCCGTCATCCGGAACGAGTCCGCCGGGTCAGCGATCACGGCAACCCCGGCCCCCGGCTTGGTCATGAACACGGTGCCCTCCGGCCGGGCCTGCATAGTGACGGCACTCGGCTTTGCGCGGCCGCGGCTGAACGCCGGGATCCTCAGCTCAGTCACTTCTCCTGTCCGGGCCGAGCACACCTGCACATCGCGGCCCCTGACCAGGCGCGCCACGTCACCGGCCGGCAGCGTTACGAGAGGCTCTCCGCCCGGCCAGGGCGCCGGAGCCTGTACCGACAATCTGGCCGCCCCCGAGCCCAGAGGAAACACGGTCAGCCGGGACATCGATGCCTGCGCCCGGATCTCGGCCGAATCACCTGGCTGCGGCTCCCTGGTTGTCCACATCAGCAAATCCGAGCTATTAGCGGCTGCGGTGGACAACGCCAGAGGCGGCTCACCGGAAAGGTGGAACGGTCCGGTGATAGCGCCGCTGCTCTGATCGAAATAAGCCAGCACATGATGCGACGCCCAGGTCGTCGCCCACCGGGTCGCTTGGCTGCCCGTACGCGGGTCCGCCTTGCGCACCGGGCGCTTGCCCACGGGCATCGTAATGGCCAGGACCAGGGAAACAATCGGGGAGCCAGGAGCGAAAACCGGCGTGACGAGAACGTTCGCATCGCGCGGGACGCCAGTCACCGTCACCGACCCCTGCTGGGCGACGGCAGCCGAGGTGGCGTCGATGAGCGTCAGTGTTATCTTGGCCCCGTCATGCACCATATCCACGGTGGCCAGGGCCGTGACAGCCAGGTCCGGCGATGAGACCGGCGCAGCCGCGAGCTTGATAGCAACCGGGACCGGCGCTAGGGGCGATGCCGTCCGCGGTACCGGGCACATGGTGGCGACCAGAGACCCACTGGAGGCCGGGCCCGGATCCGGCGTACCGTAAAGGAAGGCATACCGCAAAGCGGCCCGGCCGGATTTGCCGGGCCGGGCGCCCAAACGGCCGCCCATGCCCAGGTCCGGCAACGCCAGGAGCGCGCCAGCGCCAATACTGCCCGCCAGTACGTCGCGACGGCTAGGCCCAAAGCCGCCGCCGCCCGCGCCGAAAGACCTGACTGCGTTTTCCTGCCTTCGAGAACGCACGAACCATGCTCCCAACATCTCCGCGGACTAGAAGTATTGAATGACGCGATGGCAGGATTTCCTGTCGTTCAGCGCTCCTGCAAAGGCGTGAACCGTACATCAGCGACATCCATTTCTTCGGGTCCTCCACTCAAGTCCTCGTCACACCGCTACCTTAGCGTCGGACGTACTTAGAGCTATTTGCCACGCCGATGCAGCAAAAATTCGTGAGTGTCTGCGCCACTGCGCAAGCGGCGGAGAACCCGGCGTCACGGGCTAGGCCTGGCTGGTCCCGGGCGTTCGGGTCTCCTCTGGCGGAGATCGCATCAGCAGTGATGTGGGCCGGACACACAGGCGCAAAACGTCAGACCCGATTCCGCGAGTGGAGCGCAGAGTTGATCCTCAGGGGGGTATTGCTGACCTTTCCGGGCGTCGTTGTGCGTGCGCGGGCACAGTAAAAGCCGCTTTGCGGGTTCGGTAAGAATGCCTGGCACGTCGGCTGGCGCCGGGGCGGTCAGCCTGGTGTGTCTGATGACGGCGGTCAGCGCGTTGGCGCAGCTCACGACCCCCGTGCCCTTCGGCAGGCCGGCGGAGGCATCACACCACCGCGCAGCGGGCTGATCCCGGCCTTGGGACACAGGTACGTCAATCGGGCCCAGTCATGCGATTTCACCCGATACCTGACTGGCGGGCGCATTAGGGTAGTCCCTACCCCGGGGAGGTTCGCCTTGATGGCAGCTCAGCGGCGATTCCGCATCACGGTAGCCGTGGTCGTCGCGGGCTCGCTGCTGCCGCTGGCGTACTCGGTGTTCGACCAGACCGCACACCGACAGGCCCAGCCGGCCACCGGGACGGTCAGGTCGGCGGACGCGGGCAACCGCCAGCCGGGAGCCGCGATGGTGCTCCAGGTGACGCCCGCGCCGTACCAGCTGCCAGCCGCTGTGTCCCGCGAGGTCGTGCTGCCCGGCGCCGGCGGGCTGCTGGTCGCCGGCGGGCTGACCCCGTCGGGAGCCTCGGCGAACACGGTGACCATGCTGGATCCGGTCACCGGTGCTACCCGCCCGGCCGGGCGCCTGGCCCAGCCGACGCACGACGCTGCGGGGGTCATGCTGGGCGGGCGGGTGTTCGTGCTGGGTGGCGGGACCGCGGCCAGCGTGCCTACCATCCAGGCGTTCTCCCCGGGAGGGCAGGCAGCGGTGGTGGGGCAGCTGACCCGGCCTCGTTCGGACTCAAGCGGCGTATCGGCGGGACCGGTCGGCTACGTGCTCGGGGGCTACGACGGCGCCACGCTGGACCCCCAGGTGCTCGCTACGACGGACGGGCGGCATTTCCGGGTGGCGGCGCGGCTGCGGGTGCCGGTCCGGTACGCCGCGGCCGCCGCGGCGGCCGGCCTGATCTGGGTGTTCGGCGGCCAGACCGGGACCGGGGCGACGGACGTGATCCAGCGGGTCGACCCGGCGACCGGCGCGGCCTCCGTGGCCGGCCGCCTGCCGCAGCCGGTGCAGGGCGCGGCCGTGATCAGCCTGGACGGGCGGATCTACGTCGCCGGCGGGGTGACGGCAGGGCAGGCCAACCCGACCGTGTACCGGTTCGACCCGGCTACGTCCCGGGTGAGCGTCGCGGGCGTGCTGCCGGTGCCGGTCGGTTACGCGGCCGCCGCGGTGACCCGCGGGGTCGGGTACCTGATCGGCGGGGAGGACGGCACGCGCCCGGTGCCCGCGGTGACCACGTTCCGGCTGGTGACGACCGGACAGATGGTGCCGAACGAGGCGACGTCACCGTGGCTGGCACCGGCGGCAGGCCCCGGTGAGCTGGCGCCGGGCTCGGATCCCGCCGTGCTGCCGGCCGACGTGCTGATCGCCGACCATCACAACAACCGGCTGCTGATCATCGACCCGAAGGGACGGGTCAGGTGGGAGTTCCCGCGGCCCGGCGACCTCGCGCCCGGCCAGACGTTCCTGCAGCCGGACGACGCGTTCTTCTCCCCGGACGGCAAGTACATCATCGCGACCCAGGAAGACGACCAGGTCATCAGCATTATCTCGCTCGCCGCCAGCACGATCGTCTACCGGTACGGCGTGCCCGGGGCGCCGGGCGCCGGGCCGGACCACCTGTTCAACCCTGACGACGCGATGCTCACCCCGGCCGGCGCCATCATCTCCGCCGACATCAAGAACTGCCGGATCGTGATCATCACGCCGCCCGCGCACACCGTGACCCGGGTCATCGGGCAGACGACGAACGCCTGCGAGCACGATCCGCCGCGACGGTTCGGCAGCCCGAACGGCGCGTTCCCGATGACCAGCGGGCATTACCTCGTCACCGAGATCAACGGCGACTGGGCTGATGAGATGTCCCTGAGCGGAAAGGTGTCATGGTCGGCGAACCCGCCCGGCGTGCTGTACCCGTCCGACAGCAACGAGGTGTACCCCGGGCGGTACCTGACGGCTGACTACTCAGATCCGGGCCAGATCGTCGAGTTCACCTCGTCCGGCCGGCTGCTGTGGCGGATGGGCGGGTTCAACCAGCCCTCGCTGGCCCTGCCGCTGCCCAACGGCGACATCCTGCTCAACGACGACTTCAACCACCGCGTCTGCGTAGTCGACCCCGCGACGGACCGCATCGTGTGGCAGTACGGGCACACCGGGGTCGCCGGGCGGGCGCCGGGATACCTCAGCGACCCCGACGGAGTCGACCTCGTACCGCCGGACTCGCTGCTGGTCACGCACGCCGCGACAATGGGCGCTCCGTAGACCCTGGCCGCGGCCGGGTCCGCGCAGCTGCGGGTAGGAGGTCACGTTGCCGTTGACGAAGACCAGACCGCAAGACATCGCAGGCCACACCGCACCGCGGCTATTGACCCGGCGTGTACTTTATTGGTCCAGGACCGGTATCCGGACTTGGGGAGGGTGCATGACCCAGTATCCAGACGAGCCGGGGACATGGTGGACCGAGTTTCCAGGAAGCGACAGGGCCGCCTGGGCCACCCCGTCCCCGTCCTCTCTCGGTGATCCGGCACCGGCACGGGACGGCGTAGGAGACGGTGTGTCAAGACGGGCGCTTAAGCGCAGGCTGGTGCTCACCCCTGGCAAACGCGAGCGCGCCAGGCGCGAGGAAATGGCAGAGTGGAGGCGCCAGAGAATAGCCGCCATCCGTGAGCCGTCGCTGAAGTCAGGCGTGATAACGGTGGGCTCGGGCTTCGGGGGCACTGGCAAGACTGACGTGGCGGTGACGCTGGCCGCCGTCTACGCCGCTGCGCGGCCCGCCGACCGGGTGATACTCGCCGACAGCAATGACGACATGCCGCACGGGTACATCAGGCTGGGGGGCGCGACCGTTGAGGAACTGCCGCAGCACCAGCGGCCGCTTTCGGTTCGAGGCTTCCATCAAGCGTGCGTGGAAGGCCGCATCAATGTCTACGCTGATCTGCGCGATGCAGTCGCGTGGTTGCAAGGTGTGGCGGTGATTCGCGGCGACACCGCGGATGAGTCTGTCGGAGTCGATTTCGGCGAGCAGGAGTACCTGACTCTCCTGGGATTCCTCCAGTGCATGTCCAACATCGTCATCAACGACGGCGGGACGGGATTGTTCGCCAAGCTCCAGGTGGGAACGCTTCTGCATGGCGACAAGTACGTCTTCGTGACGGAGGCGTCGCAGCTCGGGTTCTGGTCGATCGGCCAGGTGTTCAGCCGCTACCGGAACTACGAAGGCGAAAAAGAGAGGCCTCTGACCGAACGGGAAATGAAACATCTGAACGCGCTCATGGACGAGGCGACGGTCGTCGTGGACAAGTTCGCCGAAAGCGACCCGGAGCAGGTCCACTGGCTCGCTCAAATCCGCGAGAGCTTTGAGGGGACGCAAGTGTCGGTGGTGGCGACGCCCTGGGATCAGGCGCTCGCCAACCGCGTGCCATTGAATCTCGGCGCTGTGGCAAGCTCGACGCTCGACGCCAAGCTGGCCATGGCCGAAGTGGTGCTGCGCAGCGCCGACCGGGCTAACCGCCGGCGCCAGGGCCCTCCCGAGGGGGAAACAGGAAATTCTGGCAACGACCACTGGGATTCGGCCGAGCCGCCACGCTGGCTCTCGGAACCTCTGCCACCGGATGCTGGCCTAGATAGCCTGGACGCGGCACCCGACACCTCAGATGCTGAACCTGACACCTCAGACGTGCAGATCATCCTCTCGGGAACCGAATCGGACGGCACAGGCACGGCTCCGGATCCTGCTGGCGGGTGGCTGGATACCTCAGAGGTGCGGATCATCCCCGCGGGAACCGACCCAGACGGCACGGGCCCGGCTCCGGATCCTGCTGGCGGGTGGCTGAATACCTCAGACGTGCGGATCATCCCCGCGGGAACCGAGTCAGACGGCACGGGCCTAGCTCCAGACACTTCAGAGTGGTGGCCGTTCACCTCAGACGTGCGGATCATCCCCGCGCGAACCGAATCAGGCAGCATAGAAACTGAGCCGGGCATGTCCGGCTGAATCGCCTGGCCCCGAAACGCTCGTGCTCCCCACGCGGCTATCCGGCCGGAACGGCGGCCGGGCTGGTGACCGATCCGGCCGGCGGGATCAGGCCAGGGCCGCTCGCGTCGCACGCGAGCGCGCCGGGGTCGGTGTCCAGCAGCGGGGCGGCAAGAGGCGGCGGCGTGCGGAACGCGGGCCGCCGCAGGTCGAGCAGGTCGAGCATGTCGGCAGCGTTGGCGTCCCGGTAGGTCATCGCGGGCAGGTTCCACTTGGTCTCCGCAAGCTTGCAGATGCTCGCGTGGTCGAAGACCCGGTGGGAGACGTATCGTGGCCGGGCCCACGGGGACACGATCGCGCACGGGACCCGGAATCCGTACCTGGCGAATCCGTCGTAGGCCGACTGTCCGGCGGGGACGGCGGGCGGGATGTCATCGGGCGGCACTGCCGGGGGCGGGGGCACGTGGTCGTAGTACCCGCCGTGCTCGTCGAACGTCCAGATCAGCAGTGTGCGATCCCAGGCCGGGCCCGCCATCACCGCGTTGATTACCTGCGCGGCGAACGCCTCTCCCCTGGCGATGTTCTGCGGGTTCTCCTCGTCGGCCGTGCCGTATTGCGGCTCTACCAGGCAGAAGCCGGGCAGGGTCCCGGCGGCCGCGTCGGTGAAGAACCCGGCGATGGGGACGATCTTGGTTCCCAGGTTCTTGAGGTAGAGCTGGGGGAAAAGCTCGGGAGTGGCCAGGTTGGTGTAGTAGTCCTTCCAGGTGATGCCGTATGCATCGAGCCGGTCGAAGATGGTGCCGCCCGCCGGGTAGTCGGACTGCGCCGGGAGCGTGTCGTCGACCTGGCCGATCGACGTGGCCGCCATCAGGTAGCGCCGGTTCGGGTAGGTCTGCCCGAGCACTGAGCAGAAATACCTGTCCGCGATCGGGAACGTCGAGGCGAGCGAGTAGTAGAACGGCAGGTCGGCCTGCTCCCAGTAGCCCATGGCGACCGGGCCGCTGGCGGAGGCGACGAAGCCGTCCAGCCGGCCGCCGTCGTTCTGGACGTGGCTGGCCAGCCAGTCCTGCGCCGGATGGCCGGACAGCTGGCACGTGGTCGGCATGCGGAATGCGTGCTGGATCCGGCCGTCCGGGTACGGATTCGACGCCGAGGGCAGCCCGTTCCGGCCGAGCCGGAAGCCGTCCGCGCCGGGGCGGCGCAGCATGCCGAGATGGTTATCGTAGGAGTGATTTTCCATCATCACCACGACGATGTGCTCGATCTGCGGGATCGTGTCGGTGCCCGCGGGCAGCCGCGGGTCGGGCAGCGAACCCGGGCGCCGAAGCCCGGCCCGGCCAGATGCCAGCAGGCGATCCGGGTTGGACCGGCGCCAGGACGCCGCCGGGGCCACGGCCGCCGCGAGTGCTCCGGCCTTCAGCAGCCCCCGCCTGCTCACGCCGCCGGAGTCCGGCGTCTGATTCTGTGCCATGCTGGGGAGTTTGCAGGACACCCGGTTGGCCACAAGATGCGGCGGATAAATGGCTACCAAACGATAGGCAGCGGTCCGGCCGTCGCATGCGTTCTTAGCAGCGGCAGGGCTGGCCGCTTGCCGCCACGGCATTATTCCGGCGGTCGTTGACTATCACCAGGAGGAGGCAGTGATGACGGACACGATCATGCCGCCTGTGCCCCCGGGGGAGATCTTGCTGAAGGAGTTCCGCTTGAGGTGAGCAAGTACCTCACCAGCCCCCTCAGTATCGTCACCGGCCGCAGCGCCACCCGGCCGACCGCCACGATGTGACATCGTGGCGGTTGCAACCGCCACGCTGTCACATCGTGGCGGCTGGACCTGAGACCAGGCGCGCCGTCCGCACGACCGGGCCAACCGGGCTACGTGATCTGACACGGCACTAGCCAAGGCGCTGGATGTCCCGGCTAGGCGGATCGCCTCCGGTGAGGCTGGCGAACAATGCGTCCATGTGCATGCGATCCAATTCGACGGCGATGGTGCCGGCGCCTTCGCTGATTCGCGCGTCGTGCCCGTCTTCCACGAAAAGGCACTCGGGGTGCAGGCGAACGTAGTCGCGGGCCGCGCTCTTGGCCGCATCGAAATCCTGGCCTTCGAGCACCACCTGGGCGCCGAGTTCCCGCATCCGCGCCACCTTGGCCGTGTTCGCGGTGGTCGCCGCAAACACTCTCACCGACACCCCTCGCGCACTGCCTGCGTAGGCGATGGCCTGACCGAAGTTCCCGGCCGAGGCACACACTGCCGTCCGGCCGGAGGGTACCTGGTGCATGAAATAGTCAGCGCCGCGCCCTTTGAACGACTTGATCGGGTTGAACGTCTCGACCTTGACGACTGTCTCCCGACCCAGCCGGTCGGAAAGCTCGGCACTGACGAACTGCGGGGAGCGCAGGAACACCGGGTCGATGGACTGGCTTGCTTCCCCAATGTTTTCGAGTGACAACGCTACCGTCATGGTGCTCATCGTACGGACAGTGGCATCAGGATCAGGATGGTGCGCGAGGAGATAGCGCACCCGCCAGGCGCAGCCACCTGCCTAACTTCCCGGAACGGAAACACTTTCTGCACATTGAATGTCCGGAAATCGATCCACGCGAGCCGTGTTACCTAATGTAGTGACTGCCACCGCCAGGAGGGCTAGGGTTCGAAGGCCGCGTTCCTGATGTAGGTGAAAGGTGCCCCGGTATTATCGTTGCCTTCCAGGACCAATTGCTGGCCCGGCCGGTTCCAGGTGCAAAGAAAGCTGCCAGCAGCGACGCCGCATCCGGCGAAACTCCATCCGTCGCTTGCTTGCCACGTCCGCGCGAAAAGCTGATTCACAGCCTGCGGTGTCGCGTTTTTCAGGGCAGCCGCCCGGTCACCATTTGCCCATGCCGTGAATACCGCGTCGGCGGCGCCCTGCCCGCTTTGGCTGGCTAGGTACCCCGACACCAGGGCGTTCCAGGTCTGCGGGCCGACGATCCCGTCAGCGCTGAGCCCGACGTCTTCCTGGAAAAACCGCACGGCCCTGTCGGTCTCCGGGCCGAAGGTGCCGTCAACGGTCACCCAGCTGCTCGCCCGAGAGTAAATCTGGCTCTGCGCGGCGCGCACAGCGTCTCCCGAGCTGCCGGACGATACCTGGATGATCAGCACGGGCCAGGTCGTGTTCCCGATAATGCCGTCCACGGCGAGGCCGTGGCTAGCCTGGAACGCGCGCACGGCAGAATCGGTCAGCGGCCCGAAGGTTCCATCCACGGCGAGCACCGAACCATGATCAACTAGGAGGTACTGCGCGCTGCGGACATCCTCGCCGGCTGAGCCTTCCCGCAAGGGCGGCCAGTTCGAAGCCATCATCCCTCCCCCTTTTCCGCATCCATACCGCCGCCTGCCGGCAAGTAAACGTTGTCGTACTGTGTCCGCCACCCTGAAGCTGATTTAAAGGGTCTTGATGCCATGCCCATCGCGTATCTCTGCAGAGCAGGTAAAATTTCGTGCAAACTTGCGCCAAGCTGATCGGCAACCTCGTGACGAGGCTGGCGGGAGCAATGCGACCCGTCGGATAGTAGTTGCGGCACGAGAACACCGCATCCCTATGGTGCCAGTGGGGCTCTCCGGACTGTAGTGAACTATTTGACTAACTAATCCGCCTGACGATTGCTGGAGAACCTCTGCAGGTCCACCGGGAAGGTACAACCCATCCGGCTGTCCAATGTGTCGAGCGTTGCCCCTGGGCGTATCACCCGACCGAGTGGCTGCTCTGTAGAGATATGGGTCACCGCCGGCTCAAGAAGGACAAGCTAAACTCCTTGACGAAATCTCAGCTTCGACGTACCGTTCGCGAGCAAGGCACTGTGGGGGGAGTCTGCCGATGATTACTCTCTTGCTTTCGGTTACGGCGGATCCGGGTGGCGGTGGCTACCTCGTAGCGCTCTTTCAAGAGGACGATAGCGGCGGTTGGCCCGCTGAACCGCTGGTCTCCAGCACCATCCCGGCTGACCTTTGCCCTTCGATGGCCCCTGCCGAGATCGGGCAAGGGACAGTGGACGAGCAGATCCGCCGATACGTCCAGGACAACAGGCAGTCAGGCGCATTTGACCATATCGGAGGCTACCTGACTGGTCTTGTGTTGCGGGGCGACGTGGGAGCGCGCTGGGACAAGATCCGGCGGAGCCACCCGGAGGGGCTGCGGACCCTGCTACGGATCGAGCCACCGAACCTCCGGCTGCTCCCTTGGGAGATCATGGGCCAGGACGAACATCTCTTCGTCAACCCGACCAGCTTGTTCATGCGCGTTCAGGAGCTCGACCAGGACGCTACGCAGCAACTCGTGCCCATCCGTGTGCTGGTTGTGGAGGGTAAGCGCGATGACCAGCTCGGCACTCTGGACGAAGTACGGGCGATCAAACTCGCCCTTCCGGGGTTTGAGGGACGGGTCGAGGCGGAGTTCCTAACGGAGCCGAGCGAGGTGGAGCTGAAGGCCACCTACGACAGGCTCACCCCGGACATTTTTCACTTCATCGGTCACGGAACGCGCGTACCCGGGACCAATGAGGCCGCACTACGGGTGTTCAACCGCAGCGCAGGCAAGTATTGGCTGCTGACCAGCCAATACGTCCGTAGCCTCCTGCGTCCATCACCGCGGGTCGCGGTCATGAACGCTTGCCGGTCCGGAGACGTGGCAGACGTCCGATCCCTCACCGAGGCGTTCCTCTCCGGCGGCACGGCTGCGGTCATCGGCATGCAGGGCGATATCCGAGGGCAGGCAGCGGCGAAATTCGGCGGGACGCTGTACCAGGCGCTGGCCAGAGGCGAGATGATCGACAAGGCTGTCACCAGCGCCCGCCAGGCTGTGTTCGTAGCCGTAGGTGTGGCTATGCAGGGACGTGACTGGTTTCTTCCCAGCCTGACACTGCGGGTGCGACCCGAGCAGGTGCTCCCCATCACCTCCGCGATCTCAGAGCAAGAATGGCGCAGAGCCGAGTCGCGACTGCGGTTGAAGGATGTCATCCAGGTGTTCGTCGACAGAGTCGACGAACGATACAAGCTGGCCATGGGAGTCGACCCTGACGTGGGCACGGATCCGGGACGGCTGTTGGTGGTCACGGGCGACTTTCTCACCGGCAAGAGCTGCTTGCTGCATTGGATCCGAAGACGCTGCGCGCTGCGTGGCCGCAGGGTCAAGTATGTCAACTTCCGAGTGGGTGAGAGACGCGATCTCGTCAAGGCGCTCTGTGAGATCCGGGACACGCCCGAGGACCTGCCCTCGCTAGGCGAGTCAGCGGCCAGAGCTTTCGACCGGTTCAACTATGACCTGCCCTATCTCGCCTCCGGGCATCTTCCGGTGGAGCCCGCAGGCGAGGTACCGCACGCCGACGATCCCCCTGTCCCGGATTCCCTTCAGCCCGGCGCGGTGACGCTTGTCGACCGGACGCTTGAGTCGTTCCGCGATGCGCTCGGCGCCGCCACCGCCGAAAGTCCCCTCGTCCTGATCCTCGACCAACTGGATGGGCTACTGCTATCGACGTTTCAGCAGGATCTGTTTCCAGGGCTCATCCGCAGGGTGGCCGACGAGGATGACATTCCCAACCTCCGGCTAGTCGTCGCGCTGACGACCGAGCAGGTACGCGACTACTGGCCCGCGGACGACTTGGGCATCGGGGAATGGATCAACGTTGACCTGTGTAAACCGGAGGAATATGAGTCACTGGCCGAGGATGTCGTGCTGGCGCTCGGAAGGGACTTTCGAGAGGAACACAAAGACCTCATCGCGGCCGTGAAACCTTTTATACACGCACACGCTCCATGGAAGATCAAGGAACTCATGGTCGTGCGAGATCTCGCCCTTCGACTCTAAGGAGTGCGCAATGGAGTCGGTTCAAGCTGCGATCCTCCAACGACTTGCTGGCGGTGAGCCTCCGGACGCCATCCTCTCGTCGCTGCGACCGCTGGGTGAGCGCGAAGCGCTCAGGAGATGTGCGGTGGTCCGCACATTCGATCGCAAGCTCTTCGACGAAGTGCTTGCACCCGAAGAAAGCGATGCTGATTGGCTTAAGTTCGACGACTTCGTCCTGGCTGCGGAGGTGGAACCGGTCCCGCGGAGGCCAGGGATCTACCGGCTGCGACCGGATGCCCGATCGATCAACTGGAAGGCCTGGTGGTCCGACAGTCGGCCGCCACCACCCGAGACGGAACTCCCCGAGACGCTACACCCCCTGGTGTCGCGCCTGATCGACTACTACGCCAAGACAGATCGACCACTTGACCTGCTCGCGCAATTGGCACTGTCTGACCACGAAGCGGCCGGGGTGCTTTTCAGCCATCTGTACCGGGAGGCAGACGAGCGGTTTGACCTCGCTTTCTGTCAGGACCTGATCGATGTGCTGAGCGTCGAGGAGCGCAGTCCCGTAATCGGGCCCAAGCTGGCGGAACTCCGCAAGGGCCGGACGGCATATTTGCGGGCTCGAAGCCTCTGGTCCGCCGAGTACCTTCAGACCGCCACCTTTCTCGAGCCGGCCGGCACGCTGGACGCCTATGCGCAATTGCTAACCGGCCGGGGATCACGTGTGCTGCACCTGCACGCGCCTGGCGGAAGGGGAAAGACAATGGAGCTGCGCTGGCTCATTGCCAGACAGCTCGCACCCGAGCGGCGTACGGCAAACAGGCCCTTTGGTAAGGGCCGAGTGCCTTGCGCGAAGCTGGATTTCGATTTCCTCGACCCGGTGAACGCTACCAAGAACCCGTGGCTGGTGCTGCTGGAGGCTGCTGCGCAACTGAACCAGCAGTTTCCAGAGGCGGCATTCAACGAGTTTCTCGAGCAATACGGCTGGGTCACGCCCCTCCTGCGGCGGCGGAACACCGATACCAGTCGGATCATGGCGGCCAGCAAGCGACTCGCCAGCCAGCAGGCTCGCTTGGCCGCCACTGTGCCACGACGGTTCGCCAAGAGGTTGGCTGAGGCGGCCGGGGACAATCCGGTGCTCATGGTGTTCGACACTCTCGAGGAGGTGCATCTGCGACCTCACGGCGACCTGCTTGCGCTCCTCAATCTGCTCCTTTCGATTCTTGACCAATGCCCGATGCTGTGCCTGGTCCTATCCGGCCGATACGATCTCAGAGAGATTCTTGGGTCTACCGCGCAGGCGCTGCCGCCGATGTCCGAGCGCCTCCTCGGAGATTTCTCGCCGGACGACTCCAACCGTTACCTTGCACAATTGCGCGGCATCACCAGACCTTCTGTCCGCAAGGCGATTGTCGACAAGGTTGGCGGCGACCCATTCAAGCTTTCCCTGCTCGCCGACATTGCCGAGCAACGTCCCAGCATTTCCCCGGCGCAAATCAGGCGCTACGATGCCGACCTTATATACCTTATTCTCCGGATTATCAGCCGTATCGAGAACCCGCAGGTCCGGTGGCTGCTCCGATATGGCGTCGTCCCGAGGACCCTGACTCTCGAGTTCGTTCGCGAGGTCATGCAGCGCTACCTGCGAGAGGTCATGTCGGGACAGCTGACCTTCGACTCCCCGAAACAGGACTCGCTGCCGCAGCAGCTCGCGGGCAGCGTGCCTGCCTTCCAGACCGATCTCATGAAGTCGCCGCAAGGGGCCTTGGACCTCGAGGCGCTGTTTACACAGCTCTCCCAGTACGCTGGATTGACCTCCTGGGTATTCCTGGTCCCGGGCGAGCCCGAGACGCTGCGGTTTCATCCCAACGTGGTGGTGCCCATGCGGCGGCTCATCCGGCCGCGCAAGGTGTTCCGGCGCCTCCACCAGGATGCGATCCGCCACTTCGAGCAAAAGGCGACGACCGACCGGAGCCAGTGGCATCGGTGGACGAGCGAGGCGATATACCACCGCTTCCAGCTTGAGGGTGCCCAGGCCGCTCGCTATTGGCGCGAAGCACTCGACGCCGTCGAGCTAGGCGACCCCGAGCAGCGGGAGGCTCTGGCCGCAGAGCTGCTCGGACCGGACTATATCGATGGCCGGGGGAATCCCTGGCCCTGGGACGGCAACAGTCCCATTGTCACCCGCGAGACCCTGCTCGAGGCCCAGTTCGAGCGCGCTAGCGCGCTTACCCAGATGGCTCGGGTCGGAAAGGTGAGCGCCAACGACCAGCTCTGGAGCCAGGCCGAACAGAATCTGGCCGCGGTCGAAATCGGACACAGGAACCTTGGCCGACAGGTGGTCCCCGAATGGCGGCTGGCATACGTGCGGGCCGCGCTGGCTCTCAAAGACGGCAACGTGACAGGCGCCGAGTCGCTCCTCCAGGACGCACTGCCGCTGGCTGATCATGAACAGGACATCGTCCGGCTTCAGCTGCTGTTGGCCGACGTGCAGCTCGCCAGGTGGGACCGGGCCGCGGCAAATACTTATCGGACCGCGCTGCGGTCAGCGCGCCGGCTGCCGTCGGGACATCGGTCGGAGCCCTTCATCCGCATGAGAACCGCAGCCGCTTACGCCGAATTCGACCGGTTGCGAGAGGCCCATAAAGAATGCCTCGCGGCGCTGGGCTCAGATGCGCTCCCTGACGATCAGTGGGCCGAGCTGATGCTTACGGACGCCGAGATCATGCTCCGCTCAGGACACCAAAGCCAGGCCGGAGCCGCTGCGCAACAGGTCCATGACCGGACCGGGGACTGGAGGGCCCGGGCTGTCCTGGTGGAGGCAGCCCTGGCCAGTCGCCAGGCCGGCGATGCGCTGAAACTGGCCGGGATCGCGAATGCTGCCGCCCCTGGCGAGACGGCTTCGACCATGGGCATTACCTCGTCGATCGAAACGGCATCGGAATGCGAGCTCACCGGGCTCGCGGCGGGGGCAGTGATGCAGTTCGGGCGCGCTCTCGCTGCTCTCGACGTCGCACAGAGCATGTGGTACGGCGAGGGCGATCTGGAGGGCGCCGCGCGCTGCTATGCCCATTCGGCCACGCTGCAAATGCGTGAGGTGGGGAATCTCAAGGTCGCTGGGCATCACCTGCTGGCGGCCGAGGAACTCGAGATAGCGAGCGGGTGCGACGGGTGGTTGCAGCGTTCGCTGGTCCGCGCAGAGCTTCTCGCCAGGCAAGGCACGCCAACCGAAGCCGCACAGCAGATGCGGTCCACGCTCGATCAACTGCATGCTCTGAACGCCCCCCCTCGGCGCTTGATCAGGGCGGCAGTAGAAGGCCTGGCTGTCGGCTCATCGGACTGGCAGGCAGAATTGCTCGAGCTCATAGTGACGCAGCTTCGCATGATCTCGCCGCCGTCAGCCCGGGTGGTCCTGCTGCGAGAACTATGCCGGGTCGGCGAACTCGAGGACGTTGGGTCGAGAGGACGCCTGCGGGAGATCCGGCGCCTGCTCCAGATATCCAGTGACAAGCAACTGTCAGACAGTGACCGGGCCCTGCTCAGCATTACCCTGGCTGAGCTGGATCGTCTGGCCGGGAACCGCCGGGCCGCAAGGACTAAGCTGCTCGCGGCCGCGACCGCCCTGCGCAAGCTTGGCACACGCTTCTACCTCAGGGAATGGTCGCTGGCGCTGGACCGATTGGGTGCAAGGACCCGATTTACAAACCCCACCTCTTGGGAGATCAAGGCGTTCACGCAGGAATTCCGCAGTTATCCCGGGCTGTGCGCGGCTTTCCTCGTGGAGCGGGCCGAGGCACTGGTGGGCGTAAGCGAGAAGAAGTCAGCGCGGCTGATCTCACAGGCCGAGGCGTTGCTCGGCGAGTCGCCGGAGCAGGAGACCCAGTGGCACGCACGCGTATACCAAGCCAAGGGGACACTGGCGCGGCGGCGCTCAGGAACGTCCGGCTGGACCCGTTACCTGAGCCTAGCTGGGGCGGTATTCACGGTTCTCGGCGACATTCTCCGCGCGAGAGTGTCTCCCGAGACGGCCGGGGACAAGGCCCTGGCGGAGCTGGAGACATCGAGAGCCAGGGTGCAACTTGCGCTCGGCAGCGAGAACGCGGAACTCACGGTCTCCACCTGGATCCCGCCGGCTAGCCAGATAACCCGCCAGTACCACGATGAGTTCCCCTTGTTCCGTCTGCTTCTCCGGGACAGCACCGGTGATCCTGGGCTCCTGCGGTTCTCCTACGATTTCGCAGATCTGTTCTGGCGCGACTGGGCTCAGGTGGGCAATCTATTGGGAACATTGCTGTTCCCAGAAGCGTCGGCGGACGCCCTGCAGGGCTTCAAGGAGCATCGTTTCGACATAAGGTTCGAGATGGAGAGCCGTCGGCTCACCTCTATTCCCTGGGAGCTCGTCCGGCATCCTGATACGGGACGCCTCATGGTTGACCTCAATGCACCGGATGGGACCGTGTACCGGGCCGTCAGCAAAGAGGCGGCTGGCCGGGACGAGATCCGATTCGTCCAGGCCGCCCTCAACCGCTTGTTGGAGGCCAACCTTCCGGTGGACGGAGATTTCGGGCCCGAGACCGGTCGATCGCTCAACCTTTATCAGGAGAGCCGGATGCTGGCCGCCGACGGCATTGTCCGCCAGGAGGTGCTTGCGCGCCTACAAAGAGACCTAGCCGCGCAACGCGACGACTCTAGCGAGCGGCCGCGGGTCATTCTAGTCCAGCCGAGCAGCTTCCGCCAGCTCCAAGGGCTCCGTGGCAAGGCGGCTCTCGGTCTTGACCTGGAGATGTTGTATCAGCGGTATGGGTTCGATGTCCTCGTCGTCGAGAACCCGACTCTGGACCGGCTGGCTTACACGATCACCTCGGCAATCAGCGATGGATGGCCGCCTGCGATTCTGCACCTGTCAGGCGGTCTGCGTGAGTCAAGTGGGGGGGTCGCGTGGACGTTTGCCCCCGGTGAGTGGGAGTCAGAGGCGTTCAGCGGATCACGGTTCTCCGACGAGATCCCTGTGTCGTCGATGGATCGTATACTTTCAGTCTTCCCCCGAGAACTTTCCCGTCCCCTGGTCATCCTCGACGTCGACCGACCGTCGGGCGGGACAGAAAGTATCTTCTATCTCCTGCTCAGGAACGCTTACGCGGGCGAGTTGTTTGCGCTGGGGGGGTGCTCGGCCGTGCTGGCCACAGGGCTGGTGGGAGACGCGACCGACCCCAGGCGTGAGCTATATGAGCCGATGGTGCGCCTTCTCGCCACCGGCCGGTCAGTCGGTACGACGTGCGCCCGCCTCCGTAGCCGTGTCCTTTCATCTGACCTTGATGAGGCTCTGCCGCTTGCGAGCATCGCGCTGTTCACCCACATGCCGTGGCTGCGGCTGGCCTCCGCTGTGCAAGGAAACGACGATGCATATTGCTGAGCGGAAACTCCTGGAACTCCAGGAGGAGCTCGCGGGGATCAAGGCGGAGTTCGAGTGGTGGCTTGCGGACGCTGGCGAGGAAAGGCCGCTGCGGAAGCACCAATCGCAGATTACCCGCCTGACAGATCAGCTCCGCGGGCTGGCCGATCGCGTGGAGAAAGAAATCGGGCGAGTCTCGCAGGACGGCGACGATATCCTCAGAGTAAACCGCGACCTGCAGCTACGGATCCTTGAGGTGCACCGGCTCTGGGACTATTTCCGGTCTAAACTCAACCTCAGGTACGTAGCCTGGTTTGGTCCATACCTAGCCGCCGCGGACGAGTTCGCCTGGGCCTGCTACAAGCAGGCACTAGACCACGACTGCCGCGGCGTCCCGGCGGCAGACATCAAGGCAGCGCCGCTGGTCTTCCTCAGCGGCGAGTTCAGTCCGTTCATTCACCTCCGGCAGAGCCCGTTCGAGGTCGAAGACGTGGAAGACGCGCTGGACAGCGTGGATTTCCTCCAAGTCCTATTCGCTCTTCCTGTCCCGGTCATTGGGCTCCCGTGGTATCAGGTGGCACACCTGCCCGACGTGGTGGCGATCGCGCACGAGGTCGGCCATGACGTGGAGCGAGACCTCGGGTTGACCACCACCATGGAAGGACACCTGCGAGCCGTGACGGCGACGATACCGGGACCACAGCGCAACCGCTGGTTCGCCTGGCTCCCTGAGGTCTTCGCAGACCTCTACGGGGTCCTAGGCGCAGGCCCGGCGTTCGTCTCCACGCTGACTGACCTGCTGGCGACTGATCCCACGCAGGTCGCTGCCGAATCAGCAGCAGCAGGTCCTCGCCCTGCGAAGCACCCTCCAGCGACCCTTCGGATCGCGCTGGCCGCACGGGCACTCGAACAGATGGGATTCACGCAGGAAGCAGCCGACCAACGGGACGCGTGGGCCGAGGCATTCAGGTCGAACGCCGAGGAGACCGATCCCATCGAGCCGTTCATGGATGACGCGGAGGCGATCGTTCGTGGGTTGCTCACTGGTAAGTACCGGCAGTTCGGGGACCTGGAATTGCAAGATGTCGTGTCGTTCTCCATGGACCAGCAGACGGCCGCCGACACGGCCGCCGAGGCGGTTCTGGATGGCCTGGAGCCTCCGAGTGACGACATCCGATGCCTGGTCGCCGCCGCCCGGCTGGCGTTCGACCGCAACCCTGCCAGGTACTACCTCGTCGAGGAGGGGACTAAGACTTCCCAGGAGTTGATTCTGGATCGGGCAATGGAAAGCATGGGTGATTCCCCCAGAGCTGACGAGGACAAGCCGGTAGCGACACCAGCCGAGGACCGCGCGGCGGGTGCGGCTCTCTTCGATCTGATCACCGAGCTCACGAACAAGCGCGTGACAGACACGGCTGAGCCATACCGAGGTTCCGAAACCAGGTAGCCACCTAACGGGAGGGATGATGGCTCAGAACGCGAAATCCGCTGCGGATCCGTTGCAGGAGCACATGGACATCGTGGCGCGTCTCGCCGACATGATCGCAGGTGACGACCAGCAGCGCTTCATATTGGTCTTCGAGTCGCTCGCGAATCAGGTCGACGGGTTCCTGACCCGTTCCGGGGACGAGGGCATCAGCCATGCGCGCTCGCTGCTGCTGCGGACCGCGGAGCCTCACCTGACGCGGGCGCGGTCAGTCCGTCAGCCAGACATGGCCGCTGGGGTGGCATCTTCAAGCGACAGTCTTTTGTTCGATCCTGTGTTCCTGAAGAACGCCCGGAAGCTAATCCGGGATCCAGGCCGCATCGTAGGGGGCATCCCCAGCTCGGACTTCCCCGACTGCGTGGCTATCGGCACCGACAACGGCTGGTGCTGCAGCGGCACGCTGGTAGCCCCCAACGTCGTCGTGACCGCCGCTCACTGCGTCGTCGGCGGTTGCTCCAAGAGGATCTTCGTGGGAGAGGACGTCGCCTTCCCCGACGACGGACGGGTGGTCGAGGTGCAGACGGCAGTCGCTCATCCCGGCTACCAGCCGCCCAACCCCGTACATGATCTTTCGGTGCTGATCCTGTCCGAGGTGATAGACGTCCGGCCCCGGGTCATCGCCGACGCGAAGACCCTCCCGGCGGCGGCCACCGTCCGGCTGGCTGGGTACGGTAACACCGATGCTTTTAGTTCGGGCGGATATGGACGCCGCCGAATCGTGGATGTACCCATCGCAAGCACGGACGCGAAGTACGGAGCCGACCAGCGGACAGAGTTCGTAGCCGGAGCGCCCTTCCTGGACCGCGACAGCTGCAACGGGGACAGCGGGGGCCCGGCCTATATCCAGGTTGAGGACAGCTGGTACCTAGCAGGTGCCACCTCGCGCGCCACGGCTAGCAGTGTCCGCCCCTGCGGGGATGGCGGAATCTACACGACCGTAAACGCGTACGAGGAGTGGATGCGATCGGTGCCCGGCGGCCATTGGGATACGGTCGAGGGATAGCACCAGGCCAAGGGCTGGCGCTCTTAGCGTTTGCTCGGCAGCGTTGTCCCTTGGGGGGGATCGCATGGATGTTGAGTATCTTGAAACTCAGATTGACGCTGATAAGAACTGGCTGGCGGCGAATCAACAGGTCAGCGTCGCTCAGCCAAGCGGCGATCTCATGGCTGTTGGCAGCTGCAGGCGCTGCCTTCATGACACTCAATACCCGATCGATCTCGAACCCGTGGCCGTCTCGAGGATGGCTCAGGGGCCAACTGTCTCGCTAGACGTGACCCGCATGTTCCGGTGCCGCTGTGCTATGTCACATGCCAAACGGCCACCTAAGGTCTATACGGGTTGCGGTGCCTACTGGTTCGCCCAAGTCACTGGTGACCCAGGTCACTACACACTAAATCCCGCCCCTGCGCAATTCATCCCCGGTGCTATTGCAGTCGATGAGGCGAAAGAGGCGCAAGCCGGACTCGTACAGCAGACCGCCGAGAAATGGCTAGGTGCGATTACGGCTCTGCTCGCGCTGTTCTCTGTGGGGGGAGCGGCACTGACCGTAACCTCAGTTGCTGCGCTAAATACAGGGTGGAAGCTTGTCGTCGCGACGGCGGCCGTGCTCGCTGTCGCCTTCGGTGCGGTGGCCATCTACTACGGCTACCGTGCAGCCTACGGATGGCTAACCATGGCCCCCACGGCGACCGACGCCGATGCCAGCGCTCTTGCGGACCGAACTCGGGGAATCCCGGAACGGGTCAGAGCATTCCAGCAATCGATACCTGCGGCGGGCATTTCACTCACTTTGGCCGTTGTCGCGCTCATGGTGATCTGGTTTGCGCCTCCCGCTAACCCTCCAGCGCCACTTGTAAAAGTCACCTACGGACAAGGCGCCGCACAAATAACGATCTGTGGAACCTTGCTGAACTCAACTAGCTCAGCCGTTGTGCACATTGAGGTTCAGGACGGCCCGTGGACGACGATCCAGGCTGTGCCACAGCCGGTAACAAAGATAAGTACCGTGGCGGCATGCTCACCGTGAGCACCAAGACTGAGAGGATCTCATGTGTGATCTAACGGCAGGATTTACAACAGTTACTGGACCAGCCGGGGAAATCGAAGGTATCGCAGGGGCCTGGGACCAGCGGATAAGGCCCTCCTACGAGGGAATCTCCGATCCCGAATTCCGCGCACTTGGCGCATACGACGCCCACTACCGCGATAGCCATTGCCCAGCAGTGCTTGTGATCCGGCACGACCCGCTGCTGGGCTCTCTCGTGGCGGACCGCGTAGATAGCGCTATCCGCCGGTACCGCCCCGATGCCGATGTTGTCACTGAACCCGGCTACTACCTGGAGCCTGTCGGCTCCACGCCCGCCGTCCCTGCTGTCGGAGGCGGCATCGTCACAGTATCGCTTGCCAATCTGAACAGGCTCATCGTCACGGCGCCGGCACCCGCTGCGCCGGGTGGCCATTCCGTCGCGGTGATTGACACCGGAGATGCCGATGCCAGTGCGACTGTCATCGACTTCACGCAGAGCAATGATCCCCAGCAGGTCTCTCCAGTCGACGCCAACGGTCATGGGTCGGCCGTCGCTAAGATGATACGAGCCCGCAACAGCGCGGCAACTATCGAATCGCTGCGAGTCTGTACGACTGGGCTCGCTGCTTCGGTGGAGTTGTTCCTGGCCCTCACGTTCGCACTGTGGCCGAAGGGCCGCTTCGACGTCGTGAACGTGAGTATGACAACACAGCTAGTAGGCAAATGCGAAACGCAACTGGGCAAGACCATCGCGGCCATCGCCGACTGGTGCAAGCGCCACGGCGGTGGCCTGGGCCCACAGTTGGTAACCGCAGTCGGCAACCTACCGCAGAAATTCGGATACCCGGCCGCAGTCGAGGGAGCCGTCATTGTGGAGGCCTTGGACTGGAGCGGCTCGGTCGCCAGCTACAACACAGCGGCACCCGCAGGCCTTGCGACCTCGCGAGCTTCCGGGGGCGAGAACGGCCCCGGCCAAACCCTTGGCACGGTAACGGTAAGCGGCACAACCACCGACCTAGTAGGTACATCATTTGCCGCAGCTCTCGTCTCGGCTGAACTCGCGCGATAGTTGCATTAACTGCCCGCTGGCAAGATACCGGTCGGGATACCAAGTACATCGAGGAAGTTTTGGCCAGAAGGCAGTCGCTGCGGTGGCTAACGTTAGGTCCGCCGACGCCGAAACCCTTGAGGAATCCCAGTTGCTGCTCATCCCGCGCGAAATGATCCAGGAGATTTGCGCGCGGGTACCGCCCGCTGCGCGGGCAGTGGCCGATTCGAACGCGGCCGCCCAGACTGTGTCGATCCAGCGGCTCCTGCCTATCGCACCACCGAGATTCATGCCGGTGACCGGGTACGCGAAGGCCATGACAGCGGCCATGCGGACCCTGCAGCGCCTTCCCGGCCGCAAGTAG